>ENA-USUM01001316-USUM01001316.1-human-gut-metagenome-genome-assembly--contig:-NODE-1316-length-15296-cov-9.172416_pt1 | contig 15296 bp, 9 predicted proteins | sample MGYA00250063_ERZ773402 | MGnify/ENA primary metagenome ERZ773402 (study PRJEB29103, sample SAMN06112030) | human gut metagenome | biome: human gut; feature: ankylosing spondylitis patient; material...
TGTATAGTTGTCGGCGTACGCTTTCTGCGTCGCGGAAAGCGGGGGAGGGCTGTCCCCGATAAAATAGGTGTCGTCGAAATTTTGTTGAAAAATCGTGCGCCGCGAGGCTGGAATCCCGCGAATAATTCCTAAATTTGCAGATTGAATTATTATGGCTCATTGTCCCCCGATGTGATTCCGAACGCTCCGCCATGCCGTTTCCGACGCGATCCGGCAGCAGGGCAGGCACGGCGGGGCGGGAATGCCCGGCAAAAAATGCTGAAACTATGATAAGCGCGGTTTATTATATCTTCCTGGTGCTGCTGTGCACCTTCTTCATGATCCTGTCGGCCCTGGCGCTGGTCGTGTGCTATCCCTTCGACAAGGGCCGCCGCGTGGTGCACGAGCTGTCGCGCATCCTGGTGCGCACCTTCTTCGCCATCCCGCCCCGCTGGCGGCAGCGTGTGGAGGGGCTCGAACATGTCGACCGGAAGAAAAGCTACGTCATCGTGCTGAACCATAATACGGTGATCGACATTCCGACGCTCTATTACATCCCGCTCAATTTCCGCTGGGTCTCCAAGCGCGAGGTCTTCAAGACGCCTTTCTTCGGGCAGTACCTCATCCTCCACGGCGACATCTGCATCAACCGCGGCCGCGCCTCCGAGGCGCTGGAGCAGATGGTGCGCGACGGCAAACTGTGGATTTCGCGCGGCGCTTCGGTGGCCGTCTTCCCCGAGGGTACGCGTTCCAAGGACGGCGAGATACACCGCTTCAAGGCGGGCGCCTTCACGCTGGCCCGGGAGGCGGGCGTGGAGATACTCCCCGTGGTGCTGGACGGCACCAAGACGCTTATCCGCAAGAACGCGATGTTCAACTGGGGCAACCGCATCACCATCCGCGTGCTGCCCCCCGTACCGGCCGCGAAGGTCGTCTCGACCGAGACGCACGTGCTGATGGAGGAGGTGCACGACGCCATGAGCGCGGCCCTTGCCCAGATCCGAAACCGAAAATAGACTATGGCAGATTTACTCAATACCAATCCTAACGACAGCTACGGCGACGACGTCATCGTTACGCTTTCGCCGCGGGAGCATATCCGTCTGCGCCCCGGCATGTATATCGGCAAGCTGGGCGACGGCACGCAGGCCGACGACGGCATTTACGTCCTCATCAAGGAGGTCGTGGACAATTCGGTCGACGAATTCATCATGGGGGCCGGCCGCCAGATCGACATTTCGATCGAGGACAAGGTGGTGTCGGTGCGCGACTACGGCCGCGGCATCCCCCTCAAATCGCTCGCGGCGGCCGTCAGCGAGATGAACACCGGCGGTAAGTACGGCGGCTCGGCCTTCAAGAAGACCGTCGGCCTGAACGGCGTCGGCGTCAAGGCCGTCAACATGCTTTCCGGCGAGTTCACGGCCCGTTCGGTACGCGACGGCGAGGCCCGCACGGTGACCTTCGCCAAGGGGCTCGAGGTGAGCGACAAGTGGGAGAGCGGCGTGCGCGAGAAAAACGGCACCTTCATCTCGTTCCGCGTCGACGAGGAGGTCTTCGGCGAGTATGCCTACAACCTCGAATACGTCGAGCAGATGGTGCGCAACTATACGTACCTGAACCTGGGGCTGACGTTCAATTTCAACGGCAACAGCTACGTTTCGAAAAACGGCCTGCTGGATCTGCTCAACGAAAACATGACCGAGGAGCCGCTCTATGCGCCGATCCACCTTTCGGGCGACGACATCGAGGTAGCCATCGCCCACGGCACGGGCTACGGCGAGAGCTATTTCTCGTTCGTCAACGGCCAGTACACCTCGCAGGGCGGTACGCACCAGGCGGCTTTCCGCGAGGCCATCGCCAAGACCGTCAAGGAGTTCTACCACAAGGACTACGATCCGTCGGACATCCGCACGTCGATCATCGCCGCTATTTCGGTCAAGGTCACCGACCCGGTCTTCGAATCGCAGACCAAGATCAAACTCGGCTCCAAGGAGATCGAGCCGGGCGTGTCGATGCGCAATTTCGTCGTCGATTTTCTGGGCAAGCACCTCGACGACTACCTGCACAAGCATTCCGAGACGGCGCAGGTGCTCCAGCGGAAGATCGTCGAGAACGAAAAGGAGCGCAAAGCCATCTCAGGCATCCAGAAGAAGGCGCGCGAGACGGCCAAGAAGGTTTCGCTCAACAACAAGAAACTGCGCGACTGCAAGATACACCGCACCGACAAGCACGAGCTGGCCGAACAGTCGATGATCTTCATCACCGAGGGCAACTCGGCCTCGGGTTCGATCACCAAGAGCCGCGACGTGCGCACGCAGGCCGTCTTTTCGCTGCGCGGCAAGCCGCTCAACTGCTACGGGCTGACCAAAAAGGTGGTCTACGAGAACGAGGAGTTCAACCTGCTTCAGGCTGCGCTCAATATCGAGGAGGATATGGACAACCTGCGCTACAACAAGGTGATTATCGCCACCGATGCCGATGTCGACGGCATGCACATCCGCCTTTTGATGATGACCTTCTTCCTGCAGTTCTTCCCCGACGTGATCCGCCAGGGGCACCTGTTCGTGCTGCAAACCCCCCTGTTCCGCGTGCGTAACAAGAAGGAGACGTTTTACTGCTACTCCGAGGAGGAGCGGCAGAAGGCCGTCGGACGCTGCGGCGCCAATGCCGAGATCACGCGCTTCAAGGGCCTCGGTGAGATTTCGCCCGACGAGTTCCGCGAATTCATCGGCGAGAATATCCGCCTGGACAAGGTTCGTATCACCAAGGACGACCCGATCCACGACCTGCTCGAGTTCTACATGGGCAAGAACACCTACGAACGGCAGGGCTTCATCATCGACAACCTGCGCATCGAGGAGGACATCGTCGAGCAGGATCTCGCAATCAACTAAGCAATATGGCAGAAGAAAAAGATACCATCGGGCGGGACGAGCCGCTCAACGAAGAGGCCCCGACCCCTCAGACCGCCGGCGATGCGGCCGACGCGGCCCCTGCCGCCGACGCCCCGGCCAGGGCGGGCAAGTTCGACCGCCTGACGCAGGACGAAGGGGGCGTGCGCAAACTGACGGGCATGTATAAGAACTGGTTCCTGGACTACGCTTCGTACGTGATCCTCGAACGCGCCGTACCCCATGTCGAGGACGGCCTCAAACCCGTGCAACGGCGTATCCTGCACGCCATGAAGGTCGTCGACGACGGACGCTACAACAAGGTGGCCAACATCGTGGGACAGACCATGCAGTACCACCCGCACGGCGATGCGTCGATCAAGGACGCACTGGTGCAGCTGGGGCAGAAAGACCTGCTGATCGACTGCCAGGGTAACTGGGGCAATATCCTCACGGGCGACGAGGCCGCCGCGGGGCGTTACATCGAGGCGCGCCTGTCGAAGTTCGCCTCCGAAGTGGTCTTCAACAAGAAAACCACCGAGTGGATGCTGTCGTACGACGGCCGCAAGGAGGAGCCCGTCACGCTGCCGATCAAGTTCCCGCTGCTGCTGGCGCAGGGCTCCGACGGCATCGCCGTGGGGCTGGCGTCGAAGATCCTGCCCCACAACTTCGTGGAGCTCATCAATGCCTGCATCGCACACCTCGAGGGGCGCGAATTCCAGCTTTATCCCGACTTCCCGACGGGCGGCATGGCCGATGTGAGCCGCTATAACGACGGCCTGCGGGGCGGGGCGGTGAAGGTGCGCGCCAAGATTTCGAAGATCGACAAACGCACGCTCGCCATCACCGAAATCCCCTATACCACGACCACCGAGTCGATCAAGGATTCGATCATCAAGGCCAACGACAAGGGCAAGATCAAAATCAGGAAGGTCGACGACAATACGGCCGACAAGGTCGAAATCATCATCCAGGTTTCGCCCGACGAGTCGAGCGACAAAACCATCGACGCCCTCTACGCCTTCACCGACTGCGAGGTTTCGATCTCTCCCAACGCCTGCGTCATCTGGGAGGAGAAACCCCATTTCCTGGGCGTGAGCGAAATCCTGCGCCGCTCGGCCGAGCATACCAAGTGGCTGCTGGGACGCGAGCTGGAGATCCGGCTCGGCGAACTGAACGAAGCCTGGCATGCCGCGTCGCTCGAACGCATTTTCATCGAGAACAAGCTCTACCAGCTCATCGAGGGCTGCAAGAGCCGCGAAGAGGCCTACGCCGCCGTGGACAAGGGGCTCGAACCGTTCAAGAAACGGCTGCGCCGCGAGGTCACGCTCTCCGACGTGCAGCGCCTGACGGAACTGAAGTTCATCCGCATCTCGCGTTACGACAGCGACAAGGCCGACAACGAGATCCGTCAGATCGAGGAGGACATCAAGGCCACGCAGTACGACCTCGACCATCTCACCGAGTACGCCGTGGCCTACTACGAGCGTATCCGCGACAAGTACGGCAAGGGCAAGGAGCGCCGCACCGAGCTGCGTGAGTTCGACAACATCGAGGCCACGAAGGTCGCCGTGACCAATGCCAAGCTCTACGTCGACCGCGCCGAGGGCTTCTTCGGCATCGGCAAGTCGATGAAGGACGCCGAATTCGTATGCGACTGCTCGGACATCGACGACGTGATCGTCTTCACGAAGGACGGCCGCTACGTCATCACCAAGGTGAGCGACAAGGCCTTCTTCGAGAAGGGCATCTACTACATCGGGGTCTTCAAGCGCAACGACGAGCGCACGATCTACAACGTGCTGTACCGCGACGGCAAGAACGGCCCGATCATGATGAAGCGCTGCGCTATCAAGGCCATCACGCGCGACAAGGAGTACGACATCACCAAGGGCACGCCCAAGAGCGAGATACTCTATATGTCTGTCAATCCGAATGGTGAGGCCGAGGTGCTGAAGGTTTACTTCAAGCCCCGTCCGCGTCTCAAGAAGGTGATCGTCGACCTCGATTTCTCGACCCTCGCCATCAAGGGGCGCCAGAGCCAGGGCAACCTCTTCTCGCGCTACGGCATCCACAAGATCGTCCTCAAGGAGCGAGGCACCTCGACGCTCGGCGGTCAGAACGTCTGGTTCGACGAGGATGTCCGCCGCCTGAACGCCGACGGCCGCGGCAAGCTGCTGGGCGAGTTCAAGGGCGACGACCGGATCATCGTCTGGACGTCGAAGAACCAGTACTATATCACGGGTTACGACCTCGGGCAGCATTTCCCCGACGAGACCGTGCGCGTGAGCCGCTATGAGCCCGACCGCGTTTACAGCGTCTGCTACTACGACCGTTCGCAGCAGTTCTATTACATGAAGCGCTTCACGGCCGAGATGAGCGACAAGATGCAGTTCTTCCTCGACGAGGACGGACAGGCCGACCTGGTCGCCGTGACGGAACGCACGGGCGCCAAACTCGAAATCACCTACAAGGGGGCGCATGCGTCGCGTCCCGCGGACGAGGTCGACGTCGACGAATTCGTCGGCGTCAAGAGCCACCGCGCCAAGGGCAAGCGCCTGACGACCTACGAGGTCGCTACGCTGCGCTTCATCGAACCCGAACTGCCGCCCGAGCCCGAACCTTCGGACGACGGCGATGCCGGGGAGATTCCCGACGGCCTGCTCTCCGGCGGCGGGGCGGATGACGGGGCGGCGGATGCCGGTGCCGGCGACGCTGCGGCTGTTTCCGGCGGGGTGGAGTTCGAGATCGAACGCGCCCGGGGCGATGCCGACGAGGTGATCGACCCCGAACAACTGAACCTGTTTTGACCTGCCGGCGATGAAACCCCTCTTTTTGGTCGGTTACATGGGATGCGGCAAGAGCACCCTCGGGCGCAAGCTGGCGCGCAGGCTGGGCGTCGGCTTCGTGGATACCGATGCGCTGGTCGAGGAGCAGGCGGGAGCCTCCGTCGCCGATGTCTTCCGTTATGAAGGCGAGGCGCGGTTCCGCGAAGCGGAGCGCGAAGCGCTCGAACGGGCGATCGCCGCAGGCGGCGAAACGGTGGTCTCGACGGGCGGGGGGCTCCCCACCTGGAGCGATAACATGCAGCGCATGAACGGCGTGGGGCATACCGTCTTCCTGCACCGCACTGCGGAGCAAATCGCCCGCCGCCTGAGCCCCTACGGACGCCGGAAACGTCCCCGCTTGCGGGGGCTGGACGATGCCGGACTGGTCGCTTTCATGGAACGCGATATGGCCGTGCGCGAACCCTTCTATGCGCAGGCGCATCTGGTCGTCGACTGCGATGCGATGTCCGACGACCAGGTCGTGGAGCATATCCTGAGGCAACTCGGCCTGAAATAGAAAAGACCCTGCGGCTGCGGCCCCGGGAGTACCCGGGGGCGCGGAAACCGCAGCGAACGATACGACGCGGCCGTGCCGCGGACGATGATATGCTGCAACTCCTGAAAGACGTGGATAAACTTTCAAATAATGCACCCATCGGTGTTTTCGATTCGGGGCTGGGCGGGCTGACCGTCTGGCGCGAGGTGCGGCGTGCGCTCCCCGCTGAGTCGCTCGTCTACCTGGGTGACGGTAAGAACTGCCCCTACGGGTCGCGCCCCCGCGAGGAGGTGCGGCGCCTTGCCGACGAAGCGGTCGCCTTCCTTGTGGCGCAGGGGTGCAAGCTGGTCGTCGTGGCCTGCAATACCGCCACGGCCGCCGCCATCGACTTCCTGCGCGAAAAATACGCCCCCATGCCGATCGTGGGCATGGAGCCGGCCGTGAAACCCGCCTGCCTGGCGACCCGCAGCGGGGTGGTGGGGGTACTGGCTACCGAACGGAGCCTCGACGGCGAGCTCTTCCGCCGCACGGCGGCCAGGTACGGCGACGGCGTAGACCTTGTCACGGCGCCCGGCCGGGGCTTCGTCGAACTGGTCGAAAACGACCTCGAAGCTACGCCCGAGGCCGAAACCGCAGTCCGCGCCGCCGTCGCGGAGATGCTCGCCCACGGCGCCGACCAGATCGTGCTCGGCTGTACGCACTATCCTTTCCTGCTTCCCGTCCTCGAACGTGTCGTCGCGGGCCGCGGCGTCACGGTCGTCGACCCTTCGCCCGCCGTCGCCCGCCGCGTCGTGCAGCTGCTCGACCGTTACGGCCTGCACGCCGACCCCGCCCACCGCGCGGAATATACGTTCCGCACCTTTGCCGACGAGGCCTACCGCCTCCGCCTGGAACGCAAGGCCTTGGGGGCACTTTAATAGCGCCGGATTCGCTTCCGAACCCGATTTTACATCGCTATATTCCGAAATGTCGAAAAAAATGCGTAACTTCGCTTGATAAAAATCAAGCGCAACACAGATGGCATCTAAAAATACATCCTCATCCCCCAACGGACGGCAGAAAGTCCAGCGTTCCAACAGCGACAGTGCGCGCTGGGTCGCAGGATTGCTGCTGCTTTTCATCGGGGTGTTCGCCGCCTCGGCCGTACTGTTCTCGTTTTTTACCTGGGCGGCCGACCAGAGCGGGCTGCTGCTCTCGCCCGAGGAACGTGCCACGCTGGGTGTCGAGCCCGGAAACCTCTGCGGCTGGGCGGGTGCCAGGCTGGGACGCCTGCTGGTCGACAACTCGTTCGGCGTGTCCGGCATTCTGATCCCGGTGATGGTGGTGCTCGTCGGCGTGCGCGTCATCCGCCAGCGCCCGCTGCTGTTCAACCATTCGATCCTCTCGCTTTTCCTCATCCTGATCCTCGGTTCGCTGACGCTGGGCTTCGCCTTCTCGGACAAGTGGAGCCTTTGCAGTTCGACGGGGTGGGGCGGTGCCTTCGGCATCGAGACCGCAGCGCTGCTGCGCACGCATATCGGGGTGCTGGGAACGTTGATCCTGCTGCTGGGCTGCTGGATCCTTACGGGGGTATTCATCAACCGCAACTTCATCAACAAGGTCAACCGTGCGGGCAACGTCATGGTCGACAAGAGCGGCAAGATCGTCGAGATCGTCAAACATAAGGTCGTGCACGCGCACGGGCAACCGTCCGATGCCGCCGGGGATGCGGCTGCCGTAGCCGCGGAATCCGCCGGGAATCCCGGGGAGAGGCCTGCCAGGCGGTCGGCCGACACTCCGGCCGTGGAGTCTGCCGTGAAGGTGGAGCCCGAGGTGGTCGTGCGCCGTCCCGAACCCGAACTGGCCGTGCAGCGTCCGGTGCCGGAAATGCCCCGCGCCGTACGTACTCCCGGGCCTGCTGCCGCCGGGACTCCCGCCGCCCCGCAGGCCGCCCGCCGCGATGCGGACGACGATCCGTTCGTGGAACTGGGCCCCGATGGCATGCCCATTGTGCCCGAAACCCCGCAGGCGGCAGAGGCCGTCGCATCCGATGACGACGGCGAGTTTACCGAGGTCGACCTGTCGCGCCCCGAAGGCCGGCTGGTGATCGGCCCCAGCGGGCTTGTCGAGCTGGAACGCCCCGCGGTGCGTCCTGCCGCCGGCACTGCTGTCCGGCCTGCTGCGCCTGTGTCCGACGAACCTTTCACCGAATTATCCCTGGGCGGGGAAGACCCCGTCGGGACACCGGCCCCGGCTGCCGGGATGCCCTCTGTTGCCGGGGTGCCCTCCGCTGCCGCTCCTGTATCCGGGGAGCCGCTCCCCGACGGGCCGTTTACCGAGATACCCGTTCCTGCCGGGGGCGTCGTCGTGACCGTCGAGGCCAACGAAGCCCGCCTGGTCGATGAAAAGGCGATCCCGACCGAGAGCTACGACCCGCTGAAAGACCTCGTGAACTACCACAAGCCGCCCGTGACGCTGCTCGAAGACTATGTTTCCGACTCGGAAGTGAGCGACGAGGAGATTTTCGAGAACAAGACCAAGATCGAGGATACGCTCCGCAATTTCGGCATCCCCATCCAGCGTATCAAGGCCACGGTCGGCCCCACCGTGACGCTCTATGAGATCGTGCAGGCGCAGGGCGTCAAGATCTCGAAGATCCAGGGGCTCGAAAACGACATCGCCCAGAGCCTCAAGGCGCTGGGTATCCGCATCATCGCCCCTATCCCCGGCAAGGGAACCATCGGCATCGAGGTGCCCAACCGCGACAAGCAGGTGGTGTCGATGTACTCCGCCGTGCGTTCGCTGCGTTTCCAGGAGTCGAAGGCCGAGCTCCCGGTGGTGATCGGCCGTACGATCCAGAACGAGAATTACGTGTTCGACCTGGCCAAGATGCCGCACCTGTTGGTGGCGGGCGCCACGGGACAGGGTAAGTCCGTGGGGCTGAACGCCATCATCACCTCGCTGCTCTACCGCAAGCACCCCGCGCAGCTCAAGTTCGTGATGATCGACCCCAAGATGGTCGAGTTCTCGCTCTATGCCAAGATCGAGCGCCACTTCCTCGCCAAGATGGAGTCCGAGGACGATGCCATCATCACCGACCCCAAGAAGGCGGTCTACACGCTCAATTCGCTCTGCACGGAGATGGACAGCCGCCTGGAACTCTGCAAGAAAGCCGGGGCGCGCAACATCGCCGAGTACAACGAGAAATTCACCGCCCGGCGGCTCAGCCCGCTCAACGGGCACCGCTACCTGCCCTATATCGTCGTGGTGGTCGACGAGTTCGCCGACCTGATCATGACCGCCCGCGAGGTCGAGGGGCCCGTCATGCGCCTCGCGCAGAAGGCGCGTGCCGTCGGCATCCACCTGATCATCGCCACGCAGCGCCCCGACGTGAAGGTCATCACGGGCGGTATCAAGGCCAATTTCCCCGCGCGTATCGCCTTCCGCGTGATGCAGATGATCGACTCGCGTACGATCATCGACCAGCCGGGGGCCAACCAGCTTATCGGCCGCGGCGACATGCTCTTCTCGAAGGACGGGGAACTGACCCGTATCCAGTGCGCGCTGGTCGAAACCAAGGAGGTCGAACGCATCGTCGAGTATATATCGAAGCAGCAGGGCTATACCTCGGCCTATTCGCTGCCCGACTATACGCCCGATACGGGCGATTCTTCGGGGAGTATGGGCAGCGAGGACTCCGCCCCCGTGAAATACGATTCGCTCTTCGCCGAGATCGCCCGCGACGCCGTTTCGGGCGGCAATATCTCGACCTCGATGATCCAGCGCAACTACGAGGTGGGCTTCAACCGTGCCGGGCGCATCATGATGCAGCTCGAACGTGCCGGCATCGTCGGACGCCAGCAGGGAGCCAAGCCGCGCGACATCCTTTTCCATGACATGCCCTCGCTCGAAGCCAAGTTGCAGGAGCTGGGCCTATTCTGATGCTGCCATGAAACGATTCCTGTCCCTCCTGTTGCTGCTTTCCGCGATGCAATGCGTCGCCGCAGTCCCGGCTGCCGCGGATGTTCCGGCTGCCGCAAATAATGTTCCGGCCGCCGGCCGTGCCGACGCGATCCTGGCCGGGGTCAGCGACGGCTTCCGAGCGCTGGGTGCCTACGGGGTGTCGTTCGAGGTTCGCTCGGACGAATACGTCACGCGCGGGCGCTATGCCGTCGAGGGGGAGAATTATTACCTCGTGCTGGGCGATGCCGAGGTCTACTGCGACGGAGCCGTGCGCTACGAGGTGGACAACCGCCGCCGCGAGGTGACGATCGACGTGGTCGACAGCGACAGCCGCAATATCCTCAATAATCCCGTCCATGCCTTCGATTTCCTCGGCAGCGAATATGCGGCCTCGCTCGCCGGCGAGCAGGAGGGCCGTGCCGTGGTGCGTCTGACCCCTGCGCCGGGGAATACCTCCTCGGCGGGCAATATCGTCCTTACGGTCGATACCGCCGCGATGCGTCCCGTGTCGCTCCGCTACGATTACGACGGCGAGCAGGTGCAGGTTTCGGTGCTGGGCATCAAGCCCCTCGAAACGCCGCTCAAGGCCTTTGCGAAGGATAACTACGCCGGGTACGAATTCATCGACTTCCGCTGACCATGTTCCGCCGGCCGATCATGCTGCTGTTGTCCGTCGCCATCCCCGCGGCGACGCTGGCTGCGGCGCCGGAAGACCCGTCGCCGACAGGCGGGCAGCTGCCTTCCGGCACGGCATGGGAGCTTACCTCCGAGCGCGATCTGCTCTATGCGGCGTCTTTCGTAGGGGATTCCATACCGGTGCGGGTGTTCCTCGAATCGGGCGTCTATTTTCCGCTGATCGACAGCGCGCTGGTCTGGTCGCACCCCGGGCTTTTCGAACCCGTCGAACTCGAACGCCCCGTGCGTTTCCGCATGGCCGGCGGCACGGACTATTCGGCCCGCTATAAACTGGCGCCGGGGCTCAGGGTGGGGGATACGCGCAGTTTGCGCGAGAGCTATGTCGTCGACCTCAGGCGACGCAGGCCCTGCGACCTGCTCTACCCGCTCCATACCTTCACGACCGACAGCGTGGCCGCGCCCGGTATTTTCGAGCTCGATGTCCGCCGCGGCATTTTCCGCCCGCTCTCATCCGGGAGCCTGCCGCAGCCCGGCGACGGGTGGGAGGCCTACGAACTGGTGCCCGACGGGCATTCGGGGATGTTCTGGGTCATGGATACGGTGCGCTTGTCCGACGACCGGGGACGCAGCCGTGCGATGCCGATGCGGCTGGTCGTCGATTTGGGCAACGCCAACCTGCTGGCACTCTTTGCGTTCAAACCTGAGGTCGGAAAATTCGTGTCACGCGCCCCTGTCGATCTGGTGGAAGGCCATACGCCGGGCGGGATGACCCTGCGGGTGCTGATGCCCGCCGTCGCCACTTTCATGGGGTGTTACTCCTTCGGCGGGCTGCCCGTCGTGGTGCTCGACAAACCGATGGAACTCCCCGGCGACGGGTTCCTCGGCGTAAAATTCTTCTCCGCCTTCCGGGTGGTTTTCGATTTCCGCCACGGGCGGTTGTGGCTCAGGCAGGCGGACTGACCCCTATTTCCGGTTGAGGTACCAGTAGAGCCCGCCGACGAAGATGCCGCCGCCCGCGATGTTCCCGAGCGTGGCGGGAACCAGGTTTGCGGCGACCATGTCCGCCGCGGTCACCGGGGCGCCCAGCATCATCCCCAGCGGGATGAAGAACATGTTGGCGATGCAGTGCTCGTAGCCGATCACCACGAAGCACATGACCGGAAAAAACAACCCCATCATACGGCCAGCCGCGTCGTCGGCACTCAGCCCGAGCCATACCGCCAGGCATACCAGCCAGTTGGCGCCCACGCCGCGCAGGAATACCGTCAGCCACGGCATCGAAACCTTGGCCTGCGCCACGTTGCAGGCCGCTTCGCGCCACAGCTCCGACGAGAGTACGCCGGGCAGCACCACCAGGAAATAGGCAAAGAAAGCCGCCCCGATGAAATTCCCCGCGTATACCAGCCCCCAGTTGCGCAGCACCTTGCCCCATCCGTACCTGCGGCCCAGCGCCCCGGGTACGAGCACGGCGTTGTTGCCCGTGAAGAGCTCCGCCCCGGCGAATACCACCAGGATGAGCCCCAGCGGGAATACCAGCCCCGAAAGCAGGCGCTGGAGGCCGGGCGCTTCGGCTGCTGCGGGGAACCCGAACCCCGCCATCAGCGAGAAGAGTCCGCCCATGGCGATGTATGCGCCGGCCAGGAATGCCAGCAGGAGGGTCTTGCCCGCCGGGAGTTGCATTTTGCCCGTTGCCGACTGCTGAGCCAGCGCGAGTACTTCCTTGGGTGTGTTTATCTGTGCCATGTTCGGGAATAGAGGCCGCAAAGGTAGTGAAACGATCCGGAACGCGCAAGCGGACGCCGTCATTCTGCCGGGAATTTTTTTTGAGGCCGTCAGATCGACGGAAAAGGGGCAAAAACGGGGCGTCGTCCCGGAAATCTTCCGCGCGGAGGCGATATTTATCGGCTTAAAGTTGCTCAGATCGGAAATAAATCGTATTTTTGTTCGTTAAAAGACTGTAATTTTAAAGAGATAAGATGCTAACTGAAGAAGAAAAGAATGCAGGTTTGACAGGACGTATCATTCCTATCAATATCGAAGAGCAGATGAAGTCGGCGTACATCGACTATTCGATGTCGGTCATCGTGTCGCGTGCGCTTCCCGACGTGCGCGACGGCATGAAGCCCGTGCACCGCCGTATCCTCTACGATATGAGCGCGGAGCTCAACCTCTACTCCGACAAACCGACCCGTAAGTCGGCGCGTATCGTCGGCGACGTGCTCGGTAAGTTCCACCCCCACGGCGACTTGTCGGTCTACGACGCGATGGTGCGTCTGGCACAGGAGTGGTCGATGCGCTACCCGCTGGTCGACGGCCAGGGTAACTTCGGTTCGATGGACGGCGACTCGCCGGCTGCCATGCGTTACACCGAGGCCCGCATGAAGAAGATCACCGACGAGGTGATGGCCGACATCGACAAGGAGACCGTCGACTGGACGCTCAACTTCGACGATACGATCCCCGAACCCACGGTGCTGCCCACCAAGATCCCGCTGCTGATCGTCAACGGCGCCAGCGGTATCGCCGTCGGTATGGCCACCAACATGGCCCCGCACAACCTCAGCGAGGTGGTCGACGCCTGCTGCGCCTATATCGACAACCCCGAGATCACGGGCGAGGAGATGCTGCATTTCATCAAGGGCCCCGATTTCCCCACGGGCGGTATTATCTACGGCTACGAGGGTGTCCGGGAGGCCATGCTTACGGGCCGCGGCCGCGTCATGATGCGTGCCAAGACCGACATCGAGCATACCCCCAGCGGCCGCGAGTGCATCGTCATCACCGAAATCCCCTACATGATCAACAAGGCCGAGATGATCAAGAAGATCGCCGACATGATCAACGAGAAGAAGATCGACGGCATTTCCTACATCAACGACGAGTCCGACCGTGACGGCCTGCGGATCATCATCATCCTCAAACACGACGCCGTGGCGAGCGTCGTGCTCAACACCCTTTATAAGAATACGCCGCTGCAAACCTCGTTTGCGGTGAATAATATCGCGCTGGTGAACGGACGTCCGCAGCTGCTGCCGATGCGCGATCTGGTCATGCACTTCGTCAACCACCGCCACGACGTGGTGGTGCGCCGCACGCGTTACGACCTGCGCAAGGCCGAGGAGCGCCTACATATCGTGCTGGGTCTCTTGATCGCACAGGACAACATCGACGAGATCGTGCACATCATCCGTTCGTCGCAGACGCCCGACGCGGCCAAGCAGGCGATGATCGAGCGTTTCGAGCTGAGCGACATCCAGGCTTCGGCCATCATCGAGATGCGCCTGCGTGCCCTGACGGGGTTGGAGTACGGCAAACTGACCGCCGAGCGCGACGATCTTACCAAGCTGATCGCCCACCTGAAGGACGTGCTGGAGAATGTCGGCATGCAGATGCAGATCGTCAAGGACGAACTGCTCGAAATCAAGGAGAAATACGGCGACGAGCGCCGTTCGGAGATCGTCTATGCCTCCGAGGAGTTCAACCCCGAGGATTTCTATGCCGACGACGACATGGTCATCACCATCTCGCACATGGGCTACATCAAGCGCACCCCGCTGGCCGAATACCGCACGCAGAACCGCGGCGGCGTCGGCGCCAAGGGCAGTGCCACGCGCGACGAGGACTTCATCGAGCATATCTACGTGGCTTCGATGCACAATACGATGCTTTTCTTCACGGAGAAGGGGCGCTGCTACTGGCTCAAGGTCTACGAGATCCCCGAGGGCGCACGCTCCTCGAAGGGACGCGCCATCCAGAACGTCATCCAGATCGAACCCGACGACAAGGTTCGCGCCTATATCAACGTCAAGCGCCTGAACGACGCCGAGTATGTGAACAACAACTTTATCATCATGTGTACCAAGGACGGTACGATCAAGAAGACGAAGCTCGAAGCCTACTCGCGCCCGCGCCAGAACGGTGTGAACGCCATCGTCATCCGCGAGGGCGACCAGCTGATCGAGGCCAAGCTCACCAGCGGCAACGCCGAAGTGATGATTGCGGCCCGCGAAGGCAAGGCCATCCGCTTCAACGAGTCGACGGTGCGCCCGATCGGGCGTGTCGGCGCCGGTGTGCGCGGCATCTCGATCGAGGAGTCCGACGAGGTGATCGGCATGATCTGTGTGGAACCCGATTCGACGCAGGACGTGCTGGTGCTGAGCGAAAACGGTTACGGCAAGCGTACCGACCTCGACGAATACCGCATCACCAACCGCGGCGGTAAGGGTGTGAAGACGATCAACGTGACGGAGAAAACCGGCAAACTTATCTCCATACAGGCCGTTACGGACGACAACGACCTGATGATTATCAACCGTTCGGGACTTACCATACGTACGGCCGTGTCGCAGATCCGCCTGGCGGGTCGTGCCACGCAGGGCGTGCGTATCATCAACCTGCGCGACGGCGATGCCATTGCCTCGGTGATGGCCGTGCCTGCTGCCAGCGATGAAGAAGAAGTACAGTCCGCGGAGGCTGCTGAAAACGGGGGCGCAACGCCCGAAGCAGGACAGCCGGCCGAGGAAT
>ENA-USUM01001326-USUM01001326.1-human-gut-metagenome-genome-assembly--contig:-NODE-1326-length-15228-cov-8.330275_pt1 | contig 15228 bp, 10 predicted proteins | sample MGYA00250063_ERZ773402 | MGnify/ENA primary metagenome ERZ773402 (study PRJEB29103, sample SAMN06112030) | human gut metagenome | biome: human gut; feature: ankylosing spondylitis patient; material...
CCATGAAACACATCAAAACTTTAAATACAAAAAGCTTACAGAACACTGTAAAAAAAGGTGGATGCGGTGAGTGCCAGACATCCTGCCAGTCCGCATGTAAGACTTCTTGCACCGTAGGCAACCAGAGCTGCGAGCATAAGTAAAAGTAATCCATAAGGACGAGTAAAAGGTGTTCCCAGAACCGGTTTCGCCGGATTTGGGAACATTCTTTTTGCCAGGCACATCAAAAAAAGAGAGAGTTATAGAAAGGAATACCACAGTGATACATTTATATAAAAGCAATGGCTTCAACATGGTGCTGGACGTCAACAGCGGCTCCGTCCATGTTGTGGATGACTGCGTATACGATGTCCTTTCCTGCATGAACGAAGGAAAAAATGCAGAAGAGGCAGCAGAGGCGCTTAGCAGTAAATATGCCGAGCAGGACATCACCGAAGCCAGAGAAGAAATTCAGGAACTTACAGATAACGGCATGCTCTTTACAAAAGACATTTACGAAAACGCAATTGATCAGTTTTCCAACCGTCCGACCGTCGTAAAAGCACTCTGCCTCCACATTGCACACGACTGTAACCTTGCCTGTCGTTACTGCTTCGCAGAAGAGGGCGAGTATCACGGAAGACGTGCACTGATGTCCCTGGAAGTCGGCAAAAAAGCGCTTGATTTCCTGATCGCAAACTCCGGCAGCAGAAGAAACCTCGAGGTAGATTTCTTCGGCGGTGAACCGCTGATGAACTGGGATGTTGTAAAACAGCTCGTAGCCTACGGAAGAGAACAGGAGAAGTTACATAACAAGAACTTCCGTTTCACCCTGACCACCAACGGTGTTCTCTTAAACGACGAGGTCATGGAGTTCTGCAATAAAGAGATGGGCAACGTCGTATTAAGTATCGACGGAAGAAAAGAAGTTCACGATCACATGCGTCCGTTCCGCAAAGGTGCCGGAAGCTACGATCTGATCGTGCCGAAATTCCAGAAATTCGCTGAACTCCGTCATCAGGACAAATACTATGTGCGCGGAACCTTCACGCATTACAACACAGACTTTGCTGCCGACGTCCTCCATCTGGCAGACCTCGGCTTCAAACAGATCTCGGTTGAGCCTGTTGTAGCACCTCCGACCGAGGATTACGCGATCCGCGAGGAAGACCTTCCGGTGATTTTCGAACAGTACGACATTCTGGCAAGAGAGATGATCAAGAGAGAAAAAGAAGGAAGAGGCTTCAATTTCTTCCATTTCATGATCGATCTGACCGGCGGACCATGTGTTTATAAACGTCTTTCCGGCTGCGGTTCCGGAACCGAGTACCTTGCGGTAACACCGTGGGGCGATTTCTATCCGTGCCACCAGTTCGTAGGACAGGAAGATTTCTGCCTTGGAAATGTTTACGAAGGCGTGAAAAAGACAGAAACGGTCAACGAATTCAAGAAATGCAACGTTTATTCCAAGAAGGAGTGCAGCCAGTGCTTTGCACGGTTCTACTGCAGCGGCGGATGCGCGGCAAACTCCTACAATTTCACAGGTAAGATCAACGATGTTTACGAGATCGGATGCAAGATGCAGCAGAAACGGATCGAGTGTGCATTGATGATAAAGGCAGCTCTGGCCGAAGATTAAAGAAAAGAGGAAAATCGCGACATGATGAAGAAGAAACAGAGTATCATCGCACTCGTCCTGGCAGCCATTGTAACAGTGCTTCTTGGATGGACGATGATCAAAGGATGGGGTCCTACCGGAACCGGTTCGATGAAGAATATCAACCTGGGTCTGGATCTGTCCGGCGGTGTCAGCATTACCTATCAGGCCGTAAAGGACAACCCGACAGACGAAGAAATGTCAGATACCCGCTACAAGCTGGAACAGCGTGCGCAGCAGTACAGCGAAGAGGCACAGGTATATCTGCAGGGCGACAACCGTATCACCATTGAAATCCCGGGTGCAACCGATGCAACCACCATTCTGGAAGAGATGGGTAAACCGGGAAGCCTGTATTTCATCAAACAGACCAACGATGACGGAACAGAAAACTACACCTACGACAGCTCGACCGGCGAGTACGTTCTGAACGGAAAAACTATCGAAGAGCTCGAGGAGGACGGCTCCGTCGTTCTGACCGGTAAAGATGTGGAGAGCGCAGAAGCCATGCATCAGCAGAACTCCACCACAAAAGCAACCGAGAGCGTCGTTCAGCTGAAAATGACCGACGAAGGAAAACAGAAATTTGCAGACGCAACCCAGGAAGCCTACAGCGCAGGAAAGAGCATCGGTATCTACTATGATGAGAAATTCGTCAGTGTACCGAGTGTAAACGCTGTGATTTCCGATGGTACTGCAGTCATCTCCGGCGGAAACATGGACTGGGATGAAGCAACCAGCCTGGCATCCACCCTCCGTATCGGTTCCCTTTCCCTGAAACTTGAGGAGATCAACTCCAGCGTCGTTGGAGCACAGCTTGGATCTGCAGCTGTTTCCACCAGCGTAAAAGCGGGAGCGATCGGCATTGTACTGATTATCCTTTTCCTTGCAATCGTATATCGCCTGCCTGGTATTGCTGCCGGATGGGCACTGCTCATCTATGTTGAGCTGAATCTGATTGCTTTAAATGCATTTGACCTGACATTGACCCTGCCTGGTATCGCAGGTGTTATCCTGTCGATCGGTATGGCGGTCGATGCGAACGTTATCATTTATGCCCGTATCGAGGAGGAGATCGGTGCCGGAAAGACGGTTCATGCGGCAATCCGCGACGGATTCAAGAAGGCAGCTTCTGCCATCCTGGACGGAAACGTGACGACCCTGATTGCAGCAGCTGTTCTGTATGCGCTTGCGAGCGGAAGTGTCCGCGGATTCGCCATGACACTTGCTCTTGGTATTGTTCTTTCCATGTTCAGCGCCATGGTTGTTTCCAGACTGCTGGTCAACAGCCTGTACGGTATGGGACTGAAGGATGCGAAATACTACGGAACCAAGAAAGAGCGCAAGGGATTTCCATTTGTGGAAAAGAGAAAGATCTTCTTCACGATCTCCTGCATTCTGCTGCTTGCCGTTCCGGCCAGCATGATTTTCATGCATCAGACAAAGGGAAGCGCACTGAACTTCGGCCTTGATTTCAAGGGCGGTACTTCCATCAACGTTCCGTTCAACGAGGATTACTCCATCGAAGAGCTGGACAAAGAGGTAGAGCCGGTTGTGGAAGGCGTGACAAAAGATTCCAATATTCAGATGACAAAGGTTGTCGGAGGCAACAATGTCATCATCAAAACACGTTCTCTGACTCTGGAAGAGCGTGAGCAGGTTTACCAGGCAATGGCAGACAATTTCGGTGTCGATACTTCTGAAATCACTTTCGACAACATTTCTTCTACTGTAAGTAAAGAGATGAGCCAGAATGCGATGAAAGCAGTTATCATCGCTGTAGTCTGCATGCTGCTGTACATCTGGATCCGTTTCCGCGACATCCGTTTCGCATCGAGTGCCATCCTTGCACTGATGCACGATATCGCCATTGTATTCGGATTCTATGTGGTATCCCGTATTTCGGTCGGCAGCACCTTTATCGCGTGTATGCTGACGATCCTCGGCTATTCCATCAACAGTACGATCGTCATCTTCGACCGTATCCGTGAGAATCTGCCGGAGTTAAAGAGAGAGCCGATTGAGTCCCTGGTTGACCGCTGCATCACGGACACCCTGACCCGAAGCATTTACAGTTCCCTCACCACCTTTATCACCATCTTTGTTCTGTTCGTGATGGGAGTTTCTTCCATCCGCGACTTTGCAGCACCTCTGATGGTTGGTATCGTATGCGGAGCTTACACTTCTGTCTGCATCACAGGTGCCCTGTGGTATGTGATGAAGCACGTTGGAAAAAACAAATATGTGCCGTCCAAAGCAGTACAGAATAAGACAAAAAATAAATAAAAGCAGCAAAAACCATAAAAAGAGAAACGCCGGACCGGAAAAGTCCGGCGTTTCCTGCTAACAGGAAAGAGGAGAACATATGAAGAAAGAACGCTGGGTAGTTTCGGCAAAACGCGCCGATTTCCAGGCAATTGCGGACCGGTTCGGCATCGATCCCGTCATTGCCCGCCTGATCCGGAACCGGGATGTGACCGGGGAGAAAGAGATCGAAGAGTATCTCTTCGGTGATCTGGAGCAGCTCCACGATCCGCTGCTGATGAAGGATATGGAGCGCGCGGCAGATCTGATCGCAGAAAAAATCCGGGAGAAAAAGCCGATCCGCATCATCGGGGACTACGACATCGACGGTGTTACGGCAACGTATATTCTGCTGACCGGATTAAAAGATCTCGGTGCCGATGCGGATGTGCGTATCCCGGACCGGATTGCAGACGGATACGGCTTAAATGAGCATCTTGTGCAGTTTGCCGCGGATGAGGGGCGGGACACGATCGTCACCTGTGACAACGGCATCGCGGCGGGCAGTCAGATCCGTCTGGCAAAAGAGCTTGGCATGACGGTTGTTGTGACGGACCACCACGAGGTTCCGTTTGAGGAGGATGAAAACGGAGAACGCCGCTACATCCTGCCGCCGGCGGACGCGGTTGTCAATCCGAAACAGAAAGACTGTTCCTATCCATTTCCGGGCCTCTGCGGTGCGGCCGTTGCATGGAAACTGATCCAGGCGATGGAGGCAAAAGCAGGTATTCCAAAGGAGCACAGCTTCCGCTTTCTGGAATTTGTCGCCATTGCGACGATCGGTGATGTGATGGATCTGCAGGGAGAAAACCGGATTTTTGTAAAAGCCGGCCTTCGGGCGCTCCATAAAACGCAGAACCTCGGCCTGCAGGAGCTGATCCGTGTGCAGGGCATCGAGGCGGAAAACGTGACACCGTATCACATTGGCTTCGTTCTCGGCCCGTGCATCAACGCATCGGGACGGCTTGACACGGCGGAGCATTCGTTAAAACTGCTCTGCGCAAAGACACGTGAGGAGGCCGCAAAGCTTGCCGGGGACTTGAAAGACCTGAATGAAAGCCGCAAAGAGCTGACGCGCCAGGGTGAGGCGAAAGCAATCGAGCTCGTGGAAACCTCCCCGCTGCAGAACGACAAAGTCCTCGTCGTCTATCTGCCGGACTGCCACGAGAGCCTTGCCGGAATCATCGCAGGTCGCCTGCGGGAGCACTTCCACAAACCATCCTTCGTACTCACCAGAAGTGAGGAGGGCGTCAAGGGCTCCGGCCGCTCGATCGAAGCGTATTCGATGTATGAGGAGCTCTGCAAATGCAAAGAACTGATGACGAAATTCGGCGGCCACCCGATGGCTGCGGGCCTTTCCCTCGCAGGAGAGGAGATGATCGAACCGTTCCGCCGGGCACTGAACGATAATTCCACGCTGACGGAAGAGGATTTCGTCGAAAAAGTCGTGATCGATGTGCCGATGCCGATCACCTACATCACCAAAAATCTGATCCGCCAGTTAAGCCTCTTGGAGCCGTTCGGAAAAGGCAACACGAAACCGCTGTTCGCACAGAAAGGACTGACTGTATTAAATTACCGCATTTTTGGAAAGAATAGAAACGTGGTGAAAGTACAGCTTGCCGATGTGGGCGGATACCAGATGGATGGTGTCTATTTCGGCGAGGGAGAAGCGTTCGCCGCATACGTGGATGCACATCCAACCCTCTCGGTAGCGTACTATCCGTCGATCGATACGTGGAACGGACGCGACAAATTACAGATCAATATCCAGAGTTATTTTTAAAGATGCAGAAAAGCCGCAAATACCTGATTTTTCTGCCCTGTTTTCTATCGGAAACAAAATTGACGCAGAAGAATATTGATGCTATACTGTAAGGTGAATTGTCAAACCTTGACGAAACGGAGGAATATTTTATGAAAAAAGTAGAGGATTACGTAAGAAGTATTCCGGATTTCCCGGAAACGGGTATTATTTTCAGAGATGTAACGAGTATCCTGCAGGACGCAGACGGACTGCAGCTTGCCATAGATGAGATGCAGCATTTTGTAGAAGAAGTAGACTGTGATGTAATCTGCGGAACCGAGTCCCGCGGCTTCATTTTCGGTATGCCGATTGCTTACAATCTGCACAAACCGTTCGTGCCGATCCGTAAAAAAGGAAAACTTCCTCTGGAGACCGTCGAGGAGAGCTATGACCTGGAGTACGGCAGCGCAACGATCGAGATGCACAAAGACTCCATCAAACCGGGCCAGAAGGTAGTCATCATCGACGACCTGATTGCAACCGGCGGTACCGTGGAGGCTTGTGCAAAAATGATCGAGCGCCTCGGCGGCGAAGTAACCAGAATCGTGTTCCTGATGGAGCTTGCCGGCTTAAAAGGACGCGAAAAACTGGCAAAATATGATGTAAAATCTGTCATCCGTTACGATGGCAAATAACGTATCCAACGAAACGCAGGGGTTAATCATGAGAGCGGAGGATACATATGGAAGAAGAGAAAAGAATCAGTGAAGAAGAATTAAAGAAGGATGTGGCGGCGGCAGAAGCCAGAATCCGCAAGACGGACGATTTTACAAGTCCGGAGGAATTATACGGGGAATTGATCGCTTCTGTGAAAAAATATCATCCATCGGACGATATTTCCCTGATCGAAAAAGCATACCGCGTGGCAGCGGATGCACATAAGGACCAGAAAAGAAAGAGCGGGGAACCGTACATCATCCATCCGCTCTGTGTGGCAATTATCCTGGCAGATCTGGAGCTCGACAAGGAGTCGATCGCGGCAGGTCTTCTGCACGACGTTGTCGAAGATACCGTCATGACCGAAGAAGAGCTGACCGAGGAGTTCGGCCCGGAGGTGTCCCTGATTGTAAGTGGTGTCACGAAGCTGGCACAGCTGAAATATTCTGCGGATAAGGTCGAGGAGCAGGCAGAAAACCTGAGAAAGATGTTCCTTGCGATGGCAAAGGATATCCGCGTTATTCTGGTAAAACTGGCGGACCGTCTGCACAACATGCGGACCGCACAGTACTGGTCGCCGGAGACGCAGAAGAAAAAAGCGCGTGAGACGATGGATATTTATGCCCCGATCGCACAGCGCCTCGGTATTTCCAAGATCAAGGTCGAACTCGATGACCTTTCTCTGAAATATCTGGAGCCGGATGCGTACTATGAACTGGTGCAGAAGGTCAGCATGAAGCGGGAGCAGCGGCAGGAGTTTGTCGATGCGATCGTAAAAGAGGTGACCCGTCATATCCACCAGGCCGGCATTGAGGCAGATGTCAACGGACGAATCAAGCACTTTTTCAGCATCTACAAAAAGATGGTCAACCAGCACAAGACGCTGGATCAGATCTATGACCTCTTTGCGGTCCGCATCATCGTGGAATCCGTCAAAGACTGCTATGCAGCGCTCGGTGTCATCCATGAAATGTACACGCCGATCCCGGGCCGTTTCAAAGATTACATTGCGATGCCGAAGCCAAACCGTTACCAGTCCCTGCATACAACCCTGATCGGACCGAACGGACAGCCGTTTGAGATTCAGATCCGTACTTATGAGATGCACCGAATTGCAGAATACGGTATCGCTGCACACTGGAAATACAAAGAGGCCTCCGACGGCAAGAAACCGGGACCGGAGCAGGAAGAGGAAAAACTGACCTGGCTGCGCCAGATTCTGGAGTGGCAGCAGGACATGGCGGACAACCATGAGTTCATGAACCTCTTAAAGAGCGATCTCGACCTGTTTGCCGACAATGTTTACTGTTTCAGCCCGGCGGGCGATGTCAAAACGCTTCCGGTCGGCTCCTGTGCCATCGACTTTGCTTACTCCGTCCACAGTGCGGTCGGCAACAAGATGGTCGGAGCGAGGGTCAACGGAAAACTCGTGCCGATCGAGACGGAACTTCACAACGGAGACCGCGTCGAGATCATCACCTCGCAGAACTCCAAGGGACCGAGCCGCGACTGGCTGAAAATTGCGAAGAGTTCCCAGGCAAAGAGCCGCATCAACCAGTGGTTCCGCCAGCAGAACAAGACGGACAACATCGTCAAAGGCAAGGAAATGCTCACCAACTATGCAAAGCTGAAGGGCAAAAATCTTGGAATCTATACGAAACCGATGTACGAAGAGGCTGTCATGAGAAAGTACGGCTTCCGCGACTGGGATTCCGTTCTTGCGGCCATCGGCCACGGCGGCTTAAAAGAGGGCCAGGTCCTCAACAAGCTGATTGAGACGTACGAAAAGCAGCATAAAAAAGAGATCACCGACGAGCAGGTGCTCGAGGCGGCATCCGGAGAGAAAGTTCTGCCGGTTGGAAAGAGCAAGGGCGGCATCGTCGTGCGCGGTATCCACGATGTGGCAGTTCGCTTCTCCAAATGCTGCAATCCGATCCCGGGCGATGAGATCGTGGGCTTTGTCACAAGAGGACGCGGCGTGACCATTCACCGCACCGACTGTGTCAATGTCCTGAATCTGCCGGAATCTGAGCGGGCGCGCCTCATTGATGCTGAATGGCAGGCAGAGGACAACGGCGGCTCTCTCTATACCGTGGAGATCAGCGTTTACGCAAACAACCGTACCGGTCTTCTGGTGGATATCTCCAAGATCTTTACCGAGCGGAAGATCGACCTTGCGGCGATGAACGTGAGAACGAGCAAGCAGGGAACGGCTTCCATTGATGTGACGTTCGATGTGCACAACAACGAAGAGCTGAACAGCATCATCGAGAAGGTGCGCCAGGTGGAGAGCGTGATCGATATTCAGAGATCGAGAGGATAAAAAGGAGAAAAGCGTATGATAAAGGTAAATTACCGGGCACTTGGAATGCTCTCGACAAACTGCTACGTTGTGGAAAATCCGGACAGCCAGAAGGTGCTGATCGTGGACCCGGGCGATTCGCCGCTGGAGATTGAACGCCAGATCGATGAGATCGACGGCGACCCGGAGGCCATTCTGCTGACCCATGGCCATTTCGACCATATGCTGGCAGCGGATGCGCTGCGGGAAAAATACCATATCCCGGTCTATGTCCATGAAAAAGAGCAGCACCTGCTGGGGGATCCAAAGGAAAATCTTTCCGGGCTCTGGAGCAAACCGTACACGATGCAGGCGGACAAAACCGTAAAAGAGGGCGATGTGCTTCATCTCGCAGATTTTGAAATCCACGTTCTTGCGACACCGGGGCACACGGCAGGCGGTGTCTGCTACTATATTCCGGCAGAGAAAGCACTTTTTTCCGGTGATACGCTGTTCTGCGAGTCCTACGGAAGATACGACTTCCCGACATCCTCCGGCAGAGAGCTGATCGCGTCGGTCAAGCGCCTGTTAAAAGAGCTTCCCGGGGATGTGACCGTGTATCCGGGCCACAACGATGAAACTACGATTGAACATGAAAAGAGGTACAATCCCCTTGCTTAATATCAGCCTTTGTTTTAACAGAAAAGATTTTGAATACGATGTGTATTCCCTGATCAAGGCATTCTATCCGGGCTGTGAGATTACCTCATGGTACGAAGAGGATGGGGCGCCGGACGGGGAATTTGCATATTATGATACGATCACATACGAGGCGGATCAGATCTGTTTTTCGATTGCAGACGAGAAACATGAGACGCTCGCTTCGCAGTGTGAGGCGGTGGAATATGAAAAAGACCGCCATGAAACGAAAAATGTCCTGAAACGGATGGTATACCGCACGCTTTCCGAAGTGAGCGGCAAAGAACTTCCATGGGGCGATCTCACCGGCATCCGTCCGACGAAAATTCCGATGAAGATGCTTGAAGAGGGTAAAAAAAATGTAGAGATTGCGAAATACATGCGCGAAACTTACTACACCAGCCCGGAAAAGACGGCACTTGCGATCACGATTGCCAACCGGGAAAAGGACATTTTAAAGACGATCGACTACGAACACGGTTACAGCCTGTACATCGGCATCCCGTTCTGTCCGAGCATCTGCCTGTACTGTTCCTTCGGCTCCCATGTGTTAAGCCGCTGGGAGCATATGGTAGATCCGTATCTCGATGCACTGATCAAAGAACTGATCTTTATTAGTGAGAACATGAAGGATTACACCCTTGATACGATCTACATCGGAGGCGGTACGCCGACCACGCTGAATGCGGCACAGATGGAGCGCCTGCTCACGAAAGTGACAGAGCTCTTCCCGATGGAGCAGGTGCAGGAGTTCACCGTGGAGGCAGGACGGCCGGATACGATCAATGAGGAGGTTTTAAAAGCCATCCGCAAATTCCCGGTCACCCGTATTTCGATCAATCCACAGACCATGAACCAGGAAACGCTGGATCTGATCGGACGCCACCATACCGTGGAGGAGATCGAGGAGAAGTTCCGCATGGCGCGTTCCCTTGGATTTGACAACATCAACATGGATCTGATCGTCGGTCTGCCGGGCGAGGACAAGGAAAAAGTGGCGCATACGTTGGAAAAAGTGGAAGCGCTGAATCCGGATTCCCTGACCGTCCATTCCCTTGCGTTAAAGCGTGCAACGAGACTCAACCTGTTCAAAGACAAATATCAGGAGATCTCGTTTGAAAACTCTGCCGAGATCATGAAAATGACGATGGACAGCGCACACCGCATGGAGATGGGACCGTATTACATGTACCGCCAGAAAAATATGGCGGGAAACTTTGAGAATGTAGGTTATTCCCGGGAAGGAAAGGCCGGTATTTACAACATTCTCATTATGGAAGAAAAACAGTCCATTCTGGCTGCAGGAGCCGGAGCATCCACGAAATTCGTGTTTGAACACGGAGAGCGCATTGAGCGGGTGGAGAACGTGAAGGATCTGAAAAACTACGTGGAGCGTATCGATGAAATGATCGAGAGAAAGCGTATCGGAATGGAGAAGTATCTGCCAAAATGAAAGAAAATTCCAGTCAGCAGCTTCACATGCTGCGCTATACCCTGACCGAGCAGCTCATCCATGGCATGGAAGTGAGCAATTTAGCTTACGATCTTGCGCGGGAACTGGGGTATGAGAAAGAAATCTGCTATGAGCTTGCAAAAGCGGGCGTTCTCCACGATATCGGAAAGATTGTACTGGAGAATTACGTAGAAGAACAGGATACGCTCGTCGTCGAGGAGATGCGCTTTGTGCGGACCCATTCCACACTGGGCTATGAACTCCTGCAGGGACGCGGCTACTCCGATTTTGTGCTGGAGAGTATTCTGTATCACCATGAAAATTATGACGGAACCGGGTATCCGGCCAATCTGGCGGGAGAAAAGATTCCGTTTGGGGCGCGTATCTTACGCATCTGTGATGTGTACTGCGCGCTGACCTCCGACCGCCCGTACCGGAGTGCGTTTACGCGGGAACAGGCGATGGAGCTTATGACAGAAGAAGTCAAAAATTTCGATCTGAAAATGTTCCTGGCATTTCAGAGAGTGATCCACAGCGGCAGCCGGAAAGCGATCGAGCTTTCTGATGTCGATGAATTGATCCAGGAAATCATAAAGGAGAAAACAGAAAATGGCATTAAAGAAGAAACCGGTTACCGGAATGAAAGATATTTTACCGAAAGAAATGGCAATCCGTGACTACGTGATCCGTCTGATCAAGGAAACTTACGGAACCTTCGGCTTTACCTCCATGGAGACCCCATGCGTGGAGCACATCGAAAACCTGAACAGCAAACAGGGCGGCGAGAATGAGAAACTGATTTTCAAGATCTTAAAAAGAGGAGAGAAGCTGAAACTCGAGACCGCTGAGAAAGAAAACGATCTCGTAGACAGCGGCCTGCGTTATGACCTGACCGTTCCGCTCTGCCGTTACTATTCCAACAACGCAAACGAGCTTCCGTCCCCGTTCAAAGCACTTCAGATGGGAAATGTATGGCGTGCAGACCGTCCGCAGAGAGGAAGATACCGCCAGTTCATGCAGTGCGATATCGATATCCTCGGCGAGCCGACCAACCTCGCAGAGATTGAGCTGATCCTTGCTACCACCACACTGCTTGGAAAACTGGACTTCAAGAACTTTACGATCCGTATCAATGACCGCCGCATCTTAAAAGCAATGGCAGCCTACAGCGGATTCCCGGAGGAGTCCTATGACACCGTATTTATTATCCTCGATAAGATGGATAAAATCGGTTTTGAGGGCGTTGCCAAAGAGCTCGAGGAAGCCGGCTTTGCAAAAGAGTCCGTAGAGAAATACCTGAAAATGTTCGAGGAGATCACCCCGGATACCGCAGGCGTAGAGTACTGCCGTGAGAAACTCGAGGGATTCCTTGACAAAGAGTACGCAGACGGCCTGAAGACCATCATCGACAGTGTCAATGCCGTGAAGACCGCAGAATTCAAGATCGCTTTCGATCCGACTCTGGTGCGCGGAATGTCCTACTACACCGGACCGATCTTCGAGATCGCTATGGATGAGTACGGCGGATCTGTCGGAGGCGGCGGACGCTACGATGAAATGATCGGAAAATTCACCGGAAACCAGACCTGCGCATGCGGATTCTCCATCGGATTTGAGCGTATCGTTATGCTTCTGCTTGAGAGAGATTACCAGATCCCGGGCGCACAGAAGAAAAAAGCGTACCTGATCGAGAAAAACATGCCGGCAGAGGGAATGCAGAAGATCATTCAGCAGGCGACAAAAGAGAGAAGTGAAGGCACGGCCATCAACATCGCCGTGATGAAGAAGAACAAGAAATTCCAGAAAGAGCAGCTTGCCAGCGAGGGTTACACTGAGATCGAAGAATTTTTTGTTGACAAAATGTAAGGAATATCCAATAATAGTAATCGCATGAAAAAACGATGTGCTGCGGATGCAGATTCTTTGTGTCCGCAGTTCCAAATAGGAGGAACAAGAAAATGGCTGAATCCATGAAAGGCCTGAAGAGAACCTGCCGCTGTGCGGAAGTCACAAAAGCAGATATCGGAAAAAAAGTAACCCTGATGGGCTGGGTACAGAAGAGCCGTAATAAAGGCGGAATTATTTTCGTCGATCTGCGTGACAGAAGCGGTATTATGCAGATTATCTTTGAGAACGGCCCGATCAGTGAGGAAGGTTTTGAGAAAGCAGCAAAACTGCGCAGCGAGTTCGTCATCGCCGTAGAAGGTGAAGTTATGGCCCGCTCCGGTGCTGTCAATGAAAATCTGGCAACAGGAGAGCTCGAAGTAAAGGCTGAGTCCTTACGCATTCTTTCCGAGGCAGAAACGCCGCCGTTCCCGATTGAGGAGGATTCCAAGACGAGAGAAGAGCTCCGTCTGAAATACCGTTACCTGGATCTGCGCCGCCCGGACATCCAGAGAAACCTGATCATGAGAAGCAAAGTGGCAATGCTCACCCGTGAGTTCATGTCCAAAGAAGGCTTCCTTGAGATCGAAACCCCGATGCTGACGAAATCCACACCGGAAGGCGCCAGAGATTACCTGGTACCGAGCCGTGTTCATCCAGGCAGCTTCTACGCACTGCCGCAGTCTCCGCAGCTGTTCAAACAGCTTCTGATGTGCTCCGGCTATGACCGTTATATCCAGATCGTAAAATGTTTCCGTGACGAGGACCTGCGTGCCGACCGTCAGCCGGAGTTCACCCAGATCGATATGGAGCTTGCTTTCGTTGATGTAGATGATGTTATCGATGTCAATGAGAGACTGCTGGCACACCTGTTCAAAGAGGTGCTCGGCGTTGAGGTACAGCTCCCGATCCAGAGAATGACCTGGAAAGAGGCTATGAACCGTTTCGGTTCCGACAAACCGGACCTGCGTTTCGGTATGGAGCTGGTTGATGTTTCCGAGACCGTAAAAGATACCGAGTTCGTTGTATTTAAGGGCGCACTTGAAAACGGCGGTTCTGTCCGCGGTATTAACGCAAAGGGACAGGGCGCAATGCCGAGAAAGAAAATCGACAAGCTCGTTGAGTTTGCGAAAGGTTACGGTGCAAAAGGTCTTGCATACATTGCAATCCATGAGGATGGAAGCTGGAAATCTTCCTTCTCCAAATTTATGACGGAGGAGCAGATGGAAGCCCTCATCAAAGCCATGGACGGACAGGCTGGAGACCTTCTTCTCTTCGCAGCAGACCGCAACAAGATTGTTTGGAACGTTCTTGGCGCACTTCGTCTGGAACTGGCAGAGCAGATGGGACTGCTCGACAAGAACGAGTACCGTTTCGTATGGATTACCGAGTTCCCGCTTCTGGAGTGGTCCGATGAGGAGAACCGTTTCACCGCAATGCATCACCCGTTCACCATGCCGATGGACGAGGATCTGCCGCTTCTGGACACCGATCCGGGCGCAGTTCGTGCAAAAGCTTACGATATCGTCCTGAACGGCACTGAGATCGGAGGAGGAAGCGTTCGTATTCACCAGAACGATGTGCAGGAGAAAATGTTTGAGATGCTTGGTTTCACAAAGGAACAGGCACATGAGCGATTTGGTTTCCTTCTGGATGCTTTCAAATACGGAGTTCCGCCTCACGCCGGACTGGCTTACGGACTGGACCGTCTTGTGATGCTGATGGCAAAAGAGGACAGCATCCGCGACGTCATCGCATTCCCGAAGGTAAAAGATGCTTCCTGTCTGATGACCGAGGCTCCGTCACCGGTTGACGCAGTACAGCTGGAAGAGCTTGGTCTTGAGGTTGAGCCGCAGGCTGAGGAAGAGACAACAGAAGAGTAAAGAAAATTTTGTGATTTACAGGACAGACAATTTTGCAGAAGTGCAGCGTTGTCTGTCCTTTTTTAGGTTTCACTCGATCGGTGTAAAGAAAAACTTAAGAAATTCTTCCACGTCTTCCCCGTTGTTTTGCTGGAAAAAAGTGCTACAATATGGTTTGTAAGAAAGATACGGAAACATCCACAGCAAGTGGAACACATAGAGAAAAAGACAAGGAGGGATCACGATGTTAGTTACATTAGTCATGCTGGCAACCTGTTTTGGTCTGCTCTGCGGAATTGGAATTTTATTTGGGATCGTCGGACTGCTGCTGAAATTTGGAGGAAAAGTCCTCGGCGCATGCGCCACTATTCTTCTCCCGATCGGCGTGATCTGGCTTGGATTTAAAATCGTGTTCGCCGTCGTTCCGCTTCTGTTCAAACTGGTCTGTGCAGCGCTGATCTGTTATCTCGTATACCGCATTCTGCGGGAGATGAAACTTGTAGCATAAAAAATAAAATCTAACAGATTCGAAAGAAAACCTGCTTTCCGTCATAAACACGGAGGCAGGTTTTTAATGACAAAAACAAAAATCTATTTTCAGAAAAAGTCAGTATTTAATAAAAAAAGAGTAAGGAAAAAGTAAGA
>ENA-USUM01001327-USUM01001327.1-human-gut-metagenome-genome-assembly--contig:-NODE-1327-length-15225-cov-7.645498_pt1 | contig 15225 bp, 8 predicted proteins | sample MGYA00250063_ERZ773402 | MGnify/ENA primary metagenome ERZ773402 (study PRJEB29103, sample SAMN06112030) | human gut metagenome | biome: human gut; feature: ankylosing spondylitis patient; material...
AGCGTTTCAGCCCTTTCAGCCATCCGCCACAACCGCCTGCCAGCAGGCGAAAGCGGCTGAAAGCCGCCCCCGAAAAAGCACCCTTTCAGCCTTCAGTCCTTTCAGCCGGGAATTTACCGGAGCGTCGGCTGATCTCTGGATGTCCCGTAGAATCCGGGAACAGGAACATAGATCGGCTGATTACGCAATCCGAGATTCTGCAACTTTCCTTCCTGGCAAATTCTCCGGATATGAATCATAGCCGTAGAACGTACCATGCCACACAAAGATTGGAAATCTCTGCGCTGCATCATCTGATGCGTACTGAAATACTCCTTCAGCAACATATCAATCTCTACTTCCGAAAGTTTGGACGAATGAAAATTCTTCTTCAGTTGCTTTACCTTAATTAATCCGATAGAGTTTTTCAATTTCTGATCCGAACGAAAGCGGATAGCCTTCAGTTTGATTTTCATATTCCGTCGTGGAGTGTCGGCGGCTATCTCTTCCGTAGCAGTCAGCGTGGGGTAAAAATAGCCGATGCCGTCCAAATGCACCTGCCGTCCTTCTCCCAACTCCTCTCCCATCACCTGCGAAAGAGCATCCAGTACAGCAGTCACATCGACTTCATTCAGCGTACAACGGGATTGAATCTTACTCCTCATTTCGTCCGTATCTACCTGACCATTGTAAGCAATGCGGGGATGGAATCTTTTTTTCTTCGGTTGATCCGGTGATACCGGGTTCTCATACCAGTCAAATAATATAGCCATAGCTTCCTCTTTTATTAAATAAGTACTTCTAATCTGTTATTCCTACGGAAACTTCCGATGAAAGAAGCTTCATTTTCATCGGCTAATGTGCTATGGCTGCCCGGCTAATGGAGATTAGCCGATTGACTAATGAAGGATAGCTGATCAGCTAATCTGCATTAGCCTCTGATGTTTGCGCCTTCAAAGATACAACAGAAAGGCAGGAAAACCTAATGATTCCTACGTTATTTCATAAACGGAAGTATTTAAAGGAATCTATCGAAAACACTTGCAAATCGCTATCCCGGCATTGTAACTTTGATGCACGAAACTTAAAAAAAAGAACAAATATGATGGAAAAAGTAACCCAAATGATCGCCATGCTGATAAAGGCATGGAAAAAAGAGAGCGTATCACAGATTGACACACCTCCCGTTCCCGCAACGCCCGAACCGAAGCAGCAGTCCCCCAACAACTCCGCCTGCCTGACGGAACGGGTCAACACCTTTCTGCAAACTCACTATGACTTCCGCTACAACCGCCTGACGGAAGAAACAGAATTTCGCCCATTAAGCGGAGCAAAGACCGAATTTCGTCCCATCGGAAAACGTGAACTGAACACCCTCTGCATGGAGGCTCATGCAGAGGGCATTTCCTGCTGGGATAAAGATGTGAGCCGATATATTTATTCCACACAAATCGGAGAGTATCATCCTTTCCGGCTTTATATGGACGAACTTCCTCCCTGGGACGGCATCGACCGGTTGACTCCGCTTGCCCGACGTGTATCTGCACTACCTCTATGGGTAAAAGGATTCCACACATGGATGCTGGGACTGGCTGCCCAATGGGAAGGAAAGACGGGTGTCCATGCCAACAGCCTGGCTCCCATCCTGATCAGTGCCGAACAGGGACGGATGAAATCGACTTTCTGCAAATCGCTGATGCCCAAAGTACTGCAACGTTACTATATGGATAATCTCAAACTGACATCAGAAGGACAGGCAGAACGTCTTCTGTCAGAAATGGGGCTGATCAATCTGGATGAATTCGACAAATATGCAGAGAGTAAAATGCCGCTTCTGAAGAATTTAATGCAAATGTCGAGTCTCCACGTCTGCAAAGCGTATCAGCGTAACTTCCGGGACTTGCCGCGCATCGCTTCTTTCATCGGAACTTCCAACCGCTCCGATCTGATGAGTGACCCGACAGGCAGCCGCCGTTTCTTCTGTGTAGAAGTAGAAAAGCCGATAGATTGTGAGGGAATCGAGCATGAACAGATCTTCGCCCAACTGAAAGCGGAGCTTGCCGACGGGTGTCCGTATTGGTTCGACAAAGAAACGGAACGTGAAATACAACAGAATAATGCACCCTTTTACCGTACTTGCCCTGCCGAAGACGTTTATGAAGAAGTATCTACTCTCTATTCTATTCGCCATGTTCGGCATCATCACTTATGCACAAAACGAACCGGCCATCACGCTTACCGCCAAGGTGGAAGGCAAGCCATTGACACTGAACTTCGCCGTTTCCGAAGCTGGTCACAAATTCAAAGTAGACTGGGGAGACGGAAATTTGGTTGAGACTGAAGAAATAGCCGTTGACGATGGTTGGACTACCACCACAGTGACAGGCACTCCTTTAGGAGAAGGCAAAATCAGTGTTTATGGCGAAAAACTAGTGGTGCTCGACTGTAGTTATGCAGCCAATGACGGTACCAAACTTACGGCCTTGGACGTAACAAAAGCCACGGACTTGACCAAGTTGACTTGCAACACTCATGAAATCACGACCCTCGATGTGAGCAAGAATGTGAATTTGACAGAGTTGGTGTGCAGCAATAATCCTATCACCTCACTCGACCTTTCGGCCAATACCCAACTGACCTCGCTCGACGGAACCAACATGTCGCTTACGGAAATCGACGTGACAAAGAACACGGCTCTCAAAAAACTGATGCTGAACGACAACCAGATTGAATCCATCGACCTTTCGGCCAACCCGGAACTGAACACGCTCAACATCAACAACAACCTGCTGAGCGAGATAGACCTGAGCCAAAACACGGCTTTGGCCACAGTCAATATACAATCTAACAAATTAAGCACGTTGGATTTGTCTATGTGCGATAAGTTAAGCGTAGTTTTCTGTAACGGCAACGAAATTACCTCGCTCAAAGTGGGAAGCGTCAAAACCAGATTGAATTGCTCCGACAACCGCCTCTCGCTCGCCAACCTGCCATTGCCGGGAAGCAAATATTTCATTTATGCCCCGCAAAAAGGCATGCCCGTCGCCCAGCGTATCTGGCCCGGTGAGACGATAGACCTTTCCGCACAGGACAACCTCACCGGACTGGCTGCCGAAGCACAAAAGACCACATTCGTATGGAAGAAAGGCGACACCGAACTGCAAGAAGGCACGGACTACACTGTGGAAAACAATGTATTCACATTCCTGAAAGCTTTCGACGAACCTGTTTATTGTGAAATGGCCACAGCCGCTTTCCCGGACTTCGCCGACGCCAATATATTCAAGACGGAAAACGTGACCGTGGAAACCGAACCGGAACTCTACTTGACACTCACGGCACAGGTAGACGGAAACGAACGTAACCTGACTTTCGCTTCTACGACCGAAGCCAACCGCATCATCGTGGACTGGGGCGACGGCAAACGGGTGGCCAGTGAGGTTATCGCAATGGCAGACGAATACGGAACGACTACCACCGTAACCGGTACACCCGCAGGAGAGGGCCACATCAAAATCTACGCCCGTGAAATCTCAGTCTTCGGCTGCGACTCACGTGTGGACGGCGCACAAGTGACTGCCATCAACACATCAGCGGCCACCGACCTCCGTGAACTGAACGTGTATACCAACGCACTGACGATACTCGACGTGAGCAAAAACACGGCGTTGGAAGTGCTGAACTGCTACAACAACCCCATCACGGCACTGGATCTCTCTGCAAACACCATGCTCAAAACCTTGGACGCAAAGAACATGGAACTCACGGAAATCGACCTCGCGGCAAACACCGCGCTCAACAAGCTGACACTGAGCGACAACAAACTCACGGGAATCGACCTGGGCAAGAACACAGAACTCACAAGCCTGTACATACTGAACAATCAGATTGCGGACATAGACCTGAGCAACAACACCAAACTGACCTACGTCAGCCTCAACGGAAACAAACTGACTTCGCTCGACGTGACGGCGTGCAAGGAGTTAGGTTCGCTGTTCTGCATGAACAACCAACTGACGGAACTCAAGGCTGACAACGTGACCAAAAGCGTGAATTGCAGCAAGAACAACTTCACACTCGCCACTCTTCCTGCATTGGGTTGCAACACTTACACCTATGCCCCACAAAATGCCATGCAGATTGCAGCGGAAGTAAAAGCGGGCGAGACCGTAGACCTCTCGGCACAGGACAATATCTCCGGACTGCTTGATTGCAAAGTAAAAACCACTTATACTTGGTTGACCGAAGACGGCGAGGCTCTCGTGGCCGGAACAGACTACACCGAAGAGGAGGGCGTGTTCACGTTCTTGGTGAAACAAGACGTGCCCGTGTACTGCGAAATGACCACCGCCGCATTCCCGAAATTCAGCGGTTCAAATACGTTCAAGACCACAACCACACTCGTAGAAGGCGGAAGCAGCATAGAAGGCACACGCCACAATACTCCTGTCATTACGGCCACACGCGGCAACGTCCTGATAACGGGACTGGCAAACGGTTGCGATGTGAAGGTTTACAACCTGTCCGGACAGGCCATTGCCGTACAGACTTCAACCGGAAATGCCGTAAACTTCAGTCTCGAACCGGGCTTGTATATTGTAAAAGCGAATCACATTTCATGTAAAGTAAACGCTCAATAATACAATACATATACCGGAGAGGAGGGTAAGACAAGTTCTCATCCTCCTCTCTTATCTTCTACTGTCTACAAATCAATCATTCAAAAATAAGACGATCATGAGAAAAGGTACAGGAATAGCTTTCGTCTTGTTGGCCACCCTGGCTGTTTGCCAGCCGACTGAGGCCAAAAGAAAGAGCAAAAAGAACAAGAATGCAATAGCAGCACTGGTAAAAGACTCCGTCAATGCCGATTATAAAAAAGTGACTAAGAACGCCGCTGTACAGAAAGGCTTGTTCACCACCTTATACAATGCCAAAGAAGGAAAACTTTACTTCGAAATCCCGGACTCCGCTTTCGGGCGCACCTATATCCTGGCCAACCGTGTAGCGGCTACGAGCAACACGCGAGATTTCGTAGCCGGACAAATTGCCACACAGCCTTTATTGATTCGCTTCAGCAAGGACGAACGAAACGTGTACATACACCAAATACAAAGCAGCGACATCGTAGCGGGGACAGACCCTATAGAGTCGGCTTTCGACAAGAACTTTTATGACCCCGTGTTGAAAGGGTTTAAAATCGCGGCTCAAAACGGAAAGAACGTGGTGATCGACGTCACGGCCTTCTTCGGTGCCAACGAAAAAGCCATCAGTCCTATCAAGACTGATAATCCGTTAAGCAAATTGCTCGGAGGGGCCAACTCGCTCAAAGGAACTTTCGTGCCGGATGCCTCCGGTATCGTCAGCTCGAAATGTTTCCCGGAAAACATCGAAATCAAGAGCCGTCTTTCATTCACCCTCACCCCGCTCGGCCAACCTTACTCGGTCATCATGCACCGTTCGCTCTTCGCATTGCCTGACGACCCGATGCCGATGCGCCTGCAAGACAATCGCGTAGGTTTTTTCTACTCCGACAAGAGCATATACACTTCGGAACAAGACCGCCTCATCCGGCGCACGTTCATCCATCGTTGGCGTTTGGAACCGAAGAAAGAGGATTTGGACAAATACTTCCAAGGCGAACTGGTGGAACCGCAGAAACCCATTGTGTTCTACGTAGATTCCGCTTTCCCCGAAAAGTGGCGCACGGCCATCCATCAGGGAATAGAAGACTGGAACACAGCTTTCGAGACTGCCGGTTTCAAAAACGCCATCAAAGCTGTGGATTATCCTAAAAACGACCCGGACTTCGACCCGGACGACATGCGTTACAGTTGCTTCAAATACGCTGCAACAGCCACAGCCAACGCCATGGGACCCAGCCATGTGGACCCGCGTACGGGCGAAATCCTTACCGGTGACGTCATCTGGTACCACAACATCATTTCTCTGCTCCACAACTGGCGTTTCGTACAGACAGGAGCGGTAGACCCAAGAGTACGTTGCCAGGTATTCGACGACGACGTGATGCGCGAATCCATCCGTTATGCAGCCGCTCACGAAATCGGTCACACGCTCGGCCTCATGCACAATATGGGGGCAAGCTACTCCTTCCCCGTAGATTCGTTACGCAGTCCCTCTTTCACACAGAAGTACGGTACGACACCGAGTATCATGGACTACGCCCGCAACAACTTCGTCGCCCAGCCGGGCGATGTAGAACGGGGGGTGAAACTGACACCGCCCGTATTGGGTGTGTACGACATCCACGCCATCAACTGGGGCTACCGTCTGATTCCCGGCACCTCGACTCCCGAAGCCGAGAAACCGACATTGGACCAGTGGATAGCCGAAAAGGCCGGAGACCCCATGTATGAATTCGGAGCACAACAGCTTTTCGGCACCGTGGACCCGACCGACCAAACGGAGGACTTGGGCAACGACCATATCAAAGCCGGCAACTACGGCATCAGCAACCTCAAGATTCTGATGCAAAACCTCGAAACATGGAACATGGAACGCGGCGAACGTTACGACGAGATGGAAAACATGTACCGTGAAATCGTCAACCAATACACCCGCTACCTGCGCCACGTCATGCCTTATATCGGAGGTATCCGTTACGAAGAGATACGGCAAGGCGACGGCAAGGAAACCTCCAAACACTATATCGACCGCGACCGGCAGCGTGAAGCCATGCTTTGGTTGTTGGAACAAGCCCGTACCTACAACGAGTGGCTGACAGTGAAAGAGCTGATCGGTAAATTTGAAATCAACATGAACGTAAACGACAAATTGCAGACCATGATTGTCAGCTCACTCATCAACTCGGCCACACTTTACCGTATTCAAGAAGGCGGCCTCGTGGATCCGGTACACAATTTCCGGCTCGACGAATATCTGAACGAGGTCACCACAGCCCTCTTCAAGGCCCCGACCGGAGGCCGTTTGTCTGATGCCGAACAGAGCTTGCAAGCCGCGGCCATCGCCCTCATGTTGAAAAATACGGGACTGGCTCCTACGGCAAAGGCCTCGACAAGCCTCACGGGAGATGCGGCCGCACTCCACACAGGCGCCATCGGCCAACCAGCGACACCGGAAGATGCTTTCGACGAAATGACTTCAAGCTTCCCTTGCTCTTGCGGCATGAGTCACGGCAACGAGTTTGCCCGTATCAACTTCGGACTGCCCACGCTGACAAAGGAACAAATCGGTGCTCTCATGACCGGACGCTTGCGCAAGGTGCTCAGCCTTTATAAGTCGCGCCGCGCCGCTGCAACCGGTTCCACTAAAGATTTCTACGATTATCAGATTCTGCTCATCGAGCGGACATTTGCCAATTAAAAGCATTACACCATGGGAAAAAGAATAACTGCGCTGTTTATCGGCGCCTTATGTCTGGCCGGGGGACTGGCGGCACAAACCCCACAACCCATATTGAAAGGCAAGGTGATAGACCGCGGAGGCGAGACTGTCATCGGAGCCCACGTCAAATGGAAGAATGCACAGGGAGGAGCCGTAACCGATCTGGACGGTAACTTTTCGATTCCGGAAACAGGAACGGAACTGGTCATCTCATTCCTCGGATACAAAACCCAGACCATCAAAATCAAACCCGGACAGAAAAACCTGGTAGTCACGTTGGAAGACGACGCACAGGATCTGGACGAACTCGTCGTAGTAGGATACGGTACACAAAAGAAAGCTTCGCTCACCGGCTCCATCGAGACCATCAAGAGCGAAGACCTGCTGAGCCTGCCGACGGCCAATCTCGACGAAGCTCTTTACGGTCAGGTGGCCGGTCTGCAGGTCATGCAAACCACCGGTGACCCGAGTAGTGCCAAGGAAGCTAACCTGCATATCCGGGGTATCAATAATTCTCCTTTACTTGTCATCGACGGCGTACCGCGTTTCGGTACGACCACCAGCGACGGGGAAATGCGTCTGTCCGACCTGAATCCTGACGACATAGAAAGCATCTCCATCCTGAAAGATGCCGCTGCCGCAGCGGTCTACGGTGCCCGCGCCGCCAACGGGGTGATTTTAGTACAGACCAAACGGGCGTCCGGCAACCAAAAAGTGTCGGTCAACTACCGAGGCCAGATGAATATCCAGCAAGCCACACAATTGCCGGACTTCCTCGATGCCTACGAATACGCCAAGCTCTACAACCGTGCTGTGGAGAACACGCCGGGTACGGCCAACGCGGCCTACACTCCCGAACAGTTGGAAATGATACGCACGCACTCCAATCCGAACGTGTACGGCGATGAAAACCTGCTGGATTATCTGGACAACGTGGGCTATACCACTACGCACAGCGTATCGGCCAACGGAGGTAACCAATACGTAAAATACTACATCTCGGGCGGATATACCCATTCCAAAGGTTTGTACAGCGGAGTCAACCGCGACCGTTTAAACTATTCAGCCAAACTGGATGCTACACTGACCAAAGGACTTGTGCTCTCGCTCGACATTACCGGTTCGCGCTCCAACAGCAAGAATTCCAGTTATACGACCATCGACAACGCCTACAACTCCTCTCCCCTCCAGGTATTGCGGTTCGACAATGGCTATCTGGCCAGCGTGGACGGCAGCAACCCGCTCATCAACGTGGAAGACCTTGGAGGCTACATCAAAGACACGGGAAAGATGAACACCATTACGGCCAATTTGCGTTGGGAGCTGCCTTGGGTGAAAGGCCTCTCTGTCTATGCCCGGGCTACGTTCGACAACAATACCCGCATGGAGAAGACCTTCGACAAACCCGTTACGCTTTACACCTACGACCAGCAGACGGGACAGTTCGATACCGACCCGAATACGGTCTACCCGACCGCCAAAGTCTCCATCGAACAAATCGACCGTTTCGTAGACAACCAGCTTTATGAAGCCGGAATAAATTATAACCGTACGTTTGCCGCCAAACACGATGTAGGCGCCATGCTCGTAGCCAACTACCAACAGACGCACAACCAATACATGACGGGCGAAAACCAGAACGCCAGCATCTATCCGGAAACGATCGGGACAGCCGTGACCGCACGCCTGTTGGGCAGCGAGACTTACAACCAGCGTGCGTCCCTCATCGGACGACTGAACTACGGTTATGACTACCGTTACTTTGTGGAAGCCAGTTTCCGTGTAGACGGTTCCACTTATTTCCACCCCGATCATCGGTGGGGCTTCTTCCCTTCGGTATCGGCCTCGTGGGTGCTGTCTAACGAAACGTTCTTCAAAAACTGGAAACAAAAAGTGCTCTCTAATGTCAAATTCCGGGCTTCCACAGGTCTGCTCGGCGACGACGGACTGGTCGGAGAGTACTCTTACCTACTCACTTATATAGAGTCTACAAGAGAGGGTTATAACATAGGAGGTAATTACCGTCCGGGCATCATCATGTCTACAGGCAATTATCCCAATCCCGAACTGACGTGGGGAAAGTCGCACGACTATAACATCGCTGCCGACCTGGGGTTCTGGGACAACCGCTTCGGCCTGACCTTCGAACACTATTGGCGTTACGAAACGGACAAAATCACAGCCGCCCCGTCCTATCTCTACCCGCCCTCGACCGGCGTGGACGGCAACGTGCCCAACATGAACTTCAGCAAACTGAAAGCCTGGGGTTGGGACTTGACATTGACCCACCGCAACACCGTCGGCAAGGTGAAGTACAACGTAGATCTGACACTGGCCAAGAGTCAGGACAAATATCTGGATTTCGGCGATGAGTCAAGCGTTACTCCTAACCTGCGCCGTGTGGGACGCAGCAGCATGGTATGGTCGATGTATGAAGCCGAAGGCCTGTTCCAGTCGCAAGAAGAGATTGACAACTGGCCGCTCGATCAGGACGGACAAGGCAACGCCACACTGGCTCCGGGCGACATCAAGTACAAAGACCAGGACGGCAATCACGTACTCGACACCAAAGACTTGATTTACGTGAAAAATTCTTCCAACCCGGACTTTAATTTCAGTCTGCGCCTCGGTGCAAGTTACAAAGGATTTTTCGTCAACGTCATGTTCCAAGGCGCCACAGGTTACCAACAGAACATCAAGGAGCTTTACACCACGAACAGCGGAAGCTTACAGCGGTTCCAGAAATACCATCTGACGGATACCTGGACACCGGACAATCCCGGTGCTTCACTGCCGCGCATCAAATTTGCCACGGCTAATGACAACAACCGTAAAGAGTCAACTTTCTGGGTAAGAGACTGCGACTTCCTGCGCCTGAAATCCCTGTCATTGGGCTACGCCCTGCAACCGGCCGTGCTGAAGAAACTCAAGTTGACGTCGGCCAGCATTGCCTTGCAAGGCAGTAACCTGGTCACTTGGTCTTCACTCAGCGACTTGGGGATGGACCCGGAATCGTTGCGCGGCTATCCTATCCAACGTTCTTACGGAATCACCTTGAATTTAGGTTTCTAAGTCTAACTTCTTAAAACGAATCGTTATGGATTTGCATAAATCGCTTACACTCGGCATAGCCAAGCAAGCTTGCCTCTGTTCTCGCTTAATCGCGATTTTCAAAAAATATATCCTCTGCGGATTGTTTGCCGCCGGACTCACCGCTTTCACGGGCTGCGACGACCTGTTCCGCGACACACCCGTAGACAAGATGTCGGAAAAAGACATCTGGAAGAACCCCATGCTTTTGGACGAGTATGTCTTGCCATGGTATCGGAACATGAACTCCGGCTTCTCTACTTACGTTCCCACGACCATCGCTTTGGTCAAAAGTGCTTCGCGTTACTACATGCCCTGGTTCGGTGATCAGATAGTGCCCTCCAAGAACGACTATTACAATGCCGGTTACGGTGATTTACTGAAAAGCAACACCAAAGAAATCACCAACTGGGCACAAGTACAATGGTCGAACTACTATACACAGATACAGTCCGTAAACCGCTTGTTTGTCAACCAGGGCGAGATTGCCGAAGGTAGCCAGAAACAGCGTATATTGGGCGAGGCACATTTCTTCCGCGCCTACTATTATTATATGCTCTGGAGGCAGTTCGGTGGAGTAATGCTCATCCAAGAGCCTCTCGACCCGTTGAATGACAGCCGGAAATATCCGCGGGCCTCATACGAAGAAATGGTACGGGCCATCGTGGACGACGCCCGGGCTGCCGCCACCGTCCTCCCTTTGGAATATGATGCTACGGACGAGGGGCGCATCACCCAAGGAGCAGCTCTCATGCTGGTGGCTAAAACATTCCAATGGGCTTCGAGCGACGTATTTCAGAATCAGGAAAAAACGTATCTAGGCTTCAGCGACGACCGTTCTCACGACATGCTCGACTCGGCACGGGTAGCCTACGAAACCCTCATGGGCTTGCAGTACTATGACTTGATACAGATAGCCGGAACGGATGAGGAAAGTATCAAACAAGAATACCGGAACATATTCCTCACCAAGAACAGCAAGGAATCCATTCTTGAAGTACAGCACTCTGACGACGGCAATTACGACACGGGCTTCGGCCATAAACTGGATCGTGACGCCGCCGCTCCCCACTTTACGGGCACGACAGCCGCTTATACGCCCACGCAGAACCATGTGGATGAATATGGCATGCGCGCCGGCCTCACTTACGATGCACAGCACCCTTATGTGGGACGCGACTACCGCTTCTACGCCAATATCCTGTATGACGGCTCCACCTATAACGGGCATGTCATGGACATACACTACACACGCGAAGGCAACAACGAAATCCCGGGAGAGGACCTGACGGCCTACGGCACGTCCACCACAGCAGCCGTAACCCGCACGGGCTACTATATGGGCAAGTTCGTCAACGAAAAACAACAAATCAACAACGACGAAGCCTATGCCAGCAGCCAGAATTACATCATCTGGCGTTATGCGGAAGTATTGCTGGATTATGCAGAAGTAATGTTCCGGTTGGGCAACACAGAAGCGGCACGTACCCAAGTGAACGCCATCCGCCGCCGTGCGCACATGGACGAGTTGCCCTCGCTCACATGGGAGCAACTGGTGAATGAACGCCGCGTGGAACTGGCTTTTGAAGAAACTTCATATTGGGATTTTTTCCGTTGGGGCATAGCTGAGGAAAAGCTGAATGGAACGAGCAACCCGCTTAAAGCGATGAAAATCGTGAAACGTGGCGAAACAACCACTTATTCCATCAGCAACATGAACCGTTTCCCACAACGTGTACGCGTGTTCCAAAAGATGCAGTATTACCTTCCCATTCCTTGGGACGAGATACGCTACCACGGCATCGACCAAAATCCGGATTGGGTAGAAGTATAACATAGATATTAGTGATTGTTTAACTAAAAAGAGAAAGAAAATGAAAAAGATTATCAGTACCTTATTTTTAGGTTTGGCCTGTACCATCGGAGTACAGGCACAGGAGTACAACCTGTTTTATGATGTCGACGCAGACGGTTGGCTTTGGTTTGACTCCCAAGAAAAGATAGACAAGTATGTAGGCCTTTGCAACGAAGCGGACAATAAAATTGACCCGAATGGCAAAATCATCCAAATGGTACCGGCAGACATCGCTCCCGATTATCCTCCCACTTATGCCGACCCGTTCTGGGAAGGTGCCGGAGAAGGTGGTGAAATCGGCGCAGAAGGTTTCCGTACGGGAGCCATTATCACAGCAGCCTCATCGGCTATAGGAACCCCAAATGGAGGAGGATTTGTTGTTCTCATGCCATCCTGTTCCTCTTTCAGTATCTGCTTGTCACGCGAAGGACAGACTTGTGTACGTATGATGGCTTCAAAAGATATCAATACCGTATTTACCAATTACGACGTTATCAGTGCCAAATATGCACTACCCGGATTTAGCCCATTATTTCGTTCTGGAATATTCACATGGAAAAACATTGAGACTTTAACCAATAACAATGGAGGTTATTCCCTCAAAAGCAACGAACCTATCTACGCTTATTTCCAATCTGCTACTGCCGACCCTATTTACATCCACGGCATTCGCGTGACCACTCCGACCAACAGCACGGTGAACATCAAGGAAACCGTAGCCCCGAAGTCTCGCATCTTCTTCGAGGGCAACCGCGTGGTACTGAACGAAGCTACCGACATCAAGGTATATAATGCCAACGGACTGCTGATGAACGCCGCCCATACCGACCGTATGGACCTGTCGAACATGCCTAAAGGCATCTATATCGTGAAAGCCGGCGACGCCATTCGCAAATTGGCCGTGCAATAAGCCGCAAACTTTCCGGATTATTAACACAAAACAATCTCAGCCAAACGAAAAATCATTTGGCTGAGATTATTTTTTTATTCTGCTGCAAACGATTTTTCGTTTGGCGCAGAATGATTTCAGCTTTTCAGTAAAGCGTCTCCTTTTTCCTTACCAATCTGAGAAACAATCATTTGCAGACCATTTCCCAAACAAAGGACTTCCAGCTTCTTTTTTTACAAGATTGCATCCGCAAGAGAAATCAATCTCTCACCACATGGATAGAGACTTTGATATAAGGAGTATCTTTCTGTCCGCCCAAACCGACATAGACATTCTTCCTTACGCTATAACCTTCGGGTGCGGTAACCGTACACTTCTCGGTAATGTCCGTTCCGTCACCATCTCCGCTAACCCATGCTTTTCGCTCTGCATCGGTAAAGGCATTCCAAGATTCCTCTTCTACCCAAACCCACAACTCGTAAGTGTACTCGTCGCCGGAAGGCAGGTTTTCTATTCCGGAAAGGGTAACCTTCAGGTTGCTCTCCGACACTTTCACGCCGTGCAATGTCGTTGCATTACCTTCGAGAATAATGTCTTCTTCATATTTGCCATTGACACGGATGGCAAAGTCGTCGGCTTCCGCAAACCATTCTCTTTCGATGTCGGTCGGAATCTGAAGCTCGATGTCGGCAGAAGTGCCCGGTTCCGGATCAGGTTCTGGCTCGGGTTCCGGTTCTGGCTCCGGATCGGGTTCCGGATCAACCGGTGTCTCGCCTCCATCGGTAGTGAAGCCCGGGTTGCAACCGCCTTCAACATAGTCGTTCGGCGTAGCCACGTTCACCAATGTGGTTCCAATCTTTATTTCCGCCTCTTCTTTGCCAAAGCCATTCCATACATAGAACTTTTCATAATTGAAATAGAAATTAGGTCCTACGACGTTTTTCAGGCTATAAGTACCCTTCAACTCGCATTCGTTACATGCAATCATGGCCTTCCCCCAACCCATTACCTTGAAGCGTAAGGCAGATTTCAGAGAATACTCATAACACAAATCGCCTAAATCGGCCAATCCGCCTTCACGTAAAATGACGGTAGCACCAGAGATTTCCGTTTTGGACGACTTGATGTACTCTGCCGTAAGCTCGCAAAAGTCCTCCAACTCCAATTTCTCAGTAACTTGCAACTTACAGCCGACATGAACATTCGTTTTCTCCTCCAAATCCAGGTTGCGGGCATACAATGTACCTTCAACACAAACCGTGGACATATCTCCGAACTCTGATTCCTCCTTGCCACTCGTCACATTCAAGTCACCCACTACATGAAGTTTAGAAGATCCGTCTGTATCAAGTTCGTCGCACACGAAATCGCCTCCCACATACACATCTCCATTCAACTCCACTTTGCCCTTTACGCTAAGGTCTGACACGGTTTTCAAAGTAGCTCCTTTCTTAACGGCAAATTCATCTCCTTTGTTTTTGACGCTGAACTCACCGTAATTGAGTACGGTTATCTCCTCAAGAACATTACTTTCAAAAATGACTGTTCCACCGTCCTTAACGATGATACGTCCACCCTTTCCTGTGTATTTCTTCACATACAACGTTCCGTCTACGAAGATATCTTTTCTTATCATCCCGCCGTCAATGGTATACACCCCTTCCTTTGGAACATAAGAAGGAACATCCCAACCGTTAAATTGTTTGTCGGACAATGTGGCGACCTCATCCGGAATGGACGGAACCTCTTCCAATTCCAAGTTGCAAGCCTCATTCACATTTTCCCTCAATTCCATGCTCCCCTCCATCGCACGGGTCTGCACCCCGTCCGCATCCCCGATGGTCAAAGCGGTATTGTTGCTGAACAATATCGTCTGCCCGGAGGGCACGGCAGGAATGGTCCCGCTGCCAATGGTCTCCAACTCCTCATTGGCACATCCGGCCAACGCCAGAGCCAAAGCCGGAATTAAAAAACTCTTCATTTTCATTCTCATAAAACATTTACATTAAAAAATTAAACAAATAAAATTATATCACTATCTCGAAGG
>ENA-USUM01001351-USUM01001351.1-human-gut-metagenome-genome-assembly--contig:-NODE-1351-length-15101-cov-31.716653_pt1 | contig 15101 bp, 10 predicted proteins | sample MGYA00250063_ERZ773402 | MGnify/ENA primary metagenome ERZ773402 (study PRJEB29103, sample SAMN06112030) | human gut metagenome | biome: human gut; feature: ankylosing spondylitis patient; material...
GATCACCTTTAATTGACGTTCATTTTTTAATTCAACAACCAAATCCTCTATTTTAATATCACTTTCTGATTTATCTTTATCACATATAGGTTTACTATTCGATTTTTTGATATAATCTTTAACCATAACTTTAATTTCCGAAATATCATTCGTCATTCCCCATATTTTGAAAAATAGAATGATTTGAAGTATTCCAAACACAATGATGATGATTGATACAATGTTTAATGTAGTTTCCATAATGATTTGCTTTAATATTGATAAACAAAAATATCTCAAAAATCAATCACTCCCAATTATTTCACGACAATTATTCCGTTGTCGCATATTAAATATTTGAAATATTGCCGGATAACTTGTATTTGACGAATTTAGCATAAATGAAAAAATAATGGAGTTTAAAGGAGATATATCAGGATTAGATGAATTGCTTGAAAGTGTAGATGATAAGTATTATAATACTCTTTCTCAAATAGGGAGAGACGCCACCCGAAATGCGAAGATTAACAAGATTTATGAAAATAGGACTGGCAACTTGAATAATGCAAATGGGGGATGTGTTGTCCGTAATGGGAAAATAGTAGATATGTGGGTGGAATCAGACGGTTCTCATTCCGAAGCGGTAAGAAATACAGAGAATCTTCTGATTTATTCCGAAAAATCAAAGGATGGGCTTTATTTGGCTAACGGTCAGCCTTATGCAAGCTATGTCGAAAGTAAAGGGTTTGAAGTTATTATGACTAATGGTATCTTGTATGCAGGTAGACAAATAGAAAAAAAAATATAGATATGGCAGGCATTATTTCAAATGTAGACAGTGATGTTCAGAAGTTGCGCAAACTGAAGAACGAGATAGAAAATGTCAAAAAAGCATTGATGGGTATTAATATCAAGGTCGATATTGATATAGCTAAAGGTTTGCAATCACAGTTAACCTCCCTTTTGGGGCAATACGATACATTGGTGGATAAGATTGCGGCAGCGGAAGGAAAGATTATGCTTTCTGTCAGTCGAATCAATAAAGCAACCGAAAAGATTGTCAAAGCACAAGAGGTTGTATCTAAACCTACGGCTGATCCGGCACAGAATGGAGATGCTGCAAGGCAAACAAATACGGCTGAAACGGAAAGTGTTCGGGCGCAAGCAAAGGCTTATGATGACCTGAGAACCGAGATAAACGGTATTCTTGGCACAAGAGAAGAGAATGTCAAGAGAATGATAGATGAAATGAACGCTATCCGTTTGATTAATGCTGAAATTAAGAAAATCAACAAGTCACAAGGTGATTATTCTTCCTTGTCTTCTGCTCAACAAAAACGGCTTGAACAGTTAAACAATTCATTATTGACACATAAAACTGCTTTGTCAGAGGTGAGACAAGCATTGAACAATAATGCCAAACTTGATAATGTAGCCGCTACTTCCATGAACGGGTTATCCCAGTCTTTATCAAGAATGAGGATAGCTTATCGCGAATTGACAGAAGAAGAGCGCAATTCTCCTTTTGGTAAAGAATTGCTTGCGTCTATTCAACAAGCGGATACAAAAATAAAGGAACTTGATGCCACTATTGGCAATCATCAACGTAATGTAGGTAATTATGGTAAGCAGTGGAATGGGCTTAGTATGTCTATTCAGCAAGTAGGACGCGAACTTCCTTCTTTGGCTTACGGTCCAAAAGTCTTTTTCTCTGCTATATCGAATAATATTCCAATTTTAGCAGATGAAATTAAACGGGCGAGAACTGAATATAAACTATTGAAGGAGTCGGGGCAGGCGGCTACTCCGGTGTGGAAACAGGTTGTATCCTCTTTGTTTAGCTGGCAGTCTGTATTGACCGTTGGAATTACACTGCTTACTTTATACGGTGATAAAGTAGTGGATTGGGTTGCTGGTTTATTTAAAGCTAAGGATGCCTTACAAGACGTAGCCTCTTATCAACAGAATCTTAGTAAGATTATGTCTGACAGTGTTAAAGATTCAGCGAGGGAGCGTGTGGAACTCGACACTTTATACAAAGCGACACAGAACCATACGAAATCACTGAAAGAAAGGAACGCGGCTGCTGATGAGCTGAAAAAGAAATATCCTTCATATTTCAGCAATCTGACAAACGAGGCTATTCTTGCAGGTAATGCTGCTTCCGCATACAAGAATCTAACGGATAATATACTAAAAGCGTCGCAGGCAAGGGCCGCGATGAAAATTATAGAAGAAAATTACAATAAAATATACCAGTTACAGAAAGCCATAAACGCAGATACTAATTGGACTAATAGGAATAGAGAAAGTACAAAAGGGGGAACGGCAACTACAACCGTAGTTGTTGGTTCGTCAGTAACCGGGTATACACAAAGCGGTCAGGTCTTGACTAAGGAGGCTGCTGAATACAATCGAAGAACAGACGCTCTGAGAAAGAATAAAGAAGCCGTTGAACTATTGAATAAGGCCAATGAGGAATTGGCTAAGTCAATAGATATTGTGGCATTGACGGAAGACATTACTGGTAATGAACAAGAAACAGAAGCCGAAAAGCTCCGCAAGCAAACAGACAAATACAATGTCCTCCTTGATAAACAAGCTTTGGAACAAAGGCGTTCTGCCGAAGATTTGCAAATAAAAGTTGATGAAGCTCGAATCAAGGCAATGGATGAAGGTTCTGCTAAGACCATTGCCGAAATGGAGCTCAACTTTGAGAAAGAGATGCAGGCTATCGATCGACAGAAAGAGGATGCTCTGCGGAAAAAGATTGAGGATGCACGTACTGCATGGGATGCTAATCCGGGAAATAAAGGAAAGTCCTTTGATGGGAGCGGTATTAAACTATCTAAGGATGAGAGTACACTATTTAATGAATTATATAAAGGTGGAATAGCCACTTTCGAGAAGAACTTAAAAGCATATCAAGATAAGCAGGATAATGCTTGGAATGAGTATTATATCAAGTACGGAGAGTATCAGGAAAAGCGTAAGGCGATTACTGATAAATATGAAAAATTGATTGCCAAAACAGAAGAGAATAGTCCCGAAAGGGCGAATTTGACGGCTGAAAGAAAAAAAGAACTTGATGATTTGGATGCAGAACTGATGGAGAGTTCCGAATTATGGAGTAAATTATTTTCTGACTTTTCCAGCCGTTCCTCATCATCAATAAGAGGTATTATACAAGACATTCAAGGCCTTATCGATTATATGAATGGTGTGAAGGGAACGGAGATGCCTGATTTATTTAAAGATAATGAAAAGGCAGTAAAAGCGATAAATGCGGTGATGTCCAATCCTGATTCTCTGAAAAAGTTCACATCCAACCTTTCGTCCACAGTGAAAAAGTTCAAGATGATGCTTGATGAAGAAAATCCGTTCAAACTGATTCAGGAAGGTTTTAAGAAGAATGATTTGGAAAGTATTGTGAAGGGATTCCAAGGCATAGCTTCGGCTGCGAATGCATTGGGAAACATACTTGATGGTTTAGGGGTAAAAGCGGACAGTGCAGCCGGGAAAACCGTTTCCGTGCTTGGGGATACAGCTTCTTATGCTGCGCAGGGCGCATCCATTGGTGGTCCATGGGGCGCGGTTATTGGAGGTGCTATTGGAATGGCTAAAGGTCTTGTAGGCGTGCTTGGTGCTGATTATTCTGCCTATAACAAGATGAAAGACGAGTATGGGGCGCTTATTGACGTTTGGGACATACTGATAAACAAAAAGCAGAAATATATAGATATATCTTATGGAGATGAAGCACGTAAGGCTGGGCAAGAAGTTCTGGACTTATTGAATAAGAAAGCTCAAAGCAATGTTGCACTTGGAGTAGAGAGGCTTAATGCAGGGGCGAGTGCAGGTTCTCATTCCATTGGCGTTCGTCAGAGAAAAGGAATGTCAAGCCAGGGCTGGGATGAACTTCGTAAAGCGGCACAGTCCATTGGATTCGATTATAACTCGGTTGCTGACGGTCGTATGACTGGATTATTTTCTCTTACGGCAGAACAATTGGAACGTCTACAGGAAGAGGCACCTACGTTTTGGGCGAAGTTGGACGGTGATGTGCAAGGGTATTTGCAAAACATTATTGACTGTTCTAACGAGATAGAGGATATGAAGACAAAACTTCAAGAAACTATGACCGGTGTTTCTTTTGATTCTTTTTACGATAATTTTGTTTCAACTCTTTCCGATATGGATAAGAGTAGCAAAGATATGGCTGATGATTTCGGGGAATACTTGAAAAATGCCATTTTAGAAAACCTAGTGGCAAATAAATATCGTAGCAAGATTGAAGCCTTATACAACGATTGGGCTGCAAAATCAGACAGCGATGGAAATGGAATTTTTGACCTCACTTCTGAAGAAACCAAAGACCTGAAAGATGCCCAGAAAGCATTGGCAGAACAAATCATGGCGGAGCGTGATAAAATGGCGGAAGTTTTCGGTTGGAGTACATCTGAATCCTATTCCCAGTCTTCAACTTCCAGAGGGTTCGGCACTGAAATGACACATGAAGATGCAGGAGAACTAAGCGGTAGGTTTACAGCATTGCAGATTGCAGGAGAAGAAATAAAAAATCAGAATATTATTCAATCTCAATCACTTAATCTACTGACAGTAAAAGCAGATGCTCTACTTTCCATAAATACGGAAACAAGAAATATTGCTGATGATACGAGGAATTTGATAGCGCAATCTTATCTTGAACTGGTACAGATTTCAGAAAATACAGGGGCAATCGTCAAACCTATTCAACAGATGCAAAGAGATATAGCAGAAGTTAAAAAGAATACAGCAAAATTATAGTCTATGGATGAATTATTAATTAATGGCGAAAACGCTTATACAACATGGGGTGTGAGAATGGGAGAGGGGTTTCTTGATGTTATTGGGGCATCCGCTCCCATGAAGGATTTTATTGAGAACAAAAGCCGACTTGAACATGGGAAACGGGTAATAATCAATAATCCTAAAGTCGATGAGAGGGAAATAACTCTTTCGTTCACTATCGAGAGTAATTCTCAGTCTGATTATCAAGCAAAGAAGAAAGCTTTCTTTGATGAGCTGTATAAAGGTGTGGTTGATATTCAGATTCCTGCTAATAGTAGCGAGGTTTACCATCTTATTTATACTGGCAAGAGTGTCACTTACGCACAGAGTTTAGACCGAACTTTCGGAAAAATTTCAGCCAAGTTTAACGAGCCAAATCCGGCAAACAGAAGCTAATTCACGACATTGGTTTTATTGTCGTGTATGTGAGTGCTCAAAATTGGGCACTCTTTTTTTTATCCCCGAACTTTGAAGACATGGAACAAATCGACATCAAAGACATATCCGGTGCTATCCTGCTTACAACTTTGATCAATGCAGGCTGCAAGCGTAAGTTCACTCTGATGAAGGAGGACTACATCATGTTAAAGTTCTCCTTAGAGAATCCCATATATTTCAAACTTGGCTCATACGTGGAATGTAACTTCGGATTGTTCGAGGTGTGCGACTTGCAGAAGCCCGCATTCAACACCAATACCGCCGGCTACGATTACGAATTAAGACTTGACGCCTACTACTGGAAATGGAAAAACAAAATCTTCAAATATACCCCGGAGACGACCGGACAGGAGGCGTCCTGGAACCTGACCGCCCCGCTTGACGTACAAGCCGGTATAGTCCTTAGAAATCTGAAAGCTCTTGGTTATGCGTATAAAGGACAAGATTTTGTTTTCTCCATTGATTCCACAGTCGAAAACAAGTCCCAGTTGATGAGTTACGACAACATCAACATCCTTGACGCTTGTTTTGAGATGGCGAAGAAATGGGATTGCGAATGTTGGGTGACTGAAAACATCATCCATTTCGGGCGTTGTGAGTCCGGTGACGCGGTGGATTTCGAGATCGGGAAAAACGTGCAGGAAATGTCACAGTCAGAATCCCAGTCCACCTATGCCACCCGTATCTACGCTTTTGGTTCCACCCGTAACATACCGGCAGACTACCGCCCCATTGACGAGACCGTGGTTGTGAACGGCGTGGTGCAGCGCAGGCTGATGCTTCCCGAAGGCACTCCTTACATTGACGCTTATCCTGATATGACTACCGAGGAAGCCGTCGAGCAGGTGGTTATCTTCGATGAAGTCTATCCTCGAAGAACAGGCATCATGTCGGATGTCACCACTATCGAAGTGACGGACAAGGTGGAGAATGAGGACGGCACAACCACCGAGGAAAAATGGAATGCCTACCGCTTTAGGGACACGGGTGTTAACTTTTCCGAGAAATATATCCTCCCCGGTCAGGAGCTGAGGATACGTTTCGCATCCGGGCTTCTCAACGGTTTGGAGTTTGCCGTGAAGTTCAATCCTGAGGGAAAGCCGGAGAAATTGGAGGATGGCGGATGGAACCCTGAGGCACAGCTTTGGGAGATAGTCAGGAATGAGGACTATGGCAGACCGCTTCCCGGTGATGTGCTCTTTCCCCAGGATGGAGATGAATATGTGCTTTCCGGCTGGGACAGTACGAAAATAACCGAGCTGGGGCTTGTGGGTGCCGCCGAGCAGGAGTTGAAGGAAAAGACTGAAAAGTACGCTGCCAAATCCAAGATAGACCCGAGTACCTATGGCTGCACGATGATGTCAAATGACGCATACCGTGAGGATGGCGTTCATAATTTCTATAGCATCGGTCAAAAGGTCAACCTTATCAACAAGGCTTATTTCGAGAACGGAAGACAGTCAAGGGTTATCGGATTTGAATTCAATCTTGATTATTCCTTTGACTCACCTGTTTATACTGTCGGGGAAACCGCCGCCTATTCCCGTATCGGGGAGCTGGAGGAAAAGGTTGAGAGCCTTACCCTGAAGGGACAGACCTATACGGGCGGTGGTGGCAGCGGTGTGTATGTGATCGGAAGCTACGACTCCACCCCAGCAACAGACCATAACGTGTATTCCGCATTGCGCTCGCTGATCATGTTCATGCGCAAGGATACGGAGGAACGCACCGGTTTCCTATTATCCCTGTTGGGCGGAACCGTCATCAAGAAATACGCCAAGTTCGGTGATTTCGTTACCGGTGTTTCTGGAGGTTACATCGGTGAGGACGCCCGTGCCGAGCTGGAGGCTTTGGTCCTGCGCAGCTCTCTGAGTGTACCAGAACTTCGTTTCAACCGTCAGACCTATTTTGAAGGATATAATACTATAAGTCCCGGCGGAGGGCTGAAGATAAAAAGCTTTGTCGCCAATAGTGACGGCAGCTATACTGTCATCCCTGATCTGGAGGATGGTGTACCGCTGGGACAGAAGCCGGACGATATCCTCCTAGGCTTCTGGCATGACAAAAGCGTCACTACCGGTGACTTTATTGGTTTCCGGAAAATACAGTACCGTATCACTTCCGCAGATTACGACGAGAAGACATTCGTGATGGTTCCGCGTCCCGGATATGAGTTCGTTCCCCATAACGAGATGCGTCTCGGACAGACGGGGAACTTCACCGACAAGGAGCGTCAGACTTATATCATCATAGACGTGCGTGACGGTAACTGCTGCATCACCCTTGTTGACAATGCCAACACCTGGGACCCGGAGCCGGCACAGATGAAGAGCTGGCTCGGCAAGAAGAAGGGTATGACCATCAACGGGATCAACTGCGACAGGTTCTCGGCAGTATTGCAGGATATCATCATGACGGGATTGATTTTTCAAATTGATGAAATTACCGGTAGCACAGTCCGCGTTCCTATCGACTTCCCTAGCTGGGAGCCGGGCAGGAAGTATGCGTATTATTCCCGTGTGCCCCATAACGGTTCCACATGGTTGTGCGTCAATGACAAGGGCACTACTTCCGAGCCATCCGAAAACAATCCGGACTGGCTTGTATCAGCCGCCAAAGGTGACAAGGGTGATCCGGGCCTGTCTGTAATAGGTGGCGGTCATTGGGAATCCTCTAAGACCCCATACGAGGTCAATACCATGGTCACTTTGGCGGGCTGTGTTTTTATCTCCAAGGTGAAAACATCCAATCCTCCGATTAAAATTGCAAGGTTCAGGAACGGCAATTATCGAAAGAAAAAGGATGGCGGTTATATCCTTGCCGGGAAATCAGCCGACTGGACCGTGCATGAAGACTGGGAGATGCTGCTGGACGGTCGTGAACTTAAAGGTGAGAGTATCACCTTCTTGGGTGAGTTCGCATCCCATCCGTCCAATCCCAAGGAGGGTGACAGCTACCGAAATACGGCTGACCATTGTACTTACATATACCGGAATGGTTTGTGGATGGTCATGGTCAAAGACGGGACTGACGGTAAGGACGGCAAAGGTTACGAGTGGATCTACACCCGTACCAACATCATCGGCCTTACCCCTGACAAGCCGGATTCGAAGCAGCAGGATGATTATATACCGGAAGGCTGGACAGATGATTTTCTTGGCGTGGATGCAGACCATCAGGTGGAATGGGCGTGCAAACGTGTGAAGCGTGATGGAGTATGGAGTGAATGGAGCACTCCGGCCCCTGTGCACCGTTGGAGTAAGGACGGGGAGTCGAATATCATGGCCGACCTTGACAATGAGATGGTGAGCGTCGCTCTTACCAGTACCGGTGTTACTACTTCCGCACAGTCATGGACTACCCATGTATCCATGTGGTACGGTACCGAGAAACTCACCCTTGAGACTTTAACAGTCAGCACGCCTGCCGGTTTCACGGCAAGCACAAGCAAGGCCACCGGAGCGGTGGCGATATCCGTCGCTGCCGGAAAGTCGGTTCCGGAACAGAATACGGTCACCATCACACTGGCTGCAATGAAGAACGGGCAGCTCTATACCCGTGAACTGACTTTCAAGATAACCGGTGTCCGTGGCGGGGCGGACGGTTCCGATGCGGTAATTTATAGCCTTGTCACTTCGGCCACGATGGTCAGCAAGAACAAGAACGGCGGTTACAGTGTAGCTTCGGTATCCTGCCGGCGTATGAAGACAGTCGGTGCGGTCACTACGGCCACAACGGACGGGGAGTTGAAGTACAGTCGTGACGGTGCGGCCGAGGTTCCCATCGGTGATGGTGTCGGGGTGGCTTCCGGTAATTTTACCAGTAGCTTGAAGTTCGTGTTCTACGTGAACGGTCAGGCGGTTGATGTCGAGACTGTCCCGATGGTTGTGGACGGCAGTGACGGAAAGGATGGTGAGAGCATCACAGCAGCCGGTCATTGGGAATCCGCCAATACTCCGTATGCCAAGAACAGTACAGTATCGTTTGCCGGAGGATCTTACTTAAGCAAGGTTGAAACCTCCAACCCTCCGATTAAAATCGCCAAGTTCAGAAACGGCAGACTCCGCAGGAAAAGAGACGGCGGATACATCCTCGCCGGCAGATCTGCGAACCGGACGGTACATGCGGACTGGCAGGAGATGGTTGCTCCCGTCGGACCGTCGGCATCCTACTGGCTGGACAGTCCTGTCAGCGTGATCAACTTCACTTCAACAGGCACGCCATCCCCGTCTGGATTCCTTGTCACTTGCAAACAGAATGTGGCAGGCAATGTAAGCACGTGCAGCACGCTTTATCTGGCTGCACGCAAATACAACGGAAGCTGGCTGGCTCATGTAGGTGCGACACTGAACAGCCAGATATCCGTACCTGCGACAGCCGGATACACCCAGTTTGCCGTCCGGGCTTATAAATCCGCATCTGACGCGAACGCATGGAATAATAATTTTGTCGCTGAAAAAGGGGTGGGTGTAGCTAATGATGGTGCCATAGGAGCAACCGGAGCAACAGGGGCGTTTCCCCGTGACAGAGGTGTATTCGCATCAGGACAGACTTATGTCTGGAATGCGGATTACCGGGATAAGGTCATATATCTGATAGGGGGAGTTTATTATAATTTCCTTGTAAAGAATTACGGTGCTTCCGTTACCGATGCACCCACATCTGTCAACGGTGATTCCAATTGGGAAGCCATGCAGAAGTTTGTGAATATCGCTACTGACACCCTGTTTGCCGATGGTGCGAATGTAGCCGGCTTCATGTTCAAAGACAAGGTTCTCAAGTCTTTTAATGACAAAGGTGAAACTCTTCTTATCAACGGTGAAACCGGGTATTTTAAATGCAAATTAGCAGAGATTACAGGAACAATCACGGCGGATAAAGGACGTATTGGCCCGTTCTCCATCATTTCGGGGGTATTGTCCTCAAAGATCCTTTATGAAAATGAAACAAATAAATACGTCGGTTTCAATCTGTCTGCCGGACAAATTGAGTTTTATAACGAAAGGACATTTGCAAACGTAAGAATCGGGGGAAACACGCAGTTTGTCACCATTGAAGGGATTAAGTATGATGCTGGAATTGACATACAGAGTCCAAATGCCATGATCGGAATGCACATCAAGACTCCGAGCATTCCTCTATTCGTGGAGGGAGGTAACATTTTCCTTCATCCGAACAATGACAGCTATGTTTCTCTTCGTGGCATAGTTGGCAACTGGAGGAATATCTCTGTCAAAGCTTCATTGAACAACAACGATGATAATGTGATGTTTATTAATAGAGACAATATAGAAGTGACGCTTCCTCCGGATGTTCCGGGACATACTATATACTTCAAACGTATGAGCGGCGGAGTAAGATTGACAGGAGGACGGATCCTGCCTGCTCCCGGAGGACAGGAGGTGTCTTATATTGATTTGGATTTTGCATCCGGCTTCATTAAGTGTATGGGTAATTATTGGGTTATGTTTTATTGCGGATAATTTAAATATAAAGTATGAGAATAAATTTTGCACAATTCCCTATTTATGATGGGATTAAAAAAGAAAAGCTTATAGCCAACAACATCACTGAGGCCTACGGTGACTGGATATACAAGAACGTAGCGGGTTTGAAGGCGCATCTCCTTGCTGAGAAGATATTCAAATCTACTGCTGAAGGTGTCGAGATTGACGAAGAAGAGGTGGATATCATAAGACGCTCCACCTCCATGCTGCCCGGTCTGCTGGCGGACTCACTGAATGATTATCTGGATAAAAAGAAGGAGTAGTATGAAAGAATTATGGCAATTAATCAAGATGCTGTTCTCAAGCAAGCCGGGTGATTTTGATACTCCTGAGCTGCTTCCCATGAAGCATTATCCTTTCAAGAGATACCGTTTCATGATGTGGTGCGGACGGATGATATACCGTGCCGAGAACAAGGAGAACATAGATAGGTATATGCAGACCTATGCGGGTAAGGAAAGCTTGACGCACGAAACCATACACTTGCGTCAGGCACAGGTTATCGGCTCATGGGTAAAATACTACTGGCGGTATTTTGTCGAGTGGGTTAAGGGAAACCCTATCTGCCATCCTGCGAGTTCGGCATATTATACCATCTCATACGAAATGGAGGCGTATGCCAACGAGGGCAATTTGGATTATCCCGTGAACTACGACGGAAGCAACCTTTCCCGGTACAAGATAAAAGGTGGCAGGAAGAAGCTGTACAAATCGATTGGCGGCACTTCAAAAGCGTGGAAAACTTATATAAGAACTTTATAAAATTTGGATATTATGAGTGATTTGAATTTAGAAAATATAGTTGGCTTTAAAGCTGTGGATAAAAACGGCAACGAACGACAGGTGACCGTCGATGAGATGACAGAATTAGTTTCCGCACGGATTGTTTCCGCTGCATCAGAAATATCAACATTTGCTGCCGCTGCGGCAGCCGGAACAGATGAGTTTGAGGACCAGTTGCCCCAGTCCGACACCTTCTCTTGGCTCCGTACTTTGGACGGTTCCAAGAACCCAACTTTGACATCTTCTTCGGCTGCCGCGAAAGTCCTGGGAGAACTTTTGCCACTTTCGACAAATACTAATAAGGGATTAACAAGGAGAACAGCATATTTTGATTTAATTCAAGGCAAATTATACAAGATAGCATATAAAGAGGAACTACATGTATATAAGCCTGTAATATGCTTACTATATGTGCTAAGAAGTGGAATATCGTCTTGCTATGTAGCTTCATTAAGTGGGTATCGTAATGGAGTTTCCCATTTTAAATTGATATGTGGAAATGATATCCAATTTAAGCTGTATCAAAAGTTGAATAGCGCTAATTATTTTGACTTCATGCTGGAATGCCCTGATAATTCAGCTGGCATTATGGAGATAAAAGCCATGATTGATTTAACGGTTATTGAAACGACAGAACCATTAAGTGATTGGCAACAAATAGCAACAAAATAAATAATAGCATAAGTTGAGAGCTGGGAGAACTTCTGCAAAATGAAAACTATATAAGGATGGCAGAAGGTAGAGGATCTGCAACCTTATATAGGATTGATTTTATGAGGAATTTAAATTTGGTTGTTAAGATTGTTGGTGAAGGTAATTCGGAAGTAGTTGATGACTACTCTATTATCTGTATGCATGGCGGTGGTAATGGGTTATGTATTACGCATAATTCTGGACCGTCATCAATAAGAATGTATAGAGATAATGATTACAATTATTATGTTTACGTGAGTGGATGGGGATACGCTATAGCATATTTTGCCAACCGCATACCGATTTATAATGCCATTTCAGCAACTAAAGTAGATATAGATATTAGGACGCTCGAACAGGTAGGAATTTAAACAAGAATTTCTGCCTGTTGGCGATTAATTGGGATTATTGGCGAACCGTATCTTTGGTATAAAAAACGGGTGGTCCGGTACAAACCGGTGCCACCCGATCCTCCCGATCATTGTAATACTATTAAAGAATCAACATCTTTATCTGATTCCTCAAATTTGAAAACATGATTAGATCCTACAGACGTAACAGTCAATGGTTCTGACTGTGTAGTCGTCTTTACATAAATATTACCATTTCTTTCTCTATATGCATTAAAGTGATCCTTTCCTAAAGGACCAGACAATCTTGTGAATTTCGCACTGTCCGCCCAGTTACCATCAATGGAATATAATCCGGTTGCTCCACTTGTTCTAATAAATACAAGTGTAGAATATCCATCCCAAGATTCTATTTTTATTAATTTGGTAGACGTGATGGATTGAGCAATTTTAATATAATTATTTTTACTCATCAATCCGTTTGCTTCATTCGTTGCAAGCGGTATCAGTTCTCCCAGCTCTGAAAAATCGTTATTTTTTTGTCAAGATATAGAGATTACTTTCAAATAAGACGGAAGTGTTTCAACTGTTTTACTATCTAGATCTATCGATTCTCTTGATTGAATAATAAATTCTGATCCATCTCCGTCTAGACCTATCAAGCCTAACCATAACTCATACATATTTGTTTCTGGATTACTGCCAAGATACAATTTAACATTGTCGTTGTTGCCAAAAAATCTAGTAACAGATATTAGTTCATTTCCTTTCCAGTCTATAGCTATTAATGATCCAAGATTGGATGCAGGAGAAGCGCCAAATATCAATGCGACATAATGATTGTACCAATATTTACTTTCAACTAATTTTGTGTATCCTTTAAAAAAACGTCTTCCCAGTCTTTTTTTATCTTCGACCGACATTAATCCGCTTTTATTGCCCGTAGCTGTACCAATCAGTTCTCCCAGGTCGCTTCAATAAAAGAAAAAGTGTCAACTATTATAGAACGCTAATTTGTTCAAAATTGGATATATCCCCGCTATACACTTCTACAATCCTTCCATTGAAAGGGATAACATAAAACTTAAAGCCACCATCGCCACCACTTGCATAAACATTTCCATCACTATCTTTTTTGAAAGAAATAGTATTACCAGATGTAGCATAAATCTTATAAATTCGATCTACTTCCATAACATATAAAGAAGTTGTGTTGGTCCTGTCTGAATGCCCACCGACAATGCCATAAAATGGATACTCCAATTTATACACATTATCGGATGAGTATCGAAAATAAGGGATTCTTGATACTCCTCCTGCTGGCATTAATCCTTTCTTCTCATTACTTGCAGTAGGCAGAAGTTCTCCCAGGTCGGTTACGAAGTAAATTTTATGTCAATTATTACTGTGAATTATTATCTTAGGATCTTCCCAAGTTGAAACGTCTGGATAATTCCTTTTTCTAAATATTAATGTTCCGTCTATTGCTATTCCGAAGATGAAAACAGCATCTTCTAATTGTTTTATAACCAATCCTTGAACGACATTACCGTAGAATCCTTCTCCAGCAAAAGCATTGAAATTGGAAACGAAAGGTTGAATTGTTTTTATAGGCATTTCATTTACAAAATCCGTAAATTCACTCCATGAAGAAAACGATTTTGTTCCCTTCGGATTTCCCAACAGTTCTCCCAGGTCGTTCCATGAAGAATATCTATGTTATAATTGTTACTTTAATTTTAGCCCATTTATTGAAAGAATTTCCATTGTTACTAATAGACCGAATATATATGTATGGATCTACATTAAAATTGTCAGGAACAAAATACTGAGATCCAAAAAAGCCAGAGTTTGCCACAAGTAACGTTCCAAACTTATATGCTCCTGTAGGGAAGTTATTGGTTGTGGAATCGTCCACATTATAAGCTCCGGCTATAGCTGTGTTGCAGTCTTTTATTGCAAACCGTCTTCTTATCCACGTATCATTTATTCCGATGAGTTCTCCCAGGTCAGTGCTATATCTTTTGTCACGTCAAGATATTGGTACTTCAATCGCCCCACTAGGAATAGCATTGATTGATTCTATTTTGCTCGTGTTCACAAGACCTAATCGTGACACTATTATTTTCGCATACCAATTAGCTTTTATGTAAAAGCAAAATCTTTCTGTATCAACTGTATAATACATATTAATGTTACTAATTTTGGTTCCGTTTATCAATTTACAAAAGACTTTATTTGCATTCCATCTAATCATAGACACTGCGACTGAGAACGAGTCTCCACCAACATTTGTAACACTAATTACAGACTCATTTATTGATCCGGCATTTGGCATAAATACACTAATCTTACAATATTGATTATTATCTTTAGATAATTCTAAAGGTACCATACCGGAACTCATCAACCCGCTTTTATTTGATGTTGCATTCCCAATCAGTTCTCCCAGATCGAAAGATTAGGATTACTTGCGGAGCAGGCAGCCCGATGTAGCATGAGCACATCGGAGTATTGC
>ENA-USUM01001356-USUM01001356.1-human-gut-metagenome-genome-assembly--contig:-NODE-1356-length-15082-cov-10.833655_pt1 | contig 15082 bp, 10 predicted proteins | sample MGYA00250063_ERZ773402 | MGnify/ENA primary metagenome ERZ773402 (study PRJEB29103, sample SAMN06112030) | human gut metagenome | biome: human gut; feature: ankylosing spondylitis patient; material...
CAAAGGGCAACGCAATGGCGATGGCGCCCGCCGCAAGAAGAAACGTCCCCACAAGGCTGGACGCATTTTTTAGGTTTTATAGTCCGTTGGTGTAACGATACAGGAACGTCACGGCCTCGGCGCGGTTGCAGGAAGCATACGGGGAGAACGTCGTGGCGCTGGTGCCGGTGGTGATACCCTTACCGACGGCCCAGAGGATGGCCTTGTAGTAGCTCGCCTCGCTCGTGGCGCCCACATCCTTGAACGGGTTGGAGTAGTAGCCGCTGGGCTGACCCGCGTAGCGGTACAGGAAGGTCACGATCTGGGCACGGGTGCAGACCTGATCGGGGGAGAACGCCGTGGTGCTGGTGCCGGAGGTGATGCCCTTCTGGCTGGCCCACAGGATGGCCTTGTAGTAGCTCGAGTGCGTAACGGCGTTGACATCACGGAACGGGTTGCGGGTGGTGGTCGGCTCCGGGCTGCCGGCGGCGCGCCACAGGAACGTCACGATCTCGGCGCGGGTGCAGGACTTGTACGGGGAGAAGGTGGTGCTGGACGTGCCGTTGGTGATGTTCTTGCCGACGGCCCACTTGACGGAGTTGTAGAAGTAGTCGGTGGTCTTGACATCGATGAAGTTCATCGTCTGGCCGATCTTGATGGCCACGGTGCCGGTGAGCTGGCGGGTGCCGGTGCCGGTCGTGCCGTAGCGGGCGTAGATGGTGAACGGGATGTAGACGGTCTCGCCGGTCTTGGCGTAGCGGCTGGCGAGGAACGCGACGTCGCTGAGCGCATTCTGGCTGGCGGTGGCGCTGTAGTAGAACTTGTCAGTCGTCTTGACGGAGCCGCCGTAGTTGTAGCCGCTGTAGTAGGTGTAGAGCGAGCCCTCGTTGACGGCGGAGACGGCGCTCTGGTCAAAGGTCACGTAGTCGATGGTGTAGTTGCTGCTGTAGCCCTTGGTGGAGTGCAGGTAGCTGAGGAAGTCGCTCTCGTCGAAGCGGACGCTGTCGCCCTGAGAGACGGTGTACTTGATGTCCTCGCGCACGAGGTTGACGACGACGCTGCCGGAGTAGCTCACGGTCGTGCCGCGGCTCGTGGAGGAGCTGGAATAGCGGGTCGCGTACAGGGTGAAGTTCAGCGTGATGGTCTTCGCGGTGGACTTGGCGTTGGGGACGAACGTCACGCTATCGAGGTTGGTGACCTTGGTATTGCGGTTGAACGCGCCGGAGGAATTGCTGGTGGACATGGCGGTGCCGCCATAGTACAGCGTGCCCTGCGCGGTGGTGGGCAGGGAGAAGGTCACATAATCGAAGGTGACATAGGGATAGGACTTGGCCTTGCTGGCGTCGCCGCGGGCCTCAGCGACCTTGTTCATGAAGTCGTTGAAGTCGCTCTGCGCGAACTGGACGGTCTCACCGGCCACACCGTTGTAGCTGATGTTGTAGTTCTTCTGGTAGACGGTGAGCTGGCCGTAGTAGAGCCTGTTATCGGAGCTGTTCTTGGTCACGATCCACAGCGTGCACTGGCCGCCCACAAAGTTGCTGTCAGTCAGCGGGTACAGGTTGGTGCTGGTGGTGTTGGCATAGTAGACGGTCTTACCGCTCTGAGAGAAATCAGTCGGAGTAGTGGCCTGGTTCGGGGTGCCGACAACATAATAGTAGGAAGCACCGGCGGGAACCTGAACATAGTAACGATAGGTATTACCGTAGGCAACCGGCTCGGGATACTGCGCCTCATAGGTGGTGCTGATGGGGGTGACGGTCGCCGTAAAGGTAATGGGATAGTTGCCCTTGTTGGTATAGACGGTACCGGTGAAAGACGCGGTGCCGATGCTGGTGCCGGTGATCGTATAGGTGTAGTAGGCGCTGGAGGAACCACTGGTCCGCTGAATATAGCAGTTGGTACGAGAACCGGTGTCGAGCGTAACATAGCTAACGGTTGCGCTAATACTTGCAGTATTCAATGCGGCCTGCGCAATCGCAAAGAGATTGTTGTTCGTAATATAGCTGTAGTTATAGCCGTAGTTATAGCCGTAGAGCGTGACGGGGGTGTTGTTCTGAATGGGAGAAATCGCAGCGGTCAGGCTCTTTACGGTAACGGTATAAGTGGCAACATAGTCCTTGCCGCCAGTACTGAACTTTGCCGTTACGGTGTAGCTGCTGGCGGTAGAATTGGCGTTGATCGTCAGCTTGTTGGACGCAACTTTGCCGTCGCTGGTAACTTCCGGTGTGCCAGGAGTCGCGCCAGATTTGGGCGTGTAATCCCAAGCCACGTTGTCAAGAGCGCCGTTAACCTTGTTGCCGTCCTTGTCCGTAAACGTAAGGGAAAGATTGACCGTCGAACCGCGCGTTGCGGCAACATTCGGATTATAGGTGAGAATGTTTGTGTCCTTGGTGACGGTAAAAGAAGAAGTCTCCGCCTTGACCTTGTCTGTCGTGGTAGGCGTACCGCTCTCCTTCAAGAAGCAGGCGACGGTATACGTCCCGGTAGCACTATTCCCAGTAATATTATTGGGGATAATCCATTCATAGCCGCCAGCCTGATTCTTGGTAACGGTCATGGGAACGTACTGGCTGTCCGCAGCAGTGGACTTGTAGTACCACGCAAGGTTTGTGCGGTCGCTCTTTGTTGCAGCGAGGGTGAAGGTAAGCTTTGTACCGGTCATTGCGCTGGGCTTATCTGCGGTAAGCGATGTAGCGCTAACCGGAGTAGCTGTGATGGGAATGGCAACTTCTTCAACAGAACCTTCAACGTCATTATATTTGATTTTAACCCTAAGCTTGTCGCTTTCAAATTTGGGATAGCCGTCTGTAGTAACGACCGAATAACCAGTGGCCGGCGTGACGCTCCACTTAGAAGCATCGTTCAAGTCGTTGGTCTCGGTACTATCATAGTAGACAGCAATATTGCCGCTCTGAGGCTTGGCGTAAGGTCTGTGGTTGAAAGTCACGCCTGTAAAAGCGGTCGCGCAGTCATAGACGGTGACCGAAGCAGATGCTACTGCGGTCGTGGTCTTATTAGAGTCATATGTCAGGGTGTACGTGCAGGAAACCGTGTATTTGCCCGCCGCGGAGAATGCCTGACTAAGCGTTGCGCTGTCATTTCCGGATACAGTCTGATTGTTGACTGCCCATGCATGGCCGGTAACAGTCGCATCCGACTCTCCGACCTTTATATTAGTCGGAGCAGTTGCGGTAAAAGTAACATTGGTATTTACTTTTACAACAGATACCTGCGCGGAAGGGTTGCCTGCGGTGGCAGTTACCGCATAGCTATTCTCGTCCGTCGCCCTTGCAGGCACGACGACGAGGCTCAGGACCAATGTCAGAGCCAATAGCAAGGAGAGAAATTTTTTCATGTGATCTTCATCCTTTCGTGTTTGTTGTTGTCGGCTCCGCGCGCACAGAGCCTTTCTCATACATGGCATTTTACCATGCCGCGGGAAATAAGGGAACTGGAAAATGGAAAATTCATAAATTCTTTATCTTCCCTCTTCGCCCAGTTTCCCTTTGCTTCATTGATTAGACGCAAGAAACGTCTGTTTTGTTTCACAAAACCCGAAAATTTCCCAAAAATTTTTTACGCCGCGAAAAAACGCACATACACGAACACCCCCAGAGCGATCTGCGCAAGTAAGATCGCCGGAATGCCGAACTTGAAGTACCAGTGCCGCGTTTTATGGTGAAAGACCCTCATTGCGAAAAGAGCACCCGCGCTGCCGAGCAGCAGCGCGAGTGCAAATAGAGTCTTTTCGGGCACGCGCCGCGCGCCCTGAATTTTGGCGCGGCGCTTGTCTGCGCCGTAGACGCAGAAAGTAATTAGATTGATCGCGGCGAGATAGATGACAAAATATCTCACTTTTCGAGCTTGCTGAGCTCCACAGCCGCCGCCGCGCCGAGGCGCGCGTTGTTGAACACGAGCTGGATGTTGGAATCCAGGCTGTCGCCGCCGGTCAGGTCCTTGATCTTGGCGAGCAGATACGGCGTCGTGGCCTTGCCGTGAATGCCGTCCTTCTTCGCGTCCTCCACGGCCTCGGCAATGGCCTTGTCGATGACTTCCTTGTCCATGGAGTACTCTTCGGGAATCGGGTTCGTGACGAGTAAGCCGCCGCGCAGACCCAGCTCGCGCTTGACGTGGAACGCCTTGGCCAGCTGCTCCGGCGTGTCGAGCTCGTAGTCGACGCCAAAGCCGGACTTGCGCGTGTAGAACGCAGGCAGCTCGCTCGTGCCGTAGCCGATGACGGTCACGCCGTGGGTCTCGAGATATTCGAGCGTCAGACCGAGGTCGAGGATGGACTTCGCGCCCGCGCACACGACCATGACGGAGGTGTTGGCCAGCTCTTCGAGGTCGGCGGAGATGTCGAACGTCTCCTGCGCGCCGCGGTGCACGCCGCCGATGCCGCCGGTGGCGAACACGCGGATGCCCGCCATGTCGGCGATCATCATCGTGGTGGTGACGGTGCACGCGCCGTCCTTGCCCTGCGCGACGAGCACGGGCAGGTCGCGGCGGGAAGCCTTCGGGATGCCCGCGCCGGTGCGGCCGAGGTAGTCGATCTCTTCCTTGGAAAGGCCCGCCTTCAGGCGTCCGCCGATGATGGCGATGGTCGCGGGCACGGCGCCCGCGTCGCGAATGATCTGCTCGACCTTGAGCGCGGTCTCCACGTTCTGGGGGTAGGGCATGCCGTGGGAAATGATGGTGGATTCGAGCGCCACGACGGGCTTACCGGCGGCAAGGGCCTCGGCAACCTCGGGGGCGATATCCAGATACTTGTTCATAGTTAAAATCCTCCTGTAAAGTAATAGGTGAAAGTTTCACGTTTACCTTTTGAGGTAAGATTGTATCATAACATACAACTTGTCAAAAGTCAATACAAAGTGGGGCTTGAATTTGCACGGGAAGTGGCATATAATACCTCTATTATCCCGTGAAAACCCACAAAAGGAAGGAAAATTATTATGGAACGAGTGAGAATTGCCGCGCTCTTCGCCGACAAAGAGCAGTACGGCGGCGCAAGCGTCACCGTATGCGGCTGGGCGAAGACCATCCGCGATATGAAGACCTTCGGATTCATCGAGCTGAACGACGGCTCGTGCTTCCGCAATTTGCAGGTCGTGATGGATGCGAATTCTCTTTCTAATTATAAGGAGATCGCCGCGCAGAACGTGGGCGCCGCCCTCATCGTGCACGGCACCGTCGTGCTGACGCCCGAGGCCAAGCAGCCGCTCGAAGTCAAGGCAACAGAGATCGAGGTCGAGGGCGTGTCCTCCCCCGACTATCCCCTGCAGAAAAAGCGCCACAGCGTCGAATATCTGCGCACCATTCAGCATCTGCGCCCGCGCACGAACCTCTTCTCCGCGGCTTTCCGTGTGAGAAGCGCGGCGGCTTACGCCGTGCACGAGTTCTTCCAGAGCCGCGGCTTCGTCTACGTCAACACCCCCATCATCACCGGCTCTGACTGCGAGGGCGCGGGCGAGATGTTCCAGGTCACGACGCTCGACCTTGAGAACCCGCCGAGAACGCCCGACGGCAAGGTCGATTACAGCAAGGACTTTTTCGGCAAGAAGACGAGCCTGACCGTCTCCGGCCAGCTCAACGCCGAAAACTTCGCTATGGCGTTCGGCGACGTTTACACCTTCGGCCCCACGTTCCGCGCCGAGAATTCCAACACCGCGCGCCACGCCGCCGAGTTCTGGATGATCGAGCCGGAGATGGCGTTCTGCGACCTCGACGGCGACCTTGAGGTCATGGAGGCGATGGTCAAGCATATCATTCGCCGCGTGATGGAGCGCTGCCCGGACGATCTCGCGTTTTTCAACAGCTTTGTCGACAAGGGTCTGCTGGAGCGTCTCCAGCACGTCGAGAGTTCCGACTTTGGCCGCGTGACGTATACCGAGGCCGTCAAGCTCTTAAAGGAGAGCGGCCAGAAGTTCGACTACCCCGTCGAGTGGGGCATCGATCTTCAAACCGAGCACGAGCGTTACCTGACCGAGCAGATCTTCAAGCGCCCCGTGTTCGTCACGGACTATCCGCAGGAGATCAAGGCGTTCTATATGCGCCTCAACGACGACGGCAAGACCGTCGCCGCGGCGGACTGCCTCGTTCCGGGCATCGGCGAGATCATCGGCGGCAGCCAGCGCGAGGAGCGCATCGAGCTGCTCGAAAAGCGCATCCGCGAGCTCGGCATGAATCCCGAGGACTACTGGTGGTACTGCGACCTGCGTCGCTACGGCTCCTGCCGTCACGCGGGCTTCGGCCTCGGCTTCGAGCGCATGGTGATGTATTTAACGGGCATCGGCAACATCCGCGACGTGGAGCTGCATCCGAGAACGGTGGGCAACGCAGACTTTTAATTCTTCAAAAAACAAGGGACACGGAAACCGTGTCCCTTGTTTTTTGAGAATTACACTCCGCTTCGTGCCTTGCCGCCCAAAGGGCGGCTTCGACACGCGCGGAGCGCGAAGAGTTTTTTTTCACTTGCATATCGCGCCAAAAAAAGATTTGAAATCATTTCGCGTCTGCGGATGCGAAAAGCTGTGACGCTTTCATTATTTGTGGTAAATAGTTACAAATGGGAACAAAAGCGCCAAAGGTGTAGTCAAAAGAAGTGAAGTCTGCTATAATGACCGCGCAGTTTTGAGAGAGGAGATTTTGACATGAAACACTTTTTTGCACTGCTGCTCAGCGCGCTGATGGTGCTGTCGCTGCTGACTGCCTGCGGCGACAAGGTGACGCCGTCCGACGGCGACGATCAGACCGTCACGGACGAGAATGGCAGCGACACCGACAACAATACTGACGATACAACTGATCCCTACGACGCCGTGCGCAGCTACTGGTCCGAGGACCAGCTCACGCAGGCCTGGGGGCCGGATCAGGTGGTGGAGCACCTCTTTTTCCACCCGATCATCGCCTACCCGCAGTGGGCCTTCCATGACTGCAATGCCAGTCAGGACCAGCGCTACGGCCTCGACGACTGGATGGTGACGGTCGACGAATACAACAAAATTTTGCAGTCCGTGTACGACAAGGGCTACATCTTAGTCGCGATGGAAGACGTCTGGAGCGAGGTGACGGACGAGTCCGGCACGCACATGGTGCGAAACACCCTGATGCTGCCAGAGGGCAAAAAGCCGCTCATCATCAGCTTTGACGACGTGAACTACTACCCCTACATGCTCGACGAGGGCTTCACGAGCAAGCTCGTCGTCGGCGAGGACGGCGAGATCTGGGCGCAGTGCACCGATCCGTACACAAATGAGACCTTTTTGACCAAGGAACTCGACGCAACGCCCATTCTCGACCAGTTTGTCTACGAGCACCCCGACTTTTCGCTGAACGGCGCGAAGGCCATCTTCTCGCTGACGGGCTATCAGGGTATTTTAGGTTACCGCACGCAGGATGACCGCGACATCGCGGCAGATTCGCCCGACCGCCCCGCGTTCGATGCCTACCGCGCGAGCGAGATCGAGGCCGTCAAGCCCGTCATAGCGCGTTTGAAGGAGACCGGTTGGACGTTCGGCAGCCACACCTGGGGCCACATCCGCCTCGACACCAAATCGCTCCAGACCGTCATCAACGACACCGAGCGCTGGGCGGACGAGGTCGGCTCGCTCGTCGGCCCCACGCAGATTTTGTTCTATCCGCACGGCGGCCGTCCCGACGGTGATGACTGGCACCAGACCGGTGAGCGCTTCAAGTACCTGCAAAGCCAGGGCTTCCGCATCTTCGCGAGCGTCGGCACGAGTTCGTTCAGCTATGTGAAGCCCGACATTTCCGCCGTCATCTGCGACCGTCTGCATCCGGACGGCACCACGCTGCGCCACTCGCGCAGCCGCTATCTGCAATTCTATAACGCCGAGGACATCATGGATACGCAAGTGCGTCCCGATCTTGGCGTAGACTGGTGAGGAGGCGTTTTTATGGCAACGTTAGAAGAACTCAAGGCGAAGGCCGTCGCCATGCTGGACATGGCGTATGTGCCGTATTCCCACTTTCCCGTGGGCGCGGCACTCGAATGTGAGGACGGCGCGGTCTTCACCGGCTGCAACATCGAAAATTCGAGCTACGGCCTGACGAACTGCGCCGAGCGCACCGCGGCGTTCAAAGCCGTGAGCGAGGGGCACCGGCGCTTCAAGCGCATCGTCATCGCCGGGCGCAGCGACGACTACTGCTACCCCTGCGGTGCGTGCCGTCAGGTGCTCTACGAGTTCGGCCCCGAGATGGAGGTCATCTGCCTCAACAAAAAGGGCGAGGAGAAGCGCCTGTCGATCCGCGAACTCCTGCCCTATGGCTTCGACCAGACGTGGCTTGCGATCGACGAGAAATAACGAAAAAAGAGAGCGGCGCCGCCGCTCTCTTTTTTTGCTCGTTTCAGTTGCCGCCGGGGGAGGCTTCGATCGTCAGCGTGCCGCTGACCGTCGAAATTTCCAGCTCGCTCATCTCACCGCCCTCGAGCGCGGGCACGGAGTAGTGCGTTTCGCGGTCGCCGCAGGCGATGAGCGTGCCCTCGCGCTCGGTGAGCGCGGAGCGGAACGCGCCGCTTTTCGTTTCATAGTCGAGAGTAAAGCCGTCCTGCGCGGGAAGGGTCAGATAGATGCTGCCGCTCTCCGTTTCGGCATCAAGGCGCAGCGCACGCTCGGTAGCCAAAATCAGGTTGCCGCTGACGCTTTCGAAGTCCAGCGCGCCGAGCGCGCCGGCGATATCCACCTTGCCGCTTGCGGTTTCGATCTCGGCATTTTCCACTTCGCCTGCAAGCTCGATCGCGCCGGAGAGCGTCGAAATATCGACCCTTGCCCACGTGCCGTCCACCACGCCCACGCTGCCGCTCACCGTCTCGATCTCGACCGCGGGGCAGCTTGCGCACATCACGCGCGCGTCGCCGCCGACGGTCGAAAGGTCGATCTTCTGCGCATCGGCGCTCACATAGGCGTAGGCGTCCGTCGTTTCGACTTTTATCTCCTCAAAGTGACCGGCGCTGACCAGTTCCCTCGGAAGTCCCACGTCGAGATACTTTTCCCCATCGTAGCTGCCGCGGTAAGCGTCGCCGAGGAAGCGGATGCGCAGCGTGTCGCCGTCGATCGCGCAGACCATCTTCTCGCTCTCGGCGAGCGGCGCGGTGGATTCCTCCTTCACGCTGATCTGCGCGCTCTGCTCGGCGGTATAGATGTTCACGCTGCCGCTGCGCCACGAGATGTCGATCTTGCGGATGTCCTCGCTCTCACCGATGCTGAGCACCGCGCCCGGGTGGAGCTCTTCGCTCCCCTCCGCCTGCGTGCAGAAGGTGTAGGTCGCGCTGCTGCCGTCCCAGAGCGCGTCGACGGCGAAAATGCCGTCGCTTTGCGGCAGTTCTGCGCGGAATGTGCCGTTATCCTGCCGCTGGGCGGTCACGGTCTCGGACGACATGCCGGTGCTGCCCCAGGCGTCGGACGGCCAGCAGCGGAGACTGACGGAATCGGGCGAATTATCGCTGAAATCGAGCGTTACGGTGTAGAAATAGGCGGCCGACACTGCAAAGGGCATTTCCAGTACAGGCGTGATGTCACGGCAGTTTTCGTCCAGCGGGTGCGCGCCGCAGGCAATGACGGTCATGCTCTGTAGGCCCTGGGGGTAGGTCCAGTCGTAGCTGCTGCTTTTGAGGGTGACGCTGCAAGCGTTTGCGCCTGTCACCGTCAGTGTCGGCGGGGTTTGGCGCGCGGCCTCGTCTGCGCTTTTTTCGCCGCAGGCGGTCAGGGAGAGCAGGAGCGCGAGGGGGAGCAGAAGGGAAAGGAGCTTCTTCATCGTTCGTTCCTCGTTTCTTTCGGATACTTCTATAGACGTATGATAGCCGAAAAAGTTCCCGCGCACAACGGCGATCGTTGCACAAAACGCGGCAATTTGTGGTATCGTGAATTCTAATACCGGAGGCGGTACAGCTTTTTGCCGCGTTGTGTGCAACGCTGCTTCATGATACGGCGTATCATGAAAAGGCAAATCATGCATCAGTGTTCCCGCGTTTGCAGGGGGGTGTGGGCTGCCTTTTCCAACATTATATTTTGGGGGAAAGCACATGAACAAGACGACAAATTTCGACCTGCCGCAGTGGGTCAAGGAGGACCAGATCAAAATGCAGGACTTCAATGCCGCGTTTGCGAGCATCGACGCGGCGCTCAAGGCGGAGACCGACGCGCGCAGCGAGGCCGACGGCACGGCGGCGGAGCGCATCACGGCATTGGCGCAGACGATCGCAAACGGTAAAATCTGCCGCATCAAATACGGCAGCTACGCCGGCAATGGTCTGAGCGGCGCGGAAAATCCCAACAAGATCGACTGCGGCTTTTACCCGCTGCTGGTGATGGTGAGCGAGCAGAGCGACACGCAGCACTGGGCGCTGCGCGGCGTCAGCGGGTTTTACAACTCGAATAACCGGGGCAACGCGGCGATATGGGACAACAGCAGCGTAAGCTGGTTCTGCCAGCAGGAAGAGGATCAGTATTTCGCCCCGCCTGCCATCCAGTTCAATGAGGCGGGCAAAACATATCATTATGTGGTGCTCGGCTGCGACGCGGACTGAGACGCAGAAAAACAAAAAACAGCCCCCGGCTCAAAAGAGCCGGGGGCTGAAACTCTATTCAGAGATTTTTTGCGCTTACGTCAATGATTAGTTGGCGTAGTAAGCGTTGAGAACACCAGAATCAGTGAGCTTGCCAACAGTGCTGTCGATGGTGAGGGTGATGGAGTCGGGACCGAAAGCGGTGAGCTTGGCGGTAGAGACGCCGAACTCAGTAGCAGCACCATTAAGGGTGATGGTGTAGGTGCCATTAACGGGATTCTTAACAGTCTTGGCGTAGGACTGGAGAACAGCACCGGAGTCCTTATTCACGATGTTCAGGGTGTAGGTGTAAGAGGTAGCGAGAGGATCGGGGTTGGTGGAGGTGTCGACCTTGTTCACAGCGTAAACCTGGAGCGCCAGACGGTTGAGGGTGGCGGAGGTGCCAGCGGGATCAGCGTTGTAAACAACGATGACGTTCTGCGTGGTGACGTCGCCGAGAGCCAGAGGCATCTTGGTCAGGCCGTCAACGCCGTTGCCGGAAACCGTGTAGAACTTGTCGCCAGTGATGGTGCCATCGACATAGTCGGTGTAGACAGAGTTCTTGTAGGTATCCTTCTCAGCGCCCACGATGGAGTCGACCTTAACGGTGTAACCGGTGTAGGCAGCAGCCATGGGATAGCCGGTGAAGGCGGTGATGGCAGCGGTGGTGGAGGACTCAGTGCCGATCGCAGCGATGGCGACATAATCCTTGACGTAGTTGTTGCTCAGAGCGACCTTGAAGAGACCGCCGGCGACCTTATTGGTAGCCTGGGTTCTGAGGGCGTTGAGCAGGGTGAGGACGATAGCGTCGTCCTTGGAGCCGTAGATGTTGCCCTTCACGCCGTCAACGTAGCCGGGGATGGTGTAGACACCGGTCTTGGCGTCATAGGAGACCTGCTCGTTGGCATAGTAGAAGAGGCTGGTGACCTTGGCGGCAACGGGATCGGCGATGACGTAGACGTAATCGGCGACCTTATCACCGTTCAGATCGACGAAGTCGACCTCAGCCTGAGCATAGTTGTCGATGTTGCCGAGACCAACGATGGACTTGAAGGTGTAGGGATTGGTAGTGTTGTTGCGGACCAGGAAGACGGTGGCATCGTCAACGATCAGGTTTTTGCCGTTGTACTGGGTGTTCTTGCTGACGAACAGGTTCTCGTTGAAGAACTTGGCGTCAACACCGGTAGCGACTTCGACAGCGGCGAGAGTGCCGTTTGCCTGGGTGGTGAACTGGAAGAGGTGGCCGTTCAGGATACCGTTGACATCACAGACAGCGTTGGTGTTGATGTAGGAGTCAACGTAGAAGTAGTCACCATCAACCTTCATGACCTTGTTCTGGATGCCGGTGCTGTGGGTGACCTTGCCGCTCGCAATCTTGGGGGCCACAACGCCGGAAGCAGTATCGTCGAAGTAGGTCATCTTGCTCAGGTCGACCACAGCGGTGGTGCCGTCCATGTAGGTGACATTCGCCTTAGCAACGCCGGAACCGTCCGCAGCGTTGCCAGCCCACCAGATGGAGTTGATGACGCCGTAGCTGGTAGCAGCAGCGATCTCAACGTTACCGATGAGGTTGTTGTACTGATCGAAGAACCAGGTGAACTTGTTGGTGCTGGCCACCGCGTTGTCGAAGTAGAACTTGGCAGCATCGTCATAGACAGTGCCCTCGACGTTGTGCTGCTTGGCGTTGTAGTAGATCACGCTCTGAGCGCCGTCAATGGAAGTGGCCTTGGAAACGATCTCGCCGTACTTGTCAGCGCCGGTCTTGATGAGGCCGCTCTCGGTAGCGTTGTTAGCAGCGTTGGTGTAGGCGTTCAGGAGAACGTAATCGCCGACAGCATACGGATACGCATCCTCGCCGTTGGTGAGGGTGAGCGTGGTAGCAGCAGTGGAGCCCTTGGTGGCATAGACATCGAGCTTGATGGTAGCCTCGGTGCGCAGGTGGCCCTGAGCGTCATAAGCGGCAGGAGCAACATAGGTGACCTTGGCGAGGAAGGTGTCGATCATGACGATGGTATCGTCATAGACCTCAACCAGACGGCCCTGAGCACCCATCTTGGTGACGGTGTCGGTCAGGTTGACCGTGTAGGTCGTGGGCTGCTTCTGGCCGTTGACATACAGGGTGTAAGCGGTGTCGACCTTCAGGCCAGCGTCGTGAGCGACGTCGCACTCAGTAACAGCCTTGGTGTAGGTCAGGTTGGGCTTCTCAACGAAGGTAGTGGCCTTGTCGCCGGTGTTGTAGGTCCACTTGGTGGCGGGACGGCCCCACTTGTCGGAGGACTTAGCAGAGTCGAGCTTGAAGTTCTTCTCACCGAGGCTGTTGTTCTTGGCACCGATGACCTTATCGGTCACATAGCCGAAGGCCGGGGTGTAGGTGACCTGAGCCTTCTGGATGCCCTGGAACAGGAGCTCAGCGACCAGCTCACGGGAAGCGGGAGCGTTCAGGTCGGTGGTCTTCGCCACGTTGTCCAGAACGCCGAGCTGCTGCGCGGTCTGCGCAACATGGAGCGCCCAGTCAGCGCCGGAGAACTCGTTGTTCTTGTCGTAACCGACAGCGCGGAGGATCATGGCGAGGACTTCATAGCCGGTGACCTTGCCGGACGGCTTGAAGGTGCCATCGGGATAGCCCTTGACGAGGGAGGCGTTGGCGCAGTAGCCGATGTAGCCCTGAGCCCAACCGGCACCAGCCATGTCGCTGAACTTGTTATAAGTGGCATAGAGGCCGGACTTATCGTTCTTGGCGACGTCGGCAGTGTAGATACGATAGACGATCGTAGCTACCTCAGCGCGGGTGATGTTGCCCTCGGGCTTGAAGGAACCATCCTCATAACCCTTGAACACACCCATGCCATTCAGAACGGCAACAGACTCAGCGTAATCATCGCTGATGCTCTTGTCATCCTTGAAGGCGTTGGCGCTGACGGCCAGAGACAGAGTCATGACCAGAGCCAGCACCATTGCGAGTAACTTTTTCATAGATGTTACTCTCCTTTCATAAATTTCCATCCCCTTGGAGCGCTCCGGCAGCGAAAAGCGGGCATTTTGCTGTTCGCGGGCGAAAATGAAGGTTGACCGAAAAAATTGCAAAGCATTTCGATTTTCTTTCATTTTTGACCGTTTTGCAGGAAAACGCGCGATTTTAGTTGCTATCGCATCCCCTTAAAGATGGTTCGTTTGTCAGAAAGGAGCAAGTTTCGGCGTTTCTCGGCTTACTTACCGTGGCATGCCGATCCCGTAACTAAGTCGGGAACGCACCGTTCCCCACCCTTTCTGCACTGTCACCTTACCACAAGCAAAATTTCAAGTCAACGCTTTCGCCCCATCTGTAACACACTTGTAACAAACCGCCGCTTCTGTTACAGCTTGACATAAAACCACAGAAAACCCCATTATCCGCCACCACATACATATAATATATAAGCACAAATATGAAAAAAGCGGCCTAAGCCGCTTTTTGTGTTCTGATGACCCGCGCAGCGGTCAGGCGGCAAGTAACAGTAGTCCGCGCCGCCGCGCGGGGAGCGAAATTTCCCTTTTCCAGCCGCGGCCCGCCGAAAAAAAGGAAAGCCCGCTCACCTGAGCGGACTTTCGCCAATATTTTTTGTACACCCCCGTACAACCCCCAAAAATTGCGCGCCCGCAGGCGCGCAATGATCTTGATCGTTTTTTGTCGCGACAGAAGGTGAATTGCCGCAAAGCGGCAAGAGAAGCCGCCCTGGGGCGTGTGCGTGACAAAAAAACCTCTCACGCCGCAAACGTGCGCGCCTACGGCGCGTGCGCTGCCGCGGCGTGCAATCCAAAATCAAAAAAGGCGGCTTTCGCCGCCTTTTTTGAAGTTCTTTACTGAATCTCGATCTGCTTCGCGTTCACCACCGCGCTCTTCTTCGGCATGTTCAGCTTGAGCACGCCGTCATTGTACTGCGCGGAGATATTCGCGACCTCGACGCCGCTGATGTCGAACGCGCGCTGGTAGCTGCCGTAGCTGCGCTCGCAGCGGACGTAATTGCCCTTCTTGTCCTGATCCTCGTGCTCGCTGTGGCGCTCGGCGCGAATGGTCATCGTGTCGCCGTCCACATCGACGTGGATGTCCTCTTTCTTGAAGCCCGGCAGATCAGCTTCCAGCAGGTAACTGTCGCCCTTGTCCTGAATATCGGTCTTAAACTCGCTCAGCCCGCGGCCCCACGAGCCGTCACCGAAGAATGCGCGCTCCATCTGATCCCAGGGATCATAAGCCGCAACGTGGTTGTTTCTGCGTTCAAAAGGTCTCAGTTCAAACATAATCAAAGCCTCCAAATCTATTCTGGCGAGCCGCTCTTGCAGCCCGCGTGGTTTACTTTTCTTTCGTTCCCCTCGGAACAATTATGAGTATAGGCACGCCCTGTGAACAAAAATACATCTTTTGATGAACAAACTTTTAATTTTAGCACTCGCGCGTCGAGAGTGCTAAAATTATGGTCGCTGCAAACCGCTACCAAACCGCTACCCGGCCCTTCATTCCCGCAAGCCCTTGAAAAATCAGGCTTTTTTCGCCCCGCCAAACCC
>ENA-USUM01001357-USUM01001357.1-human-gut-metagenome-genome-assembly--contig:-NODE-1357-length-15078-cov-27.848677_pt1 | contig 15078 bp, 13 predicted proteins | sample MGYA00250063_ERZ773402 | MGnify/ENA primary metagenome ERZ773402 (study PRJEB29103, sample SAMN06112030) | human gut metagenome | biome: human gut; feature: ankylosing spondylitis patient; material...
AGGTGGAGGAAGGCTCGGCGGCGTTAAGAACGGACAGTAATACTGCGTCCGTTTAGCCGCCGAGACTTCCGACTTCCTCTTTGGGGTTCTTAGGGGCGTGCAGCCCCTAAGTCGCGGGTCCGCTGCGTCGAAACAGCGGCAGTTTTCTTTGCGAGCTTTCTTTTGCTGCCAAAAGAAAGCGACCTTCCGGGAGACTGCCGTTAAAAAAGAAAGCGAGAAGCATAACCATGCGTACCATCACCGTCGTTACCGCCACGCGGGCGGAATATGGCCTGCTGCGCCCGGTGGTGCAGAAAATCGCGGCGTCCGATGTGCTGGACTTGCAGCTCGTCGTGACCGGGGCGCATCTCTGCCCGCGTCTGGGCGAGACCGTGCATGAAATCGAAGCCGACGGCCTGCCCATCGCGGCAAGACTGCCGATCTTCACCGACAACGCCGATGAGCCCGTCGCCAAAACCATCGCACGCACGATGGAAATTTTCGACAACCACTTTGCCGCCCACCGCCCGGACGCCGTGCTGCTGCTGGGGGACCGGTTTGAGATCTTCGCCGTGGCCGCTGCGGCAGCGGCGCGGCATATCCCGATTGCCCATATCTCGGGCGGCGACGTGACCTTGGGCGCGGCGGACGAATACTACCGCCACTGCATCAGCAAAATGGCGGCGGTACACTTTCCGTCCTGCGCCGACAGCGCTGCGCGGCTTGTGCGGATGGGCGAAGCACCCGACACCGTGTTCTGCGTCGGCGGGCTGGGGGATGAAAACATCCGCACTCTGCCCAAAATGAGCCGTGAGGAATTGTGCAAATCGACAGGGCTTGACCTCATGCAGCCCTTCGCGCTCGTGACCTACCACCCCGAGACCGCCCCCGACGCAGGCTCCCCCGCTGTGCAGGTGCAGGCGCTGTGTGACGCTATGGCCGCCGTGGACGGCGTGTTCTGGCTCATCACCGGGTCGAACGCCGACGCGGGCGGGCAGGTCTGCACCGCCATGATGCAGACGTTCGCCGCCGCCCACCCGGACCGCGCCGGATTTGTGCAGAGCCTCGGTCTGCGGCGCTACCTCTCCGCCATGAACTGCGCGGCGCTCGTGGCGGGCAACTCGTCGTCCGGTGTCGTCGAGACGCCCACCTTTAAAGTGCCGACAGTCAACATCGGCAGACGGCAGGCCGGGCGCGCCATCTGCGCGAACGTGCTCTGCTGCGACGCCGATGAGTCGGCCATCGAGGCCGCGCTGCGCAGAGCTCTGTCCCCGGCGTTTGCCCCCGTGGCGGCCGGCGCCGTCAGCCCGTATAACGGCGGCGAGACCAGCGAAAAAATCTGCGCTGTGCTGGCAAAATTTGATTTTGCAAGACCCAAAATCTTTTATGACGGCCCTGTGCCGGAATTTGACCCGCAAAGGAGCGTTTTGGTATGAAACTTCTCATCGTCGGTTTAGGCAGCATGGGCAAACGCCGCGCCCGGCTGACCAAAGGCATTGACGCGGCTATTCAGATCGTCGGCGTGGACACCGCCGAGAGCCGCCGCGACGAGGCCCTCCGGCTGGGTCTGGCGGACGCAGCCTATGCCACCATCGGCGAGGCCGTCGCCGCCGAGCACCCCGACGCCGCGCTGGTCTGCACCGCGCCGCTGGCCCACGCGGCGGTCATCGGCGAGCTGCTGGACCACGACCTGCCCGTCTTTACCGAGCTGAATCTGGTCAGCGACGGCTACCGGGAGAATATGGCCAAGGCTGCGGCCAAAAAACTGCCGTTGTTTTTGTCCTCCACGATGCTGTACCGCCGCGAGACGCAGTATATTAAACAGCAGGTCGCGGAATTTGGCAAGCCCGTACACTACATCTACCACATCGGGCAGTATCTGCCCGACTGGCACCCGTGGGAGAATTATAAAAACTTTTTCGTCGGCAACGCCCGCACCGGCGGCGTGCGCGAGATCTTCGGCATCGACCTGCCGTGGCTGCTGGACGCCTTTGGCGACGTGGAGAGCGTGACCGTGCAGAAGGACACGATCAGCGACTTAGGGCTCCCCTACCCCGACTGCGTGACGCTGCTGCTGCGCCACAAGGGCGGCGTGCAGGGTGTGCTGGCCGCCGACGTCGTCAGCCGCAAGGCCGTGCGCAGCTTTGAGTGCTTCGGGGACGGCATCCACCTGTTCTGGGAGGGCAACCCCAAGGCGCTGTACGAGTTCAAGGACGGCGACAAGCGGTTTGTCAACACCTACGCCAGCTTTGAGCACGACAGCCGCTACAGCGACAACGTTGTTGAAAACGCCTATGTGGACGAGCTGACGAACTTTTTTGGCGTGCTGAAGGGCGACGAGCAGCCGAAGTGGAGCTTTGAAAAGGACCTGAAGGCAATTGAACTGATGGACTTTATCGAAAGTCACTAAAGCCTCCTCCGCTTGCGGGGGAGGTGGCCCGCAGGGCCGGAGGAAGAGAACCTTGCCATAGCCCGTAAAATTTCGGATAGCCGCAGGGTTCTCTCCCCCACCGCCTGCGGGCGGAGCCCCCTCGCAGAGGGGGCCAAGAAAAGCTACGTGCGGCAGCCTCCGGGGTTCCGAGTCGATGCAGGCATCGACCCCTACAGCGTAGGGGCGGATTCCATATCCGCCCGGGCACCTTGCGGTTGCCGCAAGCCCCGCGGGAGGCATAAATGCCTCCCCCACAAACCTGCCGTAAACTTGTTATAAAAAGGGGATCTCCTATGCGTACCATCACCGCGCTGTTCGTGGGGCTGGGCTCCATCGGGACGCGCCATTTAAAAAATTTGACCAACCTCTGTGCGGACCGGGGCTGGACTTTACAGGCCGACGCGCTGCGCAGCGACCTGTCCCGCCCGCTGCGGGACGGCGTGGCCGCGCTGCTGCACGCCCAGTACACCGATTTGGCCGACGCGCCCGCACACTATGACATGGTGTTCATCACGAACCCCACAAGCCTGCACGCCGACGCCCTGACCCGGGTCAGGGGCCGCGGCGGGGCACTTTTCATCGAAAAGCCGATTTTTTCCGCCGACCAGACCGGACTGGATTTGGCCGACTGCCTGCCCGCGGGGCAAAAGGCCTATGTGGCCGCGCCCATGCGGTGGTGCGGCGTCATGCTGGCGCTCAAGGACCGACTGCCCGGTCTGCACCCCTACTGCGCACGGGTCATCTGCTCAAGCTATCTGCCCGACTGGCGGCCCGGCGTGGACTACCGCACGGTCTACAGCGCCCACAAGGCGATGGGCGGCGGCGTGACGATTGACCTCATCCATGAATGGGACTATCTCGTCGAGCTGTTCGGCGTGCCTGAAAAGCTGTACAATTTCAAGGGCACCTACTCCGACCTCGAAATCGACTCCGACGATTTGTCGGTGTATATCGCCAGATACCCCACATTGCTGGCCGAGGTGCATCTTGATTACTTTGGCCGCGGATACCGGCGCAGCATCGAGCTTTTCTGCCATGACGGCAGCTATCTGGCCGACTTTGGCGCGGGCACGCTGACCCTGCCGGACGGCACCGTGCAGCACTATGAGGAGGACGTCAACCGCCGCTATGAGCGGGAGATGGAATATTTTGTGGACTACGCGCTGACGGGCAGCGGCGAGAGCTGCAACCCGCCCGCGCTGGCACTGAACGTGCTGAAACTTACCTTGGGGGAGAACGTACAATGAAAAGACTGCTCATTACAATTTGCGGCCGTGCCGGCAGCAAGGGCTTTAAAAACAAGAATCTGAAAAATTTCTGCGGCAAACCGTTGGTTTACTATTCGCTGAGCGCCGCGGAGCTGTTCATTAAAAAGCACCCGGAGCTGGAAATCGACGTTGCGCTGAACACCGACAGCGAGGACCTGGCCAGACTGGTGGCCGCCGAGTACCCGGAGGTCATCTACCTGCCCCGCGGGGCCGAGCTGGGCGGGGACCGCGTGCCGAAGGTCGAGGTCTACAAGGACAGCTTTGCCCGCATGGAGACCCGCACCGGCAAACAGTACGATGCTATGATTGATCTGGACATCACCAGCCCCCTGCGCACCGAGCAGGACATTGAGAACGCCTTTGCCAAAGCGCAGGAGCGCGAGGACCTGCAAATCATTCTCAGCGTCTGCGAGGCCCGCCGCAATCCGTGGTTCAATATGTTCAAGATCGTGGGCGACCACGCCGAGATGGTCATCGAGAGCCAGTTCACGGGCCGTCAGCAGGCACCCGAGGTATATGACGTCAATGCGTCGATTTACGTCATCCGCCGCGCGTTCCTTGTGGACAACCCCGACCCGATTTTGTGGCACTCCAAGTTCGGCGTCAGCGTTATGATGGACACCGGCATCATCGACATCGATTCCGAGCATGACTACCTGCTCATGGAGGCCATCGCGCAGCATCTGTACGCCCATTACCCGGAATTCAACGCTGTGCGGGAGAATATCCGTGGCTGATGCACTGTTTGACCGTGCGCTGGAGCTGGTCATGGACGCGGGCCAGACGCTGCTGGAAAACGGCGGCGAGGTGTTCCGCGCACAGCAGACCATGGAGATCATGGCCGCCAGCCTCGGCGTGCGGGACTTCCATGTCTATGTTCTGACCAACGGCATCTTTGCGTCGGCGCACCTGCTGGGGCGGGACGCCGTCTCGCTGGTGCGGCACGTGCCCACCGTGTCGGTCCATCTGGGCCGCGTCGAGGCCGTGAACGAGCTTTCCCGTGAGCTGGCCGCCGGCAGGCTGGGCGTCGTCGAGGCCGAAGCACGGCTGAACACGGCCCGCACGCTGCCGCGCAGCACACCGCAGCTGGAAATTCTGGCCTGCGTTGTCGGGGCAGCGGGGTTCGCGTACCTGTTCGGCGGCACGCTGGCAGACATGCCGGTGGCCGCGGTGGCGGGCCTGCTGGAGGCGCTCGTCTGCCAGCAGTTTGCGAGGCACGGCATCAACCGGATATTCACCGACATTGTGGCGGCGTTTTGCGGCACGATCTGGGCCATTGCGGTGCAGACCGTCGTGCCCGCCGTCAACGCCAACGCGGCGATCATCGGCGCGCTGATGGTGCTGACCCCCGGCGTTGCCCTGACGATGGGCGTGCGGGATATTCTGAACGGCGACTACCTGTCCGGCTCCATCCGCCTGCTGGATGCCCTGCTGATTGCGGGCAGCATTGCGGGCGGCGTGGTGCTGGGCTGGATCATGGCCCGTGGATTGGGGGTGGCGTGATGCCGGTCTGGACACATTATTTTGCCCATTTTGTGGTGGCCGTCATTGCAACGATCAGCTTTGGCATCACATTCCAGATGCCGCGGCGGCACTACCTGGCCTGCGGCCTGACCGGCGCGGTGGGCTGGATGGTCTACATCTTCGGCGTGGAGCTGTTCGCTTTAAGCCCGGCGATTGCGACGCTGGTCGCCACGCTGCCGCTGACCGGCTGCGCGCGGTTCTTTGCCATCCGCCACAAGGCTCCGGTGACGATTTTTCTGCTGCCGGGCATCTTTCCGCTTGTGCCGGGCGCGGGCATCTACTACACGGCCTACTACTTTTTGCAGGGCGAGCAGGAGCTTTTCGCCAGCAAAGGCGGCGAGACCTTCAAGGTCGCGCTGGCCCTGGCGCTGGGCATTGCACTGGTGTGCAGTCTGCCGCTGCCGGGCGGGCATGAGGGAAAGCGCAAATCGTAGGGGCGGATTCCATATCCGCCCGCGGGCGTTACTCATTGCCGCACACAGCCACGGGCGCATATAGAATGCGCCCCTACGGGTTGAAGCTGACAACATACAAAAGCCGCAGATGCGTTTTTGCACCTGCGGCTTATTTTTTTACCACAAATTATACGTCAGGATCGGCACGTTATAGCTTACGCCCTGCAAAAGCATGACTAAGAAGCAGACACCGCTGACGATGTGCCACGCCAGCGCGGCGGCGCAGACGGCCAGCCGCCAGCGGGGCATGGCCCCGGTGCGCGTCTGCTGCAAAAAGACGCTGACGGACTCGAGCCAGAACACCCAGAAGCAGATGAACGGCCCCCACCAGAGGTTGGCGTGATAGAGCCGCTCACCGCTTTCGACCAGCAGCAGCGCCTCGGCCAGCGAGAAGGCGAAGGTGAAAAGGCTGAACCGGTAGCGGAAGCGCTGCCACGCCGCGCGGCCCAGCAGCAGCCCCACTGCCGCCACAAAGACGAAGGACCGCGCCAGCCCCAGCACACCGGCCTCGTTGAACGGCCCCCACAGCATACGGTGGTGGTCAAACGGGACGGTGAAAATCAGGCGTATGCCAGAGCCTTCCTCGGCAAACAGGACGTTGGCCTGGATAAAGCAGAGCGCTACACCGGGGAAAACGCTGCACCCCATGATGATCTCATTTTTCAGATTTTTGGCGCGGGTGCGCACAAAATCGGCAATCAGCAGCACGAGCAGCGCCGGGGCGAATGCAAAGATCAGGCTGGCCTTGAAGCTGGTCGCCACGGTCAGCAGCACCGTGTAGACCGCGTAGGCACGCAGATCCAGGTCATCGCGCATCGTCGGCCAGACACGGTAAAAGGCCAGCATCGCCAGCAGTGCAAAGGGCGCGAGCATAATATACGTTGTGTTGTGATAAATCGTGCCGCCGACAGTGCCCTGGTACCAGTAGCCGCCGCGGGGCATCCAGACCGCCGTGGCAAGGTTGACCACCAGACTGACCAGCAGCCGCGCCGGGCGCGGGGCATCGGGCAGGGCAGTGCGCAGGCCGCAGGCGAACACGGCAACGGCGGCCAGATGGAACGCCGCCAGCAGCACGGCAATGCCGACGCGCCCGGCCAGTGCATACGCCGGGCCGATGAGCAGCGACACGGTGGAGTAGACCATGCCGCGCTGCGCGAATGCCAGGTGCATACCAAGGTCGGAGGTATAGGGGTCGCTGCCGCCGCCGGGGGAGCAAAGCTGCTGGTAGTGCAGCCAGACCATGGCCGCAGCAAATGCCGCCAGCGCCGCAAGGCAGACCGCCCACAGCAGGCGGCGGGATTTATTTTGTGCCAAGGGCGGCACCTCCTTGAATTGATAGAGTACGCAGGAGCCGCATAGCTGCGGCCCGCGGCGGGAAGATGGACGGGCTTTTGCGGGAGGGCAGCAGGCCGGGCATGCCCGGCCCCTACGGGGTGGCAGTCCAACAGGCTTTGCACTTCCGCAAGCGGGCACGGCGGCCTGTGGGCAGGCCGCCCTACAGGCCCCGATTTGCGTTATGCGTAGGCCGGGGTGCCCCCTAATGAGCGGCCAGCCGGATGCTGTCCGCGAGAATTTCGCCGTCCAGCGTGATCATAGTGCCGTTCTTGTCGAGGTAGACCTCTCTGCGCACTTCCTCGCCGTCGGCGGTTGTGTAATAGAGCACATCATAGAGGAAGGTACCCGCGGGCAGCCAGACCTCGACATCTGTCAGCACATCCGGGTCTGCCCCGTGGCCAAGGCCGCACCAGGCAATGTCGTAGTGCCTGTCCTGCCCCAGCGTGAACCCGACGCGGTACACTGCCTCGTCGTCGGCGTGGTCCTCGGTGCGCCAGACCTGCAGGGCGTGGGCATCGGCGTCCAGATCGCCGTAGCGCAGGAAGAAGGCGTTCTCCGCGACCTCATGGCCGCCCCAGATCATGTAATCGGTCACCACCGGCGTGTCGCCGCAGTCGGCGGCCAGGCCCGCGGCGACGCCGTCGCCAAAGACCGTGTAGGCGCGCCCGCCCTGGTCGTAGGCCGAGCGGGTCGCGGCGCGCTGCCAGACCACCGATCCGGCCATGCAGACGGCCAGCAGACCGTAGAGCACCGCGCGGCCCCCGGGCCACCAGCTCTTGCCGCGCGCCCGGCGCAGCAGCATCACCAGCACGGCCAGCGCCATTAAACCGACGCCGAAGCTCTCCACAGTCTGGGGAATGTAGCCGTGCCGCCAGTCCACCTGACCGGGCTGCTGGTACTTGGGCGAAAGCCCGATCAGCAGTGCCGGGGCGGACAGCATGGCAAGGCCGCTTAAAAACAGCAGCAGATTTTGCTTTTTGTTCGGCAGCTTATCCAGCGCCGCCAGCGCGGCCACTGCCGCACCGGCCACCATGACGCCGCACAGCACGTCCACGGGATATATTTTCCCGGGGCGCATCTTGCCGAACAGCATCGCGTTCAGCGGGAAGCCCGCCGACATCTGCATGGCCCAGGTGCGCAGGATGGCGGGCAGGTCAAAGTTCGGGGAGATGCCCTCGATCTGGGAGACGCTGCCCTCGAGAATGCCCGCAGCCCGCAGCGTGTTCATGAGCCGTGCGCCCATATTGAAGGCCAGCGTCACGCACTCGCCCAGCAGCGCCGGGATGCTTAACCGCAGCGCGTCGCGGGCCTTGTCGGTGTAGAGCCACGCCAGACCAAAAATCGGTACGATATAGGTAAAGCCGATCTCAAACGTGGCGCAGCACTGGAACATACAGTAGCCCGCCAGCACGGCCCACCGCTTGTGGCCGGTGTCCTGCCAGCGCAGCACGGCCAGCCCGGCGACGAGCGCGGGCAGCAGCGTGCTTTGCACCAGTGCGCCGTAGGAGTAGAGGCTGTTGCCCGTGGAGTCCTGCCAGACGCTGAACATCATCGGCAGCAGGCAGAGGCAGGCAATGCCCAGCTTTTTGTTGCGGGACGCCTTGCCGACGAGCCACGCCGTCAGCACAATGTCCGCGTAGGTCCACGCCAGAATGTAGAGCCGGTAGCCGACCAGATCCCCCAGGAACCAGCTCGTCAGGCCGCGCACCGGCGGCGACGAGAAGGGCCGGAACCGCCCGTTCTGCAGGCTGAACTGCTCCCACAAATCACCAAGGTAGTCCAGCACGCTCTGGGCAAACGAGGTGTGCGTAATATAATAGTAGTTCTGCAGGTTGATAAGCTCATCGTCGCCGCCCAGCGGCGCGCAGGTCACAATGCTTAAATACCACCAGCCGAACACGACGGACACCGCGCAGACCAGCGGCCAGAACCATCGCTTTTGCGTTATTTTTTGCAGTTTCATGCGTTACTCCTGCCCCAGCGGGATGTAGCAGAGCAGCCCGCTTCCACTGTGGATGACATCCTCCGGGCCGCAGCCGGCGGCCTCGGTCAGGGCGGCCAGCGCCGATTGCTGCTCGTCCTCGGGGTAGCCGTCCAGATCCAGATAGATGCCGGTCATACCCTGTGTGCGCAGCTCGGCCACCATGGCGTCCGGCTCCAGCTCGCTCGTCTCGCGGTACCAGAGGTCATTCTTCGTGCCGTAGCCCGCGCCGTAGGTGAATTTCAGCGTCTTGCTGTGCAGCGGGCCGCGCAGCAGCGTGTAATCCCACATGTTGTTCAGCGAACCGTTCTCAAAGTTCTTCATGTACGGCAGCGTGAAAAGCATCGCGCCGTCCCCTGCCGCAGCCTCGACCTCGTTCATAAAAGCCTCGTCCTGATACCACTTGTCCTGAATCTCCTCGTACTCAGGCCGGAAGAAGCCCTGCTGCTCCCAGTAGCCGTAGCCCAGCAGCAGGATGGCCACAGCCGCCAGCGCCTTGCGGCTGCGCCCGGTGCGCCGGGTCAGCTGTTTTTCAAGAGCCAGGCCGACAGCCAGCAGCGCGAAGAACGCAATGTACGGGCTGATGCGGTTGTACCCGCGGATGAACCGCACAAAGATGCCGATGATGCCGCCGAAGCCGGCAATCGTCGCCAGCAGCAGCGCCATGACGTTGAGGCGGCTCAGCAGCCAGAGGCGGTCCCCCAGCTCGGGGCGTTCGGTGCGGCCCGCCTTCCAGTCCCGGCTGTGCAGCAGCATGAGCAGCAGCGCGAGGAAGCCGAAAATGCCCACAATGCCGAGGTAGCCGTAGGCGTTCTCGTTGTACATCGGGCCTTCGTCGGTGGCCAGAACGTGGAAGTAGCGGCCCATCCAGTTGGCGAGCTTCTGCAGGCCGAAGCCGTTGGGCGACAGCAGCAGGCTGCTGATGCGCAGGCTGTAGATGTCCGCGCCGACGGGGCTGCGGTAGACGCCGTTGGTCAGCGTGCTGCCCTGTCCGTTCAGGATGCCCAGCACCATCGGGAAGAAGTCGGGGATCATCCAGGCGACGATCTCGGCAATCGTGACAACGCAGGACGTGCCCGCGCGCCACCTGCGGTCCCGCAAAATCAGGCAGAGCGCCGTGACGCAGAGGAAGAAGCAGGTGAAATACGGGTAGTAGGCCGCGCCGTTGTTGGCGATCCCCCACGCCATGGCCAGCGCCAGCCAGTTGCGCTTGTTTTTGAAGAAGCCCCTGCCCGGGCGGTTGAACTGTTCATCCTCGGCGCACCAGAGACAGAGCAGCACCGAGAACGGCACAAACTCGCAGGCGGCCAGCATCATGTGCCCGGCCATGCGCTGCTGGACGTAGGGCGTCAGGCCAAACGTCAGACCGAACGCAAAGCTCAGCCAGCGGCGCAGCCCGACCATGCGGAACACCGCGTACCCCGCCAGCGCGTTGGCAAACGGGATAACGAGGACATACAGGTTGAACACCGTGCCGGTGTCCTTGGTGAACAGGCCGACGAACCAGACAAAGATGTCGTAGATCAGATCATAGTTCGGGTCGTATCTGCCCGCGACCTCATAGAACGGCCAGCCGAGGGAGCCGGACAGCTCGCCGTAGCTGCGCTGCACCTGACCGACCCAGTAGATGCCGTCGCCGCCGTAGAACATCGGCACATGCCAGTCCAGCCGCCACAGCTGGAAGAACCAGTATTCCGTGGCCGCCACCGCCGCCAGCAGCAGGATAACGGTCAGGATTTCCCGTGTAAGGTTTTGTTTTTTGGTCAGCATGGGGTCTCCTTTGTGTTGCTTACTTGGGCTGGGATGCCTTCCCCCTCGGGGGAAGCCTTTACTCGCCCCGCTCCATCGCGGCTACATAGGCGTTGCAGACCTCCTCCGCGGGGCCGTCGCCGCGCAGGTGGCCGTGGTCGATCCAGATGGCGCGCTTGCACAGCTGCTTGACCTGATTGATGTCGTGGCTGACAAACAGCAGCGTTGTGCCGCCGGAGAGCATCTGCTCCATCCGCTGGTGGCACTTCTGCTGGAACATAAAGTCACCGACGGACAAAATCTCGTCGCAGGCCAGAATGTCGGCCCGGACCTCTGTCGCAATCGAGAAGCCCAGCCGCGCGATCATGCCGCTGGAATAGTTTTTTACCGGCACATCGACAAAATCCCATAGTTCGGCAAAGTCGATGATGTTCTGGAAGTGCTCCTGCATGTAGGCGCGGTCATGGCCGAGCACCGCACCGTTCAGAAAGACATTCTCCCGCGCGGTCAGGTCCAGGTCAAAGCCCGCGCCCAGCTCGATCAGGGGCGCGATCTCGCCGTTGACGGTCACGCTGCCCGTCGTGGGGTACATAACGCCGGCAATCAGCTTCAGCATCGTGCTCTTGCCGCTGCCGTTGCGGCCAATCAGCGCCACCGACTCGCCGGGCTCAATTTTGAACGAAATGTCCCGCAGTGCGTAAAATTCGTTGAAAAACAGCTGATGCTTCAGCAGCTTGACGGTGTATTCCTTGAGGGTCTCGGTTTTCTCCTGCGCGAGGTTGAAGCGCATCGAGACATCCTCCACCTGAATGATGGACATGGAAAGCTCCTTACAGATACAGAATGAAGTTGCGCTGCAGCTTGCGGAACGCAGCGAGGCCGACGCCCATCATGACCACGGCACTGCCGATGCAGGCGATCCAGGTGTTGGGGCCGGGCAACGTGCCGTACATGACAAGGCACCGCATACAGTTGATGTAATGGTACAGCGGGTTCAGCTTGATGACGGGCACCATGAAGGGCGGCAGCGCCGAGAGGGGATAAAACAGCGGTGTAGCGTACATCCAGGCCATCGTCAGGATACCGTACAGGTATTGCAGGTCGCGGAAGTAGACCGCCAGCGCCGAAAGCAGCACGGCCATGCCGCAGCAGAACGCCAGCAGCAGCAAAAGCGGTGCCCAGACGAGCAGAATCGTCCAGTAGAACGGCGAGCGGGTGATAAGCATGACCAGCAGGATGGCCGCCAGGCTGAACAGCAGGTTCACAAAGCTGGACACCACGCGGCTGATGGGAAAAATGAACTTGGGCACGTACACTTTTTTGATAAGCGACGCATTGCCCAGCACACTGCCCATGCCCATGTTCGTGCTCTCGTTGAAGAAGTTGAACAGGGTGTTGCCGCAGATGAGATACAGCGGGAAGTTCGGGATGTCGAACCGGAACATGTAGGAGAAAACGAGCGTTTGCAGCAGCATCATGAGCAGCGGGTTTAAAATGCTCCACATATAGCCCAGCACACTGCGGCGGTATTTGACCTTGAGGTCGCGGGTGACCAGCTCGCGGATGAGCGGGCGGTACTTGGAAAAATTGTGCCAGCTGTTGTGCAGCTGACCTGTGGATTTTTGCATGGGGTGTTGGCTCCTTTGCGGTGGATAAAGTTCCAGGGCGGGGTGCCTTCCCCCTTGGGGGAAGGTGTCTGCGGCCCTGACCGCAGACGGATGAGGGGCGAGCTTGCGGGACTTGCCCGCAAACGGGAGACCGCAAACGGTCTGCCCTCATCAGTCACCTTCGGTGACAGCTTCCCCCGACGGGGAAGCCTTTTTACAATTTAAACGGTGCATCGTCTGTCAGGCCGTCGGCGCGCAGCATGTTCTGCATAACGTCGATGTCGGTGCTGACGTCGAGGGCGTCGCTGGCAAACAGCTTATCCAGCTGCGTCTCAAATGCCTTGACCAACGTGTCCATCGTCTGCTCAATGCGGTGCTTGGACTCCGAGATATTCTCGCCCTCGATGCCCTGCTTGTCAAGCTCGGCGTAGGTATTGAGCAGCTTTAACGACGTAGGCAGGTAATAATCCATAAATTTGCGCATCTGGGGCAGCTTGTCTGGGTCGGTGCGGGCCTGCTCAAAGATCTTGGCGGACACGGCCTCCAGACGGCTGATCTTGTCGGTCATCTCCTCGTCGGGGATGGCGTCATTGACGCGGCGCAGCTCGTCGAGGATTTTCTGGTACTGGTCGGCCTCGGGCATCGGGTCAGCCTTCTGCGGCTTCGGCGCGGGGGCCGGGGCGGGCGTCGGCTCGGGCGGGCGCTCCTTGACGACAAGGCATTTGCGGTGCATATCCAGATAGGCGCCCGGGCCGAACAGTCCCTCGTCGATGCAGTTTTCCAGATGCTTGCAGCATTTTTCATAGCTGCACGGGATGGCGTCGGCGATGTCCTGAATGTACATATATTTCGCATCACCGACGATATTGTTGATTTTCTTGCACATACGGCGGGTGGTGCGGATGTGATTGGCACCGAACAGGCAGCCGATACCGCCGGTGAGCGACATCAGCATTGGCATCGAATCCTCGACCAGCCAGGTCCAATAGCTGCCGCCCTCCGTCAGGGCCTCGGGCAGCCAGTAGATGGCGCTGGGCAGCGCCGCCAGCGCGCAGATAAGCAGCAGCACGCCCGCCACCGTCAGGCCGGTGGCCAGCGCCGCGCCCTTCAGCCTTTTGGCGGCCGGCTGCGCGCCGGGGTCGGCGCTGCCGTTGAGGGGGCGCACCTCGGCATCATAGACCTGCGTTGTGTTGACACGGCCAAAGCTCTGTGTGCGCATCCGGGCCTTTTCTTCAAAGCCGCCGAGTCTGCCGTTTTTCATGGCAGTATTCAGCCCGATGAAGATGAATCCCAGCGGCCACCATACCACAAAGCCGATGACAATAGCCCACCACGGGAACTGGAACGGGCCGTCCCCGGCGTGGTATTCACTGCGGCTGTAGTTGTTCTGGTAGCGCGGGCCGCTGCCGGAGTAGGGGTGCTCCGGGTCCGTGTACTTGGGTCGTTCGTTTTGGTTGGGCATGGAAGGCTCCTTCGGCGATTCTATCGCCTGTGCATTATGGGATGTCCGCCAGCAGGTTTTTCATATCCTCGCTCAGATAGTAGGTGCTGCCGGCCTGATAGGGATTGTTTTTGCTGTAGGGCAGATGGGTGCAGAGGTAGCTGACCCACCGACTGTAGCCCGACACTGTAAGGTGTACGCCGTCAGGCTGGGCAAAGTCTGTCATCAGGCAGCCCGCATCATCGGCAAACTCGGCGTTCAGGTCAAGGTAATAGCAGCCGCGCTCGGCACAGAGCTGCTGGATGGCCGCGTTGATGACCGCCAGCCGGTCAGGCGCAAGGCCGGGCAGCGTATCGCTGATCTTCTCCTGCGTGGCGGGCAGGACCGACTGCACATAGAATGCCGTGTTCGGCAGCGCCGTGCGCAGCTCGTCCAGCATTTTGCCGTAGTAGGCCAGAAAGCTGTCATCGTTGCCGGGCTGGACCAGCGCGTTTGTGCCGATGAGGATATACAGCTTGGCGGGCTGGGCGGCGGTCAGCACATCCAGCGGGACCTCCTCGCCGCGGTCGGGGCTTGAGACGGTCGTGCGGTTGACAATGGTGTTGGGGCTGATGCCCTCATACCCGCAGACGAGCGCGCCGCCCACATCAATATTGTACTCATTGACGCAGAAGCCCGCCGTCAGCGAATCGCCCAAAAATTCGGCTTCCGCATATCAGCTGGTATCTACCCGGCCAAACTCCGGCAGGGCGGCCGGCTTTTGCGGCAGCGCCGTGTAGGTGTAGCCGCCGTCCGCCGTCTGGCGCTGCGGACCTACAGTGCCCCAGTTCAGCGCCGGGGCAGCGGCGCCGCTCTCCCCCGCGCCGCCGTAGGGCACGGGGGCCACCAGCCGGGTGCTGCTCGGCTCCGCCGTGGCGGCGGGGGTCTCCGGCTCCCCCTTGGCGCTCTTGGGCAGCACCGCCGTGATGACACCGGACAGCACAAGGATGCCGCACACCGTCCCCGCAAAGGCAAGGCGGCGGCGTCTGCGGCGCAGCTCTCTGCGGCTGCGGGCGGCGGCCCGGCGCTGCTCCTGCGTGGGGGTGCGGCGCTGCGGTGGCGGCGCTGCCTGCTCCCGGTCGGGGACGGCCCAGTCCCCTTCCATGTGATAGCTTGTATTCGTGCGCGGACGGCGCGGTCCGCGGTCATTCGGGGTCGGCATAGGGATGCCCCCTTTCGTGGCTAAGGCTTGTAGTAGGGACAGCAGTCCCCTAGGCATTGTAAATCAGTATTGATTATAGCACAAACCTTTTATAAATAACAGTAGGT
>ENA-USUM01001367-USUM01001367.1-human-gut-metagenome-genome-assembly--contig:-NODE-1367-length-15027-cov-5.847759_pt1 | contig 15027 bp, 9 predicted proteins | sample MGYA00250063_ERZ773402 | MGnify/ENA primary metagenome ERZ773402 (study PRJEB29103, sample SAMN06112030) | human gut metagenome | biome: human gut; feature: ankylosing spondylitis patient; material...
AAGCACGCGCGACACGCGAGAGAAATGCGCATCGAAAAACGGTGCTTCAGACCTGCCGAGCGCATACGCACTCCCATAGGCCACCAAAAGGGCCGGCAGGCCCGCAAAGGCCGCGTACACCAGGCCGCGCAGCATTGAGCCGCCCACCGGGCCGACAACCGTCGTGAGCAATATGAGCAGACCGGCGCCGACGGCAGATCCCAGCAAGCCGAACACGAGCGCCCGCGCGCCCGAAAGCATGACGGAGGAGAACCCGAAGGATCCCACCTCGCGACGAATACTGAGCAGCGTGACAACATCGACGGCAAGGAAGTGGAAGGTGGAGCTCAGCGGCACAACATAGAGACCATAGACGGGCGTGAGGACGATACAGAACACCACCTGCGTGGCCGCCGCGACGCAAGCCGCAAAGGCATAGATCTTCATCTTCATGAGCGAGGAGCAGACCTTCTGCAGATAGGTCGAGAGCGCGTACAGTGGCAACGCGACGGCCTGAACCTGCAGGTACGTTGCAGTCATAGCCGCATCCTCGGCGTCGAAGCCACCGAGAAGCGCCACGAGGACCGGCGCGAAGACGATAAGCAGCAGTGCGCAGGGGATCATGGTGAAGATGATCTTGCGCATGCCGGATGAGAGTGCACGGCGATAGGCATCCATGCGCTCAGCGACGCGGTAGTTCGAAAGCTCCGTGAACATGGTGACCGAGATGGGGATGGCCAGAATCGAGAAAGGCAGCACATACCAGACGCGGGAATAGTACGCGATGGCGGCGCCGCTCGAGGTGACTTGGAGCGCGCAAGACGACTGGACGGCATTCGTGGGATACGACGCGAACGTGACGATCAACGTCGGAAGGCCGATTGCAAGCGTTTCGCGCAAAGCGGGGTCATGCAGGTCGATTTTGAGACGCAGCCTCACTCCATGACGGCGCAATGCCGGCAGCTGGATAAGCACCTGGGAGACCACGCCCAAGGGGTTGCCGACGGCCAGGATGATCAGTGCCTGGTCCCATGCGAGCAGTCCGCCTTTGACCACCAACGAGTACAGCATGAACGACGCGATGGTGATGATGTTGTTCACCATGGGGGCGGCATTGGAGGCGAAATAGTCGCGCTCCGCGTTGAGCACACCCGAAACCACCGAGGACACGCCATACAGGATGACCTCGAAAGCGAAGAAGCGGAAGAACCATACCGCAAGATCGAAATCGAAATCCGCGCTCGCGCCCGCCGATTGCGTCCAGATGATCGGACCGGCGAATATGAAGCTCAAAACCGAGAGGACGCCCATAATGACGAGCAGGATGGTGAGCAGATTCGAGGCGTACTCGGCCGACGCCTCACGGCCGCGATTGTTGCGGACGGAGAGGTAAACCGGCAGAAATGACGTGACGAGCATGCCGCCCATCACGAGCTCGTACAACATGTTCGGCATACCAGCCGCGACGGTGTAACAACTCGCAACGGACATAAGCGCCCCGGAAAGCGCATTGGCCTGCGCCATCGTCCGACCGAAACCGGTAATACGGCTCAGAATGACAAGGATGCTCGTCGAGTTGGCCTTCCGGGCGGCGAGGCGCTCGACCTCCTCCTCCGTCTCCTCGCGCAGGCACTCTTCAAGCTCGTCTTTCAAGGGGCTCTCCGCATGCGAATTCGACGACAGGCGAGAGCGCTTCGCGGCAGTGAGGTAAACGGCGGTCTCATCGGGCGACATCGTACTCAGCGACGTCTCGCGACCACGCTCGGTGGACCCACGTTGCGCGGCGGCGAGAAAAACGGCGGTCTCCCCGGGAGAAGAGGAAGTCGCGTTACCGTGAGCAGCGTTTGGACGCACGCCCGATCCGGAACCCCTACCGTCACGGGGGGCAAAATGGGCACCTATTCTCGATTCTTCTCCTGGCATGCAATCAGCCTCTCAAGAAAAAGCGCCCCCGGGAATCCGGGGGCGCTTGCATTCACACATTCACGCCGTGCGGCCACCGCGCACACGGCTCGGCACTACACCGGCGAGCCGCCGCCGACGTAGTTGCCGCCAGCATAGAGGGATGCGACCACAACACCGACGCCGGGCATCGAAGCATGGACGTACCGTCCCCCGCCAATGTACAGACCGACATGGTAGATGGAGCTCGTGGAACCGCCATTACCCCAGAAGACGAGGTCACCGGGCTTGAGGCTGCCGATGTTGTACACCAGGTGTCCCTTGGAGCGAACCAAGTTGAACTGACTCTGAGAGCTATGCGGGATACCATAGCCGACCTGGGCGTAAGAATAGCTCGTGAGGCCGGAGCAGTCGAAGGCGTTGGGTCCGGATGCAGCCCACACGTAGGGCTTGCCGACCTGCGCGAGAGCGACATCGACAACGCTGGCGGGTGCATTGCCGGAGTTGGTGTTGCCGTTGTTGTTGGGCTTCTCAACGGGCTTGCTGGGCTTGTTGGTATTGCCCTGCTGCTGTTGTTGCTGCTGTTGTTGCTGCTGCTGTTGTTGCTGTTGTTGCTGCTGTTGCTGAAGCGCCTCCTGGCGAGCCGCCTCCTCAGCGGCCTTGCGGGCGGCCTCCTCGGCAAGCTGATCCTTGAGCTGCGTGTCGAGGTTGCTGTAGAACGACTGCTGCTGGCTGACCTTCGAGCTGACCTCGGCCGTCTTGGACTCCTGCTCGGAAACAAGCTCCTTCTGACGGGCCTCCTGCTCGGCAAGCTCGGCCTGCTTCTGCTCGAGCTCGGCCATATCCTGCTTCACCTTGGCGATAACCTGGGCGTCGGCATCGGCGACCTTGTTCGCATAGAACGTGCGAGAGAAGAGATCGGCAAAGTCCGTGGAGCCCAGAACGATGGAGAGCAGGTTCGCGCCGCCCTGCTTGTAGGTGGAGGACACACGCTGGGCGATGACCTCCTGGCCCTCGGCGACCTCCGCCTGCTTCTTCTCGATATCGGCACGCGTCTGCTCGATCTGGCCCTGAACGGTGGCGAGATCGTCCTTCACCGTGGCGAGCTGGCTGCTGGCGAGCTCGAGCTCCATGGTATAGGTCTGGAGCGTGGCGTATGCGTCGTTGACGCGCTGCTGGAGCACGTCGGTCGGCTCTGCGAATGCGACCGCAGGGACTCCGGAAACCGAGAGCGTCGCGGAGAGTAGGCAAGCCGTGGCGATGACTGTGGTGCGTTTGAACTTCATGTCACGTCCTAACGTGTTCGGGTGCATCAAGGATACCAACCCCGACCCCTGAGCACCACCCAAAGCCGACGTGCGGCAGAATAGCTTCACAGGAACGGGCGGGACCTACCTTCGACAGATGTCCGCTGTAAGGGCGTTCAGGCAGGTCAACAGCGGCTCAACCGGCACTTCGAGCTGAATGCCGCGGCGCCCCCCGGAAATGTAGACCGCATCATACAACCAACATGTCTCATCGAAGATCACCGGAAACGGCCGCTTCAGCCCAATGGGCGAGCAGCCGCCTCGCACATACCCGGTCACCGCCGTCAGTTGTTTGGTGGGCAGCATCTCGAGCGACTTCTCCCCCGCCACCTTTGCAGCGGCCTTGAAGTCGAGCTCCTCGGCAACTGGCACGCAGCACACCACATGGTTGCCTGAGGGCGCCACTGTCACGAGCGTCTTGAATCCCTGTCCGGGATCCTCTCCCAGCTGCGCGGCAATAGACTCACCCAGACCACGGGCCTCCTCGCCGTCGTCCTCGTACGTGTGCAGGATATACGGCACGCCCTCGCGCTCCAACTCGCGCATTGCGTTCGTCTTTTGAACCTTGGGTGCCTTAGCCATCGATCTCGGCCATCCGTGCTCGGTCACGTTCAAGCAGGGGCGCCAGGAACTTGCCGGTGTAGCTCCTCTTGCACGCAGCCACCTTCTCGGGCGTGCCGGACACCACGATGCGCCCGCCGCCGTCACCGCCCTCGGGACCGAGGTCGATGATGCGATCGGCCACCTTGATCACATCGAGGTTGTGCTCGATGACGAGCACGGTGTTGCCCGCGTCCACCAGGCGCTGCAGCACGTCGACGAGTTGGCGCACATCCTCGAAGTGCAAACCCGTGGTGGGCTCGTCCAGGATGTAGAACGTCTTGCCCGTCTGTTTGCGGTGCAGCTCCTTGGCGAGCTTCACGCGCTGGGCCTCACCGCCGGACAGCGTCGTCGCCGGCTGTCCGAGGCGCACGTAGCCCAGCCCCACGTCGTAGAGGGTCTGCAGCTTGCGCTTGATCTGCGGGATGTTGCCAAAGAACGCGAGCGCCTCGGTCACGGACATATCGAGCACGTCGGCGATGGTCTTGTTGCGGTAGCGCACCTCGAGCGTCTCGCGGTTGTAGCGCTTCCCGCCGCACACCTCACACGGCACATAAATATCGGGCAAAAAGTGCATCTCGATCTTGATCTGACCGTCGCCCTTGCAGGCCTCGCAGCGGCCACCGGGAACATTGAAGGAGAAGCGGCCCGGCGAGTAGCCGCGCGCCTTGGACTCAGGCACGCTCGCGAACAGCGCGCGCAGATCATCCCACAGGCCGATGTAAGTCGCCGGATTGGAACGCGGGGTGCGGCCGATCGGGCTCTGGTCGATATCGATGACCTTGTCGATCTGGTCGATGCCCTCAATCGCCTTGTAGGGACCCACGACGCGCGTCGAGTTGTGCACGGCGTTGGTGAGCGCGGGAGCGATGGTATCGGTCACCAGCGAGCTCTTACCCGAGCCCGAAACGCCCGTCACCACCGTGAGGGTGCCGAACTCGATCTCAGCCGAGACGTTATGCAAGTTGTTGGCCTTGGCGCCCGTGATCTTGAGGGCCCCGCGACCGGGATTGCGGCGCTCCTCGGGCAGGCGCACCATACGGCGGCCGGAGAGGTAGGCGCCCGTAAGCGAGTCGGGGCAGGCCATGAGCTGCTCCGCCGTCCCGGCGCACACGACCTTGCCCCCGTGCTCGCCGGCGCCCGGTCCCATATCAACCACGTAATCGGCCGCGCGGATCGTGTCCTCATCGTGCTCGACGACGATCACGGTGTTGCCCAAATCACGCAAACGCTCGAGCGTGGCGATGAGTCGCTCGTTATCGCGCTGATGCAAGCCGATGGAGGGCTCATCCAGGATGTAGAGCACGCCCATGAGGCCCGCGCCGATCTGGGTCGCCAGGCGGATGCGCTGGGCCTCGCCGCCAGAAAGCGTCGCGGAGGCGCGATCGAGCGTCAGATAGTCCAAACCGACATCCACCAGGAAGCGAAGACGCTCGCCGATCTCCTTGACGATGGCGTGGCCGATGAAGGCCTCGCGCTCGGTGAGCTCGAGGGCATCGAAGAACGCGAGGGACTCACGGCAGCTCATGCAGCAAACCTCGTAAATGGACTTGCCGCCAACCGTGACGGCGAGCATCTCGGGGCGCAGACGGGCGCCGTGACACGTCGAGCAGGGCTCCTCGCGGATGTAGCGCTCGAGCTTTGCCTTGGTGTTCTCGTTGGTCGTCTCGACATAGCGCTCGTACAGGATATTGCGCACGCCGGCGTACTTGGTGAACCAATGCGTGTCCCGGCCGTCCTGCGTCTTGTAATCGACGCGCATCTTCTTGTCGCCCAAGCCGTCGAGGAAAATTTTGCGCACGCGAGCGGGCAGGTCCTTCCACGGTGTGGTCGGATCGACTTTGAGATGGATGCACAGGGCACGGAAGATCTGCGGGTAGTAGTTTGACTTGCCGAAGAAACCGCCGAATACGCCCTCCTCGATGGAGAGGTTCGGATCCTCGATAAGGGCCTCGGCATCCACGACCTTTTTAAATCCCAGGCCGTCGCACTCCGGGCAGGCACCATAGGGGGCGTTGAACGAGAAGTCGCGCGGCTGCAGATCATCGATGGAGTGGCCATGCTCGGGGCAAGCAAGCGCAAGCGAATAGGTCAGCAGGTCGCCCTCGGTGCCCTCGGGCGCGTCCCGATTAGGCAGCAGATACACAGAGACATTGCCATGAGCGAGCTTGGTTGCCTGCTCGACGGCCTCGGCGATACGGCCGAGGCTCGTCTCGCGAATCACGATACGGTCGACCACGACCTCGATGGTGTGTTTGAACTTCTTATCAAGCTCGATGGTCTCGTCCAGGCTGCGGACCTCGCCATCGATGCGCACGCGTGAGAAACCCTCGGCCCGCAGGTCTTCGAGCAGCTTGACGAACTCGCCCTTGCGACCCTGCACCACCGGCGCGAGCACGAAGGCTCGACGACCCTGACCGGCGGCGAGAATCTTGTCGGCAACCTGGTCGGTCGTCTGGCGCTCGATCTCACGGCCGCACTCCGGGCAATGGGGCACGCCAATGCGCGCATAGAGCAGGCGCAGGTAATCGTAGATCTCGGTGACGGTGCCGACCGTGGAGCGCGGGTTTTTGGATGTGGTCTTCTGGTCGATGGAGACCGCCGGGGACAGGCCGTCGATCGAGTCGAGGTCGGGTTTGTCCATCTGGCCGAGGAACTGACGAGCGTAGCTCGAAAGGCTCTCAACATAGCGGCGCTGGCCCTCGGCGTAGATGGTGTCGAAGGCCAGGCTTGATTTACCCGAACCGGACAGACCGGTGATGACGACGAGTTGGTCGCGAGGAATCTCGACGTCGATGTCCTGCAAGTTGTGCTCGCGGGCGCCCTTGATGACGATGGATGAATCAGACATGGACGGTCCTTATCTGAAGTGGAATCGGATATGACTCATGGACACATTCGTATCTAACCCCTTAGTGTAGCGCCAACGCCCGGTCGGGACATAATCCCTTCGGGCGTGGTTCTGCTTCGCTTCACAAAAACGCCCTGCGGGAATATGCCCCGACCGGGCGCACGCAGCTGAAAAGGGGCCGTGTGCCCCGCATAGAGAAGGGCGCCCCGGCAAGAAGCCGAGACGCCCATACGAGGCGAACTATGTTGCCGGAAGTACTTAGCTGCGGGCGGCACCGTCGACGGGGATGACCGCGCCGGTGACGTAGGAGCTCATCTCGCTCGCCAGGTAGACGAAGGCGTTGGCGACGTCCTCGGGCTCGCCGATGCGACCCAACGGGATGGTGGCGATCAGAGGCTGAATCATCTTCTCGGGCAGGGCGGCGACCATGTCCGTCTTGGTGATACCGGGGGCGACGGCGTTGACGCGGATGCCCTTGGGCGCGAGCTCGCGGGAGAGGCTCTGGGTCAGGCCGTTGACGGCGTACTTGGAGGTCGGGTAACCGCAGCCGGAGGGCTGACCGTACTTGGAAACCATGGAGCTGGTGGTGGTGATGGTGCCGCCGTGACCGGCCTCGATCATGAGCTGCGCACCCGCACGGCAGCCGTTGAAGACCGCGGTGACGTTGAGGTCCATGATCTTCTTCCAATCATCGGCCGTGTAGTCGAGCAGCGGAGTGGACTGAGAGATGCCGGCGTTGTTGACGATGGTATCGACTCCGCCCATGTCCTCGGCGGCGGCGCGGAAGGCCTCGGTAACGGCGTCGAGGTCGGCCAGATCGCACGTGCGACCCCAAACCTTGGCCTCAGGATAGTTGGCGAGCAGCTGCTCAACAGCCTTGTCGGCGGTCTCCTGGCGGGAACCGAACACGGTCACAACCGCGCCTTCCTCGATAAAGCGAGCGGCGATGGCGTAGCCGATACCGCGAGTGCCGCCGGTGATGATTGCTTTCTTGCCTTCGAGCAACATGGGCATTCCTTTCGGACGTGGGGCGCGCGCGTTCTTTCGCGCCCATCTTTTCGACCGTAGCCATTCTCCCCCAAAGATAAAACGGTTATTCGCCCTATGGGCTGACGTGATTCGGCAGACGGACGCCAGGCCGACAAGGTCGGGACCACATGCGCGCTACGGGTCGTGAGGCGCCTCGACCGACCCCGTTCAAGCAGCTCGGCGAGGGTACAATGGAAAGGTTCCACCTGAAGGAAAGGAAGCACCCATGAGCTGCGAGCATGCAACCGCGGCGGGCGGTCAGACCGCCCCGCAGGAATTTGAGGAAAACAATCTGTCCGAGGTCAAGCGAGTCGTAGCCGTGCTGTCCGGCAAGGGCGGCGTGGACAAGTCCCTCGTCACCGGCACCCTCGCCGTCGAACTGGCGCGCGCCGGCCACAAAGTCGGCATCCTCGACGCCGACATCACCGGCCCATCGATCCCCAAGATGTTCGGCATGAGCGGCCGCCACGCCATGGGCCTTGGCAACCTGTTGCTGCCCGAGATCTCCGACCACGGCGTCAAGGTCATGTCGAGCAACCTGCTGCTCAAAAATGAGACCGATCCCGTCTTGTGGCGCGGCCCCGTCATCGCCGGCGCAATCCGCCAGTTCTGGAGCGAGACCTCCTGGGGTCCGCTCGACTACCTGCTCGTTGACATGCCTCCCGGCACCGCCGACGTCGCCCTCACCGTCTTCCAGTCGCTGCCCGTCGATGGCATCGTCATCGTGACGAGCCCGCAGGACCTCGTTTCCATGATCGTCGCCAAGGCCGTGAACATGGCCGAGAAGATGAACATCCCCGTCCTCGGCATCGTCGAGAACATGGCATATGTCGAGTGTCCCGATTGCGGCAAGAAGATCGAGGTCTTCGGTCCCAGCAAGCTCGACGCCGTTGCCGAGCAGTACAACCTGCCGATCCTCGGCCGCACGCCCATCAAGCCCGAGCTCGCCGCCGCCTGCGACGACGGCGCCATCGAGACCGAACTGCCCGGCGGCCTGCTGCCCGAGGCCCTCGCCAGCGTCGAGGCGCTCCCCGAGCACGAGGCCCCCGAACCCGATGCGGGCGCCTAGCATGGGCCGCCCCGCCACCATATCCACATCCTGCGACGCGCCGCTCTCCCCCGCGGAGGGCGGCGCGCCCATCTACGACGTTCTCGTCATCGGCGGCGGTGCGAGCGGACTTGCCGCCGCCATCACCGCATCGCGCGCCGGGGCGCGCACGTGCATCCTGGAGCGCGACATCGAGACGGGCCTCTCCATCCTCGCGACCGGCAACGGGCGCTGTAACGTCTCGAACAGCCGTCTCGACGCACGCCGGTACCGCCATCCCGACACCGTGCGCAAAATCTTCGGCACCACCCCGGAGCGAGATGTCGCCACATTCCTCGAAAGCACGGGCATCGCAACCGCAGAGGAGGGCGAAGGGCGCCTGTACCCCATGAGCCGCCGTGCGGATTCCGTGCGCGACGCGCTCCTCAACACCTGTCGACGCGAAGGCATCACCGTCATGGCGTGCGCCGAACCGAAGCGGCACGTTACTGGCCCAACCGGCCTCCACGAGTTCACGGTCGACCAAGCACGCCTGCCCCTCTCCCATAAGCCCGGTCGCGACGAGAAGGCCCGCATCCGCAACGCGCGCAAGGCGCTCGCAACAGCCGACCGCCTCGATCACAAGGTGCTCGCTCGGGCCGTCGTCCTCGCATGCGGGGGAACCTCTGGGGCTTCGTGCGAAATCCTCAACCTGCCCCATGTCGCCGAAGCCCCCGTCCTGTGCCCCATTGCCTGCACTTTGCCCCCATCCGGCGACGATGAGACCGGCGGGCGCAACCTTCTCCAAGGTCTCGACGGCCTGCGAGTCGACTGCATGCTCACCCTGATGCGTGACGGGGCCGCTGTGGCATTCGAACAGGGCGAGGTCCTCTTCCGTCCCTATGGCATCTCCGGCATCGCCGCGTTCAATCTCTCGCGACGCATCGAGGCGGGCGACCAGATCGAACTCGACCTGTTCCCCGAGATGAACGAACAGGGCCTCACCCGCCTCCTCGCGCGCCGCGCGGAGACAATCGGCACCTTCGATGGCAGCCCCCGATGGTTCGACGGCCTTCTGGCTCGCCCTCTCGCGGCACTCGTCTGCGACGCCGTGGCCGGCACCGAGCGCCCACTGAACCGAGCGGCATCGATGCTGCACCGCATCCCCTTGCGCGTGGCAGGCACCACCGAGCACGCGCAGGCCCAGGTGCGACGCGGCGGGGTCCCCCTATCGGCCATGGAACTCGACACGCTCGCCGTGCACCCGATCAGCACGGACGAGAACGCACCGCAAGCGCCCATCTACGCTTGCGGCGAGGCCATAGACATGGACGCCGACTGCGGCGGCTACAACCTTGCCTGGGCCTGGCTCACGGGCGTTCGTGCGGGCGCTGCCGCTGCCGCCGCCGTCACCCATCGCCACGGCACATCCGACCTCTCCAAGGAGCCCCATGCTTGAGATTTCCCAGATTTCCTGCCGCCTGGCCGATGGCGGTGATGAGCGCTCGTGCATCGAGGCATGCACCCGCGAGGCGCTCAGCATCCTCCGCTGCCGCCGTGCAGATATCGAACGCATCGAACTGAGGCGCAAATCCATCGACGCCCGCAAGAAGTCGAACGTCCATTTCACGCTGAGCGCCCTCGTGCACTTGGCATCCGAAGTCGACGAGGCCGATCTGCTCTCGCGCCTCTCCGATCGCGACCGCAAGCGCGTGCGCGCGGTCGATGCGGACGACCCCTCCTTTCCCGCTCCCGTGCAGGACGGCCTGTGCGAGCACCGCCCTGTCGTCGTCGGAGCGGGCTGCGCAGGCCTTTTCGCCGCGCTCACGCTCGCCGAGGCGGGCCTTCGTCCCATCTTGCTCGAACGCGGGGATGACGCTACGCGACGCACCGAGGCAGTCGGGCACTTCAACGCCACCGGAGTTCTCGACACCGAAAGCAACATTCAATTCGGCCTCGGCGGTGCCGGCACCTTCTCCGACGGCAAGCTCAATACCGGGACGAAAAACCCCTTGCATCGACTGGTCCTCAAGACGCTCGTCGAAGCCGGCGCCCCGCGCGACATCCTTTGGGACGCCAAGCCCCATATTGGGTCGGACATCCTGCCCGACGTCGTCACGAATCTGATCGCGCGCATCGAGCGCCTCGGCGGCACCGTCCGCTTCCGAACCCATGTGAGCAACCTGCTCCTTAATGACGAGGGAGTCGTCTCGGGGCTCATCCTCGACGGACCCGATGGGCGGGAAACCATTGCCGCAACGCACGTCGTCCTCGCTTGCGGTCATTCCGCTCGCGATGTATTCGAAATGCTCTCCGGCCTCGGCATCACGCTCCAGCGCAAGACCTTCGCCATGGGCGTGCGCATCGAGCACCTGCAAGCGGATATAGACCGTGCCCTTTATGGCACCGCGTCGGGCCACCCTGCGCTCGGCGCCGCCCCGTACAGCCTCGTCGCCCACCTTCCGAACGGTCGCAGCGTGTTCTCCTTCTGCATGTGCCCGGGCGGAGAGGTCGTTGCTGCCGCGAGCGAAGAAGGCGGGGTCGTCACCAACGGCGCCAGCATGCACGCCCGCGACGGCCGCAACGCGAACGCTGCATTGCTCGTCAACATCACACCCGAAGACCTCCCGGGAGATGACCCCCTCGAGGGCGTCCGCCTGCAGCGCGCCTGTGAGCGGGCCGCTTTTCGTGCCGGCGGCGGCGAATACCATGCGCCGGCCCAGCTCGTGGGCGATTTCCTCGCCCAACGCCCCAGCACGGGCCCCGGCCGCATCGAACCCACTTATCCTCGAGGAGTCACCTGGGGCGCCATCGACGATGTCCTGCCTCCCCACGTCGTCGACGCCCTACGTGAGGGCATTCCGCTACTCGATCGAAAGATCCGCGGCTACAACGACCCCGAAGCCGTTCTCACCGCCATCGAATCCCGCTCCAGCTCGCCGATCACCATCCTGCGCGACCGCCAGACCTGCATCTCGGTGAGTACGCCCGGCCTCTATCCCTGTGGCGAGGGCGCTGGCTACGCCGGCGGCATCATGAGCGCTGCCACGGACGGCATCCGCTGCGCCCAATCCCTCGTCACCTCAATCGGGGACGCTCGCATCCGATAGTCCGCTCCCGACGTAAAGCATCACCGCCAAATAAACGGCTCACCCAAACGAATATGGCCCGCTTCTCACGATAGAGAAGTGGGCCATATTACACTCACGTTTTCAGCGGACTCCCCACGAGCTCAAATTCCCCGACAATCCGGAACACTCTGCGGGAGAACTCCGATCCCCTAGGCGAGCTCTGCACGGGGCGCATCCACTGAGAGCGAGACGCACGCATACACGAAGCCCCAGCCGGCGAGGTACAGCTCGAGGGCGGAAAGCGTCAACATACCGGAAGCGCCCATCAGGCCGAACAGATTCGCAAACGAGACGAGAATCACACCAGCGGCGACGGCAACCTGCATACCCGGACGGCCAGCCGAGCGACGATACATCTCAAAAGCCGTGGCAAGCAGATAAAATGCCAGGAACATGCCCAGGAACGAAGCGACCGGAACGAACGTGTCGACGGAGAACGGGAAGTTCAGCGTCCACAGGCCGCCCAGCAAAAGAACGAGACCCACCGCGGGCTCGACACCGTGTAGCGTCCATCCCGCGTGCATGGCGAAGGCGGCGACCAGCGACAGGGAACCGGCGACGATACCGAACCAGGAAAGAAGCTGCTGCAGACGAGCGAAATCCGCATAGCCCCACGCAGGAGAGACGAACAGCGCCGTGGCGAAGACAAAGCACGCGCCCGCCATGGCCACATGGCTCCACGCAAGACCGCGCAAGCGGCTGAACAGCAGGTCGAAATCGGTCATGTTGGTTTCCCTCCCCTTGCGAGACCTGCGCCCCGCATATACATTCACGAGCGTAAGTATACCATCCACACTCAACGAGCGGCCTGTTCACCCCCCCCTGTCGATACGGCCAAAGCCACAGGCAGGAACCTGTCGGCCCGTCTCGGACTCACCTCTTGAACCGCGCGCCCGTACGCTTGCGGCCCGGTGCGAAAACGGATCCCTTGCGCGCCGACTTCCGCAGCGCCTCAATCACCTCGTCCTCGCTCGTCCCCTCCGACATCGCCTTGAGCTGAACGACGATATCGCGCAGACGAGCGGCCTCCTCAAAGTCCATGGCCTCCGAGGCCGCTCTCATGTCGTCTTCCATGGTCTCGATCACGCGAGCGAGCTCCTCGGCAGGCAGATCGGCGAAATCGCGTGCAATCCGCTCGCCGACACCCTCGCCCGCATCGTCCTCCCCTTCCGTGCCGGCGGGACTGAAGAACGCTCCATGCCCCAGCGTGTCGCCTCGGTTCCGATCCTTCTTCCCCACATTCTCCTCGGCCTCGGCGATGAAGCTCGAGATGTCGTTGATGGATCGGCGAACCGTCTGGGGCTTGATACCGTGCTCCTCGTTGTACGCCGTCTGAATCGCACGCCGGCGATTCGTTTCGTCGATCGCCTCACGCATCGAATCGGTAATCGAATCGGCGTACATAACGACCTCGCCCTCGGCATTTCTCGCCGCTCTGCCGATTGTCTGGATGAGCGAGCGTCGGTTGCGCAGAAAGCCCTCTTTATCGGCATCGAGAATCGCCACGAGCGACACCTCAGGGAGATCGAGGCCCTCGCGCAACAAGTTGATGCCCACCAACACGTCGATCTTTCCCTGGCGAAGACTACGCAAAATCTCGACTCGATCCATGGTCGCCGTATCCGAGTGCATGTAATTGACGCGAATACCGGCATCAAGCAGATGGTCGGTCAGATCCTCCGCCATACGCTTTGTCAACGTGGTAACCAGCACGCGCTCATGACGTGCCACTCGTTCACGAATCTCATCGATCAGGTCATCGATCTGCCCACGCACCGGGCGCACGTCGATCTTGGGATCAAGCAGGCCCGTCGGTCGAATGATCTGCTCCACGTTGTTCTGGCTCACTCGCAGCTCATAGTCGCCCGGTGTGGCGCTCACATAGATGAACTGTGGAATGCGCGCCTCAAATTCGTCATAGCGCAGAGGGCGATTGTCGAGCGCCGAGGGCAGGCGGAACCCGTGCTCGACAAGCGTCACCTTACGAGAGCGGTCTCCCTCGTGCATGCCGCGGATCTGCGGCACCGTGACATGGCTCTCGTCGATGATGCACAACATGTCCTTGGGGAAATAATCTATAAGCGTGAACGGGGGCTCGCCCGGTTTGCGACCATCCAGATGTCGTGAATAGTTCTCAATGCCGGTCGTGAATCCCATGGTTTCGAGCATCTCGAGATCATAGCTCGTGCGCTGCTCCAAGCGCTGCGCTTCGAGCAATTTGTCGTTCGCCTTAAGCTCCGCGACTCGTGCCTCGAGCTCTTCCTCAATGGATTTTAAGGCCGCGGTTACCTTGGGCTTCTCCGTCACGTAATGCGAGGCGGGCCAAACCGGGATAGCGTCGAATTCGCGCATGATCTCACCGGTGACCTCGTCGATCTCGGCGATAAGCTCGACCTCGTCACCGAAGAACTCGAATCTCAACGGATGCTCGGCATAGGGCGGGTAGACATCCACCACATCGCCTCTCACGCGAAACGTGCCGCGTGCAAGGTCGTAATCGTTGCGATCGTACTGAATGTCGATAAGCGAATGAATGAATTCATCGCGCTCAAGTGGCTCTTTTTTATCCACGTTCGGAGCCAGCCCTGCATAGTCCTCGGGAGATCCTATGCCATATATGCACGAGACCGACGCCACGACAATCACATCACGACGTGAAAGCAGGGATGCTGTCGCCTGATGCCGAAGCATCTCGACTTCCTCATTAATGGAGGAGTCCTTCTCGATATAGGTATCACTCGAAGGAACATACGCCTCGGGCTGATAGTAATCGTAGTATGAGACGAAGTACACGACCGCGTTGTTCGGGAAGAACTCTTTGAGCTCACTCGCGAGCTGAGCGGCGAGCGTCTTGTTCGGTGCCATGACAAGCGTCGGTTTGCCCAAAGCCTCGATGGTCTTCGCCATCGTGAAAGTCTTGCCGGATCCGGTGACACCCAAGAGCACCTGGTATCGATCCCCATCGCGCACGCCCTGCACCAAGGATGCGATGGCCTGGGGCTGATCGCCCGAAGGCTCGAACGGAGAAACGACCTCAAAAGGCGCAGGGCTTCCAGACACGCCGAAGCGCCTCAATTCGCCGCCGACGCGCTCGACCTCGAACTCAGCCACGCAAATCGCCACCCTTATTATTGATAAGACTAGACGTGGAGGTTTTTCTTATATTATGGCTGCTGATAGTTCTAATGAAGTTAACTTATC
>ENA-USUM01001370-USUM01001370.1-human-gut-metagenome-genome-assembly--contig:-NODE-1370-length-15014-cov-12.639419_pt1 | contig 15014 bp, 14 predicted proteins | sample MGYA00250063_ERZ773402 | MGnify/ENA primary metagenome ERZ773402 (study PRJEB29103, sample SAMN06112030) | human gut metagenome | biome: human gut; feature: ankylosing spondylitis patient; material...
ATAATCTCTCTGCGAATTCAAGTGGAAAAATATTTACTCACGAATCTCAAAATTTCTTACTTTTTTTTTTATATTTCAAAAAATAAAAACCGTTTTCTGATATTTGGTTGCGCGAAAAAGAAAAATGAAGTAAACTACAGGTACGCAGAAAAGAATGCAAAAAGTTTCGCCTGGGGCGGGACATACAAGGAAAGGAAGAACAGACATGGCAGAAGAGACAAATTTTAGTCAGGGAGAAGCGGAGGAGGTAAAGTATCAGGAGCGCAAGCGGTTACTTTTCTTCGGACTTCCATGGACATTTACCAAATATACGATCAGTCAGGATATGATTACCGTCGATGAGGGATTGATCAAGGTGGAAGAGAATGACTGCTACATGTACAAAGTGCAGGATGTCAAGCTGACAGCCACACTGCCGGAGCGGATTTTCGGGCTGGGAACGATCATCTGCTACACCGGAGACGTGACAGACAAGGAACTTCGCCTGAGTCATATCAAGCATGCAAAGGAGATTAAGAATTATCTTCTGAAGGCATCTGAGGCGGCGCGCATCAAGAGACGCACATTAAACATGCAGGACATCGGTGCAGGCATTGCAGATGATGTGGATCTGTAGGAAAAGCCGCTGCTTTTACAGGGCGCAGGAGTGCGTGCCGGGAAAGGGCGCCATGCGCGGTCTGGCTATGTGAGCCGGTTTGCGTGCACGAGAATGCGCTCAAAGAGCAGACCCGCGCCAAGCCAAAACGGGGCATAATCCAGCCGGATCAGCCCGTTGACATTTGCCCTGGCGTTGCTGTAGTCCCAGGGGCAGAAGTGATGCCGCCTTAAGAGAGACCCGCTTAAGTACTCGAATGAAAAAATACCCACTGTATAGATGCTGCCGCGCAGAAGTGCCGGCAGCTTTTTGATTTTTGCATAGACCGGACCGATACAGGCAGCCATACCGTAGATGGGGAACATCCACAGGGAGGTCTGACCGATCAGACGGCCGTCGTGTCTTGCGAGGGAGCCTGCGGAGGTGAACAGAATTTCCATGCACCAGCCGGTCAGTCCGCAGATGAGAAAATTACGTCCGCGCATATGAGAGATTCCTCCGGTTTTCGTTTGTGTTTCAGTATTTCCGGTTCCTGACAAAATATGTACATTTTCTGAAATTAAAATGAAATAAATCGGGATAACTTGTAAAACCTTAAGATCTGGCATATAATAAAAAAAGTGAATTCGGCAGAGGATGACATGCGGCTGAATCAATTATTGAAACATCTTACATATGAACATGTGCAGGGAAGCCAGAGCCGTGAGATAACAGACATCTGTTACCATTCCGGGAATGTCAGGGAAGGCTCCCTATTTGTTTGCCTAAAAGGGCTGCATAACGACGGGCATGACTATCTGCAGGGAGCGCTGGAGGCCGGGGCGGCAGCAGTTGTGGTTGCGGCGGAGAATGTGGTTCCGCTGGACAATGATGCGCTTTTGTACACGGAACAGTTTGGTGTGCGGATCTCGGAGGTCATAGACCGGTGGCAGGTCTCCGTTGTGATTGCGGCGGATACCAGACACGCGCTCGCAGAGCTTGCGGCAGCTTTTTTTGATTATCCGGCGGCAAAGCTTCGTATGGTTGGAATCACGGGAACGAAAGGGAAGACAACGACGGCATATCTGCTTTCTGCGATTCTTCGAGAGAGCGGGCATAAGACCGGAATGATCGGAACGATCGCAATCGATACCGGAGACGGCGTTCTTCCGGCGGTACATACGACGCCGGAAGCCTACGAGATACAGAAGTATCTGGCGCAGATGGTGGACAACGGCTGTGATACCTGCGTGATGGAGGTCTCTTCCCAGGGGTTGAAGATGCAGCGGGTGGAGGGGATATTTTTTGACATCGGCATGTTCTTAAACATCGAGCCGGATCACATCGGGGAGGGCGAGCATGCTTCGTTTGCGGAATATCTGTTCTGCAAGAGCCGCCTGATGCGCCAGTGCCGGATCGGGATTGTCAATCGGGATGATCCGCACACGGAGCGCATACTGCAGGGACATACCTGCAGCGTGGAGACGTTTTCCATGCGGCATCCGGCGGATGTGACGGCGGAGAATATCCGCTTTTTTATGCAGTCGGGAGAACTTTGGGGAAGCTTTCTGGTGCGCGGGAAGACGGCGGTGTATCCGGTGAGAATGCAGCTCCCCGGAACGTTTAACGTCTACAATGCACTGGCAGCCATAAGGGCGGCAGGACACTTGGGAGCCGCGGAGAGCGACATCTGCCTTGCACTCCGCAGCGCAAAAGTCCCCGGAAGATGCGAGAATGTGAGGCGGTCCGAAGATTATGTCATTTTGATTGACTATGCACACAATGAGATGAGCTTAAAAAATCTTCTGGAAATGCTGCGGGGATTTAAGCCGCGGCGTCTTATCGTACTGTTCGGGTGCGGCGGCAACCGGTCGAAGCTCAGGCGGTCGAAGATGGGAGAGACAGCGGGACATCTGGCGGATCTTACGATACTGACTTCCGACAACCCGCGCTGGGAAGACCCGGAGGAGATTCTGGACGACATTGAGGACGGGATCCGGGGAACCGGCGGACAGTATGTGCGCATTGCGGACCGGAGGGAAGCCGTGCGGTATGCCATGGCGCAAGCCATGGAGAATGACATGCTTGTGCTTGCGGGAAAAGGGCACGAGGCATATCAGGAGATTCGCGGCGTGCGCTATCCGCTCAGTGAATACGAGCTGGTGGAAGAAGCGAGACGAAGCCCTGACATGGGGGAGAATACAGACAGAAACGAGGTGGACAGATGGCGGAATATGCGAAGGTGATTGTGGATATTTCACAGGAAAAACTGGATAAGACATTTGAGTACCGTATTCCGCCGTATCTCACACAGCGGATCGCAGTCGGAATGCAGGTCTATATTCCGTTTGGCAGCCGCAGGATCACCGGCTATGTGGTCGAGCTTTCCGATGAGGCGGAGTATGACGAGGATAAGCTGAAAAATATTGCGGGGATCGTGACGGACAGTGTGCCGATCGAGTCCCATCTGATCGCGCTTGCGGGCTGGATGCGGGAACATTACGGCGGCACGATGAACCAGGCGCTAAAGATGGTGCTTCCGATCAAGGAGAAGAAAAAAGCTGTGGAACATAAAAGGGTGCGGCTTGCGCTTCATCCGGTGGAGGCGAAGAACCAGCTGGGAGCGTATGAGAGACGCCACAGCACCGCCCGCGCCAAGCTGCTTCGTGCGCTGCTGGAAGAGGAGGAGCTGGACTGGGATCTTGTCACACACAAGCTTGGGGTGTCGGGAAGCGTGATCCGGGCGATGGAGGAATCCGGCGTCGTCAAAGTAATTCGGGAAACGCAGTACCGCAATCCGGTGTCCCACCTGACCAGCAGAGGATATGGGCTCACTTTAAACGATGAGCAGCAGGAAGCGGTGGATGCGGTCTGGTCGGATTACGAGAAGGGAATCCGGTCGACCTATCTGATAAAAGGCGTGACGGGCAGCGGCAAGACCGAAGTCTATATGGAACTGATCGCAAAGATGCAGAAGGCGGGGCATCAGGCCATCGTCCTGATTCCGGAGATCGCACTGACCTATCAGACGGTGCTGCGGTTCTATAACCGGTTTGGCGACCGGGTATCCATACTGAATTCCAGAATGTCACCGGGGGAGCGCTACGATCAGTTCCTTAGGGCAAAAAACGGGGAGATCGACGTGATGATCGGTCCGAGGTCAGCACTGTTTACGCCGTTTGCCAATCTGGGGCTTATCATCATTGACGAGGAGCATGAGACTTCCTATAAGAGTGAGACGGTTCCGCGCTATCATGCCAGGGAGACCGCCATTGCACGGGCTGCCATGCTGGACGCGAGCGTTGTGCTGGGATCGGCAACGCCGTCGGTGGACAGCTATTACCGGGCGAAACGCGGGGAATACCGGCTGCTTACGCTCACAAAGCGCGTGAAGGAAAGACCGCTTCCGGCATGCGGGGTGGTGGATCTGCGGCAGGAATTAAGAGAGGGCAACCGCTCCATCCTAAGTCGCAGGTTAGATGGGCTGATGGAGCAGCGCCTGCGGGCGGGAGAACAGACCATGCTCTTTATCAACCGCAGGGGCGTGGCGGGCTTTGTCTCTTGCAGAGCCTGCGGACATGTGATAAAATGTCCGCATTGCGATGTATCGCTGAGCCAGCATGCGAACGGGCGGATGGTCTGCCATTACTGCGGGTATACGGAGCCGGTGCCGGTACAATGTCCGGCGTGTGGATCGAAGTACATCAGCGGGTTTAAGGCTGGAACCGAGAAGATCGAGATGGTTGTCAGAAAACGATTTCCGGAAGCGCGCGTGCTGCGCATGGATATGGATACCACGCGGGGCAAGGAAGACTACGAGCAGATTTTATCGGCATTTGCCAATCACGAGGCGGATATCCTGATCGGTACGCAGATGATCGTAAAGGGGCATGATTTCCCGGATGTGACGCTGGTTGGCGTTCTTGCAGCAGATCTCTCGCTGCATGTCGGGGACTACCGCGCGGCGGAGCGGACATTCCAGCTTCTGACACAGGCGGCAGGAAGAGCCGGCCGCGGGAATAAGCCGGGCGAGGTCGTCATCCAGACGTATGACCCGGAGCATTACAGCATAGAGACGGCGAAGGCGCAGGACTACGATGCGTTTTACGAGCAGGAGATTGCGTACCGCAAGATCATGCTTTACCCGCCGGTCTGGAACATGCTTGTGATCTTGTGCGCCTCTAAGAGCGAGGAGGCGGCGGATGCCATGGCGGCAGAGCTTGCGGCGGCAGCGGATGCGTATACAGGGAAGAATACGAAAGAGAAGGTCTATCTCGTGGGACCCGTCGACGCGGCGATCGCAAAAGTGAATGATATTTATAAAAAAATAATTTATCTCAAGGCAGAAAATTATGACACGCTGGTAAAGATAAAAAATAGGACAGAAGTGTATGCCAGAGAGAGCCGGTACTATAAGAATGTGACGGTGATGTTTGATTTCAATCCGGTGAACGGCTTTTAGGCAGAATGGAGGAAAGATGGCACTTAGGACAATCAGAATACAGGGAGATCCTGTATTGACCAAAAAATGCAGAGAGATTACAGAGATTACACCGAAGATCAGAGAACTGGCAGAGGATATGCTTGATACGATGTACGAGGCGAACGGCGTGGGACTTGCAGGTCCGCAGGTCGGAGTGTTAAAGCGCATCGTCGTCATCGACATCGGCGAGGGGCCGGTTGTGATGATCAATCCGGTGATCTTAGAGACTTCCGGCGAGCAGACCGGCGACGAGGGCTGTCTGAGCCTTCCGGGAAAGGCAGGCACCGTGACCAGACCGAACTACGTGAAAGCGCGGGCGTTTGATCTGGATATGGAAGAGTATGAGATTGAGGGGACAGAGCTGATGGCGCGTGCCATCTGTCATGAGCTGGATCATTTGGACGGACACATGTACACCGAGAAGGTGGAAGGTCCGCTTCACGAAGTCACCTATGAGAGTGACGAGGAAGAATAAAGCAGGGATGATCTGTGAAAATGGAGGTCAGTGATGAGAGTCATATTCATGGGAACACCGGATTTCGCGGTGGGAACGTTGGAAGAAATCATAAAAGCGGGATATGAGGTGGTGCTGGTTGTCTCCCAGCCGGATAAGGCAGTGGGAAGAAGCAAGGCGCTCCGCTATACACCGGTCAAGGCATGTGCGCTCGAGCACGGCATTGAAGTATATCAGCCGCAGAAAGTCAGAGACAGCGAGTGTATCGAGCGTCTGCGGACATATCATCCGGATATCATAATTGTGGAGGCTTTTGGGCAGATTATACCGAGAGCGATTCTGGATATGCCGCGCTACGGGTGTGTGAATGTGCACGCGTCGCTGCTTCCGAAGTACCGCGGTGCCGCACCGATTCAGTGGGCGGTCATAAACGGCGACGCCGTCACCGGAGTGACGACGATGCGCATGGACGAGGGACTTGATACCGGAGATATGATCTTAAAGGAAGAAGTGAAGATCCGTGCGGATGAGACGGGCGGCAGTCTGTTCGACCGGCTGTCCGAGGTCGGCGCGAAGCTGTGCGTGCGCACGATGGAGGCGATCGATGCGGGAACGGCAACCTATACGCCGCAGGACAACTCCCAGGCAACGCATACCGCCAAGATTTACAAAGAAATGGGAAGCATTGACTGGAAACAGGGCGCAAAAGAGATTGAGTGCCTGATCCGTGGACTGGATCCGTGGCCGAGTGCCTATACCAGACTGGGCGATAAGATGTTAAAGATCTGGAAGGCGCAGGTCGTTTCTGAGGAGTCCGGGGCGGAGCCGGGTTGCATTGTGAAAGTGGAAAAAGATCATATTCTGGTGCAGACCGGAAAGGGAATGCTTGCCATCAGTGAACTTCAGCTTGAGGGCAAGAAGCGTATGCCGGTGGAGGCATTCCTGAACGGATATGAGATCGAAGAGGGCACATATTTTAAGAAAGGGTGATTACTATGCCATATTCATACTATTACTGGGGATTTGATCCGACGTATATACTCGTGCTCATCGGAGCAGTCATCTGTCTGGTTGCATCTGCGAGGGTGAAGTCGACATACAACAAATATGCTTCCTACCGCAGCATGTCCGGCATGACCGGAGCACAGGCGGCGGAACGGATCCTGCACTCGGCAGGAATCTACGACGTGTCGGTGCAGCATGTATCGGGCAATCTGACCGATCACTACAATCCGTCGAACAAGACGCTGAATCTGTCGGATTCTGTGTATGGAAGCACGTCGGTGGCGGCTGTCGGTGTGGCGGCGCATGAGTGCGGACATGCCATTCAGCACCAGCAGGGATATGTGCCGCTCACGCTCCGCTCGGCGATCGTGCCGGTGGCAAATCTCGGTTCTACGCTGGCATGGCCGTTAATTTTAATCGGATTATTTTTTACCAGCAATACAGGGACATTTTTAATCGACCTTGGAATTCTTTGTTTTTCGTTCGCTGTTCTGTTTCAGCTTGTGACGCTTCCGGTGGAGTTCAATGCATCGCACCGCGCGCTGCGCATTTTAGGAGAGCAGGGAATCTTAAGCGACAGTGAGCTGCCTTATACGCGAAAAGTGTTGAAGGCGGCGGCACTTACTTACGTGGCGAGTGCGGCGGCATCGATTCTGCAGCTGCTTCGTCTGGTGTTATTATTTGGAGGAAGAAGACGTGACGACTGATTCCGTGAATACACGGGAGCTGATTCTTGAGATCCTTCTGGAAGTGACGGAGAAGGGGCAGTACAGCCATCTGGTAATCCGCTCGGTGCTGGAGAAGTACCAGTATCTGGACAAAAGAGAGCGTGCCTTTTTAACAAGAGTGGCGGAGGGCACCATTCAGCGTCAGATCGAGCTGGACTATATTCTGGATCAGTTCTCAAAAGTAAAGGTCAGAAAAATGAAACCGGTGATCCGCGCCATTCTTAGGATGGGCGTATACCAGCTGAAATATATGGACAGTGTACCGGCATCCGCCGCCTGCAACGAGGCGGTAAAGCTTGCGAAGAAAAAGGGCTTCGGACAGCTGTCCGGTTTCGTGAACGGGGTACTGCGCGGTGTTTCGCGCGGTCTGGATCAGCTTACATATCCAAAGGAGAGCGTCGATGCCGTAAAAGCCTGGTCGGTGTGCTACTCGATGCCGGAATGGATCGTTGCGCAGTGGATCGGCGATTACGGGAAGGAACGCACAAAAGAGATTCTTGCAGCTTCTCTTTTGGAAGCGCCGATCACCGTTCGTGCGAATCTGGAACGGATCACGCCGGAGGCGCTCGCAGAGCGTTTTAAGGAGGAGGGCGTTACCGCAGTTCCGCTGGATACGGAAAAATATCCCGGACTTTCGTATGCATTTACGATCTTTGGGTTTGATCATTTAAACGGTCTTTCAAGCCTTAAGGAAGGACTGTTCTATGTGCAGGACATCAGCTCCATGATGGTGGCGGAATATGCGGCACCAAAGGAGGGCGACCACTGCATTGACGTCTGTGCGGCGCCGGGCGGCAAGAGCATTCATCTTGCGGAAAAGTTAAAAGGTACCGGTCATGTGGAGGCGCGGGACATCAGCGAACAGAAAGTGGCGCTGATCGATGAGAATATAAAAAGATGCCGGCTTACGAATATCACGGCGAAGTGTCAGGATGCGACTGTTTTGGACGAGGCATCGGTTCGTACGGCGGATGTGCTGATTGCGGATCTTCCCTGCTCGGGACTCGGGGTGCTGCGCAGAAAGACCGATATCAAGTACCGCATGAACCCGGAAGGGGAGGAATCGCTTGTGGCGCTGCAGAGGCAGATACTGTCTGTGGTGTGTGAATATGTGAAGCCGGGCGGGACACTGATTTATTCCACCTGCACGATTCACGCGGCGGAGAATGAGGAGAATGCCAGATGGTTTGAGCAGACACACCCGGAGTTCACCCTCGATACGATGCGGCAGATGTTCCCGGAAGAACATCTCGGGGACGGATTTTTTATAGCAAAATTTAAGCGAAAGCAGGACAACGGATAAGGAATGGAAAAGACAGACATTAAATCGTTGAATCTGGAAGAACTGACCGCATTTGTCGAGTCGCTCGGAGAAAAAAAGTTCCGGGCAAAACAGATTTACGAGTGGATGCACAGAAAGCATGTGGCATTCTTTTCGGAGATGACCAATATTTCTGCGGCTCTCATTGAAAAATTGAATCAGAACTGTACGCTGACCAGCTTAAAAAAGGCGGATGTGCAGATCTCGAAGATTGACGGTACCAGAAAGTACCTGTTTCTTCTGGACGACGGCAATGTCATCGAGAGTGTCTTAATGCGTTATAAGCACGGGAACTCCGTCTGTATTTCCTCGCAGGTCGGCTGCCGGATGGGCTGCCGTTTCTGCGCCTCCACGCTGGATGGTCTGGTGCGCGGTCTGCGGCCGTCCGAGATGCTCGATCAGATCTATCAGATCGGAACGGACATCGGCGAGCGGATCTCCAATGTTGTGGTAATGGGAACCGGCGAGCCTTTGGATAATTATGACAACCTGTTAAAATTCATCGAACTGCTGAGCGATGAAAACGGACTCAATATCAGCCAGCGGAACCTGACGGTCTCCACCTGTGGGATCGTTCCGCGCATGCAGGAACTTGCGGATAAAAAGCTGCAGATCACGCTGGCGCTCTCACTTCATGCATCCAATCAGGAAAAGCGCCTGCAGCTGATGCCTGTGGCGAACAAGTATGACATTAAGGAAGCGGTCGATGCCTGTCGTTACTACTTTGAACAGACCGGCCGGCGCATCACGTTTGAGTACAGTCTGGTGGCGGGTGTAAACGACACGGCGGAGGATGCCGCAGAGCTGGCAGAGCTTGTGCGCGGGATCAACTGTCACATCAATCTGATTCCGGTCAATCCGATCAAGGAACGCAGCTACAGACAGCCGGATGACGGTGCAGTGCATGCATTCCAGAAAAAGCTGGAGAGAAACGGGCTCACCGTGACCGTGCGCCGGGAGATGGGCAGGGATATTGACGGTGCATGCGGGCAGCTGAGACGCAAGCATATGCACAAAGAGCAGGAAATGGAGCATACCGGGCAGGAGCAGTAAGTCTTGCCCTTTTTCGCGTTGTATGCTAACATTGGTAATTGGATAAATGGCAGGCAGGTACTGTTATTCTAATAATGGAGGAATAGAATGAAGACGTTTTCCATGACGCATGTGGGACAGCGGCGTGAGACGAACCAGGATTATATGTACACATCAGAGACCTCCGTGGGCAGGCTTCCGGATTTATTTCTGGTAGCAGACGGTATGGGAGGTCATGCGGCTGGAGATTATGCTTCGCGCTTCACAGTTGAAAAGATTGTGGAATACGTAACAGAATCAGAGGAGAGCGAGCCGGTGACCGTGCTCGGTGAGGCAGTCAGATATGCAAATGAACATTTGCTTGCGGAGGCGAATGCGGATGCGAGCAAAGCGGGCATGGGCACGACGATTGTTGCGGCAGTCGTGGTTGGCGATAAGCTCTACACGGCAAATGTAGGCGACAGCCGGTTGTATGTGATCAACCAGGAACGTATCACACAGATTACAAGAGATCACTCTCTGGTAGAAGAGATGGTTCGACTGGGAGAGATGGACAAAGAGGATGCAAAAGTGCACCCGGATAAAAATATTATTACGAGAGCGATCGGCGTGCTTCCGGAGGTGTTGGCGGATTTCTTCGAGACGGTGCTTGTGCCTGGAGATACGGTTCTGCTGTGTTCGGACGGTCTGACCAATATGGTCGATGATGCGGATATCAAGCGGATCGTGCTGGGACAGCGTGATATTGTGGAGAAAACACAACGACTGATCGACGCCGCGAACGAGAATGGCGGTAAGGATAATATAACGGTGGTTTTGATTGAGCCGTTTTCAGATGAGACTAGATAGAGGATGGAATTCTTTGTAAATCAGGTTGGAGGTTTAATATGTTAACAGAGGGAATGTATATAGCGGACCGTTATGAAATCATAGGGAAAATTGGTGCCGGCGGAATGTCTGACGTATATAAGGCAAAAGATCTTACGCTCGGACGTTTTGTGGCAATCAAGGTTTTAAAGCCGGAGTTTTCGGAGGATCTGAATTTTGTGACAAAGTTCCGCACGGAGGCACAGTCTGCCGCGGGATTAGAACATCCGAATATCGTAAATATCTACGATGTCGGAAGCGAAAAAGGAATGCATTATATCGTGATGGAGTATGTGGAAGGCATCACGTTAAAGACATATATTGAGAAAAAGGGCCAGCTTTCTTTTAAGGAGGCAGTCAGCATTGCCATTCAGGTGGGAAGAGGTATTGAGGCGGCGCACAGCAAGGGCATCATCCACCGTGACATCAAGCCGCAGAATATTATTATTTCTACAGAAGGAAAGGTAAAAGTAACGGATTTCGGTATTGCGCGTGCAGCAAGCAGCAACACGATCAGTTCCGATGTGATGGGCTCCGTGCATTATTCTTCTCCGGAGCAGGCACGCAACGGATTTGTGGACGGCAAGAGCGACATCTATTCCCTCGGTATTGTGATGTATGAGATGGTGACGGGACGTGTGCCGTTTGACGGGGATACGACCGTGGCGGTTGCCATCCAGCATCTGCAGGAGGAGATCGTTCCGCCGAGTGCCTACGCGCCGAATCTTCCAATCAGTATGGAGAAGATCATTTTAAAATGTACGCAGAAGAATCCGGACCGCCGTTATGAGTCCATGACGGCACTTTTGACGGATCTGCGCAAGGCGCTTGTCAGCCCGAATGAGGATTTTGTCGTGATGGTTCCTGCAACCAACCAGGACAAGACGCGCATTATCGGAGAGGACGACTTAAAGCAGATCAAGGAGGAGGCAGACAGTCTCTATCTTAAGGCGGATCAGGCGGTGCATGCGAGAGCGGAGGAGATGAAACGCTACGATGAGGATGAGGACGACGCAGAAGATGAGGACGATGATGAGCTGGAAGATGAGGATGACGGCGATCTGAATCCGAAGATGGAGAAGGCAATCACGATCATGGGAATTGTTGCAGCAGTCGTGATTGTGATTATCATTATCGTGATTGTTGCAAATCTGTTCGGCGGAATCAAGTCCAAAAAGCAGTCTGACACCGAGACGTCGCGCACAGAGACCACGCAGACCGAGAGCCAGAACGAGGATAAGGTTACCGTTCCAGATTTTCGAGGCATGACTTATGCGGATGCGCAGACCAAGGCGGAGAAGAAGGGATTAAAGCTGGAGAACAAGGGGGAGGTATCCTCTGACGACTATGATGAGGGAGAGATTGCCAATCAGGACCCGGAGAGCGGCAAGGAAGTCGAAGAGGGCACGACGATCGGCGTCGTGATCAGCAACGGCAAGGGCAGTGTGGAAGTGCCGAGTGTGACCGGAGACTCTGAGGATGATGCAGTGTCTGCATTGGAAAAGGAAGGTTTCAAGCCGAACAAGACATACGCTTACGATGACAGTGTGGAGGAGGGAAAAGTCATTTCCCAGACACCGTCCGCAGGTGATAAGGCAAAAACAGGTGATACGATCACGATCGTCATCAGCCAGGGCGCAGAGGCAGTGACCGTTCCGGATGTGAAGACGACCTACAAGTCCGAGGAGCAGGCGAGAGATCTGCTGTCGGATTTTAATGTGACGGTCAAGACGGCGTACAGTGATAGTTACCCGGAAGGCATTGTCATGGATCAGAGTATTGATCCGGGCAAGCACGTGGAAAAAGGCAGCGACATCACGATCACGGTAAGCATGGGACCGTCACCGTCCCAGAGTGTGACAGCAACGACCTACAGCTTCAAGGCGACGATCAACCTGCCGGGCGATACGTCCAACGTATCCGGCGCAACAATCACGCTATATGATACTTCCGGCAATGTGCTGGGACAGTGGAATAAGGCGATCACAGATGATTTTTCCATCAGCAAGACGGGACTGCTTGCAAAAGAGGGCTATCTGGTGATCTCATGGCTGGATTTAAATGGCAACAAGATCAACGATCAGACCACGAGCACCTACCAGTTTACACCGGAATCATAATGGATAAGAATATGCAGGGAAAGATTGTAAAAGGAATTTCCGGATTCTACTACGTTTACGTAGCGGGATCCGGAATTTATGAATGTAAGGCAAAAGGAATTTTCCGCAACCAGAAGATCAAGCCGCTGGTGGGCGATAACGTGACGATTGCCGTGCTGGATGAGGAGCAGATGCTTGGAAATATTGAGGAGATTCTTCCGAGAGAAAATGCCTTGATCCGTCCGGCGGTTGCCAACATCGATCAGGCGCTTGTGATTTTTGCGGCGGCAAAGCCGAAGCCGAATTTTAATCTGCTGGACCGTTTTCTGATTATGATGGAATATCAGAAAGTGCCGGTTACGATCTGTTTTAACAAGTGTGACCTTCTGAACGGGGAGGAGCTGCACGCGTTTTCGGATGTCTACGAACAGTGTGGCTATCCGGTGGTGTACACCTCGGCGAGAGAGCAGCGGGGAATCGATGCGCTGCTTGAGCGGCTGGAAGGAAAGGTGACATCGGTGGCAGGACCCTCGGGTGTGGGCAAGTCATCGCTCATCAACTGTCTGCAGCCGGAGCGCCAGATGGAGACCGGGGCAATCAGCAGAAAGATTGAGCGCGGCCGTCACACGACCCGCCACTCGGAGATTATTCCAATCAAAGAGCAGACTTACATCATGGATACGCCGGGATTTTCCACGCTGGATATTCCGGGGCTGGAAAAGGAAGATCTGTGGTGGTATTATCCGGAATTTGAGGAGTATGAGCCAAACTGCCGTTTTAAGGGCTGCAGTCATATCGGGGAGCCGGACTGCGGGGTAAAAGAGGCGGTGGAAGCCGGGAAAATCAGCCGGCTCCGCTATGAAAATTACATGCAGTTATATCAGGAATTAAAAGAACAGAAGAAATATTAAAAAGAAGGGTGTAAGAGAGATGAATTGTTTGTCGCCATCCATATTATCCGCAGATTTTTCAAGACTGGGAGAGCAGATCCGTGAACTGGACGAGGCGGGGGCACAGTATATACATATTGATGTCATGGACGGAATGTTTGTGCCGAGTATTTCCTTCGGACTTCCGGTAATCCGTTCCATCCGTCCCTGTACGGACCGGATCTTTGACGTGCATCTGATGATCGAGGAGCCGGGGCGCTATATTGAGGATTTTGTCGGAGCCGGAGCCGATCTGATTACCGTGCATGCAGAGAGCTGCAAGCATCTGGACCGCACGATTGCTTCCATCAAAGAGCGGGGGATTCTTGCGGGGGTTGCGTTAAATCCTGCTACGCCGCTGCAGGCGGTGGAGTATGTGCTTGAAAAAGTGGACATGGTGCTGATTATGACGGTGAACCCTGGATTCGGCGGGCAGAAGTTTATCCCGTATACCTTGCAGAAGGTTCGTGATCTTAAGAAAATGATTGATGCGCGCGGGTTGAAAACAGACATTGAGGTGGACGGCGGGGTCAATCTCTCTAATGTGGAGGAGATTATGAGTGCCGGCGCCAACATCATCGTGGCGGGAAGCGCTGTTTTTAACGGAGATGTCGCTGAAAATACCCAGATGTTTCTGGATATTTTAAATTCTTAAGGAACGGCGGGAGAAAAGCGGGGGAGCGTATGAAACATTTTGTAATAATTTCAGGCGGAACGATCGACGATTCTTTTGCGGACAGATGGTTTGAGGAAGAGAAGCCGGATGCCGTTATCGCTGCGGATGCCGGAATGGAATATCTGTACCGCAGCCACCGGGTGCCGGATGTGATTGTCGGGGATTTCGATTCCGTGGGAACGGAGGCTCTTGCTTATTTTAAGACATTGCCCGGTGTGGCGATCCAGAAGCTGATTCCGGAGAAGGACGACACGGATACCGAGTCTGCAATCCGGCTTGCGATCCGGCGCGGAGCAGAGTGCATCACGCTTTTGGGAGCGACAGGGACACGGCTGGATCATGTGCTGGGGAATATCGAACTGCTTGGAATTGGGCTAAAGGCGGGGATTCCCATCCAGATCTGCGATGCCCATAACCGCATCCGTATGATTGATCGTGGAATGACGCTTGCGAGAAAGGAACAGTTTGGAACGTACGTGTCGCTCATTCCCTACACGGAATGTGTGGAGCATCTGACACTGACTGGGTTGAAATATCCCCTCACGGACGCCTGCCTGCGGGGATTCTGTTCGCTTGGCGTGAGCAATGAGATCGTGGCAGATACGGCAGAGATCTCGTTTGAGAGCGGGATTCTTCTCGTGGTGGAATCAAAGGACCGATGACAGAAGATGATTGCCGCAATAATAAGCATAGAACTCTTTTTGGGGATAAGTAATATTATCAGAAGATCACACCGTGGGATTTCAGATGAAAATGCAGCTGGAAATTCGGTTCAAAAAATGTGGCATTTCTAACCAGCCGGATGTTTGCATCTTCGATGATCCGTGTCTTTCCAAGTTTGGAGCA
>ENA-USUM01001387-USUM01001387.1-human-gut-metagenome-genome-assembly--contig:-NODE-1387-length-14913-cov-44.111486_pt1 | contig 14913 bp, 5 predicted proteins | sample MGYA00250063_ERZ773402 | MGnify/ENA primary metagenome ERZ773402 (study PRJEB29103, sample SAMN06112030) | human gut metagenome | biome: human gut; feature: ankylosing spondylitis patient; material...
CCTTCGCCGGAATCACCCGCCGCGTGCGGCTGCGCTCCACGGCCAGCGTGAAACGGCGGTCGAAATTGCGGCGGACCTCCGCCCCGGGCGTGATCCCCTCCATGCGATTGGGCGTGATGCGGCGACCCTCCACGGCGTTGACGTTGGTCCCGGTCACGCCGCGCGGCGTCAGGAAACAGATGCCGTCGCCCGGCGCAAGATCGTGCGCACCGTCGAGCGTGAACGTGCCGCCCGAAACGCCCGCCACGCGGCCCACCCGTTCGCCGACCGCCTTCGGGGTGTCGAACGACGCCACTCCGGCGCGCTTTCCGTCCAGAAAATAGTCGGACTCCCCGCGTGTAAAACTCTTCGACGGATCGGGCGTGAAATCCGGGACGCTCTCGCCGACGGACGACCGCACCAGCCCCGGCCGCAGGGCCAGCGCCTCGTCCACCGCCCGGCGGTAGTGGGCCACAACGTTCCGGATATAAGCGAGATCCTTGAGCCGACCTTCTATCTTGAATGAAGTGACGCCCGCATCCAGCAGATCGCCAATGCGTTGCGAAAGATTCATGTCGCGCACCGACAGCAGATGCTTCCCGGCAATCCAGGTCCGGCCCTTTCCGTCGGTGAGGTCCCACGTCAGGCGGCAGGGCTGGCTGCACGCCCCGCGATTGCCGCTGCGCGCGGACATCGACCGCGAGAGGAAACAGCGGCCGCTGTACCCCACGCAGACCGCCCCGTGGACGAAGCATTCGACCTCGGCCGCGGTGGCGGCGCAGATGGCCCGGATCTCCTCCAGCGTGAGGTTGCGTTCGAGAATCACCCGCGCAAACCCCGCCTCGCCCAAGAACCGCGCCCCCTCGGGCGTGCGGTTCGAAACCTGCGTCGAGGCGTGCAGCTCCACCGGAAGGTCCATCCGCCGCAGAGCCATGTCCTGCACGATCAGCGCATCGACGCCCGCGTCGATCAGGCTGCGGGCCTGCCGTTCGGCGGCCTCCAGTTCATCGTCCCACACGAGCGTGTTAAGCGTGGCGTGGACCCGCACTCCGAAGCGGTGGGCATACTCCACGACCCGGGCGATCTCCTCCGCGGAGTTCCCCGCGGCCTGCCGCGCGCCGAACCGCGCGCCGCCGATATAGACCGCATCGGCGCCGTAGTCCACGGCGGCCGCGGCCGCAGCGTAATCTTTGGCAGGAGCTAACAGTTCGACGAGTTTCATTTTTTTCTTTTTGCAAAAGTAACAAAAAGCGGTCAATATCGGGACGCCGCGGACGGAAAATCGAGGGAACCGCCGCCGGGACGGACATTATCAATTATCATTCAACGGCTTACGCCCCAAATGGTCAATATATAACAAACTCACATTTTTTTACCGGACCGGAAATATCCCTGCGATGACAATATCCGACAAACAAAACAATTGCAGCCGCAAAACGGCTGTCATTCTTCAAAATCATTAAAACTCAACCTTATACACACGCATAACACCGAAAAACAAACAATAAGAAAAGACTTTTACGACAATATTTTCAGGATTTCCAGAAAGCATTCGGGCAAATTTTCGTATATTGTGCCGCAAATAAACAAGTCCAAAAATTTCACACGATGCAATTTTCAGCAAATACGGTTCTCCGGAAACGGGATACCGTACCCATTCATTTTTTATTCCTAATCCAATTTTTATGAGAAGATGCTTTACGCTATTGACGGTTCTCGTCCTCTGCGCCTCAAGCGGCTGCGACGACAAGAACAAAGAGGAGGTCGCGGATGTGATCGTCCTCTCGCGAAGTAGTGTCGCGTTCGCCCAGAAAGGCGGAACGACCACCGTCGCGGTAGCCACGCCCTCCGACTGGAAGGTGAGCTGTCCGGACGATTGGGTGACGCTGGCCTCCGAAGAGGGCCTGCTGACCATCTCCGCGGCAAGCAATACGACCGACAATGTCCGCAACTCGAAAATCACCGTGGAAACGGCCGGCGACAAACAGGAAATCGCCGTTCACCAGGCATTCTCGTGGGAAACGGTCCTGCTGTCCACCACCGCTTCGGAGGAAATTTCGCTGGATTCCGAAGGTGAGAGCGTTCTCTTCACCGTGGTCTCCAACGGCCAGTGGAGCGTCACGAGCGACGCCGACTGGGTTTCGGTCGAAAGCGACCCGGTCAGCGGAACGGTACGCGTCGGCGCCCCGCGCAATCCCGACGCCCACCGCAATGCGACGCTCACCGTCCGGGCGACCAAAGGCTCCGCTACGGAATCCTGCAAAGTGACCGTTTCGCAAATCTCACGCGAGGAAAACCCCTACTACCAAATGCTGGGATATTACGGACTTCATGCGGAAAACTGGTATTACGGCCGTGAACCGATCGGCGTGAGCGGCACGGGTACGTTCTGCACCGTCGAAGAGAAAGAGTACCGCAAGAGTTTCTACATCAAGAACCTGTTCCTGACGGGCACGGTCGTGGAAGCCACCTATGACAAAAACACCCAAACCATGTCGATCGAACTGGGCAGGCTCTGCTACACCCGCGAGATCTCCCCGACGGTCTCCCGCTTCCACTACCTGTACTCGATCAACATGCAGGGCGGAGGTTTCCACAACGGCATGCTGACCGGCAAGCTGGGAGAGGGCTACAACGACGACGCGGACGAAACCCGCAAGGCGATCCTCCTGAACGGCTTCGAATCGCCGTACACCACGCTGGGCATCATCGGATATCAGGAGCAGCAGTGGCTGTCGTTCGGCGACCTCTACTACGCCACCGGCACGATGTATCTCGTAGACTGGGACATTCCGGCCGACACCGGCACGGCCCCGACCTCCGTCACCCGGGCCGCCGACGGCATCGCACCCTCGGGCAGCACCTTTCCCGTATCGAAACATTAAACCGCAGCACACATGAAAAAATTATATGCACTGACAGCTTTACTGCTCGGCATGACGGGGTGCTCCGAAGAGACGATCACCTACACCAACCCCGTCCCGGGCGACGAACCGTCCGGCATTGCGGCCGAACTGGGCATCTCGTCGAAAAACACATGGTTCGCCGCTGAAGACGAACGCAACGCCTCGATCGGCTTCAAGAGCCTGGGCGGAGAGGTCGTCGTGGACATCCAGACCAACACGACGTGGAAATACGACGCCGTCAACGCCGGCTGGCTGACCATCGAGAAAGACGACGTCGCCGACCAACTCGTCCTGAACTGCGAGGGCAACAAGGTCGAGGAGCAGCAGCAGGCTACGATCACCATTACCGCCGGCGACAAGACCGCGACCATCTCCGCCACGCAGAACGCGTACGGCACGCTCGAAATCGCCGCATCGAAAAACAACTTCCAGATTCCCGCCATCGGCGAACTGACCGCCGAATTCGAAGTGCAGTCGACCGACGAAGACTGGATCTTCGAAACCAAAGACTGCCCGTGGCTGCTTCTCGAACAGCAGGGCGACAAAGTCACGATGACGCTCGACCCCAACGAGGAGATCGAGGACCGCGAAACGACCTTCGTGCTGATTGCCGGCGAGGGGGGGGGTAATCCCGTCTCTGAAACGATCCGCGTCACGCAGGACCGCGCCGTCTACGTCAACGTTTCGCTAAAAACCATTCCCCTCTCGCCCACTCCCACCGAATCCGACAAAAAAGAGTTGGGAATCAGATCCAACTACGACTGGGAGTACACGCTTTCCGAAAATTCCGACTGGCTCTCCGCCACGAAAACCGAGCAGGGACTTACAATCACCGCAGAGACCAATTCGAGCGGATCGTCCCGCACCGCAACCATCACCGTATCGGCCGGCGACGGCAAACAGAACCAGACCGAACAGGTCGTCACCGTCTCCCAGACCGGTCTGGACCTCGACGCCTTCATCCTCGGAATCGACATCACCTCGTCGAGCCTGAAGACCTATCTGCCGTTCGACAAGGCCATCGACGCCACCATCGACTGGGGCGACGGCAGCATCGAGGAGAACGTCACCTCCGCCTACCCCTCGCACACCTACACCGACCCGGGCTACTACATCGTCTCGGTCAAGGGCAGCGTGACGTCGCTCAACTCCTACGACATCCCCGACTACGGACTGGGCGAACAGTTCAGGGAGGTTTACAACTGGGGCCGCACGGGGCTGACCTCGATGGCGCGCGCATTCCAGAACTGCCGCGAGCTGAAACGGATTCCCTCCGACAACACCGAAGCCTTCGCCAAGGTCACCACCTTCCACTATGCATTTGCCGACTGCCGCGTCCTCGAAGCCGTTCCCGACGGGCTGTTCGACCATGCAACCGAGGCGGAAACCTTCGCCTACTGCTTCCAGAACTGCAACATGGTCACCGAAGTGCCCGCCGACCTGCTTTACAACTGCACGAAGATCACCTCGGTAGGTTCGCTCTTCTCCGGCACGGCGATCACCCAGATCGACGAGGATTTCTTCTCTCGCAACACGGAGCTGACCGACTGTTCGATCATCTTCTCGAACGGCAAACTGAAGACGGTTCCCGAAAAACTCTTCGCCAACAACAAGAAGGTGACGACCTTCAACTCGCTGTTCGCCAACACCGAGTCGTTCGAATCCGTCCCGGCCGGCCTGTTCGCCAACAACCCCGAGGTCGACTCGTTCCGCATGCTCTTCTCGGGAACAAGCCTGAAATCCGTCCCGGCCGGCTTGTTCGCCAACAACCACAAGGTCACCAATTTCCAGAGCGCATTCAGCAAAACGGCCATCCAGAGCGTTCCCGCCGACCTGTTCGCAGGCTGCGACAAGGTGACGACCTTTATGAGCTGTTTCACCGGATGCAGCGAACTGCAAAGCGTCCCGGCCGAGCTGTTCAAAAGCAGCGGAGCCTTCACGACCGTGACGAAGACCGCCTTCAACAACATCTTCAAGGACTGCACCTCGCTGACCGAAGTGCCCGCAGGGCTGTTCGACGGCTTTACCCTGGTCACCGCCTTCAACGACGCCTTCAACGGCTGCGCGTCGCTCACGACGCTCCCCGCAGGGCTGTTCGCCACCAATACGGCGGTCACCTCGTTCACCAATGTCTTCAAAGGCTGCACCTCGCTCAAAAGCATCCCCGAAGGCGTCCTCGGCGGACTTTCCAAAGTCACCTCGTTCTCGGGCCTGTTCGCAGGCTGTACGGGGCTTGAAGAGATCGGCGCCAACATCATCTCCGGCTGCGCCGCCTGCAAGAATATCTCCTCGATGTTCAAGGACTGCGACAACCTGAAAACCGTTTCCGCGGAGGCTTTCGCCGGCGCACCCGCGATCACCAGCATCGGCAGCCTGTTCGAAAACTGCACGCTGCTCGAAAGCGTTCCGGAGGATATTTTCGCCGGGATGCCGAATCTGGCGACCGCCACCAGCGTATTCGCGGCGTCGGGACTGAAAACGGCTCCCGCCGGTCTGTTCAGCCGCAATCCCTCCGTCACGACCTTCGGCAAGGTGTTCCAGAACTGCGCCGCACTGACGACGCTGCCCGACGGACTGTTCGCCGGCAACCCGAAAGTGACGACCTATTCCAACGCCCTGGAGAACTGCACGGCCCTCGAATCGGTCGGCCTCCTCTTCGGGAAGAGCACGGCCTCGGCCAAATGCGACCGCCTCTTCGCAGGGGCCACGGCGCTGAAGAGCGTGCCCGCCGGAATCTTCGACGGACTGACCGGGGCGACGGCCTTCAACAACACGTTCTCCGAATGCTCCGCCCTGGAGACGATTCCGGCAGGGCTCTTCGCCAAGAACGTCAACGCGACCACCGTGGCCCAGTGCTTCCTGAACTGCACCCGCCTCACGATGGTTCCCTCGCGCCTGTTCGAAGCCAACACCAAGACGAAGACCCTGACGGAGATGTTCTCCGGCTGCTCGGGAATCGAAAGCATCGCGCCGGACGCCTTCACGGGACTGAACGGCACGTCGCTCAATTTCCAGAAGGCATTCCTCAACTGTACCTCACTCCGGGAGATCCCCGACGGGCTGCTGAAAACCACGCAGATTTCAACCTACACCAGCCTGTTCGCCGACTGCACGGGACTGGTCCGCGTCGGGTCGGAGGTGTTCAACTGCGCTTCGGCCACCATGTTCAATTCGGTCTTCGACGGTTGTACGTCGCTCGAAGAGGTCGGCAAGAACATGCTGGTCAGCCCCGTCAAACTGACCAGCGTCGCGAATCTCTTCCGCGATTGCGGGATGCTCAGGAGCGTTCCGGTGAGCCTGTTCGACGAAGCCGTGAAGCTCAAGACGCTGACTTCGACCTTCCAGGGCTGCGCGTCGCTCGAAGGCGAATCGCCCTACACGGTCGTCGACGGTGTGAAATACCACCTGTACGACCGCACGGCGGAGAATGCCGCCGCCTCGGGACTCACCGCGATCACCGCCGCCAAGAGCAGTTTCGCGGGATGTACGAAACTCTCGGACTACGACAAGATCCCCACCACATGGAAGGAATAGACGAACACAAAACGATCCCGAACATGAAAAATATGATAATATGCAGCATCGCAGTGCTGTCGGCCGCACTGCTGGCAGCCTGCACCGAAACCACCCGGATATGGCCGGAGGAGGGCGAAAGCAAGGCCTACGTGGAGGTGTCGAGCCAAAAAGTGATCTTCGACGCCGACGGAGGCAACGCCGTGATCACCGTGGCGACGAACGCCGACGGCTGGGACTACGCCGCCGAAGGCGACTGGTTCACCGTCGCCCGGCAGGACGGCAACGCCCTGCTGGTCGAGACCCTGATCAACGCCGGAGCCGAAACCCTGACGGGCAAACTCACGGTCAGCGCCGAGAAGAACGGGGAGACCGTTTCGCAGGAGGTCGCGCTCGTACAGCGCGCCGAACGGAGCGTCAACCTGAGCGCCGAAGGCACGGCCAACTGCTACATCGCCCGGACCGGCGGCGTCTACAAATTCGACGCATCGGTCAAGGGCAACGGCGGCGGCGACGGAGTCAGCGACTACATCGCCAACTACGGACTCGCCATCGAGGACGGCGCCTTCGCCGAACTGCTCTGGGAATCGCGCCACGACGGCGACAAGACCATGTCGCGCGAAATCATCGACGGCGCGCCGATCTACCGGGGCGGCTACGTGACCTTCTCGACGGGGCGTTCGGAGGGCAACGCCGTGATCGCCGTGAAGGACATCAAAGGCAACATCGTCTGGAGCTGGCACATCTGGGTCTGCAACGACGAAATCACGGCGCACGACCACATCGACTCGGAAGGCAAAGTCGCCGCCGTGATCATGGACCGCAACCTCGGAGCGCTGAACAACACCCCGATGGACGTGGGCAACCGAGGCATGTTCTACGAGTGGGGCCGCAAGGACCCCTTCACGCCTTCGCGATCGCCCTACCACGCGGATACCGACGGCAACAACGTCCCGGCCTACAACGAACCGAACACCGCGATCGGCGACGGAACGGGAACATGGGTCTACAACGCGCAGGCCGCCGTGCTCGCCACGCCGCCGGCCAACATTCCCAATTCGATCCTGAACCCGATGACCTACCTGCAATCGCCGTACAACGGCCATGCCGACTGGTACTGCACGGGAACAGACCCGAAGGCCACGCATCCGGGGCTGTGGGGTCCCGAGAAGACCATTTTCGACCCCTGCCCTCCGGGCTACAAGGTCCCGGGACCCGACCTCTGGGGCATTCCCGCCGGAAACAACTCGATCACCAACGGCGGCGCAGCGGCGGATTACGACGAAACCGGCGTCAGCGCCAAATGGGACTGGAACGCCTACGAAGACTGCGGGCGCCGCTGGAAAAACACCGGCGACTTCTACCCGATGGCCGGTAACATTTACTACACGGACTACATCTCGGTGAGCATCTGCAACTACACGGGCGGCATGGCATTCTACTGGACCGCCCAGGCGACTCCCGACGCGACGAAGTCATCGGCCTACTTCGTGAACTTCAACCCCAACTGGTGCAATTACAGACTCGGCGAGCACGACTGTTCCGCACAGATACGCTGCATCCGGGAATAACACTAAAAACTGATCGTCTATGAAATATCCATTCAAATCGCTTCTCCTGGCGGCAACCGTCCTCGCGGCGGCATCGTGCGCCAAGGACGACACGCAGAGCGGCGGCGAAGAGACCGCGGGTCCCGTCATCGTCAACGCCTCCCCGGCGGCCATCGGCGGCGAGATCATCCTCAAACTGAAGACCGAGGCCTCCGGCATCGTGGAAAAGAGCCGCGCGCAGGGCGTTTCGAAAGGCAGCGGCATCGACGAGATCGACCGCATCCTCAACACGGTGAACACCGTACGTTTCGAACGGCTCTTCCCGGACGGCGGGCGTTTCGAAGAACGCACCCGCAGGGAAGGCCTGCACCTCTGGTATTACGCCAAATACGACCCGTCGGTCCCGACGAGCGAGATGGCCAGCCTGCTCTCTTCGTGCAAGGACATCGAAATCATCGAATACTCGCTGGCCGCCGAAACTTCGGACCACCGCCGCGCGGCATCTCCCGCCGCCGGGGCGCAGAGCGTCACCCGCGCCATCGCAGACGAGGTGCGCAACGTCCCCTTCCCGTTCAACGAGAGCGAACGCTCGCAGCAGATGCAATGGCACTACAACAACACGGGAAACATCTTCGCGCAGACGAGCCAGCTGGGCGCCGACGCCAACGTATACGCCGCCTGGCAGCTCTCGACGGGCAATCCCGACGTGATCGTCGCCGTCGTGGACCAGGGCGTCAAATACGACCACGAAGACCTGGCCGCCAACATGTGGGTCAACGAGGCCGAACTGAACGGCACGCCGGGCGTCGACGACGACGGCAACGGCTATGTGGACGACATTTACGGCTACAACTTCACCAAGGAGACCGGCGAACTGGATTTCTCGGCCGAACTGATGCACGGCACGCACGTCGCCGGCACGATCGCCGCCGTGAACAACAACGGCGTGGGCGTCTGCGGCATCGCAGGCGGCTCGGGCAGGGGCGACGGCGTGAAGATCATGTCGTGCGAGATTCTCGGCAAGTCGGAGTCCGGATCGTCGGGCGCCGGACTGGCCGGACAGATCCGCGCCATCAAGTACGCCGCCGACAACGGCGCCGTGATCTGCCAGAACAGCTGGGGATACACCGCCGGAACCATCTCCGTGACCGACTGGACACGCGGTTCCTACTCGGCGCTCTCGCGTGCCATGGAGTACTTCAACAAATATGCGGGACTGGACGAAAACGGCAACCAGACAGGCCCGATGGCCGGCGGCATCGTCCTCTTCGCCGCGGGCAACGACGCTTCGAGCGAGGTCTGCTATCCCGCCGCCGACGCCAACGCGATCAGCGTGGGCGCAACCGCGTTCACGGGCGCCCCGGCCTACTACACCAACTACGGCACATGGGTCCGGATCTCGGCCCCGGGCGGCGACCAGATGCTGAGCAACGCCTACGGCGGCGTTTACAGCACGAGCGTGGCCGCCGACGGCTCTTCGGGCTACGAAGGCAGCCAGGGGACCTCGATGGCCTGCCCCCACGTGTCGGGAGCCTGCGCGCTGGCCGTCAGCTATTACTACGGCGCTGAAAAACGCAAGGGCCTTACGGGCGAAATGCTCCGGCAGGCGCTGTTGAGCAGCACCCAGTCCGTCGACCGCTACTGCACCGGCAAATACCAGCAGTATCTGGGCAACATGGGCATCGGCAGCCTCGACACCTACAAGCTGCTGCGGAACATCGCCAAGATCGACGGCATCCCGGCGCAGCGGGTCGGCGTGGGCGACACCGTCAGCATCGACCTGAGCAACCACTTCACCGCCACCAATGTCCTGGGGTACACCGTTTCCGTTCCCGACCTCGTGAAGATCGAACTTCGGGGCGGAGTGATGAAGCTCACCGGCCTCAAGAAAGGCCGGACGACGATCATCGTCTCGGACGGCGCGGCCATTCGCAAACCGATCGAGGTAACCGTCGAATGACACATTCACTAACGCAAAAGAGAATCAAACCTATGAAAACCTTTTATAAATACGCGGCATTCGCGGCGGCGGCCCTCGCGGGACTGTGCGCCTGCTCGTCGGACGACGACGCGGCGGAGACCGGCTCCGGCCTGCAACCCGTCGCACAGCCGCAGATCATCGTCAGCGACCTGACGACCACCGGATTCACCCTCCGCTGGGAAGCCGTCGACGACGCAGGGTCCTACGTCTACACGTTCGACGGCGGGAGCGAAACCTCGACAACCGGCTGCCGGCTGGAATTCAACAGTCTGGAACGGCAGAAAGAGTATGTCGTGGCGGTCAAGGCCTGCCCCCGGGACCCGGCCGAATACACCGAATCCCCCTTCACCTACATCCACGTGCTGACCGACGATCTGGAGCAGCTTCCCCAGCCGAAGATCACGCTCGGCAGCGCCTATGCGTCGAAAACCGTCATCTCCTGGACCGAAGTGCCCGAAGCGGAACTCTATGAGTTCTCGGTCGACGGCGGGGAGGTGTCGACCACCCGAAACCGTACGGTCATCCTGTCGAAACTCGACAAGGGCCGCACCTACTCCTTCTCGGTGCGCGCCATGACGTCCGACGCCACGCGCTTCACCAACTCGGAAGCCGCACAGCTCTCGTTCGTCACCTCGGACGCCGACGTTCCGCCGCTGGTCATCGCCCCGACGACGATCATCTCCGACGCCGTGGCGTTCGACATCTACGCCTCCAGCGACGAAACCTACTATTATGAGATTCTCCCGGCCACGACCTTCGCCAAGTATTCGCCCGAAGAGCTGATGACCGCCTTCCAGACCTATATCGTCGAATACGCCAAAAAGCAGGGCATCAGCCTCCAGCTGGCCATGGCCTCGATGCTCAAGTCGGGAACCCAGAGCCTCCAGATGACGGGACTCACCCCCGAGTTGAGCTACGTGATCTTCGCCTTCGGCATGGACCTGCGGGGCAACATCACCTCGAACCTCTCCTCCACGCAGTTCAAGACCACGGCCGACGGCTACTCCGCCGGTCCGAACTACGGCGGCAGCGACTGGTTCACGCAGCGGTTCTACATCACCAACGCCTACCTCGCCCTGACGGGTTACGGCTGGACCAACTCCGTGTGGACCCACTGGAAGGGAGACGACGTGACGGACGTCCGTTACCGTACGCTGACGACCAAGCTCTTCAATCAGGTCTTCTCCGATCCCTACGACCGACAGGCCATCGCCGCATTCCTGAAAGACCCCAATTACGGAGTCCAGTTCAACCCCGAGCTGCTCTCGGCGACGGTAAACAGCGCCGACGGTTACAACGGACTTACGGAAGGAGTCAGCGCCGGCACGTCCTACACGCTGCTCACGCTGGCCACCTCGTCGAGCGGCGCCGAAACGGTCTGCGTCAACTCCGTCACCACGAAGACCAGCACGGCCGCAGCCGCGTGGTTCGCAGCCGCAGCCTCGACCAACGCCAACTACGGCCCGACGCACAACACCGTGGCCGGCGTCATGAAGGGCATCGACATCGCAACGGTGCGTTACGCGATTTTCAAACAGAGCGCCCTGGCGAACGTCAGCACGGACAACTATCCGGCCGTGATCGAAGAGTTCGGACACGACCTCAAGGAGGAGTACCTCCCCTACATCAACGGAAACGGCTTTGCCATCCTCTTCACCGGGGAGAGCGGCGTAACGCCCGAAACCACGTACGTCTTCATGGCGACGGCGACCAACACGGTCGGCGACAAAGTCACCAAATGGGGTTCGGCGACCACCAGCGCGGCTCCGGACGCCGCCCGGGCGAAGGCGCAGGCCGCAACCCGAACGGACGAACCGCTCCGGTCGCCCGCCGGGAAACCCATCGCCAACCCCGAGAAGTTCATCTACCCGATGGAGAGCGTCCAGCTGCCCGCCGGAGCGAAACCCGAAGGCGACCTCTGGACCATCATTCACAACACGCACAACATCAAATAAGAGTACATCTATGAACAAGATAGCAGCAATTCTCTGGTGCATCCTGTCGCTGGCATGGACGACGGCCTCCTGGGCGCAGAACGTCGCCGTCAGCGGCAAAGTCACCGGAGCCAACGGCGAAGCCATCATCGGCGCGAACGTTCTCGTGGAGGGCACTACGCAGGGCATCACGACGAACGTCGACGGAGACTACACCCTGACGAACGTCCCGGCCAACGCCACGCTCGTCGTCTCCTACCTGGGCTACAAGACCGAGAAAATCCCTGTCGGCAACAAGACCCGCATCGACGTCACGCTCCGGGAGGACACCGCCGAGATCGAAGGCGTGATGGTCGTGGCCTACGGTACGGCCAAGAAGGAGTCGTTCACCGGTTCGGCCGCCGTCGTCAAGGGCGGCGAACTCCAGAAGCGCGTCGTGGGCAACGTCACCAAATCGTTCGAAGGAACCGTAGCCGGCGTGCAGGTCGCCTCCGGCGGCGGCCAGCCGGGCGAAGCGGCATCGGTCATCATCCGCGGCATCGGGTCGGTGAACGCCTCGGCGACACCGCTATACGTGGTCGACGGCATCCCCTTCGACGGGTCGCTCAGCGCGATCAACCCCGCGGACATCGAGACGATGACCGTGCTCAAGGACGCATCGGCAGGTGCGCTCTACGGCGCCCGCGGAGCCAACGGCGTCATCGTCATCACGACCAAGAAGGGCAAGAAGGACAAAATCCGCATTTCGTACAAGGGCAACGTCGGAATCGCCTCGCGCGCCATCCCCCGCTACGACCTGGTCGACATGAAAGATTACGTCGAGATGAGCTACGAAGCGCTGCGCAACAGCGCCCAATACGGCACGGGCATGGATTTCGAGGGCGCGAGCCGCTACGCCGCCGCCAACCTCGGCCAGCAGATCGGCGGACTGAAGAATCCCGAATACTACAACCCGTACAAGAATTACACGTGGGAGACGCTGATCGACCAGTCGACGGGCAAGATCCGTTCGGATGCCAAAGCTGCATGGAACGAGAACTGGCTGGACGAAATCAGCGACAATTCGGCCATACGCACCGAACACATCGTCTCGGTGAACGGCGGTTCGGAACGCGCCAACTACGTCGCATCGCTGGGATACTACATGGAAGACGGCATTCTCCAGAACACCGACTTCTCCCGCTACACGGGCCGCGTGGGCGCCGATTCGCAGGCCAAGAGCTGGCTCAAGATCGGCATGAACGCCAACTTCGCCCACAGCGAATCGAGCTACCAGAGTTTCGAGGACGCAAGCACGTCGAACGTCTGGTACACGGCGCAGTTCATGGCCCCGGTCTATCCCGTCTACCTGAAGGACATGGCCGGCAACAACGTGCGCGACGCCGACGGGCGGCTGCAATACGAATACGGATCGGAGGACGACAACGGCTACGCCAACCGCCCCTCGGCCCAGGGCTTCAACTCGAAGGCCGAACTTTACAACAACAAGGCCTACTACACCCGCAACTCGCTTTCGGCGCGCAGCTACATCACCTTCGGGACGGTCAGGGAGGAGGCCCGGCTTTACGGACTGAAACTCACGATGAACTTCGGTACGGACTACACCGACTACCAGCGCACGCTGGTCTACGACAAGGAGCACGGCAATGCGGCCCAGCAGGGCGGACGCCTCAGCAAGACCAACACCCGCACGCTGAGCTACACGTTCAACCAGCTGCTGACCTACGACCGCACGTTCGGCGACCACTCCCTCAACCTGCTGGCCGGCCATGAGTACTACCGCTACAAGTACAACTACGCCCTCGGCGAAAAAACCGGCATCGTCGGCGGGATCGACGAGTTGGGACCCGCCGTGACGACCACCGACAACAACAGCTATTCGCACAACTACGGCGTGGAGTCCTACCTCGCGCGCATCAACTACGGCTTCAAGAGCCGTTACTACATCGACGCCAGCTGGCGAACGGACGGTTCGTCGCGCTTCCATCCCAGCGACCGCTGGGGCCATTTCTGGTCGGTGGGCGCCTCGTGGCGCATCTCCGAAGAGCAGTTCATGGAGAACACCCGCCAGTGGCTCGACAATCTCACGCTGAAGGTTTCATACGGCGTACAGGGCAACGACAACCTGGGAACCTATTACGCATGGCAGGGTCTCTACGACTACACGTGGCCCAACGCCACCGATGCGGGCGCCTTCGTCGACAAGCTCGAAAACAGGAAGGTGACCTGGGAGAAGAACGGCAACCTCAACGCCGGCATCGAAGCCACGATGTTCGGCGGCCGACTGGGCGTTTCGGTCGAGTACTACAACCGCAAAACGCGCGACATGCTGCTCAACAGTCCACTGCCGATCTCGACCGGATTCACGGGCTTCAACGACAACGTCGGCTCGCTGCGCAACCAGGGGCTCGAGGTCTCGCTGCGCGGAACGATCCTCGACAAGCGCGACTTCCGCTGGGACGCGACGCTGATGGGTTCGTTCAACCGCAACAAGGTGCTCTCGCTCACGGGCGGCCAGGATGTCATCACGTCGGGCATCCGCGTCATCGAGGTGGGGCGGCCGATCTACACCTTCTACCTGCCGAAAACGGCCGGCGTGGACCCCGCCACGGGCAAGCAGCTCTACTACGCCTACTGGACCCAGACGGTCAACGACGAGGGGGCGCTGGTGAACACGCGCTGCGACGAGTACATCACCGACAACGTGGCGATGGCCACCTTGAGCAAATACTACCACGAAAGCCGCGAGCCGAAACTCTTCGGCAGCATCGGTTCGACGTTCACGATCCTGAAGAACATCGACGTCTCGTTCCTGACGACCTATTCGATCGGCGGATGGGTTTACGACGGACTCTACAACGGCTCGATGTACGTGCAGTACGCCGGCAACAACTGGCACAAAAACGCCAAACGCCGCTGGCAGAAGCCGGGCGACAAGACCGACGTGCCGATGCTCGAAGTGGGCGGCTCGTACGCCACGACCAGCAACTCGCTGATCGACGCCTCGTACTTCGCCATCAAGAACATCACCGTCGGCTACACGCTTCCCA
>ENA-USUM01001394-USUM01001394.1-human-gut-metagenome-genome-assembly--contig:-NODE-1394-length-14892-cov-37.880729_pt1 | contig 14892 bp, 10 predicted proteins | sample MGYA00250063_ERZ773402 | MGnify/ENA primary metagenome ERZ773402 (study PRJEB29103, sample SAMN06112030) | human gut metagenome | biome: human gut; feature: ankylosing spondylitis patient; material...
AAGAAGATGAGCATGGAGTATCTGCGCACCATGCCCACCCTGCGCCCCCGCACCAACACCTTCAACGCCGCATTCCGTGTGCGCAGCGTGGCAGCCTATGCCATCCACAAGTTCTTCCAGGAGAACGGCTTTGTCTACGCTCACTCCCCGCTGCTGACCGCCTCTGACTGCGAGGGTGCCGGTGAGATGTTCCGCGTGACCACCCTCGACCTGGAGAACGTGCCCAAGAACGAGGACGGCACCGTGGATTATACCAAGGACTTCTTTGAGAAGCCGGTCAACCTGACCGTTTCCGGCCAGCTGGAAGCCGAGGCCATGGCCATGGCATTCGGCAAGGTGTACACCTTCGGCCCCACCTTCCGCGCGGAGAAGAGCTTTACCACCCGCCACGCAGCCGAGTTCTGGATGATCGAGCCGGAGATGGCTTTCTGCGACCTGTCCGGCTACATGGACACCGCCGAGGCGATGACCAAGTACGTCATCCGCTATGTGCTGGACAACTGCCCGGATGAGATGGCGTTCTTCAACCAGTTCATCGACAAGGGCCTCATCGAGCGCCTGGAGCTGGTGGCAAACAGCGAATTCGGCCGCATCACCTACACCGACGCCATCGAGGTGCTGAAGAAGAACAACAAGAAGTTCCAGTTCCCGGTGGAGTGGGGCGTGGACATCCAGACCGAGCACGAGCGCTACCTGACCGAGGTGGTGTTCAAGAAGCCCGTGTTCGTCACCGACTACCCGAAGGAGATCAAGAGCTTCTACATGAAGCAGAACCCGGACGGCAAGACCGTGGCCGCAGCCGATATGCTGGTGCCCGGTATCGGTGAGCTGATCGGCGGCAGCCAGCGTGAAGAGGACTACGACAAGCTGGTGGCCCGCATGGACGAGCTGGGTCTGGACAAGTCCAGCTACGACTGGTACCTCAACCTGCGCAAGTTCGGCGGCGTGGAGCATGCCGGCTACGGCCTGGGCTTCGAGCGCATGATCATGTACCTCACGGGCATCCAGAACATCCGTGACGTGCTGCCGTTCCCCCGCACCGCTTACGGTTTCTGATTCTGAGAACGATTGGGAATTACCTCCGCTTTGCTCTGGCAATGACAGCGGAAGAATTATTTTAAATAGCGCAATCCCGGAAAGTCTGCGGACTTTCCGGGATTGCATTTTCACGGGAAAGGTCGGTGCGGCCAGCGGCAGGTTTTGCTGTAGCGCAGTTGCTGCCGGTTGGGACTCCATCTGTGAAAAGGTGTTTGGAGCGGCCCGCAGGCCGCGACAAACACGACGATAAAATAGAGTTCCGCTATTTATGCCCAGAGCATCGCGGAGGGCATTATAAATAGTGACCCGCCCTTAACTTTCAACAAGGAGACAAAAACAAGTGGAAAACATTGCACCGGCCCTGCTGGACTGGTTTTACAAAAACCACCGCATCCTGCCCTTCCGGGAGGACCCCACGCCCTACCACGTCTGGCTCAGCGAAGTGATGCTGCAGCAGACACGGGTGTCGGCGGCGCTGCCGTATTACGAGCGCTTTCTGGCGGCGCTGCCGGATATCCCGGCGCTGGCCGCCTGCGATGAGGAAAAGCTGCACAAGCTGTGGGAGGGTCTTGGCTACTACAGCCGGGTGCGCAACCTGCAGAAGGCCGCAAAGATCGTCTGCGAACAGTACGGCGGCCAGCTGCCCGCCGACTATGCCGCCCTGCGGGCCCTGCCCGGCATCGGGGACTACACCGCCGGGGCCATTGCATCCATCAGCTTTGGCATCCCGGTACCGGCGGTGGACGGCAATGTGCTGCGGGTGTTTTCCCGCCTGTATAATGACCCCGGTGTCATTACAGATCCGAAGGTGAAAAAAGCCTTTACTGCCCGGGTGATGGAACATCAGCCGCCGGAAAAGGCCGGGGATTACAATCAGGCCCTGATGGAGCTGGGGGCGCTGGTCTGTGTGCCCAACGGTGCACCCCTGTGCGATGTCTGCCCGCTGGCCGGGCTGTGTCAGGCCCGCGCGGCGGGCACCACCGCCGTGCTGCCCCAGAAGGCAAAGCCGAAGCCCCGCAAGGTGCTGCCGGTGACGGTGGCGCTGGTGGAAAGCCCGGCGGGCTTTCTGGTACAGCAGCGGCCCGCAAAGGGACTGCTGGCCGGGCTGTGGCAGCCGCTGTTGTGGGAGAGCGAACACCTTTTGCAGGCCGAAGTGCTGGCAAGGCTGGCAGCCCTTGGAGTGGACACCGGCACCGCAGTGCCGGAAGCCCTGCCGGCGGCCAAGCACATCTTCAGCCACATCGAATGGCTGCTGTCCGGTGTGGCCCTCACGGTGCCGGAGCAGGCGGCCCCGGCGGGCTGCGTCTGGGCCAGCCGCGAGGAGCTGCGCACCACCTACACCCTGCCCGGTGCCTTTGCTGCCTACAAGGACCGGATGCTGGGATGATCTGGAAATTCTGGCAATCTGCCCAAAGCTTTTTGTACAGAATGGACAGGAAGCGAAAAAGTTGCCCGCAACGGTTGTAATTTTTGACAGGAACGGGTATAATAACCACAAGATAGCGGGGAAGCGGACCGTGCCCGAAGCCCCCTGAATGGAGTGGATGTGGATGTTCTTTCTGGTAAAATGCTCCCTTCACATGCTGTCGTTTCTCTGGAAGGCGGCGGACGTGCTGCTGCGGGTCTCTCGCTGGAAAAATAAGCTGAAACACCATCGTTTCGACCGAAAAAAGGAGTGTACTGAACCTATGAAGAAATCTTGCCTGATCGCTGTGATCACTGCCCTGGCCGCTGTTGCCGGAGCACTGGCTGCTGCTGCTGTTTACCTGCACCGCCGCGAAAAGGAACTGGACGAGTACGAGCGTCTGCTCTTTGGCGAGGACGATGCAGAAACGGTCGAGCCGGAAGCTGCCGAAGAGGCACCTGCCGAGGATGCTGCAGAATAAACCAAACACCGGACACAAAGGAGGCGCACCGGCAGTCTGACCACAGGCTGCGCGGGTGCGCCTTTTTGCTACATAAAAGGAGAAGGACATGAAGCGTTTTCTGCTGTGGATCATCAGCGTTGCACTGGGCGTGGCCCTGCTGCTGGCGGCTGTGATGGGGGTGAGCTATGCCTTTACCACGCAGGGCGGCTGCCCGGATGCTGCCGCGCAGTTCGGCGGCCAGGAGCTGGAGACCAACGGCTTCTGCTGGCAGGTGCCGCTGCTGGGCGGCCGGCTGGACAAGGTGTTTGCCAGCCCTGCCACCCTCACGGTGCAGAAGCTGGGCACCCTGTACACGGCGCACCCGGACATTACTCTGCCGGACTGGGCCAGCTACACCACTCTGACCATCCAGACCGCGGTCGGCAGTGTGGTGTTTGCCGGCAGCGTGAGCGAATACCAGAGCTTCCTCTTCCCGGCCAACGGCGAATACAAGGCCGAAATGACCCTCTGGCGCGTGCCCAAGGGCGGCATGGCCACCCAGTTCGAGGGCGGCAGCACCGGTGCCCTGCGCAAAAATCTGGGGCTGGAGCGCCCCGCAAAGCCCACGGGGTGGTACCGGTATTCCTTCCGGTTCACCCTGCAGGCCAGCGCGGACATCACGTTCTCGGCCGAGCGGGTGGAGCAGGGCGGCATCGTGGGCGTGCGCATCTCCGGCATGACCGGCGACACCGCCCCCGCCGTGGAGACCGACCTTGGTAGCGTGCAGTGCGTGCGCGCCGCCGACGGCTGGCGCGCCTACATCCCGGCGGCCTATAATGCGTCCTCCGGCGGACATGCGGTGAATGTTGCCGTGAACGGCGAAACGCTCACCCACACCCTCGTCGTGCTGCCCAAGGACTTTGGCACCGTGGAGGTGGACCCGGAACCGGCAGCCACCGATGCCGCCAATGCCGAGTTCCGCAATGCGGTCTGGGGCCTGTACGAGGCTCCCGCGCGGGAAAAGCTGTGGTCCGGCGGTTTCATGAACCCGGCGGAAAACTCCATGACACTGGTGGACTACGGACAGGTAAAGGTGACGAACGGCCAGCAGGGCAGCCGCTCCAATTCCACCAAGCTCTACACCATCCCCGGCGAGCCCTGCCGTGCCCCGGCCAACGGCGTGGTGGTGCTGGCTCGGAACCTTGCCCTCACCGGCAACACGGTGGTCATTGACCACGGGGCCGGGATGCGCAGCTACCTGTACGGCCTGCAGGCGCTCGCGGTGTCCGAGGGACAGACGGTGGAAAAAGGCCAGGCCGTGGGTGCTCTGGGCGAAGAGCTGACCATGGACTTCAAGCTGGGCAGCAAGAGTGTGAACCCCTGGCTGCTGTTCCAGACCTCCGGCGGGCTGTTCTGGAAGGAAAACGGGTAAAGATAAATCGGAATTTGTGGAGGAAACAAACATGGAAGATAATAAATCAACGAATGTCAAGAAAACGGTAAAATCAGGAATAACTTTTGGAAGTGCATTAGCTATGGTTATTAGTTATACAACGTGGAAGTCTGTCGGTTGGGCGATTTTTCATGGATTACTTAGTTGGGTATATGTCGTATATTTCCTTTTGCGTTACTAAATTCCAGTTTGCCGGATCGTTGAAAAAATCAAAAACCCTGTAACGTTTTCTCTTTTTATGCGTTATTAGGGGGGAAAACGACCTAAAAAAGGAGGAAAAGGCGATGAAACTGGATTGTGAAGTCATCCGGGATCTGCTGCCGCTGTACGCCGAGCACATGGCAAGTCCGGCCAGTACGGCACTGGTGGAAGAGCATTTGCAGGAATGCGAGGCCTGCCGCACCGAGCTGCAGCAGATGCAGCTGCCGGTGCCGGTGCAGCCGGAACCCCAGCCGGATGCCCCGCTGAAAGGCATCCGCACGGCTTTGCGGAAAAAGCGCATCCTTACGGCCGCAGCCGCCGTGCTGGCGGTGCTGTGCGCCGTGGTGCTGGTGTTCTGGATGGGCAGCCTCAGCACGCCGGTGACGGCGGAGGAAGCCGGGATCTGGCTCTACAACAAAAAGGAGGATGGCGCAAACCTCTGCGTGCTGGAAGTGCAGGGCGAGAATGTCCGGCTGGAGACCGAGGGCGGGTTCAGCTGGGGCAAGGAATACATCACCGTCCGGGCCATGCGGTATACCTTCCCCGGCCTCCATGCCGCGCTGATAAAGCTGACCGGCTCCGAGATTGTGTCCACAGAGATCGCCGTCTCCCGCACCCAGGTGCTGGCCGTGGAGTGCGCCGACGGAACGCGCTATTACAGCGACAGCCAGCAGGTGGAACGATTCATTGCGGGGGAGAACCCGGACGGCACCGTGCGGTACGGGTACGGCACCGAGGAACAATATGGGCACGACTTTAAGAAGGGCTGATTATGGACATGGAAACCATTTACCGGCTCTATTTCCGGGACGTGTACCTGTTTCTGCAGGGCCTGACCCGCTCGGAGACACTGGCCGAAGAGCTGACCCAGGAGACCTTCTTCAAGGCGCTGGACGGTCTGAAGAACTTTGACGGAAAACAGGATGTGCGGGCGTGGCTGTTCACGGTGGCGCGCAACTGCTATTACGACCACTGCCGCAAGGCAAAGCACGCCGCCCCGCTGGAGGACGCAGAGACAAAGGCCGCCGATACGCCGGACATTGCCCAGCTGCTGGTGGACAAGGATGCCGCCTTTACGGTGCACCAGTGCCTGCACACGCTGGAAGAACCCTATAAAGAGGTGTTCAGCCTGCGGGTGTTCGGGGAGCTGTCCTTTGAGGACATCGGAGCCATTTTTGGCCACAATGCCGCCTGGGCACGGGTGACCTACTACCGCGCCAAAACAAAATTGCAGGCGATGCTGCAAACTACCTGAAGCGATCCCGTATCATAGCAAAAGCCCCCTCGGAGCTGCGGCTCTGAGGGGGCTTGGTGTTTGCGGGGAAAACTCAGGAAATGGAATCCACATCCCACTTCATGCGCACGGCGTCGGCACCGTCCAGATGGATGTGCATCGCACCGGCGTTATCAGTCACCTGCTGCGGAGTGCGGGCACCGCACAGCACGAACAGGCCGGGCACCATGCGGGCGGTCAGGGCGATGACCAGCTGCGCCATGGTGCAGTGATACTTCTCGGTCAGATCCTGCCAGCCGTTCAGCACGGCGATGGCCTGGGCGCGGCGTGCGGGCTGGAAGCTGGGGTTGGAGTTGCGGGTGCTGCCCTCCGGGTAGGTGGTGTCCATGGTCACCTTGCCGGTCAGCAGACCCTGCTCCAGCGGGGAGTAGGCCTGCACCGAGACGCCCAGCTCCTTGCAGGTGGGCAGCAGCTGCTTTTCCACCCGGCGGGTCAACAGGCTGTACTTTTCCTGGATGACGTCCAGCTGGCCGTACTTGCAGTAGCCGCGGATGATGTCGGCGGTGACGTTGGACGCACCGATGGCGCGGATCTTGCCCTGCTCCTTCAGCTTCATCATGGCTTCCACCGTGGCCTCCAGCGGGTACAGGCCAAAGTCAGGGGACTGCCAGTGGGTGTACAGCACGTCCAGATGGTCGGTGTGCAGGCGGCGCAGGCTGTCCTCCACATCCTCGATGATGCTCTGGGCCGACAGGTCGCGGTACACGGTCACGCCGTCCACCACCTTGTGCAGTACGGGAGTCTCGTGCCGCCACTCCAGGCCGCACTTGGTGGACAGCACCACCTTGTCACGGTCGATGTGCTTCATGGCTTCGCCCACCACTTCTTCGCTGTGGTACAGGCCGTAGATGGGCGCGGTGTCGATCCACCGGATGCCCTGTTCCACGGCGGTCTGGATGGCCTTGACCGACAGACTGTCGTCGTTGTCGCCCCACCAGGCACCGCCGCCGATGGCCCAGGTGCCCATGCCGAGGAACGGCACCTCGATGCCGCTCTTGCCAATGTTGATGTTCTTCATATATTTACCCTCCTGCCAGCAGTGTTCCCCGCAATGGGAATCCTTCATTCCAATGCTGGCATCCTTTGATGTATTTTTTGGCTTATTCAAAAAAAGCCGCAGCGCAGGGGGTTGCCCCACACAGCAGCTCTCTTGAAACAGATTCGCGTTTGCGTAACGAAGTGGAGCAATGAAAGCCCCGGTGGGGCTTTTAAGCGACCGAACGGTCTCGCGCAGGCGAGATGGAGGGGCCTTGCCCCGACAAGTTAAATGTTGCCGAACTCGCTCAGTTCCAGCGTTTCGTTGTGGGTCTCGGCCCAGCGCACGGCCCAGTCGGAGGTGAACAGCAGCAGGCGGTTGCCCTTCATGTCCTCCACAGCCTTGGTGTCGCTGGTCAGGTCCAGGTCGCGCAGGTTGTAGGTGTCGGGGTCGTTCTTCACCCAGCGCAGCTGCTCAAAGGGCAGCTGCTGCATGCGGATCTCCACGTTGTACTCGGTGTTCAGGCGGTACTCCAGCACTTCCAGCTGCAGCACGCCGACCACGCCGACCACCACTTCTTCCATGCCGCCGCCCACTTCGCGGAAGATCTGGATGGCGCCCTCCTGGGCGATCTGCTCCATGCCCTTCACGAACTGCTTGCGCTTCATGGTGTCCTTCTGCTCGATGCGGGCAAAGTGCTCCGGCGAGAAGGTGGGGATGCCCGCAAACTGCACCTTCTTCTTGCCGGTGCACAGGGTGTCGCCGATGGAGAAGATGCCCGGATCGAACAGGCCGATGATATCGCCGGCATAGGCCTCGTCCACGATGGCGCGATCCTGCGCCATCAGCTGGGTGCCGGTGGCCAGCTTGATGTTCTTGCCCTCCTGCACATGATAGGCTTCCATGCCGCGCTCGAACTTGCCGGAGCAGATGCGCATGAAAGCGATGCGGTCGCGGTGGGCCTTGTTCATGTTGGCCTGGATCTTGAAGATGAAAGCCGAGAACTCGTCACGGCAGGGATCCACGGACTCGCCGGTCAGGCTGTCCACGCGGGCCAGCGGGGTGGGGGTGAGCCGCAGGAAGTTCTCCAGGAAAGGCTCCACACCGAAGTTGGTCAGGGCCGAACCGAAGAACACGGGACTCAGCTCGCCGCGCAGCACCTTGTCCAGGTCGAACTCCTCGGCGGCACCGTCCAGCAGCTCGATCTCATCCACCAGCTGCTGGTGCAGGTAGGGGGTGAGCAGCTCATCCAGTGCGGGATCACCCAGTTCGGCCTCGGTCTCATTGACCTTTTTCACGCCGTTGGCGCGGCCGTCGCTGGAGAAGGCCAGCACCTTGCGGGTGTTGCGGTCGAACACGCCCTTGAACTCCTTGCCGCAGCCGATGGGCCAGTTCATGGGGTAGGTCTTGATGCCCAGGATCTCCTCGATGTTCTCCATCAGCTCAAAGGGGTCGCGGGCTTCGCGGTCCATCTTGTTGATGAAGGTAAAGATGGGGATGTGGCGCAGGGTGCACACCTTGAACAGCTTGATGGTCTGGGCCTCGACGCCCTTTGCGGCGTCGATGACCATGACGGCAGAGTCCGCCGCCATCAGGGTGCGGTAGGTGTCCTCCGAAAAGTCCTGATGGCCCGGGGTGTCCAGAATGTTCACGCACTTGCCGGCGTAGTTGAACTGCAGCACCGAGGAGGTGACGGAAATACCGCGCTGCTTCTCGATGTCCATCCAGTCGGAAACAGCGTGCTTGGCGCTCTGCTTGCCCTTGACGGAACCGGCCTGGTTGATGGCTCCGCCGTACAGCAGCAGCTTTTCGGTCAGCGTGGTCTTGCCGGCGTCGGGATGGCTGATGATCGCAAACGTCCGGCGGCGCTCGATTTCTTCACGATTTGTCATAGATCTGAAATTCTCCTAGAAGGGGGTGAAGTTTTCTCCGCTCCCGCTGCGCGGGAGCGGAGAAAACATATTTTTACACATACGCACTTTATTCTATACGAAAACGCGCGATAATGCAAGGGCTTTCGTTATTTTTTCAGGATGAAGCAGGGCAGAGGGGCGGTTTCGGCCCAATTGGCAAAATCGCACACCAGAACGGTGAAATCTTTCAGCGGAAGTGCCCGCAGCCAGGCCAGCACCGCCTGCTTTTCGTCTGTGCCGATGACCGCCCCGCTGTACAGGATGGCGCTGACCACCCCGCCGGGGCGCACCGCCTGCAGGGCGGCTTCCAGCGCGGGGATGCTGCTGTCGGCGGTGGAGAACACCGCGTGGTCGGCCCCCGGCAGCCAGCCGAAGTTGAACATCACGGCATCCGCCGTGCCGGGCTGCACATACTGTAACAGATGGGCGTGGCTGTCGCAGTGCAGGGCATACCGCCCGGCGGGCACCCCGGCCTGTTCCAGCCGGGCGCGGGTGGAGGCGATGGCTTCCGGCTGGATGTCAAAGCCCAGCACACGGCCCTCCGGTGCGGTAAGACGGCACAGGAAGGCCGTGTCGCCGCCGTTGCCGCAGGTGGCGTCCACGCACAGGCGCGGGTGCACCAGCCGCGCGGCGAGGAAGTCCTGCACGAATTTGACGGCGGTCAGGTCCGGGGTGCGGCGGCGCACCAGCTGCGGCCCCTCGGCCGCAAAGCCGAATTTGGCCCAGAAGGCCATCTCGGCGCAGTCGGCGGGCAGGGGTGCCGTAAACACGGTGGCGGCTTCGCGGTCATAACCGCCAAAGCTGCGCAATACTTCTTTTAACAGGTAGGAGCCATAGCCCTTGCGCCGCCATGCCGGGTCGATGGTAAGGGCGGCAAGGGCCGCGCCATGTGCGGCGGGGTGCAGGGTGCAATGGCCGATGACCTCCTTTTCCTTATAAAGGGCAAAGCCCGTTTCCGTGCGGCGCAGTTCCATGCGGCAGTCTCCTCTTTTCTGCAGGTTTTTCTGCTGTTACAATAGCAACTGCGGGCGTTCTTGTCAAGAAAAACCGGCAGGACCGCATTTCACAGTTTCTTCACGGCACATGCGATTGGTTTTCACAATTGGTGTATACAATAAGAACAGTTCCAGGGGGCGCAGTTCCCCGGAGACAGAGCCTTTTCAGGGAAGGAAGTATCAAGATGGATGAGAACAAATGGGAATACAACTATTCCTCTTCCGATAACACGGCAGGCGGCACCGGCTACCCCAATGTGGGCAGCAGCGGCATGAACACTGCCAACCAGTACAACAACGAGCCGGAGCCGCAGGCTGCTGCCCCGGATGCCGGCAGCACGGTGCCTCCCACCGAGGTGCCGCCCCGGCAGCCGGCGGAGCCGGAACCGCCCAAAAAGAAAAAGCACCATGTCAATGGCGGCAAGGTGGCACGCAGTGCCGTGGCACTGGTGCTGGCCGCAGTCATGGGCTTTGCAGGCGGCTATGTCGGCTCCCAAATGAACGGCAGCAAGGTGGTCATCCAGCAGGTGGCTCCCTCCAGCACCAGCAGCTCCTCCGGCAGTGACAGCTCCATCACCTCGGCTTCGGCCTCGGGCAGCAGCCTGACCACCGAACAGGTGGCAGATCTGGTCAGCCCCAGCGTGGTGGTCATCACCACCGAGCAGGTGGTCTATTCCCAGTGGTCCTGGTACGGCCAGAACCAGGTGGAGAGCGGTGCCGGCAGCGGCGTGATCATCAGTTCGGACGGCTATATCCTCACCTGTGCCCACGTTGTGGACGGTGCTTCCAATATCACCGTGACGATCAATGATAAGGACTATACCGCAACGCTGGTGGGCGAAGATACCACCAGTGATATCGCGGTCATCAAGATCGACGCCAACGGCCTGACCCCCGCTACCGTGGGCGACAGCGACAGCCTGAAGGTAGGCCAGAACGTGATGGCTGTGGGCAACCCGCTGGGTGAGCTGGGCGGCACCGTGACCGGCGGCATGATCAGCGCACTGAACCGCAGCGTGACCATCCAGGGCACCAACTCCACCAACACCATGTCCCTGATCCAGATGGATGCCTCGGTCAGCCCCGGCAACTCCGGCGGCGGCCTGTTCAACATGAACGGTGAGCTGGTCGGCATCGTGAACGCAAAATCCTCTTCCAGTGACGCCGAGGGCCTGGGCTTTGCCATCCCCATCAATGATGCCATCAAGGTGGCACAGGAGCTGCTGGAGAACGGCTATGTGACCGGCCGCCCCTATCTGGGCATCACCTACCTGGCTGTGACCGACGCACAGACGGCACAGCAGATGGGCGTGAACGCCTATGGCGTCTACATCGTGGACGTGACCAAGGGCGGCCCCGCCGATCAGGCCGGTCTGAAGGCCGGTGACCGCATCGTCAGCGTGGACGGCTCGGAGATCGCCGCCAAGGATGATCTGGGCACCCTGATGCAGAAGCATGCAGCCGGTGACACGCTGTCCATCACGGTGGCCCGCGACGGCCAGATGCAGACGGTCAATGTTACGCTGGGCGAAAAGGGCGCGTCCAACAGCTAAAAATCCGATAGAACAAGGGCAGACTGCCGAAAAGCAGTCTGCCCTTGTTTTTTTGTTGTTTATACGGCTCCGAACACGGTGGCGCTGTACGGCATCAGAAGGGCTTCCCGTTCATAGGTGCGGCTCTCGCCCCGCCATAAGCTGGAAGAGGTGCCGTCGCTCAGCAGTTTCCACTGCCCGGCGGGCAGGGGAACGGTGCGGGCAGTGTCGGTGGGGTTGTAGAACACACACAGTGCCCGCCACCAGGCTCCGTCGCCGGGGGCGGCGGGCAGGGTCCAGCCCACCAGCGGCTGCTCCAGCGAGAAGAACTGCAGCGCCTCCGGGGCGTGGCGGTCGGTGGTGCCCAGCCGCGGGAAGGCGGCCCGCAGGGCCAGCAAGCCCCGGTAGTAGTCCACCAGAGCGTGGTACTGCCCGGCGCGGGCCCAGTCCAGACGGTTCAGGGCGGGGGAGGAGCGGTAGCTGTTGCCCACGCCCTTTTTGGTGCGGGCAAACTCTTCGCCCGCCTGCAGGAAGGGCAGGCCGAAACTGGTGAGGCAGATGCCGGCGGCCAGCCGGTTCTGGGCCAGTGCCACCGGGTCAGATGCGGTGAACTCCGGCCGCTCGTAGCGCACGCAGAGCAGTTTGTCCCACAAGGTGAAGTTGTCGTGGGCGGACACATAGCTTACGATCTGGCTGGGGGCGTGGGGTGGCAGACGGTCGCTGCGGCACCAGGCGGCCACCGCGCCGCCGATGTCCCAGAAGCTGCCGGGCTTGCCCTCCACATAGCCCGGCTCCCGGGCATTGAAGCAACCGCCCTTGATGGTGTCGCGGGTGTCGTCGCAGAAGATGCCGATGCGCTCGTTCAGCATGGCCAGGTTCGCCTTGTTGGCCTCGTACCGGTGCAGCTGGCTGCCGCCGCCCTGCCACGGCTCGCCGTACATCAGGATATCCCGCCCGCCGGGCAGGGCATCCAAAGCGGCACGGGCCGCGTTCATGGTGTCCACGTCGTACAGGCCCATCAGGTCGAACCGGAAACCGTCGATGTGGTACTCCTGCGCCCAGTAGAGCAGCGAGTCGATCATATATTTGCGGGCCATGGGGCGCTCGCTGGCAAACTCGTTGCCGCAGCCGCTGCCGTTGGACAGGCTGCCGTCCTCATTCTGGCGGAAAAAGTAGTCCGGTACGGTGTTGTTCAGCACGTTTTCGTAGCGGTACATGTGGTTATACACCACATCCATGATCACGCCGATGCCCGCCGCGTGCAGGGCGGCGATCATCTCTTTGCACTCCCGCACCCGCACTTCGCCCCGGGCGGGGTCGGTGGAGTAGCTGCCCTCCGGGAAATTGTAGTTGGTGGGGTCGTAGCCCCAGTTGTACTGCCGCAGCAGCGGCTTTGCCTCGTCCACGCTGCCAAAGTCGAAGATGGGCATCAGCTGCACATAGCCCACGCCCAGCCGCTTGAGGTAGTTCAGGCAGGTGGGGTGGATGCCGTCGCCGTGCAGGGTGGTGCCGGTCTGGGTAAAGGCCAGAAATTTGCCCCGCCAGGCCGGGCGCACGCCGCTGGCCGCATCCTGCGAAAAGTCGCGCACGCTCACCTCCCACACTGACCGCCGGGCCGGGGGGATCACCGGGCGCACGTCCCGCTCCCACCCGGCAGGGGCGGTGCGGGCCAGGTCCACGATCATGCTGCGCAGGCCGTTCAGGCCGCCAGCGCGGGCGTAGGGGTCGCCGGTCTCCCGTGCAACGCCGTCCACCGTGACCGTAAAGGTATAGTAATGTCCATGCTGGTCGCCGGGCAGCCAGATGCTCCATACGCCCTGCGGGCCGCGCTGCAGCGGCAGCGTGCCGATGCAGGGGCTGTCGTGCCCCTTGCGGTACAGGTTCACCGCGGCCTGCTCCGCGGTGGGGGCCCACAACCGCAGCCGGGTGCCGGCGGGGGTGTACTCCGGCCCAAGCGGGCCGTTATAGGTGGTTTCGCGGGCAAAGCGGGCGCTCTCGTACAGGGCGCGGCGCTGTGCCGGTGTCATAGTACCCATGGTTTCTTCATTCCTTCTTGCGAGATTTCCGCATATTCAAACATCTGTAGTGTAAACAACCGGCGTGGATTTTGCAAGAGGCAAAATCCCTTGCAAAACGGGCCGGGGTACACTATACTGGAAGAAAACTGCAGGGAGGGCCGCACAATGGCATATACCGACGATTGGGAATCCCTTATGAACGGCGTATTCGGCGCAGGCGGGCGCGTGAAATTTGGTTCCGGAGCTGCGCAGCCGGACACAAAGGCAAAGACCGGGGGCCTGCCGGACCTGAACGCGGCCCTTCTGGAGCAGCAGAAACAGCTGGACGAGCTGCTGAAAAAGCAGAATGCCCAGCTGAAAAAGCAGGATGCCGACACCCAGACGGCGCTGGAAAACAGCCGTCAGATGCTGCGGGACATGGAGAATGACGGCCTGCTGGCCAAAGGCACCGCCGACACGAAGCCGGAGCATCTGGGCAGCTTTGAAGGGCTGGCGACCGAGGTCAAAAAGACCGTGCTGGGGCAGGACGCCTTTGTGGACGGTGTGGTGCGGGCCATGCGGCGGCCCTTTGTGCTGGGCACCGAGGCCCCGGTGGCCCGCAACGTGATCCTGCTGAGCGGTGCACCCGGCACCGGGCGGCACTTTGCATTGGAAGAGACGGCCCGCATCATGGCGGCCCGCGGCCTTCTGCAGAGCGATAAGACCGCCGTGCTGGACTTGGCCCTGTACCCGGATTCTGGGTCCGAAAAGCTGTTTTTGCAGGACCTGTATGCCGCCCTGCACGCTCCCGGCGAGATTTTGATCTTTGAGCACTACGAGAGCTGCTATCCGGGCTTTTTGAAAACCATCGCCGACCTTGCCGTCAAGGGCAGCGCACCGCTGTCCAGCCGGTACCTGGTCAACAAGGAGGGCATCCTGGTGGACGCCGGCACGGCGCTGGCGCCCGGTGCGGTGAGCCGCATCGACCCCTGCGGAAAGTACCTGATCTTCTTCTCCCACAAGGGCCGGGAGGTACTGGCCGACAAGTTCGGTGCGCCCTTTGTTTCGGCGGTGGGGGACGTGTGTACCACCACCGCCTTTGCACGGGAAGATCTGGCCGCTATGGCGGCGCAGGAGCTGAACGCGCTGGCCCAGAAGGTGCGCACCCGGCTGGGGCTCACCCTTACCGCCGGGGCAGACGTGCGGGACTATGTGGCCGCCCAGTGCTCCAAGGAGAAGGGCGCGGCCGGTCTGAAGCTGTGCTGTGACCGCATCTTCCGCGCCCTGAGTGAATACTGCCTGCAGACCGATACGGCCCTTGCCGGCACCGTGGCCCTGACTGCCGTGCCGGAGGGGCTGCAGTTTGCCCTGAACGGGGCCGCCCCGGCAGACCTGTTCAGCCTGCTGCCGACAGAGTACACCGGTGCTGTGGACGAGATCCGCGCCGAGCTGGACGCGCTGGTGGGCCTTGCCCCGGTCAAGGACTATGTGTTCGGTCTGGCAGACAACCTGCAGGTGCAGCAGCGCCGCGCCGCCGCCGGGTTCAAGACGGCCAGCCTGTCCATGCATATGATCTTCACCGGCAACCCCGGCACCGGCAAGACCACCATCGCCCGGCTGGTGGCAAAGTACCTCAAGGCCATCGG
>ENA-USUM01001496-USUM01001496.1-human-gut-metagenome-genome-assembly--contig:-NODE-1496-length-14422-cov-5.917184_pt1 | contig 14422 bp, 17 predicted proteins | sample MGYA00250063_ERZ773402 | MGnify/ENA primary metagenome ERZ773402 (study PRJEB29103, sample SAMN06112030) | human gut metagenome | biome: human gut; feature: ankylosing spondylitis patient; material...
GTAAAAGGCGCTGTCGATGATGTTGCCGATCGCTCCGGCCAGAATCAGCCCGAATCCGATCAACACTCCTTTGGCCGATTTGATATGGCAGAAAAAGTTTTCACGATCAAACGACGCTACATATTTTTCTACAATGCACGACCATATTCTCTGTTATTGTAAACAAAATATCATGATGGGTGATATTGGCTGGAAAATTGGACTTCTGCCAAGAGGAGAAGAAATTACTAACGGATATTATAATCCAGATAATGATACTAGTGATGTATGGAAATCAGTTATTCTTTCTGATTGATATAAAATCCTGATTTCCAATGTAAATTACTGATTTCATGGTTCTGCTCCTTCCTAAATCCTTTACCACCGACAGGCTTGCAAAAATTTATTTCTGTTTCTATTTTATCATATTTCTCTGGCAGAACAAAGATCATTCCCTGTCCGAAGCAATTATTTTCCATTAGATATTATGTTTTGACAGATGTCACGAACTATGCTTTCTCTGTCCTGATCCGCCGTTATTCTGGTTTCATACAGAACGGATGTATAATCTTTTTCGTTCCACCATCTCTGCATATCTTCTGCACTGAAATCATTGCAGTTCGGCTTTGTTTTGTGGCGCTTCACGGTCTCCTCGAAGGGGATGTCGAAGTAATATGCGTATATATTTTTTCCATATAAAGCTACTGCCAGCTCAAATAATGCACGATACCATTCCGCATTCAGTATTCCTTCCAGAATAACAATCTCGCTGTGTTTTCTTCCATATCGCAGAAGTTCTTCCAGAAGAGGCAGCGCCTTTGTATTTTCTCCGTCTTTGACTTTGAGCATATCTCTTCGGATAACATCCTGCGAGATCAGCATTGTATTATTTCCGAACACTTGCTGTAATTCCTTTGCAATAGTTGTTTTTCCACTGCCGGAATTTCCTCTTAAAATGATTAATTTATTCGTCCGTAAGCAATCGCCCATTGTCATTCCATTCTCCATACATAATTCCCGCTTTCGTATTATCTAAAAGTTTCTGCAAACGGCTCTGAAATATTTCTTTTTCCTCAAACATTGTAATTTTATACACTTTTCGCTATCTGCAGCGCCAGAAACAGCTTGTCCAGATCGTGGTTAGCGGCAGATAATCCATCCGTTTCATAGTTTCCTTCGATCAGCACATCTCCCGCAACAAGAAAATCATACAGTTCAAATCCATAAAAATCACTGATCGCCTGAACGCCTGCGAGTTCCATTTCCACGGCAATGCATCCTTCTTCTTTTCGTTTTCTTACAAGATTTACCGTTTCCCGAAGCATACTGTCTGTCGTCCATACGCGCCCCTGAACGTATGGCAGTTTCCTTTCTTTGAAAAATTCCGCCAGTTTGTCCGTGTTTTTTATTTTTATGTAGTCCTGCGGTTCTGCAAAATAATAGGACAGTCCTTCTCCCCGGTATGCCTCCGTTGGGAGAATAAACTTTCCATCGGTTGCTTCTTTGTCCAGACTGCCGCACGAGCCAAACATGATAAAGACGGATGCTCCTGTTAAATGATTGACTTCGGCAATCGTTCCTGCTGCAAGAGCGGAACCAATTGGTGTCAGGTAGAAAGCAATCGTTTCTTCCTCATATGGCAGAGTCCAAACCGGTATATTTCCATTGCATGCTCTTACTTCTGCAATCTGTCGGCATGGGAATTTTTCAAGCATGTATTCATATATTACTTTTGAAAAAATTACCATACATTTTTTTACCAGATGCTGCTTCTCCCCATAAAAATTCTCCAGCTTTACAATCGGCTCGCTGTTGATATCATAAGAATCAATAATCATTCTGTTTCCTCCATAAATTTTATTTATCTTTACCAAAAAGTCCCATATCCACCACCCTTACTGCGCAGACATGAGACTTCCGTTTTTATTTTTGCATTACTTCAATAACACATTCATGTTTCTTCGTTTTTTTATTATAATTGATACCGGCAAGCATTGGAACCACAGAATCTTTCAGGCCATCCATATCCATTTGAATATAAATTTTTAAGGCCTCATACGTTTCCGTCTGGTTCCAATAGGTTCCGAATTTGTGGCGCAGCATGGCTTCTACCACAGATTTCGGGCTATACATGGAATAAATTTCATCTCCAGTCTGCCGATGCGCAATCAACTGATAACCATCGTACTACGTTTTTGCTTCTTCAAAACTCATCTCATATTTTTCACAGCGGGCAGATATCTCCTGCTCTGTGAAGCCAAAATATTCCGCCAGATCACCGGGATCTGTCATGGAATACTCGGTAAATATATTTAGTGCAGAATGAGAACCATTTTTGTTTGTGAACTTTTCTTTTTTCAGACTTTTTAGCAATACCTTTCGATTATATACATGCGTATTCCACAGTATTTCCATGCTTCTGAATTATTTTCATTAAATCATCAGCCTGTATCCAAACGGTTGCTGTATTATCATTTGGATGAACACCAATTTTATTTCCGACAAATTCCACGTCCATGAAGACTTGAACTCTGTGTTCGGCATCGTTTAGAATACCAAGCGGCGTAACGGCACCGGGTATCAGTTTCATAATATCAAATAATTCCTCCGCAGATGCAAAAGAAAGTGCACGCAGACCACGTTGCCTGCGAAACGCTTTCAAATCTACTCGCTTGTTCCCTTTCATCGTTATCAAATAATAATTACGTTTTTTATCGTCGCGAACAAATAAATTTTTAGCGCCCCACTCTGGATACGGCAAATCAACAGCATCTGCTTCTTCCATATTGAAAACTGCCTTATGTTCCGTAATTTCATACGCTATATTTTGCCTTTTTAAATAATGATATATCTCTATCTTATCCATACTCTTTTATCTCTGTAAACTGAAATTGAAATATGCCCTTATTTTTCATACTTTTCAATCCGGCATTCATGTTCTTTTGTTTTTTCATTGTAGTTAATTCCCACCATCAAAAGCTCCCCTGCATAGCATGCAACAGACTCCGGATATTTTCTGTCTCTGATCTGATCTAATGCTGCTCTGACGCTTTTGTCCCATTTCAGTTCCACAACAAGCGCCGGGTAATAATTCTGAAACTCCGGCTTTGGAATAAACACAAAGTCTGCAAATCCACGACCCGCGGGAAATTCGCGGATTGGTTTGAAATAGTATTGCATGGAACTCAAATAGGCAATGGACAGAACACTGCTGAGTGAGTTTTCATTGTTATACTGAATCACAGAAGTATATTCCCTGTGAATTTTTTCAATTTCTTTTGCTACTGCGTTTCCATTCATCTGAATTGTATCTTTCAGAAGCTGCTCTGATTCTTTTTGAAATACAATCAACTCATTCCATTTTTTCCTTTTCGTTGCCAGAATCAATTCCTGACGGATTTCCTCATTCGGAATAAAAGCAGTTCTAAATGTCCGGTCATAGGCCAGATATCCAAGGTGAATCAGATACGTCAGCACATCGTCTTTATTGGCGAAGCTAACGGTATCGTTCTGAAAAGAGGTAACATCAACCGGAACATGATCTCCTGAAAGCATTTCGATTACGGCACTTTTCAGGCCATCAAAATCCATATTGATCAGCGGAACAATCGCCTCATAGGATGCGGTTCCGGACCAGTAGCTCTGGAATTCGCCTTCGAGCATCAGGTTCACAACGGCATTTGGATTGTATACATGATATTTCCCAATCTGATAACCGTCGTACCATCGTTTGACTTCTTCAAACTTCTGACCATATACTTCACATAGTTTTTGAACTTCTGTTTCTGTAAAACCTACATATGGTGCAATCGGCCCGGCATACAGCATCGAATAATCTTTGAAATTGTTCAGCGCCGACTGTGTCTTTTCTTTTTTTACAGGCAAAATACCTGTCAGATATGCCAGTTGAATATATTTTGTCGGCTCCGTCCCTTTGAACATCGCCCGCAGAAAATTGATATATTCTTCCTGTGTTTTGAGATCCGCCGCCTCGTCACGAATCAGAACATCCCATTCGTCTATAATCACAATAAATTTTGTCCCGGATGCCGCGTTGATCCGCGACAGCGCCTCCGGCAGTGACCGGATTTCTTCTGGAAGTATATGGGGATAATATTCTTTTAACTCCGAAATCGTTTTTTCTGAGATATAAGAAACAATCCGCTCCGGTCCGCCTGCCGGTTCCATACACCATTGGATATCCCAGTGGAGCACATCATACTGATTCAGATGTTTTTCAAAATCCTTTGCCCTGCTGATTTCCAGCCCGGAAAACATTTCTTTCGAACTGCAGCCCTTGCTGTAATACGCGGTGAGCATATTTGCCGTAATTGATTTTCCAAACCGCCGCGGGCGGCTGTTGCAGATATATCCCTGCAGAGTGTTCATGACTTTATTCGTATAAGTCAGCAGTCCTGTTTTATCAACATAAATCTCAGAATTTAATGCAACCGCAAATGCTTCATTTCCCGGATTCAGATAACTTCCCATGCAAATCCCTCCCGTCAACATTTTATATGACTCATTATACTTGATCCCTCTGACTATCACAAGGACAGGATTTTCCCACGCAGCTTCCGGTTTTTCACTTTCGTCCTCCTGTGAGAATCCCATACAATTCCGGTCTTCTGTTTTTCAGTCCGCATTTTTCCCGCTTTCTGCATTTCCTGCATTTCGTTGATACTAAAATCAGACATGTTATTATCCTTCATCCTCGTAAATAATGATTTGAAAATATTGTAACTATTCAGAGCCATGCGAAATGGAAGAAAAATCGCGAATCATGTTTACATGAATGAGCTATTTTTCTGGAATTTCATATGGCGAGATGGGGCTCTGAATAGTTACAAAATATTATACCCTATAAATGCTTCAATGGTAAACTTTCATTTTGCCGCATAAAAAATACGCGCCGCATTTCTCATCAAAATCATGAGTATGCGGTGCGCAGTTTTTATTTTGCTTTTTTCTTCTCTCTTTTCACAAAAAGACAGACACATGCAACAACAAAAACAGCCGTTGCAGCGATCAGTACCGGCCATACCGGCAGTGGACAGACGCTTGCGCTGATCAGTTTCAGTCCCTGGTAAAGTGTGTATACACCGAAAATTGAAAAGATGACAAACGCCAGTGTATTCAGCAGCCCATCCGGTGTCTTGCTCTTTAAGAGATAGCCGACCAGCATTCCGAGAATATCCGCTGCGAACAGTCCGAGAGAACATCCGATCCATACAACGAATGCGGATCCCATCCCTTCATTTGCACCAAAGGTGATTGCGGTAAGCTGTGTTTTGTCTCCGAGCTCTGCTACGAAGAACGTACAGAAAACGGCGAGCGGTGCGAACCGAATTTTGGATTTGCCGCCTTCTTCCTCTTCCTCGTCATCATCACCGGAAATGGTGGATGCTGCGAAGTAAAGAAATGCGAGTGCTGCAATCGTCTTAATCAGCCAGTCCGGAATGAATTCGCTGACGAGGCCGCCTGCGAGAACCGCCATTCCATTCAGTACCAGAATCGCGGCTGCGGTTCCCAGGATAATGTCTTTCAGCTTGTACTTCGAAGTAAGCGCAATCAGCATGAGCTGCGTCTTATCGCCCATCTCTGCGATGAACTCGGTAAGAAACACCTTTAGAAATAACACCATTTTCCATTCCCCTTATCTTATAATGATATAAATGGCATATGCGGCATAAAATGCGACCATACAGAAACCTTCGACTCTTCCGATTTTCTTTTTGGTTCCTGCAAAAATCCATACACATACCGTGAATACGATCAATACACACAAATCAATTATATTTTCCGTAATGATGGCCATCGGGCTGATTGCGGATGCAATGCCAAGTACCATAAGAATGTTGAAGATATTAGAACCGATCGCGTTGCCAAGTGCCATATCAACTTCATTCTTTCTCGCAGCAACGATAGAAGTTACGAGTTCCGGAAGGGAAGTTCCGATGGAAACAATGGTCAGTCCGATCAGAGTCTGGCTCATTCCGAGATCGCCCGCGATTCTCGCTGCGGCATCTACGGTCACATCTCCGCCGACTGCAATGGCGACTGCTCCACCGACGATGAACACGATACTCTTCGGAACGGAAAGCAGCTTGATATCCTCGTCGGAACCGCCTTCAATTTCGACTTTTTTTCCTTCGCGGTTTGCCTTTAAGGCAATCTGAACCATGTAGACAATGTAACCTGCAAAGAATCCAATTAAGATCACACCGTCCAGGTGACCGAGCATCATACCGGATTTATCGCCGAGTCCGCTGATTCCTAAAACCATTAAAAGTCCGGCGCAAATCAGGGACAGCGGGATGTCTCTTTTGATGGTTTCCTTTGCAACTTCTATGGTGGTCAGTACGGCACAGACACCGATGACAACCATCAGGTTAAAGATATTGGAACCGATGACATTACTGACTGCGAGCTCGTTGTTGCCGGTAAGTGAAGCCGATACACTGACCGCGGTCTCCGGAAGTGATGTTCCCATGGCAACAATGGTCAGTCCGATGATGATCGACGGAACGTGCAGTCTCTTTGCTGCGCTTGAGCTTCCTTCTACGAAAAAGTCCGCACCTTTGATCAGCAGGACAAAACCGATGACGAGACAGACAAGCACAAGAGCAAACGGGGCGTTGTTGATGAAATTTTCCATGTTTTCCTCCTTTGTTTTCCAAGCATATATTCCAAAATAGTATCGTTAACAGAAGCAGGTTTTACTCATTATCCGCAAAAAAAGACTCATGTATATCAAGGAACATCCGATATGCGATACACCGGTGATTCATCGATATACATGAGTCTCATTATTTAAGATTTGCCAGATTATACTCTTTTCTTATAATCAGAATGTTGACAAATCACACATTCGTGCTAACTACTCCCTCATGGAATATTACATTACTTGATAAATACTATCAAATGTCTTCGGGGTTGTCAACAAAATTTGACTTTTTTATCCGAAAGATTTCAGCCCCGCTTACGAATGCATACCAGTCATGGGTGCAGAATACTTTACAAAATATAACAAACCGAATATCCTAAAACGAGAAAAACTTCATTTTCATGATAGTCCATTTTTAGACTGATCTATCTTTTCTATGGTACTCACCTCTCTATTCGTCCTGTGTTTCCATCTCTTCGAGTTCCAGTTCAGTTTCAATAATGCGCTCCAACAGGGATTCCTGTGCCTGATTTTCTTCGTCTATTTTCGTCTGAAGCTCCATCAGCTGTTCGTAATTTGCGGAAAGTTCCGGGTCCATCATTTCCAGTTGAAGTTCTGACATTCTGCTCTCACTCTCCGCAAGCTGCTCCTCGTATTTTTCGAGCTGCCGTTTTAAGCGGGACAGAATTTTTCCCGGGTTATAATATTTCTTTTTGTCAAACACATCATCCAGCGTCGGAACGTCGGCCGGTTTTCGTACAGCTCCTCCCGCATTTCCCGTTTCTCTGCCCGGCGTCTGCCGTTTGATTTCTTCGAGATACTGTGCATAATTCATTTCGTAAAATTGTACGTCGCTCTCGCCGAACTCCAGAATGCCGGTTGCCACCTGGTTGATGAAATAACGGTCGTGCGATACGAACAAAACGGTTCCCTCGTAGCTGGTCAGCATTTTTTCCAGCGCTTCTTTTCCCGCCAGATCCATGTGATTCGTCGGCTCGTCCAGGATCAGGAAATTCGGTTTCGTATAGAAAATCCGGCAGAGCTCCAGCCGCACTTTTTCACCGCCGGAGAGCTGCCCCATTTTCTTTTCGACATCCTCACCGGAAAACAGAAAGGCTCCCAGTGCGCTTCGGACATCGTTGCGAAGCAGGTTCGGATAAAGACTCCAGAAATAGTCGAGCACCGTCTGCTCCGGGTCGAATTTCTGGTTGACTGCTTTGTGCTGATCGAAGTAGGCAAAATCCACGCGGTTTCCAAATTGATAACTTCCGCCCAGTGGATTGATTTCGCCCACAACGGTTTTCAGAAGCGTCGATTTTCCTTTTCCGTTTTCTCCGATGATCGCAATCCGTTCTGCTTTTTTGATGACGGCCGAAACCTCGCTCAGGACGGTATCGTATCCTATTTTCAATTTTTTCATCGTGAGCACGTCCGTATAGCTTTCGCGTGCCGGATGGAATAAGGCATGGAACGTCTTCGTGTCAAACCGCCGCGGTTTCTCAATTTTTACCATGTGCTCGATCGCCATTCGTTTCGAACGGGTGGCCGCAACTTTTGTCGGTGTGTTTTTCCATTTCTCAATCCACGCCGTCAGACGCTCAATTTCCTTCTGCTGCGCCTCATAATCTTTTTCCTGCTTGATCTGCGCTTCTTCTTTTAATCTCACAAACGCAGAATAATTTCCCGGATAACGTTTGATGTCGCCGTATTCGATTTCATACGTCACATCAATCACGCGGTCCAGAAACATACGGTCATGTGATACAATGACAACGGCATTTTCGTAGCTTTTCAGATAATTTTCCAACCACTCCACTGCAGCGATGTCGAGGTGGTTGGTCGGCTCGTCCAGAAGCAGGATGTCCGGGCGCTGTAAGAGGAGCTGAATCAGGGCAATTTTTGTCTGCTGTCCGCCCGAAAATTCACCGATCGGTTTTTCCAGATCTTCGAGCGCAAAACCAAATTTCTGGAACATCGTTTCCATATCTTTTTTCCAGCTGTACCCGTGCAGACTCTCGATTCTCCGCTCCAGAAAATCGTACTCCGCCAGCAGCTTTTTGTGATCTTCCGTCTCGGCGAGCAGCTTTTCGATTTCCTTTTTTCGTGCCTCGCACGCAAAGACTTCTGAGAAAGCCTTCTCCAGCTCCTCTTTTACCGGCACATCTCCATCGGTAAAATTAATCTGGCGCAGAAAACCGATGTTCTGTTTTCCGCTCATTGTAATCCCGCAGGTCTCGTCGCTGTCCAGATTACTCATCTCAATATCCCCGGCAATCAGCCGCAGCAGCGTCGTTTTTCCACAGCCGTTTCTACCGACAATTGCAATTTTTTCTGTATCGTGAATTTCGAAATTCACACTGTTTAAAATCGTATCCGCGCCAAACTGTACTTTTGCATTTCTGATCTGATATCTCATGTTTTATACCTTTTCTGTTGTGTGAACCTCACAGTCGGTATTTTCACGGAGTCTGACATGTCGAAAATAGTTCGACTGTGACTTACCTCATGTCAGTGGAGGATACCGATTTCTCTCCGCCCGCCACTGCCGTTATGTTTCTTTTAACAATTCATCCCACCGCTTTAGAAGCGGGGGACTTCTTGTCTACTGATGTTAAAATTCTGCTTCCATTATACCGTCTCCGCCCTTCGTTCTCAATGCCAAAAATTTTTCGAATCAAATTTGGTACGCCTGCGGCATAAAAATATCTCTGTTTTACTGATTTGCTCCAGTAAAACAGAGATATTTAACTTCCTATATATTCCGAAAGTCCCTTACGCAAAAATACTACTCATGAGTAGTATATAATATTCTTCTCTTTTTTTCAATGCTGTCTCTTAACAGATTTTCCCAACCAGCACTACAATCCCAGCTGTCACAAGTGCAATGATCAGATACAGAATCGTCGCCAGGCCTCGTTTTGTCAGCACGGTTTTCCATGGTTTTATGTACGGAATCCCTTCCATTCCTTTGATCTCCCATATTTTACTGTGTCCAACCCACACCCGGTCAAGCATAATTCCGTCGAACCAGTTCATCACCACAAGGAAGAGGTAGGATTGGAGATATGCCGTCTTGAAATCGGTGACTTTATTCCAGACAAAAATGATCGCGATCAGCACCACGAACAAAATGATGCAAAATGGAATCATAACCTGCTTTCCTTTTTTCATGACCGCATCTTTGTCGATCAGTCCACGTTTATCGGCTTCTTCTATATATTCCTTTGGGTAAAAATAAACACAGTTCATTCCATCATTTCTTACCAGACACTTTACCATCAGAATAAACAGAAGACAGTATAATATGTTTTGCAACAACAGCATCTCACATTCCTCCTCAGACTACCGTTTATGTTTCTTATAGCTTCATGTTAGTTCAGGCTAATCACATTGTCAAGAGGACTTGCTGTTTTTACATTAACACTGCCGCAATGGATAAATTATAATCGTTTATAAAGCAAAAAAAGAAACGAGCAAGTCCTGTCAGGCATAAACCTTACCCAGTGAAAACCCATTTCTTTTTTAGACAATGTCAAAGATACCATACTTCTTTCTCCCATCGAACTTTCTTTACACTCGTCCCTCATTTATTTTACAATTTCTATTTCAGATTGCAAAACTCATCCGCCGTCAGCTCATAGTCGACAGAAGATTCCATTTCCCCCAGCTGATTTTTCCAGGAATTGTAATGGACTGCGGTTTTGCGGAAGCCGAGTTTTTCGTAGACATGCTGTGCTCTTGTGTTTTTGAGGTTGGTATCAAGAAAAATAACGTTGGCTCCCATGCGGAACAATTCTTCTATGAGCATGCTCAGTACAACTCTTCCAATGCCTTTTTCCTGGTAATCGGATTCGCAGATTTTGATTCCGATTTCATATCGATGATTTTCGAATACATAGAAACTCATTTCGCCGATTCGCACATCGTTGTATTCTATGATGAGTCTTCGTCTTGTTTCATCGCTGTCGTCGGCAATCTGTTTTTCAATTTCCGCTGCGCTTGTCCCAAGCCCGTTTGGAAATCCGGCGTGGGCCATGACGGTTCCATCGTTCCACCAGACGGCTAATTGTTCACAATCTTTCTTTTCGGCATTTCTAATGCACAGCTGATTGTATTTTATGTTCATTTCTTCTCTCTTTCTCTGCAATCACTTACAGCTTAGACTCATACCATTCCTCCGCCGTTTTCTCAAATCCGACCGACTGGAACATGCGCTGGCTTTGTCCATTAAAAGAATAAATATTGGCTTTTACCCGCTCCATTCCCTTTTCTCTTGCAAGCTTCAGCATCTCCAGAACGCACCGTCTTCCAATATGCTGATTCTGGTATTCTTTACAGACAACGACAGCGATTTCACTATTCTCTCTCAGCGAAACATCTCCCACCAGCACGCCCTTATATTCTATATAATAGCAGTCACCGTGCGCGGTAAGATAATCATACATCCGATGCAACAGCTCCACATCATACGGCTTCTCCCGGTTGTCCACCTGCCTACACACGTCCAGATCCTGATACCACGGAAGAGAGGCCTCGTCATTCCTGTAATATGGGATCAGCCGGAGTTCATTGTCTATGATTCGTTCGGTCATTTTGGTTTGGCTCCTTGTTTTTTGATCTTAAAGTGCTGCAATTTCCTCTGTAATTTCACAGACACTCTTATTACTCGTATCAATTTTTACCGTATCAAGTACCTGATACATCTGAATTCGTGCAATGCTTTTGTCCATAATCTCTCCCGTACGAATCTTATTTGCGATGTCGGATAATAACCGCTTCCGCAAATTTGCTTCATCCACGATCAGCGAAATTTTAATCACTCTGCATTCTTCCGTGTCCAGCTTACTGACGATTTCATCAACAATACTCTGCTCATGCATCACCCAGCAGAAAATAACGTTTTCATAAGCGCTGCAATGCAGAAAGTTATTCAGCAGATAACAGATGTTGTCCATCACCATCTCTTTCGTCTCATCCGTCACCTGAAACGGATCGGCGTCCCAGCACCAGTCGCCGTCAAGAAAAACGCTGTTCGCCAGATCTTTTTTCAGCTGCTGACTTACCGTCGTCTTGCCAACGCCCATCGTTCCGCCGATCAAATATAATGTTTTCATTTTTCTCTCCCCATAACACGAATATCCGAAAAAATATCGTTTTCAAAAAGGATTTCAAATCCATCTGCCGGCTGAAATCTGCCATTCAGGATTTCTTTTCCATGGAAGGATATTTTTCTTACTTTGTTTTCCGCATCTTTCACTTCAATTTCACAGTAAGAAAGCAAATATGCACAGATCGCCGTCGCATGAGAAACCACGAGTGCTGTTTCTCCTTCTTCCATCTGTCCGACGATAGAATCGATCGCGGTTTTCATCCGCACCTTCACTTGATTTAACGATTCCCCGCCCGGATTGCGAAAATCGTGATCTTCATACTGTTTCAGCCAGAAATCCTCCCTGGCATCCCCGATCGTTCTTTCATGCAGCTCCTTCACAATGACCGGGTGATCTGCGATGAATTCAGCCGTTTCCATTGCTCTCCGATAAGGTGAAGAAAAGCATCTGTCCACATTTGAAAATATATTTCTTTTTGATACAGCAAGCGCTTTTCCCTCTTCCGATAGAGGAATCTGCTCATTCGGCATATCCCCTTTTTCCGGGATGGAATGCCTCATTAAAAATATTTTTTTCATTTCACTCTCCCCTGCTGTTATTCCTAAAGTTTTTTAATCAAAAACATCTCCATCGGCTTTTTTCCATATCCTTTTTCTGATGTTCCCCAGCGATAAAAAGCATGGTGCAAAACGGAGTATTATCCCAGAAAAGATTATATTGCAGCAATCAAATGTTTCCAGCGGACCTGCTCTTGTGGATATTCTTGATAAACTGATACGAATGGATGTTGTTGCAAAAGAAGCTCCTATTAACGATGAAAATGATGTGTCACACGGACGGAAGCTTCCCACAGTTCCACCAGCGTTTCCATCCGCGGCATTCTCTCCTGTACTTCATATATTGTTATCTTACTCATCTTCCTTCCACAGCTTTCCTTCTTTATAATGTTTCCTGCAAAGCGCCACATAACTCTCGTTCGATCCAAGGAAAATCTGCGCGCCTTCCCGAACGATTTTTCCGTCTGCGTATCTCGTATTGCACTGCGCCCGTCTTCCGCACCAGCAGACCGTTGGGACTTCCTCGATGATGTCAGCGATTTCCATCAATCTTCTCGAACCCGGAAACAGATGTGTCTGGAAGTCCGCACGCAGACCGTAGCAGAGAACCGGAATCCCATAAAAATCCACGATGTCCGAAAGCGTATCAACTTCCTCCGGAGAAAGAAACTGCGCCTCGTCGATAAGAACCGCATCCACTTTCTTTCCGTGATACCGGTATTCCCCGCTGTCTGCACTCCAGGTCTCTGAAATTTCTTTTAAAAATTCATCCACATATTCCGCCGGTGCCTCCAGCCCGATGCGGGACTTGATTTCATGTTCTCCGTCGCGGTTGTCCGTCCGCGGCTTCAACAGGACAGCATACTGCCCGCGCTCCTCATAATTATAGCGAACCATCAAAATATTAGCATCATCGCCGCAGCGCTCTGTAACGCAGCCCGATATATCGGAGTATGTAAGCCCGTTATCCTCCCACGCGGCGCGTATTTTTTCTTTATTGGTTAAGGGTGCTAAGGTAATCAACTTTCTTCCTCCTTGCTTTGCGATACATTGGTAAGCCGCCGCATTTCGCGCTCGTTTAATGCACGCCACTTGCCCTGCGGCAGCATACCGAGCTTAACGCCCGCAATTTCGGTGCGTTTAAGGCGGATAACGCTTAAATTCACCGCCTCGCACATACGCCTTATCTGGCGGTTTCTGCCCTCGTTCAGTATGAAAATAAGCACGGTTCTGTCTTCCTTGCGCTCTGCCACAAAGCAGTCACAAGGGAGCGTTTTTTTGCCGTCAAGCAAAATTCCCTCGCGCATTTCAATCAGCTTTTCGTCCGTCACATCGCCCTTTACGGTCACGCGGTAGGTCTTGTTTACGTGGGATGAAGGGTGGGTGAGCTTGTTGGCAAAATCGCCGTCGTTCGTCATTAAAAGCAGCCCCTCCGAATCGCGGTCAAGCCGACCCACAGGGAAAAGGCGCACGCCTGCGTCCTTTACTAAATCACAAACGTTTTTACGCCCCAACTCATCCTTTGCGGTGGTAACGTATCCGCGCGGCTTGTGCAGCATTATATATACTTTTTCGGAAACAGGCACTACCGCCTTACCGCGAACCGTCACTTTATCCCCTTTGGGGTCAACCTTTGCGCCTATAACGGCAATATGCCCGTTTACCTTTACCTTTCCGCTTTCTATAAGCTCCTCGGCTTTTCGGCGCGAGGCTACGCCACATTCCGCAAGGTGCTTTTGCAGTCTTATTCTGTTATCCTTCATATCTACTCCTAAATGCTTAATAATATGTATTTTATATTGGCTAAAAGCCGTGAATAAACGCTTTGCCGCGGCTTTGTTACCGCAATCTCGCGCGGCGCTTTTATTTCCACAGTTTCAATTATATTTCCGTTAAAGCTGTATTCTGCGGCGCCTACCGTTTCGCCGCGGGATATGGGCGCATACAAAAACTGCGGCAGGCGTATTTCGCAGCTTATTTTTTCGGTTTCAAGCGTGTTTATAATGTAAGGTTCTATAAACACGTCGAGATTTTCATTATCCGAGCCGATAACGGGCAGGGTAAAATGCGAAATCTGCGGGGTGTAGGAGGTCTGACCTATTAAGTCA
>ENA-USUM01001508-USUM01001508.1-human-gut-metagenome-genome-assembly--contig:-NODE-1508-length-14371-cov-12.467959_pt1 | contig 14371 bp, 10 predicted proteins | sample MGYA00250063_ERZ773402 | MGnify/ENA primary metagenome ERZ773402 (study PRJEB29103, sample SAMN06112030) | human gut metagenome | biome: human gut; feature: ankylosing spondylitis patient; material...
GTAGCACTCTTCTCTATTCTGTAAGCTCAAGATGGCGTCAAAAAGATGATCCACTGCATCTGTCCTAAGTTTCTTACTCATGTTCTTCTCCTTCTTCCCAAAATGGATTCTTTTGTTATTTTAGCATATTAAAGTTTTAAAGTAAATACCCAAGTTTCTGTCCATGCACGCACTTTTTCCACTGCTTGCATTCATGAAATCCGATTGTTATAATAATAGAAGTATCTGGAAATTGCAAGAACTTTATTTCATACCAACGATAACTGGAGATTATAATAATGAAGAAATTAAAACAATTCCTGTTTATTTTTGTCCCGCTGCTTCTTGTGATTGCGATTCAGTTTCTCGCAACCTACTTTGCCATGGGACTTTCCCTGCTGATCGAGAGCGGCTGGTACTCTGTCACCGGCAGCGCGGGGTTCCTCGATATTGTAGATGACGCCTTTTCCCTGTGGAGTTCCCAGCGCTTCAACACCGGCGTACTGTTAATCTACAATGCCATGTCGATCGCCGTGTTCGGTCTGTGGTACTACTGCCGGTACGGCGGCAATTACCGCCCCGCTCTGCGCCAGACGTTTCATCCCGCTGCAATCGCAGGCATCGTCATGCTGATGCCGGGCACACAGTATCTGACGACCTATATCATGAGCTTTGTCGCGGCGCTCTTTCCGCACTGGATGGATGCATATGAATCCCTGCTCGAGACGGCAGGTCTCGATGATCAGATCTCCATTCTGATGGTCGTCTGCTCCGTCATCTTCGCCCCGTTCTGCGAGGAGCTGGTCTTCCGCGGCGTCACCATGCATCAGGCAAAAAAATGTCTGCCTTTCTGGGCAGCCAATCTGCTGCAGGCGCTGCTTTTTGGCATCTTCCACATGAACATGATCCAGGGCATCTACGCATTCTGTCTGGGACTTGTTTTAGGCTATGTCTGCAACCGCGGCGGCAGCATCTATTACTCGCTCCTTTTGCACATGCTGTTTAACTTCTGGGGAACCGTGCTCTCCGGGCTCATCCCGTTTGGTGACACGACGTTTGCCTTCATCTTCTGGTTCCTGTTCGGCATCGCCATGACGGTTGGCGGTCTGGTCGCCTTTAACTTCGGCATCCAAAGACTTCAGACGGCCGGCCGCGCATCCGCTATGCCTCTTTCAGATATTCCTTCAGGAACCGAATAAACGTCTCCATCTCTTCTCTCGTTCCGATGCTGATACGCAGGTAGTTGTTGATGCGTTCCTTCGTAAAATGGCGCACATAGATATGCTCCCTGCGCAGCGCCTCGAACAGTTCTGTTGCCGGCACGCGCTCGTGCGAAGCAAAGATAAAATTGCTCATCGAATCCCCGAACGTAAATCCCAACGCCCGCAATTCTTTTTTCGTCCACTCTCTCGTCTCGATGATCTTTTTTCTGGTCTCCTCAAAATAAGCACGGTCACGGATCGCCTCCACACCGAGTGCAAGCGCTGTCCGGTTCATCGTATAAGAATTAAACGAATACTTCACGTCATTGATATAACGGATCAGCTTCGCATTTCCCATCGCATATCCGATGCGCATTCCCGCCATGGAACGCGATTTGGAAAATGTCTGCACGATCAGAAGATTGTCATATTTTTCAATCAGCGGCAGCGCCGACACCCCTCCAAAATCAATATACGCCTCGTCCACCACAACGATCACGTCGCGGTTGTGCGCGATGATGTCCTCGATCTTATCAAGCGGCATCAGAATGCCGGTCGGTGCATTCGGGTTCGGGAATATCACTCCGCCGTTTTCCCCGTAATAATCCTCCACCCGGATCTCAAACGCATCATCAAGCGCTTTCGTCTCATACGGAATGCGCAGCATATCTGCCCACACATCATAAAAAGAATACGTAATGTCCGGGAAGAAAACCGGCTTTCCGGAATTAAAGAATGTCAGAAAAATCATCGCCAGCACATCATCCGAACCGACCCCGACAAATACCTGATCGCTGCCCAGTCCATAATATGACGCAATCGCATCCACAAGCACCTTACAGGTCGGTTCCGGATACAGGCGCAGCGTATCCGGGTTAAATCCGGCAAGCGCCCTCTGCACCCCCGGCGCGGGCGGATACGGATTCTCGTTGGTGTTCAGCTTGATCATCCGCTCCGCCTGCGGCTGCTCCCCCGGCACATACGGCACCACTTTTCTCACATATGACTCCCAGTTCTCCATCCTTTTTCCTCCTACTTTTCCAGTCCGTACACTGCCGCCAGCTTCGCAAATGCAGGCAGGGAATGTTCCACGGTCTCATGGGACACACAATATGCGAGACGCACAAATCCCGGACAGCCAAATGCGCTTCCCTTTACCATCAAAAGATTAAATTTCTTTCCCTCGTTTACAAATTCTTCTTCGTTTTCCACCGGTGACTTCACCCACAGGTAAAACGCCCCCTCCGGCTTGATGCAGGTAAATCCGAGCTTTGTCAGTCCTTCGTAGAGTCTGCTGCGGTTCTCATCGTAAAACGTGACATCCGTCTTCTCCTCAAGGCAGCGCGCCACAGCTTTCTGAATCAGGGACGGTGCGTTGACAAATCCGAGTGTCCGGTTTGAGATCTCAATGCCGCGGATCAGCTCTTCGGCGTCCGCCGCTTCATCCGGCACCACGACATAACCGATACGCTCTCCCGGAAGGGAAAGGGATTTGGAGAAAGAATATCCCACCAGGGTATTGCGATAATATTTCGTCAGGAAATCCTCTTTGTTCCCGTCATACACCAGCTCCCGGTACGGCTCGTCCGAGATCAGATAAATGTCTGTTCCAAATTCAGCCTGCTTTTTCTCTAAAATAGCTCCGATCTGCTCCATCGTCTGTGGCTTGTAGATCACGCCGGTCGGGTTGTTCGGCGTATTCACGATAAGCGCCTTCGTCCGCGCGGTAATCTTTGCCTCCAGATCGGCAAGATCCGGCTGAAACGTCTCCAGATTCGGCTGTACAATCACAATCTTTGCGTCAAAATTCGCCGCATACTGGCGATATTCTCCGAAGAATGGTGCAAACACGATGACCTCATCGTCCGGATCGAGAATCGTCTTAAAAATAATGTTGAGCCCGCCTGCGGCGCCGACTGTCATCACCAGATTGTGCGCCGTAAACTTTGTTCCGAAACGTTCGTTCAAATTCTCCGCGATCGCCTGGCGTACTTCCTCGTAGCCCGCATTTGCCATATAACCGTGAATGCCCAGAGAACCTGCCGCTCCCTTTGCATCCGCCTCATCAAGAAGATCGCGGATCGCATCGTTTAACGCCTTCGGCGCCGGGGTTGCCGGATTGCCGAGTGAGAAGTCAAACACATTCTCCTCCCCGTACTTTGCAGCCATCTCCCTGCCCTCGTTGAACATGGCGCGGATTGCCGAATTGCCCTCCAGCGCTTTTTGTATTCTCTTTGATACCATAATACCTATCCTCTTTTCTGCGGTCTGACCCGCATCGTTTTCTCATTCCTTTACTTTATCAAATTACCACGCGAAAGTAAACGGTCATTTTGCAAAAATTTGCTTCATGCACAAGTATAACACATTTATGGGAAATTGAAAAAAGAACGGACAACTTCCCGAGAAAATATCCCCGCCCCGTTATCCGTTCTTTTCTTCTCTCTTCCTATGCGTTCACTGTATCCACAAAGCGCATGAAGGCTGCTCTTCCCTCTTCTGTACACTTGTAGACTCCTGCGTCGGTGAGAACCTCCTTAAATACCAGACCGATCTCTGTCTGAACGATCTCATGTAACCTCTCCGGTGTGATCTCGCCCTCCAGACCGCTGCCGGCGGTAAAGCCGTACTTTGGAAGAAATTCCTCCACCCAGTCTGCATGCTTCGCCAGCTTCTCGTCCGCACGGATGTCAGCGCCGTCTAAGATCGCCTGCTCCAGATCCGCCATCTCATCCTTCAAACGTGCCGGGAGCACTGCCAGACCCATAACCTCGATCAGGCCGATATTCTCCTTCTTGATATGATGAAGCTTTGCATGCGGATGGTATACGCCGAGCGGATGCTCCTCTGTCGTAATGTTGTTGCGCAGCACCAGATCCAGCTCATACGCATCGCCGCGCCGTCTTGCGATCGGTGTGATTGTATTGTGCGGCTCGCCGTCTGTCTCGGCGTAAACGAATGCCGCCTCGTCCGTGTAGCCTCTCCATGCGAGGAGAATCTTGTCTGCCAGATCGATCAGACGATCCTTATCTGCTGCGCTGATACGGATAACGGACATCGGCCATTTTACAATGCCTGCCTTTACATCCTCATATCCTTTAAATGTAATCTCACGCTCCACCGGTGCCTTTGCCATGGCGAACTCATAATGACCGCCCTGGAAATGATCGTGGCTTAAGATCGAGCCACCGACAATCGGCAGATCGGCGTTGGAGCCGACAAAATAGTGCGGGAACTGCTGCACGAAATCAAGCAGCTTTCCGAAGGTAGCGCGCTCGATCTTCATCGGTGTGTGGTTTGCGTTGAACACAATGCAGTGCTCGTTGTAGTAAACGTATGGAGAATACTGGAAAAACCAGTCGCTCTGGTTGATGGTCACCGGAATGATGCGGTGGTTCTGTCTCGCCGGATGGTTGATACGTCCTGCATATCCTTCGTTCTCCTTGCACAGGAGGCATTTCGGATAGCCGCTCTGCTTTGCTAACTTCGCCGCCGCAATCGCCTTCGGGTCCTTCTCCGGCTTCGACAGGTTGATCGTGATATCCAGCGTTCCGAACTCTGTGTCCGCCGTCCATTTCAGATCCTTCTTCACGCGGTATCTGCGGATATAGTCCGTGTCTCTGGACAGTTTGTAAAAATAATCCGTCGCCGCCTGCGGAGACTCCTTCTCATAAAGATCATAGAAACGGCGGACCACCTCGCTTGGTCTTGGAACCAGCATGCTCATGATCTTTGTGTCAAACAGATCGCGGTATGTAATCGTATTGTCCGGAATCAGCATCTGCTCCGCCGCATAGTCGAGCATCTCCGCAAGGATCTGCGACAGTGCCTCCTCGGCGCTCTCCTGCGTCATCGGCGTGCGCTTCTCATAAGCCGCCGTGGCTTCATCCTCCAGTTCGTCAATGTGAAACAGCTCCAGCAGACGGTTGATCGTAAACCGCTTATCCTGCGGCTCTATGAGTCCCGTCACCAGCCCGTATTCTGTCAGTTCCAATATTCTTTCCTGTATCATGATCCAACCTCGTTTCTAAATATACTCTGCCACTACGCCAATTTTACCGGACCGTCGCCGATCTCTACCACATAGAAATCTGCGGCATAGCCGATCTTGTTCTTATAGGCGGTTCCGACCTTCTCGATAAACGCATCCACCGCGTCATCCTTCACGATGCTGACCGTGCATCCGCCGAAGCCTGCGCCCGTCATACGGGAACCGATCACACCGTCGATCTTCCATGCTTCCTCAACCAGGGTATCCAGCTCGATTCCCGTTACCTCGTAATCATCGCGCAGAGATACGTGGGAGTCATTCATCAGCTTTCCGAACAGTGCAACATCGTTGTTCTGCAGTGCCTCCACCGCCTTGATCGTTCTCTGGTTCTCATATACGGCATGTTTTGCACGCTTTTGGCACACCGGACTTGTGATGGCATCCTGATACTGCTCAAACTGCGCTTCTGTCAGATCGCCGAGCGCGTTGATCTTTACCACTTTCTGCAGTTCGGCAAGCGCTGTCTCACACTCACTGCGTCTCTCGTTGTATTTGGAATCGCCGAGTCCGCGCTTTTTGTTGCTGCAGGAGATCACAATCTTCGCATTTTCAAGCTTAATCGGCGCATACTCATACTTTAAGGTCGCCGTATCCAGGAAAATCGCATGTCCCGCCTTGCCCATCGCAATGGCGAACTGATCCATGATACCGCAGTTGACGCCGTTGAATTTGTTCTCGGAATACTGACCGATCAGTGCCAGATCCTGATTCGTCACATCAAAGCCGAACATATCACGCAGGATGAATCCGGTCAGCACTTCCACCGATGCGGAGGAAGACAGTCCGGAACCGTTCGGGATGTTGCCGAACAGCACGAGATCCATACCGTACTCCACTTTCATGCCCTTCTCACCGAACGCCCACATTACCCCCTTCGGGTAGTTCGTCCAGTCTGCTTCCTTCTCCGGCTTAAGGTCCTCCACGGAAGACTCCAGCACACCGAGATTCTCAAAATTCATGGAATAAAAACGGAGCTTCTTGTCATCTCTTTTTCTCGCCACACCGTAGGTGCCGATCGTGAGCGCACACGGAAATACATGTCCTCCGTTGTAATCGGTATGCTCACCGATCATATTCACACGCCCCGGTGCGAAATAAACTCCGATCTCTCCCTCATCCCCAAATAATTCTTTAAACTTTGCAAGTACTGGTTCCCAGATCATGCGTTACCTCCTTATACATCATTTTTTCTATGAATGGTTTCTGTTACCGTCCTGTTGTAATTCTATTATAACGTCTCTGTGTTCCTTTGCAATAGACCTTTTTCAAACTGCAACATAATCAAAAAAACATGCAACAAAGTTGCATGTTTTTCTGATCTGTCATTTATCATTTTTCACAATGCCATCAATCACAATCTCCGATCATGCGGCAGCCCCGTTTTTTATACTTCCGGTTTAAAATCACGGATCAGCGAAAGCGTCGGCAGTGCGTTGCCATCGTAGTCAAACAGCGCCTGATTTGCCCACTCGTTTCCACATGGTCCCGGATCGTTCATGTATTTTAAGGATGCCGGTGTTGCCCAGCCGGAGCCCGGTACCGGAATCCATGCCGGCTCCCAGTAGAAGAATCCCTTTCCTTTTCCGCCTTTGATGTGGCTGATGCGGTTCAAGAAATCCTCCATGAAATCGTACTGCCCCTGCTTTGTCATCGGATATTCGATCTTCTCCACAAGCGCCGGTCTGGTCGCATATCCCTTGCGCTCTTCATCGGAAAGCTTCTCGTAATTCTTGTAGTCTTCCATCGTATAGCCCATGGAAACCTCGGCAATCACCAGATCCTTGCCGTAGCGCTCTGCAATGTCATTCATGTTGTCGTTTAACATCTGCAGTGATCCGTGCCAGAACGGATAATAGGAAAGTCCGATAATCTCGAAATCCTCCCCCCGCTTTGTAAAATTGTCGAACCACTCGCGGTACAGTGCATTGTTTCCGCCGTTATCCAGATGAATCATCACCGGAATCGCCGCATCCGCTTTCCGCACCGCACGAATTCCCGCATTGACGAACGTCGCAATATTGTCATAGTTCGGGACTTTTCCCTCCGGCCAGAGCAGACCGTTGGAAAGTTCATTTCCCACCTGCACCATGGTAATATTGACGCCGGCATCCAGGAATGTCTGCATGGATTCCAGGGTGTAATCATAGACCGCCTGCTCCAGCTCCTTCACACCGTAATCTGCCCATGCCTTCGGCTTGATCTGTTTGCCCGGGTCTGCCCAGAAATCGCTATAGTGAAAATTGAGAAGCACGCCGAACCCTGCCGCCGTCACACGCTTTGCAATCTCAAGAGAAGTTTTCAAATCATTCTCCCCTGCGCCGTAAGATTCGCCGGTCTCCGACCACGGATCATTCCACAGACGGATACGGATGGTATCAACGTCATAGCTCTTCATGATCGCAAGGAGATCCCGCTCCTCCCCGTTATCGTAATACTTTGCACCACACCGCTCCAGTTCGAGCAGTGTGGACAGATCCATTCCTTTTACAAACTTCATATGCCTCTTCACGGGCACAGATCTCATTCCATGCCCGCTCTCTCCTTTCTGTTTTTTTATATTCCACGGAAACCGAACCGCAGTGTTAACGGCTTTGTCACATCAATGTGATATTCCGGATGAACCGGAGCTCCCCAGCTGTCGTCTCCGCCGATGCCCATCTGTGCCAGTGCCACACGGACAACCGTGTAATGTACCTCAGGCAGTTCATACGCATGCATTGCATTTTCCAGTTCATGCGGTGTATAAGGCAGTGCGGAAAATGACAGTTCGTCTCCGGTAAAGAGCATGCCTCTTCCTCTTGCATCCGTCACCTTCGCGTAGCGCACGCCTACTTTGTTGCCGCACTCCTGCGGCACCAGATACTGCGCCATATTATCCGCCACGCGGTTTTTGTATACACCGAGCTTCGCGCCGCATCTGCGGTCCGCATACGTCTCCTGCGGTCCAAGTCCGTACCACTCCAGTCTGTCGTAATCCGCATTCAGCTTAAAGAGCATTCCAAACTCCGGCATATCGCCCAGCTCCTCCACCGGGTCATAGGTCAGCTCGGTCTGCACATACGCATCCGGCGTCACAGTGTACGTCACGCGGCATTTTGCCTGCGGCGTGGTCGGGAGCAGATAGGTATACGTGATGGAGACGCTGTTCTCCGCCTCTCTCACAACCGGTTCCTCATAATCGAACATGCCCTTGCTGCTCATGCCGGCATACATACTCGCGATCTTCCACTGCGCCATCCGCCCCTGCATGCGGCTTCCGCAGTCATTGTCGATCGGCGCGCGCCAGAAATTTGGCATCGGTATCTTCTCAATCAGCTCTTTTCCCATGTAGCGGTAGGACACCAGCCCGCAGTTGTTGTAGGAAAACAGTACGTCAAAATTCTCTCCCTTCACGCCCAGATTCCACTTTCCGCGGATGACTTGAAGTCCCGCCTTACGGTTCGTCACACACTTTCCCTCATATTCTGCCGCGGCAGCACCGATTGTCCCGCCGTTTGCAGGCGCTTTTGCCGAAAAAATCTTCTGACCGAATGCGATCTCATGATCCGGCTCTGCCCACAACAGTTCTTCGCGCAGCACAAACGATACGGTCAACGCGTATTCCGCCCCGGCTTCCTTTCCCGCATGCTCCAGTTCATCGGCAAGAACCTTGCAGCCCTCCAGTTCCGCCAGAACAAATGTCTTTTCTAAGAGAGGTGCCACAGACAGTGTCGTTTTTCTGCGGTTCACCGCCACACCGTTCTTCTCCAGCAGAAGGATGCAATCATACTCTGCCGTATCGGTAAACAGGTTTTTATTTTTTACCGTAAAACCATCTGCGGTAAACGATATGCTGATGTTCTGGTAATTGAATTTTACTTCCTGCATCTTCGGCGACTCTGCGCGCCCCTTTGCATAGCAGATGCCGTTGCCGCTGAAGTTATAATCTGTCGGCCGCTCCAAGGAATCCCCGCCGTACGCCTGAAATTCCTTCCCGTAGCGGTCTTTTTTCGTGATGGACTGGTCGATGTAATCCCAGATAAATCCGCCCTGATAGCGCGGCTCCGTGTCGGTCAGATCGGTGTACTTGTGCATCGCGCCGCAGGAATTGCCCATCGCATGCGTGTACTCACAGCAGATAAACGGCTTCTCCTTCTGCTCCGCCAGATTTTTCACAATCCGCTCTACCGGCGGGTACATCTGGCTCTCCATATCGCTGCTTCCATTGTAACGTCTGTCGTTGTAGACTCCCTCATAGTGAACCAGGCGGTCGGAATCCAGCTTTCTGAACTTCTCAGACATCTGATAAATCACGCTTCCACCGTAAGACTCATTGCCGCAGGACCAGATCAGGATCGCCGGATGGTTCTTATCGCGCTGGTAACAGGAATTCACGCGGTCGAGCATTCTCGCCTCCCACTTCGGATTATCCCCCGGCACAATCGTCTGCGGATCGGCAATCTTACGCATTGCCGCTGCATCCCAGCTTCCGTGCGACTCCATATTATTCTCTGCAATCATGTAGAGTCCGTAGATGTCGCAGAGCTCATACAGTCCGACATTGTCCGGATAATGGCACGTACGGATGGAATTGATATTGTTCTGCTTCATGGTCACGACATCGGTGAGCGTCTCCTCCATGCTCACCACACGTCCGGTCAGGGAACTGAATTCGTGGCGGTTCACGCCCTTAAACACAATCCGCTTTCCGTTTAAAAGCATCAGTCCGTCCTTCATCTCGAACCGGCGGAAGCCGATCTTCGACGCGACGACTTCCTGCATCTTCCCTGCCGCATCATACACTTCCATCCGAAGTTCATACAGATACGGTTCCTCTGCACTCCACAGCTTCACATCCGCCACTTCCCGCGAGACATGCAGGACTCCGTCAATCTTCTCCTCCAGAGCAAACACCTCCGTGCCCTCCGGTGTCTCATAGCGGCTCTCCGCCAGATCAAGCCTTCCGCGCTCCACAAGCCGCATGCGCACACTTCCGCTGCCGCAGGAGCAAAGATCCAGTTCCAGCGTACCGCAGGACAGATTCTCCGCCACCTGTGGACGGATCTTAATGTCGCAGAGATGCGTCTTCGGAATCATGTAGAGATAAACGCTGCGGAAAATACCGGAAAACCGGAAGAAATCCTGATCTTCGCACCAGCTTCCGATCGTCCACTTGAAGACCTGCACCGCCAGCTTATTCTCCCCTTCCTTAAGGTAAGGCGTCAGTTCAAATTCGGACGGTGTAAAAGAGTCCTCACTGTATCCGACATATGCTCCGTTCAACCAGAGTGCCATGCCGCTCTCCGCTCCCTGGAACGAGATAAACACACGCTCTCCCAAAAAGGACTCCGGCAATGTGAAATATTTCACATAACTTGCGACCGGATTGAACTTCGTCGGCATCTCGTCCGTCCAGACGTCTTCCCTTCCATCCCACGGATACTGCGTGTTCGCATATTGCGGACTGTCATAGCCTTCCATCTGGATATGTGCCGGCACGCGGATGTCATCCCATCCCCTGCAGTCGTATTCCGGCTTTTCAAATCCATGGATCGTCTGCTCATAGTTTCTCGCATAGTGGAATTTCCATGATCCGTCTAAAAACTGGCGGAAACTGCTCTTTCTTCCGAGCGGATCCAGCCACACGTCCGCCTCATCCCAGTTCCGGTACGCCACATGGTCGGAGTGCGCCGCCACGCGGTTCTCCTCGTAATATTCCGGATCACTTAATCTCTCAAACAAAAATTCTCCCATACTGTTCATCCCCCAATTTATGATTGCTGTTATTGCGTTTGTTAAGTTCATTATAGCGAAAAAATGCGCATTTTGTACTTATTTTTCGGCACAAAACGCGCATTTTCCACCATTATTTATTACCATCCTTTTCGCGCGGAAATATTGTAATTTAAAAGCTTTGTCTCGTAATTTTCCGGATTGATTTTCCACTGATAGGGGGATGTGTTTAAAAACTTTTTAAAATTCCGGTTAAATGTGGATGTTGTCGTAAAGCCTACCTTCTGTGCCACAATGTCCATCGAATCCGTCGTCTTTTTCAACAGATCGCATGCCTTCTGAATCCGGACAAGATTGATGTAATCCACCGGAGACATGTTCATACAGGACTCAAACAGCCTTCTGAAATGCGTCTCACTCATATGACATTCCTGCGCCAGCTCCTCCACCCGGATCATGTGCATATATTCCATGCGCACATAATCGAGTGCCGCCGCAATCTGCGTCACTCCCGAATGTTTCTGCATTTCCGCACCCTGCACTTCCTGCTTTGCCTCCTGCTCCTCATTCAGCCGGATAATCTCTATCACAAGAGAATACAACAGACCTCTCACGCTGTCCGTATAATGGCTGCGCCGTCCCCGCATCTCCTCCATGATCTGCCGGACAAGAAACGCGAGATTGTGATTCTCCCATTCATGGAGAAACAGCGCTCTCCGGTTGACTTTCCGGATCAGTTCCCGGCAGAACAGCTCATTCTTCGGATACATTTCCGCAATAATCTGCGCCGGATCAAAAAACAGATATTCCCAGTAGCTTGGTCCTTCTTTTGTATTGCTGATCGTCACATGAGGATAATTGTTCGGTATAATACTTACCATAGCAGGCTGATAGGGGCGCTGTTCTTCGTCCAGAATCAATTTCCCCGTACCGTTTCTGCACACTCCGATCTCCATCAGATTGTGAAAATGAAGATGTACCTCATCATGACCATAATCCCGGATCCAGTTTTCTCCAAGAAGTGCCAGAACATATTCATTTTGCGGTATCTCATAGAACCGAAGCTCGATGGTATCTTTCTTCTTTTTCCCCATAATTACTCCATTTTCTCCCCGCTGTGGCAGCGTAAAGCTCCTCGCCGTGACAGTTCGATTCCGCTTCGCTTCTTCTCGCTGTGGGCTGTCGCCCTATAGACAAAACCGGCTGCGTCTGAAAGAAAATAAATTTTCTTCTGCCGCAGCCGGCTTTCTCTACACTGCTCGTAGCTTAATCAAAGTCGAACTTGTCGAACCGCTGGTGCATTGCCTTATAGCGGAAGCGGATCATTTCATTTTTCTCCAGGACATCTTCTTCTGTTCCTCTGTACTGGCAGCGGATACAGCTATAAATACCTGTTTCCTTATTGTAAAACATATCAATGTCCAGATCTCTTAAAAAGCAGGACGGGCATCTATAATTTAATTTGCCTTTGCCAAGTTGAGCCATGTTGCAAATACCTCCTTATCTGAGATTGTTTTTCTGTATCCCAGGGTAAACATCGGTGAGAATGCATATCCCTCTTTTACATATCCCTCTGCGTCCGCGTTGGATGCAGTCATGGATACGCGTGTCTCGATCTCCGGAATCACGGCGCTTACTTCTGTCGCACCCTTGACACCCTCCTCGCGGCACTTGTACTCATAATGGATCGTCTTCTCTTCCGGTCCGTCGATCTTTAAGGTGATATGGGACATATCCTCGGAATACTCAGTTGTGCCGTAGCATGCAACCATATACTCGTTTAAGGTAACCTCTGCACTCGGGTCACTCATCTCAAGGATGGTACGCTCGATCTTGATGTTGGAGGAGCCTTCCTCAAAGTACTCTTTTGTCTGAAGCTTTACAGTCAGATCGCGAAACTCGATCGTTACCGGATCCAGTGTCAGGATTCTTGTCTTTCCCTCCTGTGAAAAATGTGCGTGTGTCGGGCAGAGACACAGATCTACTTCCTCACCCTTGTAGGAAAGCTTCGCACTTCTTACAGTTCCCTCTCCTGCGTAATGTGTGAAGTAACCTGCACGGTACTTCTCCTGAATCAGGAACGGATAAGAGGCATCCTGTACATGCTTTGTGCCGATACCAACCGACCACTCCAGCTTCGCTGCATACGGACGAAGGTCGACGATTGCACCGCCCTGATCCATATTGACGCAGGCTCTCATGTACGGATCACAGTACCAGAACAGCTGCTTGTCTGATCCGTAGAGGATATCTCTCCAGAGTGCGCACTCCGGCTCATTGTAGTTGCCGGCATCCACGCCCTTCTTCTCGCGGTAGTAATCTGCGAACTCGGACATTGTCATATCGACTAACTTGCCCTCTTTTTTCAGCTTGCCGTAATATGCACAGCCGTCGCTGTAAGACTTGTAGAGAAGCTCATACGGCTGCTCCCAGCGTCCCATCTTGTTCATCCAGCCCGGTCCTACAAACATCATGTTGTATGCATAGCCGTTGTTGTATTTTCCTAACGAACGATACTGATCGATCAGGTTGTACAGATACGGGTACTCCCAGGTCTTTGTATCATAGATCATTCCACGAAGTACATTCTGTGGATGCGTTCCGAAGTTGGAACCGTTACCGTCATAGCATGCGATCAGGTCGCGGGACAGATGCGGGATTGCAACGATACCGCTGTCCTCAGCCGCATTGGCTGCCGGCGCATGTGTATTCTGCTTGGACGGAATCCACGGTGCCCATGGGCCGCCGTCGAATAAGGTGTACCAGGAGTTGTTGCAGGTATGGTAAGCTTTTGGGCCTTCCTCCCAGCAGGTGGCAACCGCACACTTTACGGTCGGATAAGTTGCCTTGATATAGTTGGTCAGATCGGCATCCATGTAGTAGGAACCGGTTGACTCCGGATAGAATCCGAATCTGTCATGGAACTTCTCAAACACATCGTTGACGATGGCTTTCTTGTCCTCCATGGAGAACATCCAGATACAGAAATCCTTGGTCTTGTATTTCTCACGGAACTCCTCACACGGAAGTCCGAGTAAGGATAACGCGATCTCGTCTCCGTATACGTCATGGTCATGCTTCGCAATCTCCACTGCCTCGTCATTGAAAAGAGATGCGTATGTCATCTGAATGGTTACTTTTAATCCATTCTGATGTGCGAGTCTCTGCTGTGTCTTGAAAATATCCAGAGATTCTGTCAAAAGAGCCTTATCTCCGATGTCCTCTTCCTTTCCCTGTCCTGTGACAGTTGCGGAATACTCCGGAACCATCTCTGGTCTGTGAATCAGATTTAAAATAAATTGATCCATTTTCTTCCTCCTCAATTTCTATATTTCTTTCATTTTTATGGAAAAGATGCCTGGTGCATCCTCACCCGCCTACCAAAAGGCCTGTATTCCCCTCTGACTAGAAGCACTCTGAAAACTGC
>ENA-USUM01001513-USUM01001513.1-human-gut-metagenome-genome-assembly--contig:-NODE-1513-length-14358-cov-36.927876_pt1 | contig 14358 bp, 7 predicted proteins | sample MGYA00250063_ERZ773402 | MGnify/ENA primary metagenome ERZ773402 (study PRJEB29103, sample SAMN06112030) | human gut metagenome | biome: human gut; feature: ankylosing spondylitis patient; material...
ATTTTTTCTGGTGCAGGAGGTCTAAGTCTTGGTGCAGAAATGGTTGGAATAAAAATCAGTCATGCTGTAGAAATTAATCCAAGTGCAGCTAAAACCTTCTTGCGAAATCACAAGGGGGCAGAAGTACACCAAGGTGATATTAAGGATATAAAATCATCTGATCTTATCTCCAAAAATCATCCTGTGTTTGTAATTATGGGAGGGCCTCCATGCCAAGGCTTTTCCCTTTCCAATACACGGACAAGGAATATGGAGAATAAGAATAATTTTTTATTCTTAGAATTTGTAAGATTGGTTAAAGAAATTAAACCTACATGGTTCGTCTTAGAAAACGTGTGGGGGCTTACCAACATCAATGAAGGCCAAACAAAGACCATGATTGAAAATTGTTTCCAAGAATTAGGATACAAAGTGAAATCTGAAGTCCTGTGGGCTTCTGACTATGGAGTACCACAAAAAAGGAACCGTTTTTTTATGGTTGGGAATAAGAATGGAATAGAATTCGAATTTCCAAAACCATTTGATTATGAAGTCACTGTTGAAGAAGCTATAGCAGATTTACCAATACTTGCTAATGGACAAATGCTTGCAGAAGCACCTTACATGATACCTTTTGAGCAGTCCAGTGATTATGCACAACAAATGCGCAAGAAATCAGATGTTGCTACACAGAACTATGTGTCACGCAACAATGAACTTGTTATAGAAAGGTATCGGCATATTCCACAAGGTGGAAATTGGCGCAACATTCCTGATTATTTGATGAAAAATTATGCGGACAAGGGGCGTTGTCATAGTGGAATTTACAAAAGACTTGTTGCAAACAAACCTTCTGTTGTAATATCAAACTATCGTAAAAGTATGTTGATTCACCCATATCAGGATAGAGGACTTTCCGTAAGAGAAGCAGCCCGTTTACAAAGTTTCCCAGACAACTTTATCTTTGAAGGCCCGATATCTCACATACAACAACAAATAGGAAATGCAGTTCCGCCATTGCTTGCAAAAGCAGTTTTTTCTCAAATCGTAAAAATTTCTAAAAAATTACAAGAAATATGAGCAAAGATAAAATCAATGTACCGAAGGCATCAACTCTAATGGGCCCTTTGCGTTCTATGGGTTACACCTTTGAGTCTGCGGTTGCTGATGTTATTGATAATAGTATCAGTGCTCATGCTTCAATCATTAAAATATTATTTCCTACTAATCCTCTCGACTCAATAGCTGTTGGCATTATGGACAATGGTGACGGTATGACAGATAATGAACTATTTGAAGCTATGCGTTATGGTTGCATGGCTTCAGAAATAGAACGTAAACAGGATGATTTAGGTCGCTTTGGTTTGGGAATGAAAGCAGCTTCTCTTTCCCAATGCCGAAATCTAACTGTCGTTAGTTTTGACACGAATTCAAATCTCAACGCTTATACATGGGATTATGTTTATATTCAGAAGAAACAGGACTGGATTGTACAAGAACTTACAGAAAATGAAATAAGTAAACTTCCGTATATAAACTCATTGATAGAAAATAAGAAAGGAACACTTGTGCTTTGGCAGGATTTCGATGTTATATCCAAATCAAGTGATGGACAAGTATATGAAACACTTATTGATTTGCGAAAATCTCTTGAAAAGACATTGGCATTGATCTATCATAGATTCTTGTCCCAAACCATAACTTCAAAATTAAAGATATACATCAACAAACAGTCTGTTAAACCACTTGATCCTTTTTTAGAGCATCATCCCAAGACAACCTATAAAAAGGAGCGTACCATTGCCATAAATGATAGTGAAGGCAAGGAGCGTCTTATTTATATCAAGCCTTTTGTCTTGCCGTTTGCTACAGACATGAGTGAAAGCGATAAGAAACTTATTGGTGGAATAGAAAACCTTAGAACTAAACAAGGTTTTTATATTTATCGCAATAATCGTTTGATTATATGGGGAACTTGGTTTGGTATGAAACCACGTGCTGAACTAACAAAGAATGCTCGTATTCGTGTAGACATTCCAAATTCTCTTGATGACATATGGGGTATTGACATAAAGAAACAGAATGCCAGCATACCAAAGAGAATTCTTCATCAGTTAAAGAGAACTGTTGTTGAAGCGTTGGACATCTCGGTGAATCAGCAAACTTATAGAGGACGAACTGTAAAGATTGATGATGATACCGATTATATTTGGGATAGAAAAGAAGGACGTAATAATACTTTTTTCTATCAGATAAATCGGGAAAGTAAACTTTACAAATTTGTCAGAGAAAAGATGTCTGATTCCGATTATAGTTATTTGGAAATATTACTAACTGAAATAGAAAGGAATATTCCAACACAGCAAATGTATATAGACAAATCTAATGAAGTAATTTCTGGTGAAGAAACAGATAGTAGATTCGATGATGTCTTTCAGATTGCAGTAACTATGATCGCGACATTAAAATCTACAGGTAATCAATCGTATGAGGATATTATAAATGGCTTGATGAAATCTGAGCCTTTTTGTAAGTATCCGAAACTAAGAGTTAAACTTATTGAAAACTTTAAGAGTTAAATATGACGGACGATTTATACTTATCATTAAAGCAAATTACATATGGATTTATCAACGCTGACAAAAGCGCTGGTAAAGAGGTAAAATATGAGAACATTAGTTCTTATATAGATAGAGCTGTATCTTTGTTTCCAGTCTCATGTGATGACAAAGCCAAAAAACGTCTTTTTACTGATATTGAATACCAGTTCCAGATAACTCACGCTAAAGGGCATGTTATATTTGACGATTACGACAATGCTAACGAATGGTACAGCAATGACAAAATAGAAGATCCTTATTTTTGGAATAGATACAAAAGTCTTCTCTTGGCAAATCCCTCTTTTAACATTAAGAGTATAAATCTTTTGGATGAAGAAACTTTGCCTAACATCATGAATTGTCTTGGAAATCCAAAAGAGCTGTTTGAGGGTAAGAGATTTAGAAAAGGACTTGTAATTGGTGATGTCCAATCCGGTAAAACAGCCACATACTCAGGTCTTATTTGCAAAGCTGCTGATGCTGGATATAAAGTTGTAATACTCCTTGCTGGTATAACAGAAAGTCTTCGACAGCAAACGCAAGAACGTATAGACGAAAGTATTGTCGGCATAACGTATAAAAAAGTTGGCAAACAAGTGATTAGCAACAAAATTGGTGTTGGAAAAGACAACAAGCAACTTAGAGCTACGTCTTTTACATCATGTGTAAGTGATTTTGTTGGCAACCATGATAAAATTGCCATGTCTTTAAATTCACAAAACTCACTTATAGTTTTTGTCGTTAAGAAGAATGTATCTGTATTAAACAAACTTTATAAATGGTTATATGATCAAAATGTTGATACAGTAAAGGGTTACATTGATATACCAATGTTACTTATTGACGATGAAGCAGACAATGCATCCGTAAACACCAAGAAAGACGAAACGGATCCCACAAAAACAAATAAGCTCATACGCCAAGTATGTTGCTTATTCAAAGATACAACTTATGTAGGGTTTACAGCAACGCCATTCGCAAATGTTTTCATAGATCCAGACTCCGTTGACAGCATGAGAAATGCAGATCTGTTTCCTGAACATTTTATTTATGCTTTAGAGCCACCATCTAATTATGTGGGTGCTCAAAAAATATTCTATGAGGATGGTCCTTATTACAGGAATCTTCGCTACATAACCGATATAGAAGAACCTGATTACACATCAGAAGAATATCATGATATGGTAGAGAATGATGCCGAGACATTAAATTCAGGTACATTTTATTACCGTCATAAAAAAGAATGGAATGGGCAACTACCAAAATCATTGGATGAAGCTGTCTATTGTTTCTATTTAGCTAATACAATACGTGATTTACGAGGAAACCATTCCTCTCCACGCAGTATGTTAGTTAATATGAGCCGTTTTATAAAAGTACAAAAGTATATTGCTGAACATATTGAAACATTGCACGAAAAAATAGTAGATGACATCCGATTCAACTTTAGTGACGATTCGGAGAGCAATAAGTCCTTGCCTTTATACAAAAGGTTTGAAACTATTTGGAATAAGCATTTTGTACATGTTCATGACATAACTTTTGAGCGCATCATACAGAAACAGGCCATACTAAATGCTATAGATAAAATTAAAATTATGGTAGTCAATGGCTCTAAACAGAGCAGTGCTCTTGACTATCGTAACAATAAAATTTTACGTGTCATTGCAGTGGGTGGACTTGCCCTGTCCCGTGGGCTTACTTTGGAAGGACTTCTTGTAAGTTACTTTTATCGTAACACTTCAACTTTTGATGTGTTAATGCAGATGGGACGTTGGTTTGGCTATCGTGCTGGTTATGATGATATATTCCAAATTTGGACAAGCAAGAATAGTGCAGAATGGTATGCAGAAGTAGCGAGATCTTCTCAAGAATTGAAAGACAATATTAAAGATATGTACGACCAACGCCTTACACCAAAAGATTTTGGTATTAAGGTTCGAGACAATTCCGTGGAGTTACAGATAACAGCATCCAATAAGATGCGTAATGCTCTTGGCTTAGATGTTCGCTATTCATTCTATGGAAATATCTATGATACACCTTATGTGAGTTTTAACATCGAGCATAACAGAAATAACCTTAAACAAACAGGTGATTTGATAGCCAGATTGTTTGCTGGAGGATACACTCTCAGATACACGGATTTGGTTAAAAAGTCAAATAAAGATGTGTGTGATGCATCCGATGGAACTTCAAGATTCTTCGAGAATGTACCAAAGGATTTAGTAATTTCATTTCTTAAAAACATAAAATGTTCAATGGCAAATGGTAATTTCCACATTCCTAACATTTTGGAGTTCTTATCCGATCCAAACAATACAGGAATAGAACTATGGGATATAGTGATAGAAGGTGGTGAAAGCCAAGAGCATGTTTCTTTCGATGGGTTAAAAGCTATAAGGTGCATGAAACGTTCCATTGAATATGGGAATAAAAATGTAGTACAAATTAGTTCTAGGCGTAGAGTATTAAGTGGTAGCTCAGAAGGCAAATTCGCTTTATCAAAGGAGCAGATACAGCTTGCTGAAAAAAGATGTACAGAGGATTGGATTTCAAAAGGAGAACCTACTGAAGGACGTGAATTTAAACTGAAAGCATATTTTCAATACTTGCCGCAAAGGAAACCAATTTTCATTATCATGCCCATAGCGCCCAAGGAAGCGACATCTGACGAGAATGAGCGAATGACCAAATTCCGTACAGAACTTGGCAATGACAAAATTATCGCTTTTGCAATAGGTTTGCCAGGAGTACAAGGAATGGAAAATGCTGTTCATTACAAAATAAACAAGATTTTTCAACGTCTCAATATTGAGGATATAGAAGAAGAGGAGGTAGACGATGCAGACTAAGATTTTCACAATCCTTTCAGGAGATATCCCTGCAAGTCATTTCATCCGCATAGGTAATAATCGTAATATTAATATCTATGTTGGAAGGGACGAGTATGGCCGTTATTCTTTCGACTTTAGAGGTAGTTTTAAAATCTCCAAAACCAAAAGTTCTGAGATTATAAGTGTATCTCACATCAATTGTAACAACGACATTTTCTTACGATTCTCATTGGAGAGACCTTCTTTACTTGAGTATTTCTGCACTTTTTGTGAAGATTTAATGTCTTCATGTGCAGTTATCAATGACGATGAAACCGCTTATCACACTTTAAGAACTCGCTATTTTTCTTGGAAACAATTGTTTAAGCCTAATCATGGAAATCTCTCAGAGATTGAAATCATGGGGTTGATTGGTGAGCTACTTTTTCTTAAAGGTGTGATGATTCCTGATAAAGGTTTAGATAAGGCGTTGGAAAGTTGGACTGGCCCAGAAAAGACTCATAAGGATTTTTCGCTTGATGAAGAATGGTATGAAATTAAAACAATAGCTGTAGGCAAGGAGACTGTTCACATCTCGTCAGTAGAGCAATTGGACAGTGAAGTCTGCGGTTCCCTTGTTGTATATGCTTTAGAGAAGATGAGCACATCATATAATGGGTTAAGGTTAAATGCACTTGTCACTAACATTATTGCCTCTATAAGTTCCACTATCCAAAAGGATTACTTTCTTGCTAAGCTTGGACTATACGGCTTTGACTTTTCTCCCGAAAATGACAATTATGTATACGACTTGAAGGCTATGAATATATATAAAGTTGAAGGAAACGATTTTCCAAGAGTTATGAGAGAGAAATTACCTAAAGCAATTTCTAAAATACAATATGATATTGTACTCTCAAATATAGAAAAGTTTAAAATTTCGTAAAGAACAAATCTTTAAATTATGGACATCGAGGAATATAGAAAACAATTTATCGATGAATTGAGGTTCAATGCCGAACATGAAGGCACTGAGCCTGAAACTCAATTCATAGAGAAATATCTTTCGGACTTGGAAGAAATCGGAGAGTTGAACGATCCTATACCAATGTCTGTAGAGATGCGCGGTTCTCGAAATAGATTGCTTGCATTTGATGCTTACGCATATGATGAAGCTGATGGGGCATTAATTTTGATTGCAAGTGATTTTACCAATGAACGTGATAGTACCCCAACACTTACAAATTCACGTATAGAGGATATATACACACATATGTTGAATTTCCTTGATGAATGTGTACAAGGTAATATCAGCAAATATTGTGACGATTCCGATCCAGCACTGATTATAGCAAATGAGTTTCGTAAAAAGATAGGTAAAGGATTGCTATCTACAGAAATCCTTCGTTTCAAATTCTTTATATTGTCTAATGCCACACTAAGCAAGCAAGTGAAGAATTTGTCAAAACCAGAATTTTTGGATCGTCCTGTCGAACTTAACGTATGGACATTAGAACGATTCTATCAAACATTTGCCTCTAATTCAAGTGAGATAATAGAAATAGATACTGCTGACTTTGGTTGTGATGGTATCCAGTGTCTAAAAGCAGACATTGGAGTTGACAGTGAATATGATGCCTATCTTGGCATTGTGCCAGGTAAGTTTCTTGCTGACATTTACCTAAAATATGGAAGCAAACTACTACAAGGCAATGTGCGAGCATTTTTAAGTGTAAGAGGAAAAGTCAACAAAGGAATTAGAGATACTATCATAAATCATCCTGAGAATTTCTTCACTTTCAATAATGGTATAGCTGTTGTTGCTCGTTCTGTTTCATTTTCTGCAGATAAAACTCAAATAGTACATTTTAAGGATTTGCAAATTATCAACGGAGGTCAAACGACGGCTTCTTTGGCTAATGCCATCATTAAAAAAGAAGCTCGCTATGGCATGGATAATTTGTATGTTCCGATGAAATTGACAGTCTTGAATGTTGAAAATGATTTGTCTGAAGAACAAGTAGAGCAATATAACAGCATAACAAAGACTATTTCACAATGTGCAAATAGCCAAAATGCTGTTTCTGAGGCTGATTTTTTCTCTAACCACCCATTCCATGTGTTAATGGAAAAATTGTCTAAAAAGGTAATGGCACCTCCTGTAAATGGAAATCCATATCAAACGATATGGTTTTATGAGCGTTCGCGAGGCAAATGGGAACAGGAACAAATGAAACTGACACCAGCACAGAAAAAGAAATTTTGTGAGATGCATCCTAAGAATCAAGTCATCAAAAAGGAAAAGCTTGCAAAATGTTACAATACAATACTGATGAATCCACATCAAGTATGCCAAAGTTCTGCAATCAATTTCAATAGATTTGCTGGTGTTATTGAAAAAATTTACGATGAGAATAGAGATAGTATAAATGAGGATTTCTTCCGTAAATGCGTTAGCTCCGTTATACTTTTCGATACTCTTGATGGATTGATTAGTAAGGCTTCATGGTATCCTAAAGGTGGTAACAAAGCCCAGATAGTACCATATACGATAGCCAAACTCATGACTCTCATCCCTAAAGGCAAAGATATAGACTGGCGTTATATATGGCAGAAACAAACTCTTTATCCTGAATTGGCAGAAGAATTGTTGAGACTTGCGTATTGTACTCATAACTTCTTGATGGATCAAGCAAACGGAGGTATCGTTAGAACCATATCACGTACACAAGCTGTATGGAAGAATTTCCAAGATTACAAATATACACTTGGTGAAACATTCTTGTCAACATTAGTGTCTATCGAAGAAACAAAAAATGCAGAACGTGCAGCAAAACGTGCACATAAGTTTGACGCAGCTATTGATGCATCTGTGGAAATTTTCAATCTTGGAGCAAATTATTGGATGAAAGTATACAATGACCTTATGAAAGAGAACGTTCTTTCTTATGGTGATTGTAGCTTTATAAAAGGAATTGCAGACTACATTGCAAAGCAGAATTTACCTTCTGCCTCACAATGTAAGCGTTTGGTTAAAATCGTGAACAAGGCTGAAGACAAAGGCTACATAATGCCAAATTAAAAAACATTTTATGGCACTCGCAATAAACATAAACGACCTGCTTAACAAGCAGAAAATAGAATCTAACCGCATTGAGTTCAAGAAAGGTTGGAACCCAGGAAGCATATATCACAGTATATGTGCTTTCGCCAATGACTTTGATGACCTTGGTGGTGGATATATCATTGTAGGTGTAGATACCGATGATAAGACAGGCATGGCAATACGACCTGTAGAAGGCGTGCCAATAGAAAATATAGATAACATTTTGCAAGAGATGGTGGGTTACAACAACAAAATGACTCCATACTACTTGCCTCGCACTTCTGTAGAGGAGGTTGATGGCAAACAGTTGATAGTTATATGGTGTCCTGCTGGCAGTTACCGTCCATATTCTGTGCCTGTAAACGTAACAGCGAAAGGGACAAAAGAATATTTCTACATTCGCAGTGGCACAAGTAGCATTGAGGCAAGAGGTGAAGTTCTCGTTGAATTGCGAGAGTTGGCTAATCGTGTGCCTTTTGATGAACGAGGCAATAGCGACATCCAGTTGGAAGATATTTCTCTGGTGCTTCTTCGTGATTATCTTGTCAAAGTGGGTAGCAAACTGGCTGATGACGTGATAACGACTCCGCTTTCTACCATACTTGACCAAATGGAACTGTACACAGGACCAAAAGAAAACCGTTTGCTTCGCAATGTGGTAGCCATGATGTTCTGCGAGAATCCAAGCAAGTTCTTCCCTTACACTCAGATTGATGTAGTGACATTCCCTAACGGAAAGATGAATGATCCAAACAATTTCACAGAAGTTACATTCAAAGGCAGTGTTCCGCAGATGATAAAACAGACAATGGATTACATCAAGAGCAATGTACTCAAAGAGCATGTGCGTAAGATTTCCGGTAGGCAGGAGGCAGAACGTTTTTGGAACTATCCATACGATGCTATTGAGGAAGCAGTTGTAAACTCTGTATATCACAGAGATTTCTTGCAGCATGAACCAATAGAGATTACCATTGAACCAAGCGGAATCTCTATACTCAATTGTCCTGGACCTGACAGAAGCATCTCCAAGGAGGATATAGAAAAGGGCGATATGCTAAAAAGCCGTCGCTATCGTAACCGTCGTTTGGGTGATTTCTTAAAAGAACTTGACCTTACAGAGGGTCGCTCAACAGGTGTTCCAACAATACAAACAAAGTTAGCAGAGAATGGTTCACCACGTGCCATCTTTGAAACTACAGATGACCGCTTGACGTTCTTGGTTACTATTCCTGTTCATGAAGGATGTCGTGAAAGTTCGGAAACGAATAGCAACAGTTCGGAAACAGACATACTTGGTTCGGAAAGAAGTTCGGAAACAAAAACGAAAAGTTCGGAAAGAAGTTCGGAAACAAAGGACTTGATTATAGATATTATAAAACAAGACCCACATATAACAGCCGCTGAAATCGCAATGCAATTGAATATGTCTTCACGAGGAGTTGAGAAGCAAATACGTAAACTTCGTGAATTAGGCAAAATTAAACGAACAGGTGGTAGATTTGGAGGCTATTGGGAAATCGTAATATTAGACAAAGAATAAAACGGATATGTTATTAGGAAACAAGATAAGGTCTCTAAGAGACGAACAAGGAATATTGCAGCGTCAAGTAGCTGCATACTTAGAAATAGATACTCCAATGTTCAGCAAGATTGAACGTGGGGATAGGCGAGCAAAGAGAAGTCAAGTAATTCAAATGGCAACATACTTCAAAGTGGATGAAAAGGAAATGCTCACTCTTTGGCTTGCCGACAAAGTATTGGATGCTTTGGAGGGTGAAGACGAATTGAAACTTACAGCCATTGAAATTGCAAAAGATAAGTTAATTGATGTTAATCGCTAATTTGCAACAAACAATTCACCTTCTGATATAAACAACACAAGATTGATTTCTCGCAGACGATGGGAACTTTAGGGTATCATTTACGCTTGATGCCGTAAAGTTTCTTTTGATTTACAGATACTTACAAAATACATACTGGTTCAAGCGTGAGAGTCTGTACCTATTACTCGTCCCACAACTTGAGGCTCTCGCATTGCCCATCTTGGTTGAACGAGCAATAGCAGAGGCCTCACGCAAATATGCATAATCAATTTCAATTTTCTTACAGAAAACTGAAATTTAGTAAATACATATCCACTATGGCATCTACTGTTGCTTCATCCTTGACCAAGATTAGAAATTTGCGAGATTTCAAGTTGTCAAGAAAGAGCGTAAGTAAACGCTTTCAAAAATATTATGTCAGCACACCCTCCCACATATCCAATATCGGGACTCTGTGGGCGATATGCATTGCAAATGTACTAATAATTTTGGAAAAAAGTCATTTGGGGACATAATTTTTTTGATGGGAATAAACCGCCCCAATCGTAAATCTGCGATTGGGGCGGTTTATGCTGATGTAGATGGGCTATTCCACTGTCAGCGTGGCACCTGCGGAGTGGCTTGTGAGAGCCGGTGCATATTGGCATTGCAGCGAAGCGATACCGCTGGTGTATGTGCCGGCATTGTTGGCGTAGACGTCGTAGGTGATCACGTATGTGCCCTTGCTGATGTGGCTGAAGAAGATGTTGGTTGCCGAGTCGCGCGTCTCGCGGTATGATCCGGTGCCGTCTTGCCATTCGTATACGCTCAGCTGGTCTGCCGGTTCGAAGCATGCACCACGGTTGTCGGTGAGCGCCACGAAGTCGAGGTCGCGCTCCGAACGGATTGTGAGCCGCACTTGTATGCGGTCGCCAACGGCAAATTCCGTTGTGGCATCGGGGCGCAGCGTGTTGGCACTGTTGTAGACGTAGAACTGTTTTTCGATACGTATGTCGGCGTTTGCGTGGCTCTTAACACTGTCGGCGGGCGCATTGTATTGGCAATATACCGCTCCCCATGCCGGACATCCCTTGTCGCGGCGGATGCTGATACTGCCATCGTTGCGTTTCATGTCGATGCTTCGTCTGATGTATCCGAAGTAGGGCGTTGCGGCGTCGGTGTCAATCTTGACGTTTCCAACTTTGATTTGTGGTGCTTTGCGCACTGCGGCAGTCCAGTTTTTTCCGGTGGTGAGCAGAGCGTTGATGGCGTCGCACGCCTTTGTCGCGCCTCCCCAGCATTGCGTTTCCTTGGCGAGCAACAGCCAGTGGCGCACGTCGTCGATCATCGGGTCGTCGGGATTCACTTTGTTGAGTGCCTTCAGAGCCGTCGATGCGAGTGTCACCTTGTCGATGCCATCGATGTCCCAGTATGTGCCTCTGTCGCCCGATTTGCGGGCGAATTGGCGCAGCGATTCCACAACGTTGCGAGCCACGTCGTTGCGGCCGCTGTTTGCAAGCAGAATTGCGGCTTTGGCTTTGCCCATTATGCTGTTGTCGCCCCAGCCTGACGCCGCCATATCGACTACGCCGTCGGCAATCCACTTGATGGAGTCGGCAGGAGCTGCCACAGGAAGCATCGAGCGGATGAAAATATAGTCGGATGCGCTGGCAATTACGCTTTTGCGCGTCGCGCCCTCGCGTTTGCTCATCTTGTTGTAATAGTTGTCGCAATATTCCACCGCACGCTTCACGATTTGCTGCGCAATTGCGTCGTCGGCAGGGTAGTAGCCCATCTCGTTAAGGTAGCCGAAGAGATTCAGCACCTCCTCTGTGGCCCAAATCGAGCTGCGGCAACCGCGAAACCATTCGAATCCGCCGTCGGGGCGTTGAAGGTCGTTGAGGGCGGTCAGCGCACGTTGTTGGCGGTACTGTACTGTAGCAGGGTCGGCAATGTCGGCAATGTGCGCCATCATGTCGGTTTCCGTCTCGGCGCGTCGGCTCCACGGCGTGTTGTCGAGCGCAATGGTTTTCAAATCCGCATTCTGTTCAAGCCGAGATTTCAACGACGATTTCTGCCATGCGGCAATAGCGTCGGCAATCTCCGGATTGTCGGCAACGATGCGCGATGCCACGGTGGCTACGTAGTAGTTCACGATGTGGGCTGTCGCCGTTTCCGCCGTCTGCTGCATTGAAGGCAGAGCCGAAGCGGCATACCAAGCAGGGTTGTCGGCATACTCCAGTGTCAGGCGTCCGTTGCGGTTGAAGTGTGGCATGGTGATGTCGGCACGGCTCTTGTCGGCAGTGATATAGAACGGCGAAGCCTCCACGACATCGGTTGTTGCCGGAAGCACGGCTATGCGGTCGCGCTGCCCGTCGGCGGTGCGGCCGTTTTGACAAACGCTTGTTGTCACGACGATTTCCGTCGAGGCAGGCACGTTGAAAGAGGCGGTTACCGTCTTTGATGATTTAGCCTGCAGCACGATGCCTTTGAACGCATGTTTCTGCCCGTTGATGTCGATGACCACGTCAGCGGTCTGCTCAGTGTCGGTGTTGTTTTGTGCGGCGGCAGAGATTGTCACACAGTCGCCCTCGCGCACGAAGCGCGGCAGGTTTGGCTGCACCATCAGTTGCTTGGCAGCCGACACGATGCGGTTGATGTAGTGGGCGTGCAAGTCGTCGGTGTATGCCACAGCCGAGAATTGCCATTGTGTGTTGCGGTTTGGCACGTCGAACGTGAATGTTACCTCGCCTTGCTCGTTTGTCACCAGTCCGGGCAGGAAGAACGCAGTCTTTATGCCTTCATCGCGGAGATTGGCAGACTGCTGCCTGTCGGGTTCTGTTGCCCCGGCGCCAGTCTTTAATTCCTTTGTGACGAGACTTTCCTCGAGCTTTGCGTCGGCCATTGGCGCAGCGGCGTAGCAGCGTAAAGGAGCCGAATTGCATTCGAAAACAGCGTAGTCATAGTCAAGCTGACGGCCGTAGTAGTTCAGCCATGGGGCGACAAAGGTTGCTACATCAAGCATCTGTAGAGGAGAGTATATGCTTGAGTGGCAATCGCTTGGATCTCTGAAATCCTGCCAGTACTCATCGGCGGTTGTATATGTCGGGCTGAAACGATAGGTGTTTATGCAAATCGAGTTCAACGCCGCGTCATACATGTTGGCAATCACAGCCGAACGAAACGTTTTGCCGTTGTTGTTCTTGATGCGCAGTTTCCAGGTTTCCTTGCCGCCCGGGGTGATGTTGTCGCGGAAAGTTTCGGCAACAATCTCAATTGAGTCTTGAGGCGTGGCTGGAGTAAGCGTGATGAATGCCGACTTCGTTTCGTGCTTGTCGGTCCAGTAGAGGCACAGGCACGAAGAGCCGCGCGGCGCAAATTCAGCCTTGCCCGTGAATTTATGCATTCCTGCCTCGGCATGGTGCCAGCCGTAGTCGGTCACGTTTCCGTCGCAGGCAATCACGTAGAAGAACCAATGCGGCCTGCTGTTTCTCCAGTTGAGAGAGAACGAGCCGTCGGCGGCGCACTTGATGTCGGCGTCTTTGTCGACGAGCATCGGAGTGTCGAATGCGGGCATTGCGTCACTGAAGCGGTAGAGCCGCAGGCGGAACGACGAGCTGCCGCTGCCGTCGGGTATTGATACCGTGACGGTGTATTCGCCTGATGCAATGTTGTTTGCATCAATTGTGATGTTGTCGGGCGACAGAGAGCCCTTTTTCACCACGTTTGAAGCGGAGTCGGTGATTTCGTATGTGAGGCTGTCGAAATTTCTCAAGTCTTTGTTCAGTTTCACCGGCGTGTCGGCATTGGCGGTGATGTCGGAAAGTTCTGGCAGCGACGCCAGTTTTCCCATTTTCAGTATCGCTGCTGCCGTTTGTGTCTCTCCGCGGCTGTCGGTGGCTGAAACTTTGGCATTGACAAAAATCTCGCCTTTGGCGGCAGAGAAGCATTCCGCCGGCACGCAGATTGAAAATTCGCCGTTGCTGTCGGTGGAGACGGTTGTCTCGTAGTCGGAAAAGTCCATATCGTCCCACCACCATGAGAAACTTTCG
>ENA-USUM01001518-USUM01001518.1-human-gut-metagenome-genome-assembly--contig:-NODE-1518-length-14341-cov-13.003786_pt1 | contig 14341 bp, 9 predicted proteins | sample MGYA00250063_ERZ773402 | MGnify/ENA primary metagenome ERZ773402 (study PRJEB29103, sample SAMN06112030) | human gut metagenome | biome: human gut; feature: ankylosing spondylitis patient; material...
GGAATATCCACATCCTTTGTACGCAAGGGAAGGGCGGCCAGGGATGAATCCTTGAGAAAGGTTCTCAGAAGTGAACTGTCAAAAGAAAGGGCCACCCGACTTGAAGGCAGCTTCGGCACACAGAAGCAGCATTACTCACTCTCAAGGATAAAGGCACGGAACAGGAAGACGGAAATCCTATGGATTTTCTTTGGAATACATACGGCAAATGCCATACTGATGATAGATAAAATCAGGAACCGGGCGGATAAAGCGGCATGACATAAATTTACCGACAGAACCAGAAGGGGTCATCAGACCTCTTCCGAAGCGTCGTGTCTAACAAGATAGGATTATGTGAAAAAACACAGAAAAAGGGCAATAATAATGGCATATAAAGTGATTATACTCTATCAACTTTATATGCCATCTTACTTTTTAGGGACATTTACTGAATATCCCTATAAAATCAGCCAACTAATTCATACACAAACTATTGCGAATTAGTTGGCTTTTTTGTATCTTTAGGTATTCCCCCGAAAACAAGGTTTGACGGCCAAAACGGGGGAAATACCCCAACTAAGATATGGCAAAAATACGAAATATTTCCGAGATTCAGCCTACATTAGGCTTTACAGAATTTGATATTCTGGAAAACTATCGCAAGAGTTTTCATGAGAGTGAGCTTGGCAGGCTTCATTCAGTGTTCCCGTTTGAGCGTATAGCCAAAGAATCAGGTCTGTCGGAGCAACGTCTTGGACGCAAGAACATTTTCAGTCTTTGTGCAAAGATCGGTCTTATGGTGCTGAAGGCTTATACCGGTTTCTCCGACAGGCAGTTGGTGGCACATCTTCGGTCTTGACCAGTGTAACCGGAGGTTACCGATTAGCGTTTTATCGGTCGGCATCTCTTCGATGCTGATCGGTGCAATTCCCGCTTGCTGATGAATGCCTGGCTGACCGGCGGCACAGTCTTTCCGGTCGGCTTTACAGTCAGAACCAGAGGTTCGCTGGCCAGAAACCGGAGAGGTTTTGCCGGTCCGGAGCCTGAATGACGCCCCTGATCAGGAACGAAGCAGACGCTAATCCCTCTCCCTGTCTCACTCCCGCTTCATCGGGAGTTGTTCCTCGTATACGGCGGGAAGGTTCTCTTCCGTGTCTTTGTCTTTTTTCTTTTTGCGGGTAAACCGTTCGTGCAGGCTCTCCATCATCAGGTAGAAATTGGGAATAAACAAGGTGCCTACGAGGGAGGTCATCAACATACCGGCAAAAACGGCGATACCGAGCGAGATCCGGCTCGAAGCTCCGGCTCCGGTCGAAATCACCAGCGGGAAAGTGCCGAGGATGAAAGCAAAAGAGGTCATCAGGATCGGGCGGAGACGTACGCGTCCGCCTTCGATCGCCGATTCTTCGGTCGACTTGCCTGCAGCCCGGTAATCCCGGGCGAATTCTACGATCAGGATGGCATTTTTCGCCGCCAGGGCAATCAGAAGCACTACTCCGATTTGGGTGTAAACGCTGATCGGAAGATTCATGACCATCACTCCGATCACTACTCCCAGCAGGGCGATAGGCAAACCCATGATCACTGCAAAAGGATCCGTCCAGCTCTCGTATTGGGCTGCCAGGATCAGGAAAGCCACCACGATGGCCAGTATAAAGATGATGGAGGTGGACGAACTCGCATTTTCTTCCTGATATGCCATAGAAGTCCATTCATAACCGAAGGAGCGTCCCACTTTCTCCCGGATCAGTTTGGCCATAATATTCAGCGCCTCTCCCGAGCTATAACCGTCTGCTGCGGCACCCGAGATCAGGGCGGATACGTAAGTGTTGTATTTCGTCAGGCTCTCTGCGCCGATCCGCGTCTCGATAGTAGTAAAGGCCGAAAGGGGAATCATGTCGCCCTTGGAGTTGCGGACATTCAATAGGCGTAGGTCGGTTACCAGAGCCCGGCTGTCGGGGGCACCTTCGACCTTCACCTGGTAAGTGCGGCCGAATTTCACAAAATTGTTGACATAGGTGGAACCGAGGTATGTGCCGATCGTATTGAACACCTCGCTTAGCGGAATCTGCATCAGCTCTACTTTGTTCCGGTCGATATTCAGGTAATACTGGGGTACACTGGCGCTGAACATCGACTGGACGGTAGAGAGACCCGGGGTCTCGTTGCCGGCGAGCATCAGTTCGTCTGTCATGCGTTGCAGTTCTTGCGGGCCGTAGCTGTTGATATCCTCCAGCATGACTTCAAACCCGCTGCTTTCGCCCAATCCCGGGATGGCCGGCGGTAAGACGGCGAAGGTTCTGGCTTCCGGTATCGCTTCATAGGCCATACCGTTGAATTGGTTCACCAGGCTTTGGGCGCTTAACTGCGGAGATTTCCGTTGGTCCCAGTTTTTGAGCATCACGAACAGCGTGGCGGCATTCGAAGCGTTTGCATTACTCATCATTGAAAAGCCGTTGATCGTGATATAGGTTTCGATGCCTTCCATTTGGTTCAGTACGGCCGACGCTTTTTGCAGGGCTGTAGCCGTCTGGCTCGACGAAGCACCGTCGGTCAGTTGCATGAAAGCGATGAAATACCCCTGGTCTTCTTCCGGGATAAAAGTACGCGGCCATTTGATAAATCCCCAGAAAGCCAGCACCGAAAGGATCAAAAAGACGATAAAAGTCATCAGCGATTTACGCATGAAGTGAGTGATCACCCAGGTATAACCATGGTTTGTCTTTTCAAAAAACCGGTTGAAAGCTTTGAAGAGAAAGAATTTGGCCGGCTGTTTGGGTTTCAGAAACAGGGCACAAAGTGCGGGGCTCAGGGTGAGGGCGTTGAACCCGCTGATTACCGTCGAGATGGCGATCGTCAGGGCGAATTGTTTGTACAACTGGCCGGTGATGCCGCCGATAAAGGCCGTGGGAATAAATACGGCCAACAGTACGAGCACAATACCCACAACAGCTCCCGACACTTCCTTCATGGCCTGGATCACCGCCTCTTTTACGGTGGGATACCGGCCGGTTTCGATCAGCCGGTAACTGTTTTCTACGATGATAATGGCGTCGTCTACTACCAGCCCGATAGCCAGTACCAGTCCGAAGAGAGTCAGCGTATTGATGGAAAATCCCAGCATCGCCATGAAGGTGAAAGTCCCGACCAGCGAGACGGGAATCGTGATCAGCGGAATCAGCATCGCCCGCCAGTTTTGGAGGAAGATCAGAATAACCAGTAAAACCAGGATAAAGGCGGTGATCAGGGTTTCGTATATTCCTGAAATCGAGGCATTGATAAATTCCGTCGTATCGAGGGTCACGCTGTATTGCACCCCTTCGGGGAAATAGGAGGCCAGTTTGTCCATCTCTTTTTTCACCCGTTGTGCCACGTCCAGGGCGTTGGCTCCCGGAAGCTGATAGACGGCGATAGCTGCGACGGCTCCGCCTTTCAGGGTGGCGGTGGAGCTGTAGCTTTCACGTCCGAGCTCTATAGTGGCCAGGTCACGGATGCGAAGGTATTTGCCGTCGGGAAGGGCCTTGACGATGATATTGCCGAATTCTTCTTCATCGATCAGTAATCCTTTGGTTTCGAGGGTGTATTGGTAGGCTTCTTTGCGGACTAAGGGTTCCGATCCCACGCTGCCCGCTGTAACCTGGATATTCTGGCCCTGAATGGCCGATACGATATCCGCCGGAGTGATGCCCCGGATAGTCAGCTGATCCGGATCCAGCCAGATACGCATACTGTATTTGCCCATGCCGAACAAGCCCACATTACCTACTCCTTTTACCCGGCCCAATTCGTTGGTGATATTCAGGGCCGCATAATTAGAGAGAAAAAGAGCGTCGTATTGCGGACTATCCGAGGTCAGTGACAGAAACATCACGACGTTGGTCGATTCCTTGGTCGTAGTGACCCCGATCTGGGTCACCTCCTGCGGTAAAGTGCTCAGGGCCATGTTCACCCGGTTTTCTACGAGCACGGTGGCCATATCCAGGTCGGTTCCCACTTCGAAAGTGATGGTCAGCTGGTAGCTGCCTGTGCTCGACGAAGTCGACGACATATAAAGCATACCCTCTACGCCGTTCACTTGTTGCTCGATCGGGGTACCTACCATGTCGGCGATTGTACTGGCATTGGCTCCGGGGTAGGAGGCCCGGACAACGACTGTCGGAGGAGTGATCGTCGGATATTGTTCTACCGGCAGACCACGTAAAGATACCAGTCCTGCGATCACGATAAGGATAGACAGGACCGTAGCGAATATAGGGCGGTTAATGAAAAATGTACTGAACATAGGAATAGATTAACGTTTTGTTTTTTCTCTCACTGGTTTCACGGTCATGCCCGGACGCACATTCATCAGGGCTTCCACGACATAACGGTCGTCCGGAGTGACACCGCTGACGATCTCCCGCATGCCGTCGTTACTCAATACCCCGACTTTGACGGTTTGCTGCACCACCCGGTTGTTCTCATCCACCAGATAGACATAGCGGCCTGCCTGTCCCGTGCCGATCGAAGCCTCCGGTATCAGTAAAGCATCTTTTACCACTTTATAGGGAAGCCGGATTTTAACATACATCCCGCTTAATAATTCTTCTTTCGGATTTTCGAGAATGGCCCGTACGGTCACCGTCCCGGTTTGCAGATCGACGTTCGGCGAAGTATAGTCGAGCTCGCCTTTCCAATAACGGCTGGTGTCCGCAGCATTGATGACCGTCAGCGCCAGGGCCGAATCTTTCGATACCAGCGGATTGGTCACCGGAGGAATTTGTTCGAACTCGGCATAAGCCATATTGAAATAAGCATACATATACTTATCTTTATACATCGTAGCCAGGGTGACCGGTTGTACCGCTCCTCCGACAAAGTTCTGAAGGTCCACCAGGTTCCGGGATACCCGTCCGTCGAAAGGAGCTTTGATGTAACAATAATTCAGATTGGTCTGAGCAGTATTCAATTGTGCCCGGGCATTCTGAAGATTCGCTATCGCCGAATGGTAATCCGATTCGGCCTGGATGAAGTCGATCTCACTGATAGCCCGGCTAGGCATCGCTTCTTTCATCTTCTCGTATTGTGCCCTGGCGTAAGCCAGACGTGCCTCTGTACTCTTCATTTCGGCCTGTGCCGCTTTCAACTGATCCTGATAGGGTTGAGGTTCGATGACAAACAACAACTGGCCTGCTTTTACCGGCACTCCCGGGATATAATTCATCTTTTCCAGGAATCCCGATACCCGGGCCACCAGATTCACCGTTTGCACGGCTTCCAGATAAGCCGGATACTGATACGTATACACGACATCGTGTTGGGCAGGTCTGTTCACTAAAATCTCCGGGGCCGCTTGTCCGCTTGCGGCTTCCTGTTTCTCTTTCTTCCTGCAACCTCCCAATATCACTCCCAAACCAATCATCAGAACGATCATCTTTTTCATAACAATGATTTTTTTAATTCGCTTTTAGCCTTTAACTTTATTTTTCCACTCCTCCCCCCAGTGCCTTATACACCTGTATCATATAGAGCAGGGTTGCACTCTGCGAATTCACATACACATTTTCGTAGTTCAATACATTGCGTTGTGAGTCCAGTACATTCTGGTAATTGGTCAGTCCTTTCTTATACAGGTCCATTGCATATTCCAGTGTCAGTTTAATTTCCTGCAGAGCAAGCCGGTCTGCATCCAGTTGTTGGAGTGATTTATTATATGACGATAAGGCATCGTCTACCTCTTGCAAAGCTGTGAGCAGAGTTTGGTTATACGTATTGATCCCTTCGTCCAGTTGGATTTGGGCCTGCCGGTTAGCCTGGGCGATCTGGCGCCCGCTGAAAATCGTCCATTTGATGCTCGGGCTGATTTGCCACGTCATGTTCTCCTTCTTGAAAAACTGTTTGTAATATTCGTTACCATACCCGAAAGCACCCGTTAGGTAGAATTTCGGCCACCAGTCTGCCCGTGTTGCGCCTGCTGCGGCTGCCAGTGCATCCATCGTCCGTTCGGCCGAGCGGACATCCGGGCGCCGCCGGATCAGTTCGGCCGGGATTCCTTGCATAAGGATCGGGTTGCCTTGGGGGAGAGGGTGCACTTGCAGTAAAGCTTGCCGTAAAGAATCCGAATACTCTCCGGTCAGGACAGCCAGTGTATTCACTTCCGAGTAGACCGAGGCTTCCAGTCCGGGAAGGGTTGCCTTCGTTTGTAGCCACAGGCCTTTCGATTGCGCCACCGTTAGGTTGGAAGTCAGTCCGGCCGCCAGTTTGGCTTCATTGATCCGGAGAATCTCCTCCTGGGATTCCAGGTTATTACGGGCAACTTCCAGTTGTTGCTGGTAAGTGCGCAGACGGATATAAGCCATCGCCACTTCTGAGGCGAGCGAGACCATTGTACCCCGGTAATCCTCCTGTGAAGCCAGGTAATATTCTTTTTGGGCTTTGGCTCCTTTCCGGATATTGCCGAACACATCGATTTCCCAATTCATTTCTATACCGGCCTGCCCGATGTGGTAGTAATTATCGGCATGGTCGATGCCCAGACTGCTTTTTTCCGGTGTATATTGGGCCGAAGCGCTGAAACTCGGGAAAAAATGGCCCTGTTGTGACCGCCAGCGCGATTTCGCCAATTGGATATTTTTTACTGCATTCTGCAGATTATAATTATTGGCTACAGATTTGTCGATCAGACGGATAAGTGTCGAATCTCCGAAAAATTGCCACCAACTGTCTTCTGAAGGCATCGTTTGTTGCAGATCGAGTACCGGGTCTTGCTGGGCTTTTGACCGGCCCCCTAAGATCAGGCTTAAAAATAACAGAAATAAGATTCGTCTCATATCGGATCGGTTAAAATATCGTTTAAATTACAAATCCCTATACGAAAACGAAATAGCGAATGTTGTGGAATAATTCAGCTCGTTTGTGGAATAATTCCACAAAAACAAGTTCCCCGGGGAAAAGATTTGAATATATAGTATGCTGACAGCCAATGCATAACTTTTATACTTGAAAAATGGTATATATTTTTCATAAGCGAGGAAATAGCAAGTATAAATAAATTAAACAGATAAATATGAGGGTTAATAATTGGCTGAGTGGTTTTGCCTGTGTGCTCCTGTTGGGAGTGGTGGGTTGTAAAAAAGATAAGATACGTGAAGGAATTCCCGTAGTAGTTGAGAAAGTGGGGGTCGATGATGTAGAGATATTCGGTGATTATGTAGGGCGGATCAGGGCCCGGCAATTTGTGGAAGTACATGCCCGGGTAGAAGGCTATCTGGAAAAGATGCTTTTTGAGGAAGGGAAACGGGTAGAGCGTAATCAGCCCTTGTTTATTATCAATCCCGATTTATATAAAGCGCGGGCCGATAAAGCTGCGGCTCAACTGAAAAAAGACGAAGCCCAGGAGTTGAAAACCGGACGCGATGTAGAGCGTTTGCGTCCTTTATACGAACAGAATGCAGCCAGCCAGTTGGACCTGGATAATGCCATTGCCGCTTACGAAAGTGCTAAAGCGAGCGTAGCCATGAGTAAAGCCGATCTGGCACAGGCAGAGATGGAGCTGGGATATACGACGGTACGTTCGCCCATTTCGGGATACATCAGCGAACGGCATGCCGATATCGGTACCTTGGTGGGCCCCGGCTCCAAGTCGCTATTGGCGACCGTCGTGGCCAGCGATACCGTGTTGGTCGATTTTAGCCTCACCGCCCTCGATTATCTCCGCAGCCAGCAGCGTAATGTCAGATTAGGCGAGCAGGACGCTACCCGTTCCTGGCAGCCCTCGATTACGGTCACCCTGGCCGATAATTCTGTTTATCCGGAGAAGGGCCTGGTCGACTTTGCCGAGCCTCAGGTCGATCCCAAGACAGGTACTTTCGGGGTGAGAGCCGAACTGGCCAATCCCGGGCGGAAACTGCTGCCCGGACAGTTTACCAAAGTCAAATTGCTGCTCGATGTGCGCGAAAACGCCGTAGTGGTACCTGCCCGCGCAATTATTATCGAGAAGGGAGGTGCTCATGTTTATGTTATGCGCAGGGATAGTACTGCCGAGAAACGGTTTATCGAAACCGGACCCGAAGTCGGTAATTTTGTGGTGGTAGAGAGGGGATTGGGACCTGATGAAATGGTCGTGACCGAGGGACAACACAAACTTTCTCCCGGTGATCTTTTGGCTCCCCGCACGGTGGCTAAAAAAGAAGAAAATACAGACGAAATAAACGAAGTAAGATGAAAGTTGAATTCTTTATAGACCGCCCTATCTTTTCGGCGGTATTATCCATATTGATTGTCGTGGTAGGATGTATCGGCCTCTATTTGTTGCCGGTGGATCAATACCCGCAGATTACACCTCCTATGGTGAAAATTTCGGCCTCCTATCCCGGAGCTAGTGCACAGACTGTCTCGCAGGCTGTGGCGACCCCCATCGAGCAGGAACTCAACGGGACGCCGGGAATGCTCTACATGGAATCCAGCAGTTCCAATTCCGGCGGTTTGTCGATCAATGTCACCTTCGACATTTCGGCCAATCCCGAATTATCTGCCGTAGAAATCCAGAACCGGGTGAAACTGGCCGAGTCGCGCTTGCCCGCCGAGGTGGTGCAGAACGGTATTTCCGTCGAAAAGCAATCTTCGAATCAGCTCATGACCCTGACCCTGACTTCCGACGATCCCCGTTTCGACGAAATCTACCTCAGTAATTTTGCGACGATCAATGTCCTGGATATCCTGAGGCGTATCCCCGGGGTAGGACGGGTTTCCAATATCGGAAGCCGTTATTATGGTATGTGTATCTGGGTGATGCCCGACCGGATGGCTAATTTCGGACTGACGGTAAAAGATTTGCAGGATGCCCTCAAAGACCAGAACCGTGAGTCGGCGGCCGGCGAATTGGGCAAGCAGCCTATTTCCGGGCAGGATATAACCATTCCGATCACTACCCAGGGGCGTTTGTCTACAGTCAATGAATTCGAAGAGATTGTGGTCAGAGCGAATCCAGACGGTTCTATCGTACGTTTGAGGGACGTTGCCCGGGTCTCTCTCGAGGCTTCTTCCTATTCCACCGAGAGTGGTATGAACGGTAAAAATGCCGCAGTACTCGGGATTTATACCCTTCCCGGTGCGAATGCCGTCGAAGTGGCCGGGCAGGTGCGCGAAACGATGAAAGAGATCAGTAAGAATTTTCCCGAAGGGCTCGATTACGAAATCCCTTTCGATATCACCAGCTACATTTCCGAGTCTATCCACGAAGTGTATAAAACCTTGTTCGAAGCGCTGTTGCTGGTGGTGTTGGTGGTATTTCTTTCGCTCCAGAACTGGCGCGCTTCTCTGGTGCCCCTGATTGCTGTGCCGATATCGTTGATCGGAACTTTCGGGGTGATGTTGGTTTTGGGCTTTTCGCTCAATTTACTTACTCTGTTGGGATTGATTTTGTCGATAGGTATCGTGGTCGACGATGCCATTGTAGTTGTCGAAGCGGTCGGGAGTTATATGGAAAAAGAAGGTTTGAGCCCCTACGAGGCTACGAAGAAAGCTATGCGGGGATTGACCGGGGCGTTGATCGCCACCTCTCTCGTGCTGGCTGCGGTATTTATTCCGGTTAGTTTTCTGGGGGGGATTACCGGTTTGCTTTACCGGCAGTTTGCCATTACCATTGTCGTTTCGGTGTTGATATCGACTGTGGTCGCTTTGACGCTGAGCCCGGCGATGTGTGCGCTCTTGCTGCGTCCTTCCGCACCCTCTAAAAACCGTATTTTCGGAATGATCAACCGTTGGCTGGCTACCGGAAACCGGAAATATGTAGGGATAATCGGTAAAGCGATCACCAATCCCCGCCGTATCCTGGCCGGTTTCGGGATGGTACTTGTTTTCATCTTTGTATTGAACCGGGTGGTTCCGGGTAGTTTTATGCCTGAAGAAGATCAGGGCTATTTCAAGGTTGAACTGGAATTACCCGAAGGGGCTACACTCGAGCGTACACGCCTGGTGACGGATCGGGCGGTAGAATTTCTGAAAGCTCATCCTGCAGTCGGTTATGTACAGAATGTGACCGGTTCCAGTCCCCGGGTAGGAACCAACCAGGCCCGCTCCGAACTGACGGTGATTCTGAAATCGTGGGAAAAGCGTAAAGGAAACGGTATGGAGATCGATCAGGTGATGGAAGATACCCGCAAAGAGTTGAAGCAATATCCCGAGGCCCGGGTTTATTTGTCGAAACCGCCTGTTATTCCAGGCTTAGGTACTGCCGGTGGATTCGAGATGCAGGTCGAAGCCCGGAATGGAGCTACTTTCGAAAATCTGGTCGAAGCGGTCGATACCCTGATGAAGTATGCTGCCGAGAGTAAAGCTTTCACCGGTCTGTCGTCTTCGTTACAGGCCGAAATTCCTCAGCTGTATTTTGATGTCGACCGGGACAAAGCCAAATTCCTGGGTATCCCGATGTCCGATATTTTTTCGACGATGAAAGCCTACACCGGATCGGTTTATGTGAACGATTTCAATATGTTTAACCGGGTTTATAAGGTATATATTCAGGCCGAAGCTCCTTACCGGGCACATAAAGACAATATCAATATGTTCTTTGTAAAGACGGCGGGAGGGGATATGGTGCCTCTGACTGCTTTGGGTGATGCCGAATATACGACAGGTCCGGGAAATATCCGGCGCTTCAATATGTTCACGACGGCAGTTGTCCGGGGGGCGGCAGCTCCGGGATATAGTTCGGGTGAGGTGATGCGTAAGATGGAAAACATTGCCAGGACTCATTTACCCGAGAATATCGGTGTCGAATGGAGCGGTTTGTCTTATCAGGAGAAAAAAGCCGAGGGACAGCTGGGGCTGGTATTGACTCTGGTATTCCTGTTCGTCTTCCTCTTTCTGGCTGCTTTATACGAAAGTTGGCTGGTGCCGGTGGCTGTCTTGCTGTCGTTGCCCGTTGCTGCTTTGGGGGCTTATCTGGGCATTCTGGGATTTGGGCTCGAGAACGATATCTATTTCCAGATCGGTTTGGTGACTTTGATCGGTCTGGCTGCTAAAAATGCGATTTTGATTGTGGAGTTTGCCAAGATGGAAGTCGACAAAGGGGTCGATGTGGTTGTCGCTGCCAAAAATGCGGCCATGTTGCGTTTCCGTCCGATCCTGATGACTTCGCTGGCCTTTGTGTTGGGTATGTTGCCTCTGGTCATGGCATCCGGACCGGGATCGGCCAGCCGCCATTCGATCGGGACCGGTGTGTTCTTCGGTATGATTGCAGCCATTACCATCGGAATAGTATTGGTACCTTTCTTCTTTGTAATGGTCTATAAATTCAAAGAAAAGATTAGAGTAAAAACGAAAAGCGTAAAATGATGAAGAAAATTTATACCCTCGCTATTGTATTGCTGGTATTGGGAGTGAGTTCATGTAAACTGGGAAAGCATTACTCCCGGCCCGAACTCCGCTTGCCGGAACAGATCGAAGGAACGGTGCCCGATTCGGTTTCGGCCGGTGATATCCGATGGACCGATTTATATACCGATCCGGTACTCCGGCAGTTGATCCGGAAAACATTGGAAGGAAACAAAGACCTGATGATCGCTGCGGCCAAAGTGAAAGAATCGATGGAACTCCGTCGTATCGCTAAAGCCGACCTTTTCCCCAAGGCAGAGGCTACCGTGTCTGCCGAGCGGGAATACGATGAAACGCCTGGGAATACTTTTGAAGGAAAAGTGTTGGCATCCTGGGAAGTCGATTTGTGGGGAAAACTACGTTGGGCCGGTCAGGCCGCTCTGGCCGAATATTTGCAGAGCGTCGAAGGCAGGCAGGCTTTGCAGTCGGCTCTGGTTGCCCAAGTGGCGCAGGCTTATTTCGAGTTGATCGCTTTAGATCAGGAACTGGCCATCGTACGGCAGACACTGGCGGCCCGGCAGGAAGGAGTACGTCTGGCAAAGCTCAGGTTCGAGGGAGGATTGACTTCCGAAAATCCCTTGCGTCAGGCACAGGTCGAATTGGCCAGAACCCAAACCCTGGTACCGGGATTAGAGAGGGAGATTCGCCTCAAAGAGAATCAGATTACTTTACTGGCCGGAGAATATCCCGGAGAAGTGGCGAGAGGGAAAAGTATCGGTCAGCAGCAGTTGATGACCGCTCTGCCGGTGGGATTATCTTCCCGAATCCTGGAAAGACGGCCCGACATCCGCCAGGCCGAATATCGGTTGAAAGCGGCTCATGCCAAAGTCGGTGTGGCTTATACCAGCATGTTCCCGAAATTTACTTTAACCGGACATTATGACCTCGAGAGCAGCGATCTGACCGATTTTCTGAAAGCACCTTACTTTTTTGTCGGTGGTGAATTATTGGCACCGGTGTTTAATCTGGGAAAAAACAGAGCGCGTTTAAAAGCTTCCAGAGCTGTGCAGGAACAGGAAACCTACAATTATCAGAAAGTGGTGCTCCAGGCTTTCACCGAAGTGAGCAATGCCTTGGTCAACTCCCGTAAAAGTCGTGAAATCCGTGAATCCCGCGAACATCTCGAACAGTCGGCCCGTTCTAATCTCGATCTGGCTACTTTGCAATACATCAACGGAGTGATCAGTTATCTCGATGTATTGGATGCCCAGCGTGGATATTTCGATGCCCAGATCGGGCTCAATACGGCTATCCGCGACGAATTACTGGCTACGGTACAATTGTATCAGGTATTGGGAGGCGGTTGTTCATAGGGATGTCAAAAAATGTACATCGGGAGTGTACCCTGATCAGGATTTCCGGGATTCGATCTCCCGGAGATTCTCCATTTTTTTCTTTCGCAGGAATCCGTTGATATCTTCCAGGTGTTCGGTGACTTTACCGTTTCCGAATTCGTAGACCTTTTGGGCCAGTCCGTTGAGGAAATCCCGGTCATGGGATACGACGATCAGTGTGCCGTCGAAATCGATCAAAGCATTTTTCAGTATATCTTTCGTTTTCAGGTCCAGGTGGTTGGTCGGTTCGTCGAGGATCAACAGGTTGACCGGTTGAAGAAGCAGTTTGATCATAGCCAGACGGGTGCGCTCTCCGCCCGAAAGTACCTTCACTTTTTTGTCGATATCGTCTCCGCTGAACATAAAAGCGCCCAGCAGGTTTTTGGTATTACTTTTCAGCTCCGAAGGGGTAACGTCATCCACCGTCTGGAAAACAGTCAGTTCTTCGTCCAGAAGAGAGGCCTGGTTTTGGGCGAAATAACCGATTTGTACATTGTGGCCGAGTGTGAGTTTACCGGTATAATCCGTAATCTCCCCCATAATACATTTTACGAGCGTAGATTTTCCTTCCCCGTTGCGTCCTACGAAAGCCACCTTTTCTTCTCTTTGAATGGTGAACCCCGCCTCTTTGAACACCAGATGATCCCCGTAATATTTCGACAATTCCTGGGCGATTACCGGATAGCTGCCCGAACGGGGAGAAGGAGGAAATTTCAGGCGCAGGGCAGAGGTATCTTCTTCGTCCACTTCGATCAGCTCTAGCTTTTCGAGCATCTTTACCCGCGATTGCACTTGCAGGGTTTTAGAGTAAGTGCCTTTAAACCGCTCGATAAAATCTTTGGTTTCGGCGATCATTTTTTGTTGTTCGTCATAGGCTTTTTGTTGTTGGGCCCGGCGGTCTTTACGTAGCTCCAGGTACTTGGAGTAATTCACCTTATAATCGTAGATCCGTCCCATCGTGACTTCGATGGTCCGGGTGGTGATGTTATCGACGAATGTACGGTCGTGAGAAATAACGACGACAGCTTTTCCGTTGCTGATCAGAAATTCTTCCAGCCATTGGATCGAGTCGATATCCAGATGATTGGTGGGTTCGTCTAAAAGCAGGACATCCGGATTTTTGAGTAACATTTTGGCCAGTTCGATCCGCATCCGCCAGCCTCCGCTGAAATCGCTGGTCTGACGTTGCAGGTCTTCCCGTTTGAACCCCAGCCCTAGCAGTGTTTTTTCGACATCTGCTTCGAAATGGGTGAGATCGATACTATAATATTTCTCGCTCAGAGCAGAAACCTCTTCGATCAATTTATAATATTCGGGTGAGTCGTAATCGGTACGCTCGGTCAGCTGACGGTTCAGGTCGTCGATCCTTTTCTCCATTGCGAAAAGAGGGGCAAAAGCCTGCGAAGCTTCTTCGTATACGGTGCGTCCGTCTTCGGTCATCAGATGCTGCGGGAGATAGGCGATCACGGTATCTTTCGGCGCCGATACATTGCCCCGGCTCGGTTTGCGCTGGCCTGCCAGGATTTTCAGAAGGGTGGATTTCCCTGCACCGTTTTTTCCCATCAGGTCTATCCGGTCTTTCTCATTGATCTGAAAGGAAATATCTTTAAAGAGGGCTCTGTCACCGAATTCTACCGTAAGTCCGTCTACTGAAATCATTTTTTATCTGT
>ENA-USUM01001521-USUM01001521.1-human-gut-metagenome-genome-assembly--contig:-NODE-1521-length-14332-cov-9.101649_pt1 | contig 14332 bp, 9 predicted proteins | sample MGYA00250063_ERZ773402 | MGnify/ENA primary metagenome ERZ773402 (study PRJEB29103, sample SAMN06112030) | human gut metagenome | biome: human gut; feature: ankylosing spondylitis patient; material...
CTCTCCATATTCGGAGGATTTCCGGTATCTCTGTGGATAGTACCTGTTTGCCTGCATGATTTTTGCCGGAGCCGAGTCTGCACGGTTCCGAAGCGATCTCCGATTCCCTGTGCCGGGGACTACCGCCGTGCCGGTGTGTGCATCTGCGGCCGTTGCGGGCTGTTTGTATGTACATGAAATCTTCTCGATGCGCGATGCTGCCGCCTGCCCGACGGATTGCTGCCCGGCGGATTGCTGCCCGCCCGCCGCCTGCTTTCTGCTTTCTGCTGTGTGCCGCCTGCCGCCTGCTGCCCGTCGCCTGCTGCCTGCTTTCTGCTGTGTGACGCCCGCTGCCCGCCGCCTGTCCGGCAGGTTGACGCCACTTGCCGGTTTGCGTGGCGTGCGGCGTTGTCTGGCATTTCTGGCATTGCGGTACCCGCATTGTTCCCGGCTCCTTCCGTTGCTCCCGGCTTTTTCGCGTTGTTCCCGGCCCCTCCCTCCCCGGGCGGGGACGCCCCGAAAAAGTAACGGCGCAGCCGTTGTCCGGATGCGCCGCCGATGGGGGATATGCCTGCCGCTATTCGGGGAGTTTCCCGGTTCCCCAGCGGGTGTTGGGCTCGGGCCCCAGCCATAGCTCGAGCAGGCCGCCGCGTGCGAATTCTTCGTGCGGGAACCAGAAGTTATGGAGCGCGCGGCCATTGAGGCGTGCGCGTTGGATATAACAGTTCCTGGCCGAATTGCCGTAGGTGCGGATGACGAACCGGTCGGAACGGTCGGCCGGGTAATAACGCTTGTCGAGCCGGATCGACACCTCGTCGAAGACCGGCGAGGTGATCTCGTATACGGGGCGGGCAGCGGCCGTGCCCCGCGTACTGAACAACCCGATCGACATCAGTGCGCTCACGCCGCCCATTTGCCCTTGGTCTTCGTCGTGCCCGCCATACCCCCGGTCGGGCGTGATGGCCCCGTAAGCCTGTTCGTTCACCCGGCGAACCCAGTATTGCGTGAGCCAGGGTTTCCCGCCCCAGCTGAATACGTGTGCATTGGAGCATCCGGGCTGGTTGGCGTAGCTGACGTAGCCTTGTCCGTAGCCGAACACGAAATCCTGCGGTGCGGCCTGCTCGAATGCATAATTGAGCTTTTCGCAGAATTTGTCATAACCGCCCATGAGCGTTGCGAGGGCCGGTAGTTCGTGCGAAACGCCCCAGGTGGCCTGCCAGGCATTGGCCTCGATCCAGCCGGTGCCCCTGAGCGGATCGTCGTGCAGCCATCGGCCCTGCTCGTCCTTGGGGAAGAGCAACTGCTGGTCGGGGCGGTATAGCTTGCGCCATCCGTGGGATCGGTTGCCGAAGTAGGCGGCCTCATCCTCCAGCCCCAAACGCACGGCCATTTGCGCGAGCACCCAATCCTGGAAGTTCGACTCGATCGTCATCCCGGCGTTTTTCGGCTGGTAGCCGTGTTCGAGGTAAAATTCCCCGATTCCCTGCATGCCGCCCGGCATATGGTTGCGTTGCATCGTCCGGAAAGCGTGCATCGGGTCGCATTTGCGCATCAACCCTTTGTTATAGGCCGAGACGATGAGTGGCGTGGCCGGACATCCGGACATGATGTAGGTATACCCTCCGGCGCAGGGCCCCCGGGGAATCAGCCCGCCGTTGTCGGCATAGCGGATGAGCGAGGCCGACATTTCGTCGGGCATTTCGGGCCATCCCAGCCCCCACAGGACGTTGAGGTTCCACTGCGTGAGCCAGAAGGCGTCGGAATTATACATGTGATGCACGACGCGGCCTTCCGCATCGCGCGGGAGCGTGCGGGTCTTGACCCGGATGTCGCGCGTGAACGAACCTGCGCGCTGGCCGTCCGTCAGGTCGGGGTATTCGCCGTTCACGTCGTCGATCTTGTGGCGGCCCAGCAGGACATGCCACAGGTCGGTGTAGAATTTTGTCCGTTGTTGCTGCGTGCCGCCTTTTACCTCGATGCGTCCCAGCCATTCGTTCCATTCGTCCTGTGCCGCGCGGCGCACGGCGTCGAAGTCCCAGGTCGTGGCGTCATGCGTGAGGTTCTCCCGTGCATTTTCCGTACTGACGTACGATACGGCCGTGCGGACATGGATGCGGTCGCCCGTACGGACGCCGTAATGTGCCGCGACGCCCGATGTGGGGGAGTCCAGGTAACTCAGCGCTTCGCGCGGGTGGCGCCTGGTGATTTCGGAGGAGCCTTCGAGCGAGTCGATCCCGGAATAACGTCGTGTGCCGACCCATCCGTCGAGCCGGTCGAACGGCCGGTCGAAACGGACGACGAAGTAAACCCTGACGTTCTCGGGGCCGCCCCAGTGGCGGCCGTAGGTGTCGAAGCTGCCCTCGATTTCGTGCTCCCCGACCCGCCGCACGCGGGCGTTGCACATGGTCGTCGACGCCAGATAGCCGCCCAGGTTCAGGAGTATGCCGGCTTCGGCGTCCCGGGTGAAGGTCAGGCGGTAGAACCCCGTGCGGTCAGTGGCCGTCTGCTCGACCCAGATGCCGTAATCCTCCAGGAAGAGGCGGTGGTAACCCGGCTGGGCGATTTCGCCCTCGTGCCGGAAGTGCGATTTCCAGTGCCCTTCGCCGAGGGTGGGATCGACGTTGCCGGTCGTCGGCATGAGCGTAAGCCCGGCCAGCACCCAGTTGTGTATCTGCGGGAAGCCGAGCACCTCGGTCGAATTGTAGTTGTAGCCCCCGCCGTACTGGTTGCGGTTGCGGGTCAGCGGTGCGGCGCCGATCATGCCGAACGGCTGGTTGCCCGTGATGAAGAAGAAATAGCGCCCCTTGGTCGTTTCGATGAACGGGTCGACCTGCGAGACGAAGTCGCCTCCGGCCCCGGCGGGCGGGAATGCCTCGATCTCGGAGAGCCCGACATGGGAACCCACGGCGTCGTTGACCTCGAATTTCACCCATCTGACCCGTTTGGGCGCGAATTCCACGACCTTGGGCTCCCCGTTGTCCGGGATCCCGACTACTCCGATGCGTGTACCGTCGCTGAAAAAGAGGTCGCCGCCTGCCGTATGCGCATCGCCCGTCGGCCGGTCGTAGAGGACGATGCGCGAGAGGGTGACCTCCTCGTCCCAGTCGAGCCGGATCCAGGGGTAGGGGAGTCGCTGCCAGTAGGGCATCTGCGCTGCCGATACCCATTCGCCCGCATTGTCGAGGCGGATGTAGCCGTCGTTGACTTTCGAGGCATCGCCGTCGGCATTGAGCGATGACGATGCCGTGGCGCGGGCCTTCGGGGCGATATTGTAGGTGCCGCCGAGTGCCGGGAACGAGATTCCCGCCACGCAAAACAGGGTTAACAGCTCTTTTTTCATCGCGATGTGCTTGCGTTAAGGTTCGTATTGCATGAATATACGAATAATATCGTCTCGCCGGTTCCTTTTCCGGCCCGCAGCCCGGGAATATACCCGTTATTTCATAAAAGCCTTCACGACCATGATCTCGCGCCCCGAGGTGTTGACGATCCGGTAGGAGCCTGCCGCCGCCGAAATTACCAGCGTTTCGGCATAGCTCAGGCGGAAGCGGCTGCCGCCCGCGGTTTCGACCTCGGCGCTTTCGCCCTCGACCAGGTTCAGGACATGGCATTTTCCCTGCGTTGCGACCTCCACCGAGGTGTTGAGCTTGTAGCGGTGCACGTCGTAGGAGTGGTTGCGGTGCGTGGGCAGGTGCCATAGTTCCCAGTCCGCTCCCTTGTCGAGCAGCGCGGGGTGCGACACCAGTTCCCGTTTCACGGCCTCGCCCTTGCGGTCGAAGCAGAGGTTCTCCATTGCGCGGCGGATGTTCAGCGGGCGCGGTTTCCCGTCGAGGTCGAGCGCCAGCCAGTCGTACATCTTGAATGTGAAGATGTAAGGCGTGGTGCTGATCTCCAGCACGAGGTTGTTGCGTCCCGAGCTGTGGAGCGTGCCCGGCGGTATGAGGAACAGGTCGTGCCGCGCCGACTGTTCGGCGTTGATGTAGCGCGGCACGTCGAGTTCCGTGCCTTTTTCGAAGCTTTCGGTCAGCGCCCGTTCGAACTTCGCAGGGTCGATATCCTCTTTGAACCCGAGGTATACGACCGACCCGGGTGCCGTGTCGAGGATATAGTAAGTCTCCTCCTGAGTCAGTACCTCGCCGAAATTCTTGCGGATATATTCCCGCTGCGGGTGGCACTGGATCGAAAGGTTGCCGCCGTCGAAGTTGTCGAGGTAGTCCATGCGGATCGGGAATTCGTCGCCGTATGCGTCGTAGCACGCGCTGCCGACGACCTGCTCGCCGCCCTGGAACATCACCATGTCGAACGACACTTCGAGCATCTTGCCGTCGCTGCCGAAGATCAGCCCGTTTTCCGGTACGATCAGCTCGAACGACCATGCGTAGTTGGGCACGTCGTGGGGCAGTGCGCCGATGTGTTCGCGGATCCATTGGCCTCCCCACGCCCCGGGTTCGAACCACGGCCGGACGCGGAATCCGTTTGCGGCGAGGTGCTCCAGGCCGCGGCGCAGGTCGGTGCCCTCGGCCCAGGTGATCTCCCCTTCGCGCTGCCCGTCGACGATTATGCCGATGCGGGGCAGCAGCTCCTTCTTGTGGCGGTTCAGTACGACCCAGTCGACGAAATAGAACCGCTTGTACATCTTTTTCGGGGGTTCGGGCTGCGTGGCCCCCAGGTTGGCGATGCTGCCCGCACGCGAGCGGAACTGGATCTCGTTCTTCGGGATGTCGATATAGACCAACTCGCCCTGCCAGCCGGCCAGCGCGGCGCCGGTGCCGACGAGTATGTTCATCTCCGCCTCGGGGTCGGGTGCGATCGCCCGCAGTTTTTCCCCGTCGAAGAACTCCTCCAGCCGCAGCGGAGTGCGGAAGCCGAAGATCGGGTCGTCGCCGCCCAGATAGGGGGCGACCAGGCGTTCGATCTCCTCCTGCGGCCGCAGGGCCGCGTCGACGCTCCACCACACGGGGCGGATGCCCAACTGCGTGAGCGCACGGTTCAGCTCCTGCCGGAAGAGGTCGAAGCGTACGCCGACATAGCCGTCGACGACAACCTGCTTCTGCCCGGCCAGCCGCCGTGCCAGCGACGTGTAGTCGCAGAAAATCTTATCCGCCCCGAGGTCATGTGTCGGGTAGATGTCGTATTGGTTTTTTCCGGTTTCCGGTTTGCATACCGGAAGTGGGTTCTGTGTTGTTTTCCTTAAAAGAGACATGACTATTGTTTGGTTATATGAATAACGATGCTGCGCCGATCAGGGCGGCATGGTCGGGCCGGGCCGGGAGCCCTATCCTGATCCGGTGGCCGTCGGCTTCGAGCCGGCGTTTCATGGCGGGCCCGAACAGCGGGTAGGCCCGCGAGATATTCCCGCCGAGCACCAGCATGTCGGCGCGGAAGCGTTCCGCCACGGGGGCTGCGAACGCCGCCAGCCGCTCCCCGTATTCGTCGAACAGGCGCCGTGCCGCGGGGTCTTCCGCATGGCGTTCGGCAGCTTCGCGTGCGCCGCTTATCTCCTGCCCGGTCAGCTCCCGGTAGCGGCCGCATACCCAGCGGGTCGAGAAGGCCTCATCGACGATGCCCCCTTCGAACGGCAGGCAGTATACCCAGCCGTTGGCGGGCACCTCGTCGCCCGAGGTCACCAGCCTGCGGCCGGCCACGAAGCCCGACCCGACGCCCGTGCCGAGCGTCAGCGCCACTACGCGTCCGGCGTCGTCCGCGACCCCGCCGAGGCATTCGCCCAGCGCGAAGGCCGCCGCGTCGTTGACGTAGCGGAACTCCTCCGTGCCGCACTCCCGCAGCAGCGGGTAGAGTGTCGCCGCGACGTCGAGCCCGTAGATGCGCTCGAACTTCCGCACGCCCCGGATCAGCGAAATGCCCCGCTCGTAGTCGAACGGCCCGGGGAAGGCGAAGCCTGCGCACCGGATGCGTCCGATGCCCGATGCCGCGGCCGTGCGCCGGATGTTCGCGGCCCAGGCCCCGGCGATCGTGCGGGCCCCGGCCGCCGCGTCGACTTTGTCCGTGTGCGGTTCCCCGCACAGTTGCCCCGTGGCGAGGTCTACCACCGCCGAGCAGATATGGCTGCCGCCGATGTCCACGCCCAGGGCGTAGCGATTATGTGCCGATTGTGCCATGACGGTATATTTTTCGTAGTTATTTGTTCAGCCGGGTGTTGGGCTCCGCGGCGAGGTTCACCCGCAGCGTGCCGCCGCCGACCACTTCGGCGAAGGGAAGCTGTACGCTCTGCAAGGGTTTGCCGTCCAGTTCCAGCGAACCGATATAGTAATTCTCCGGCGTGTTGCCCGTCGTTTCGATCACGAACTCCTTGCCCGTGTAGTAATCGGGGTTGAGGCGGATCGTCACCTTGTCGAACAACGGGCTGCCGATCTGGAACGTCGGGTCGGGGGCGGTAAGCCCCTTCGCGTCGAAGAGCCCCATCGAGGCCATGACGTACCATGCCCCCAGCTGTCCCTGGTCTTCGTCCTGCCCGTAGCCGTAGCCGTGGATCTCCTCCGTGCCGTAGAATTCGTTGCAGATCGTGCGCATCCATTTCTGCGAGAGCCACGGTTTGCCCGAGAAGTTGAACAGCGCCGAGATGTGGAGGTTCGGTTGGTTGCCGTGGTTGTAATAGGCATGGACTCCCGCAAAGGCATTGATCGTCTTGCCGCCGCCGAAGACGCTCTCGCGCGAAATGAGGAACGTGCTGTCGAGGCGGTTGTTGAACTCCTCGCGTCCGACCAGCTCGACCAGCCGGTCGATATCGTGGGGCACGTAGTAGGTGTACTGTACGGCATTGCCCTCCTGGAATCCGGCCCATGCCGCGTAGGGGTCGAAGTCGGCGATGAATTCACCGCTGTGATCCCGCGGCCGGATGTACTTGGTTTCGGGGTCGAAAAGCAGCTCCCACCCGCCCGAGAGCTTCTCGAGCTGTTCGTAATCGGCCTCATGGCCCAACTGGCGGGCCATCTGCGCAACGGCATAGGCGCTGAACGAATATTCGAGTGTGTGCGAGGCCGCGAATCCCGAGCCGTCGGGCGTGGTCTGCATGCCCAGTTCCGGCAGGTAGGGCGAATAGCCCTGACTGACGAATTTCCCCACGTCCAGTTTGCCCGCGCCGGCCGGGCGGCCTTCGCTGCCCAGCTCGTTCTTGCGGGCGGCCTGGTAGCCCAGCGCCACGTCGAAGTTGCGGATGCCGCAGTTGTAGGCCGCGGCGATGGCGAGCCCCGTGAAGTTGGTGCCTACGCCCGAGACGTACTTGCTGCATGCGATGCCGTCGCCGAGCCATCCGGCGTCCTTGTAGACCAGCAGCTGGCTCGCCACCCAGTCGGCATAGTATTCGGGATAGGCGATGCTCCACAGCTGCGTGAGGTTCCAGTAGGCGCCCCAGATCGCATCGGTATTGTAATAGTCGTGCACCGGCCTGCCTGCGCCGTCGAGCGCAATCTGCCCGACCATGCCGTCGTTGGCCGGATAGGCCCCGTTCACGTCGCTGGCCAGGCCGCGTCCCAGCAGGGCGTGGAACAGCCCCGTGTAGAACTTCACGCGGTCGTCGTGCAGGCCGCCCTCGACGCGAAGCCGGCCCAGCGCCTCTTCCCACGTGTCGTTCGCCTCGCGGCGCACCCGGTCGAAATCTTTCCTGGCGGCCTCCTTTTCGAGGTTCAGCCGCGCGTTCTCCACCGACGTGTACGACAGGCCGATCTTCAGCCCCACCTGCTGACGCTCGCGGGTGTCGAAACGCAGGTAGAGCCCTGCTCCGACGCCTGTGCGGCTGCGCTCCCCCGCGAAGGTTTGCTCGCCGCTGAACGCGCCCCAGGCCGCAGGCTCGGCGTCGAGTACGGCGCTGAAATACATTGTCACCGTGGCGCCTTTCTGGTAAATGTCGACATAGGCGGGCTCGGTCACCACCCAGCCCTCGATACGTCCGTCGTCGGTGTAGGTCACCGACGCGTCGCGCACCGGGCCGCTTTCGCCCATGCGCGTCCCGATGTTGAAGATCAGGTTCGCTTCCTCCGTCGCCGGGAAGGTATAGCGGTGGAATCCGACCCGTTCGGTGGCTGTCAGCTCGGCCTTGACGCCGTAATCCTTCAGCAGCACGGAGTAGTAGCCGGGGCGCGCCACCTCGTCCTTCTTGTCGAAGCGCGAACGGTAGCCCGCGTCGGGGTTGTCGAGCGGCCCGGGTACGGTCTGAAGTTCGCCGACCGTCGGAGCCACCACCACGCCGCCGACCTGGAACTCGTGGAAGTTGGCGAAGCCCTCGATCGAGGTGTGGCGTGAGTCGTAGCCCACGGCTTCCCAGCCGTTGGGATTCCCCAGGTGGCCGTCGGTCGTCGGAGCCAGTTTGGCCATGCCGAACGGTACGGCCGCCGGGGTGAAGAAGAACCACCGCGAATGTGCGGTGCCGATGCGCGGGTCGACGTAGTCCGTCAGCGGCTCCTGAGCCGTGCATGCCGACAGGCAGGCCGTCGCGGAGAAGAGGATCAGTTTGTGCAGGTGTTTTTTCATCGTTGATGTTTGCCGGCGGCCGTTGCGGCCGCCTTTGGGTTATATGGTTTTCTGTTTAATGTATATACATGAGGTGCGTGGCGTCCGTCTATTTCGCGGCGAACCTGCGCAGGGCGAGGGCGCAGCCTGCCAGGTAGAGCATACAGGCCGCAATGACCAGCAGCGAACCGGTCTGGCTGCCCAGGAGGTCGGTCGTGAAGCCCATCAGGGGCGGGATGACGGCGCCGCCGCAGACCCCCGTGATCATCAGCCCCGAAATCTCGTTGGCTTTTTCCGGATGGCATTTCAGCGCCGTCGAGTAGATCACCGAGAAGATGCTCGAGCAGGCGAAGCCGATCAGTCCGACCAGCGCCAGCATTCCCACGGTACCCTGTACGAAGTAGAGGGCGGCCATGGCGGCGATGGCCGCGAAGATGTGGATGCGGAAATAACGCACGTCGTTCATGCGCACCAGCAGGATCGAACCGATCAGCGCACCGACCGTGCGGCAGACGAAGTAAACGCTCGACCCGAGTCCGGCCTGCTCGACGGGGTAACCGCCGCGTTCGATCAGCAGCTTGGGCGCTACGGTATTCATCCCCACGTCGACGCCGACGACGAAGACGATCCCGAGGAAGAGGAGGAGTACCGTGCGGTCTTTCAGCAGGGCGAACGTCGCACCGACAGGCGAGGCCTGCGGCGCTTCGGCCTCTTCGCGGATGGGGGTGCACATGAGCCACGCGGCCGAGAGCAGCGTGATGAGCGCGAAGATCGGGAAGAGGTATTGCCAGTTGCCCAGCGTGCCGGCGGCGAATGCGGCGATGAAGGGGCCGCAGAACGACGAGACGGCCTTGACGACCTGGCCTGCGGTCAGCGAACTGGTCAGCGCGTCCCCCTTGACCACGTTGGTGAGCAGCGGGTTGAGCGATACCTGGAGGATCGTATTGCCGATGCCCAGCAGCACGAATGCCGTCATGCACGTGGCAAGGTTGTAGTGCACGAACGGGATCAGCATACCGACGGCCGTGATGCCGTTGCTGATCTGTACCATATTCTTGCGGCCGAGGCGGTTCATGGCGAGGGCCGCCGGAATCGAAAGCAGCAGGAACCAGATGAAAACCATCGAGGGGATGAACCCGGCGAGGGTTTCGCTGAGCCCGAAATCTTGCTGGACATAGCTGGTCGAGATACCGACCACGTCGCAGAAGCCCATGACGAAGAAACCGAACAGGACGGGCAGTAATTTGTGGAGTGACTTGTTCATTTGGGTTGTGGTGTTTGTCAGCCGTTGATGAATTCGATCGAGTAGGTGAAGCTGTCGGCGCGGTAATAGCCGATGTTATATTCCACCGGGGTGTCGTTTACGTCGAGCACGAAGCGTTTGCGGACGAGGATCGGCTCCCCTTCGTTGATGTCGAGCTTTTCGGCCAGCTCCGCGTTTGCGCTGCGGGCATATACCATCTCGCGCGAGGTCTTGACGACGATGCCGTAATTCTTCCGGAGGTTTTCGTAGAGCGGGAGCGCCATGTCCTCTTCTCCGGTCATCGGGATCGCGGGGTTGAAATAGGAGATGAAATAGACGAACGGTAGGTTCGGGCGTCCGCGCAGGCGCTCCAGGCACAGCAGCCTGGCTCCTTCCGGGGCATTGAGAAACTCGGAAGCCTCGGCGGGCGGCGTCTTGCGGCTGATGTGCAGTTCGAAATTCTGCACGACCATGCCCTGTGCGTGCATCTCCTGCGAAAAACTCATCCAGTTGCGGGCGTTGCTCATCACGTTCTGGGGCGCCACGGTCGTCCCGTATCCTTTCTTGCGGATGAGCAGCCCTTCGAACACCAGCCGGTTGATGGCCTGCCGCAGGGTGTTGCGCGAGATGTTCAGTTCTTTGGATAGCTCCACCTCGTTGGGAAGCAGTTTGCCTTTGCGGTACTCTTCCTGCTGGATCATCCGGCGCAGCAGATCCTCGGCCTGCTGGTGCAGCGGTTTGGAAGAGTTCGGGTCGAGTTGTAATTTCATGTCGTTCGGGCTTTTGTGTTATCCCCGGATTATAGCCGTGCCGGGATCGGCGTATAGCATGGCGCGTAGGGCGGTTTGCTGCGGGCATCGGCGCAGGCCTTTCCCGGGGGGCTTTCCCCTGAGTCATTCCTGAGGGGAATTTTTACCCTGTTCGACCCGCTATGTTCACCTTTGTATCTTGTATATGTTCTGATATTTGTAAATATGTTCATGCAAATAAACGTAAAATATCCGAATTGTCAAAATCTATGTTCCCGATAATGTCGGTACAGGGCGGATATTTTTTTCAAAAGCCTCGTTCGTTGCCTGTCATTGTCCTGTATTACTGGTGATTGCGTTTTTTGCGGCCGATAGCCGTTTTTTTTGCCCGGGCCGAGCCTGCCCGCGGTTTTGTCCGTATCCGGATGGTGCCGCGCCCAGTCTGCGCCCGGTCGCTGCAGGATGATAGAGGGGGATATTTGTGGATGCAGGGGACGGATTCCGATAAAAAAATAAGGATGGACTTGTGTCCATCCTTACCGGGGTTGTGGAGAATACCAGGGTCGAACTGGTGACCTCTTGCATGCCATGCAAGCGCTCTAGCCAACTGAGCTAATCCCCCGTTGTGGGTGCAAAGATAACGGAAATTTTTTTATTTCCAAATAGCGGCCGGAAAAAATCGACCGCAGGATTACCATTGCTGCCGTTCGGAGGGGGAGGTAGGGCGGGGCGTCCGGTATCGTTTTTTTGTCCGCCATGCGGATTATAAGGCTGTTACCGCATTTTCGCAAGCATCTCCGCTGTCCGGGGGGCTTTCGTGCCGGCAGGCGGGGGCTTGCGGCATACAGGAGGGTGCCGGGCGATCCTTCCTCCGGGTTGCCGTTTGTTTGTCCCGCCCCATGGAAAAAGCCGACGCCTGAAGCGCCGGCTTTCCCATATGCCGGGATGGCTCCCCGGTCAGTGTCGTGTCCGTTATTCGATCTCCCACGTGGCGCCCGAATGCAGCAACTCGTCCACCGAGCGGATCTTGCTCTGTGCCTTGACCTCCTCGACCTGCCGGGCCACCTCGCGGTCGTAAACCGTGGCGTCCTCGACAGCGCGGATCACGCCCAGGGCAACGGGGTATTCGGGATATTTCATCGCCGCCAGCATCGAGTGCAGCGTCGTGTCGCGCTCGTGGGCGTCGTGCGTCAGCACATCGTCCAGCGTGTAGCCGTCCTGGCCGACGGTCACGACCTTGAGCTTCATGTCCTCGAAGACGATTCCCTTCTCCATGTTGGCCCCGAACAGCATTTTCCCGCCGTGGCGCAGCGTGATCGTACGTTCGGCGCGCGTAGCCTTGTCGGCGGCGAATGCGGCGTGGGTCTTGTCGTTGAAAATCACGCAGTTTTGCAGTACTTCGATCACCGACATGCCTTTGTGCATCGCTGCGGCGACCATGCACTCCTTCGAAAGCTGCACCTCCATGTCGACCGAGCGGGCGAAGAACGTGCCTTTGGCGCCGATCACCAGTTCGCCGGGGTTGAACGGCTTTTCGACCGTGCCGTAGGGCGAGGTCTTGGTGATCTTGCCCAGCTTCGAGGTGGGGGAGTACTGCCCCTTGGTGAGGCCGTAGATCTCGTTGTTGAAGAGTATGACGTTCAGGTCGACATTGCGGCGGATGGCGTGTATGAAGTGGTTGCCGCCGATGGCCAGCGAGTCGCCGTCGCCCGTGGTGACCCAGACGCTGAGGCGCGGGTTGGCGACCTTGACGCCCGTGGCCACGGCGTTGGCGCGGCCGTGCACCGAATGGAACCCGTAGGTCTTCATGTAATAGATGAACCGCGACGAGCAGCCGATGCCCGACACGAACGTGAAAAGGTTGTGCGGCGTGTCGGTCGCGTCGGCGATCTCGGGCAGCGCGCGCTGTACGGCGCTGAGGATGGCGTGGTCGCCGCATCCGGGGCACCAGCGTACCTCCTGGTCGCTTTTGAAATCCGCGGGGGTGTATTTGTATTCTGCCATGGCGTTATTTCAATAAGGATTCGAATTTTTGGCAAAGCTCTGCAACCGTGAAGGGCAGGCCCTCGCACTTGTTGTACTGTTCGTAGCGGAACTCCTGCAAACTCTGGCGCAGGTAGTTGGCGAACTGCCCTTCGTTCAGCTCGCAGACGACGATCTTGCGGAATTTCGAGAATATCTCGCGTACGCCGTGCGGCAGCGGGTTGATGTAGTTGAAATGGCACAGCGAAACGCGCTTGCCTTCGGCGCGCATCTGGTCGACGGCGTTTTGCAGGTGTCCGCGCGTACCTCCCCAGCCGACTACCAGCAGGTCGCCTTCCGGGGCGCCCCATACGGCCTGTGCCGGGATGTCGTCGACGGCTTTGGCCACCTTTTCGGCGCGGGTGCGCACCATTTTCTGGTGGTTCGACGGGTCGTGCGAGATGCAGCCCTTCACGCAGTCTTTTTCAAGACCGCCGACACGGTGTTCCAGCCCCGCCTTGCCGGGGAATGCCCAGCCGCGGGCCAGGTTTTCGTTGCGCACGTAGGGCATGAAACCGCCTTCGGGGGCTTCGTCCACGATCGGCGGGGTGATGGCCGGGTAGTCCTTCATCGCGGGGATGCGCCACGGCTCCGAGCCGTTGGCGATGAACCCGTCGGTCAGCAGGATCACGGGGGTCATATGCTCCATGGCCAGGCGTCCGGCCTCGAATGCGTAGTGGAAGCAGTCGCTGGGCGACGATGCCGCCACGACGATCACGGGGCACTCGCCGTTGCGGCCGTAGAGCGCCTGCGCCAGATCGCTCTGCTCGGTCTTGGTCGGAAGTCCCGTCGAGGGGCCGCCGCGCTGTACGTCGACCACCACCAGCGGCAGTTCGGTCATCACGGCCAGTCCCAGCGCCTCGCTCTTGAGCGACAGGCCGGGGCCCGAGGTGGTCGTCACGGCGAAGTTGCCTGCGAAGGCCGCGCCGATGGCGGTGCAGATGCCCGCGATTTCGTCTTCGGCCTGGACGGTCTTCACCCCGAGGTCTTTGCGCTTGGCCAGCTCTTCGAGGATTACGGTGGCCGGGGTGATCGGGTACGAGCCGCAGAAGAGCGGCAGCCCGGCCTTTTCGGCCGCGGCGCACAGACCCCATGCCGTGGCGACGTTACCGCTGATCGAGCGGTAGGTGCCTTTTTCGAGCGGTGCGGGCGCTACGGTGTAGGTGTTTGCGAACTGGTGCGTATTGGCTGCGTAGTCGTACCCCGCCCGGATGGCCAGCTTGTTGGCTTCGGCTATGGCGGGGTTCTTCTTTGCGAATTTGGTTTCGATATATTTGATTGCGTACGCTTCCGGCCTGTCGAACAGGTAGAAGCAGATGCCCAGTGCGAACATGTTTTTGCACTTGGTTACGGCCTTGTTGTCGAGGCCGGTCTCCCGGAGCACTTCGCGCGTCATCGAGGTGATGTCGGGAATGACGACGTTGTACTCGTCGAGTTGCAACTCGGCGATGGGGTCGAGCGTGGCGAAGCACGCCTTTTTGAGGTGGTCTTCGGTGATCGAATCGCCGTCGATGATGACCGTCGCACCCGGTTTGAGCCATTTGCGGTTGGCCTTGAGCGCTGCGGGGTTCATCGCCACCAGCACGTCGCAGTAGTCGCCGGGGTTGAGCTCCCGGTGGCTGCCGAAGTGAACCTGGAATCCAGATACGCCCGCCACGGTACCCTGTGGCGCGCGGATTTCGGCAGGGTAGTCGGGGAAGGTCGAGATCCCGTTCCCGAGCAGTGCCGAGGTGTCTGAGAAAAGCGTGCCCGTAAGCTGCATGCCGTCGCCCGAGTCGCCTGAAAAGCGGATCACGACATCCTGCAACTCCCGTACATTGGTTTTGTCCATGTCTTGTTTCGGATTAGTAGGGTTTTGAAAACAATATCACAA
>ENA-USUM01001527-USUM01001527.1-human-gut-metagenome-genome-assembly--contig:-NODE-1527-length-14295-cov-12.688915_pt1 | contig 14295 bp, 12 predicted proteins | sample MGYA00250063_ERZ773402 | MGnify/ENA primary metagenome ERZ773402 (study PRJEB29103, sample SAMN06112030) | human gut metagenome | biome: human gut; feature: ankylosing spondylitis patient; material...
ATGTTATTGCGAAGATTCCCTTGAAAAAATTCTCTGTCCGTATTGTGTCATCTCCGCTAAATTCATTATCAGTCTTTTTTAACAATGCATTCTTTTCAAAAAAGTTAAACATTTTCCAAACAACCGTTACAGAATCATGAGAAGCGTTCCCGCCACAATCAGTACAAGACCAATCGCCGCCCTTTTCGTCAGCTTCTCATGGAACACCAGATAGGAAAATGCGATGGTGACAAGGATACTCAATTTATCAATCGGCACTACCACGCTCGCAAGTCCATCCTGCAGCGCTTTGTAGTAGCAGAGCCAGGAACCTCCGGTTGCAAGTCCCGACAGACAGATAAATCCCAGTTCCCTCCTGTCAATCCTGCCAATCTCCTTCTGCTTGCCCTTCGCAAATACCATGATCCATGCCATCACAAGCACCACCGCCGTCCGGATTGCCGTTCCGAGATTGGAATTGAGTCCCTCGATGCCGATCTTGCCGAGAATCGAAGTGAGACTTGCAAAAACGGCGGATAGGCAGGCATACAAAAGCCAGCTCTTTTTCTCCTGCCCCACGCTCTTTTCCGTCTCCTTCTTCTGGATCATAAGAAAGGTACCGGCGCCGATTAAGATGACACACACGATCTTAAGCGCGCTGACTTCCTCCCCTAAAAAAAGAAACGCCAGCACAATGGTCAGAATTGTACTGGACTTATCGATCGGAACCACCTTATTCACGTCACCTGCCTGCAAGGCATGAAAGTAGCACAGCCAGGATGCTCCCGTCGCAAACCCCGAGAGAATCAGAAACAGCCATGTCTTGCCGGATACAGCCGCAATGCCGTTCTGTGCCCCCACGACGAACACCATAATCCATGAAAAAACAAGGACCACGATCGTGCGGATCGCCGTCGCCACATCCGAGTCTGTATGGCGGATGCCGCATTTTGCCAGAATCGATGTAAGTCCCGCAAACAGCGCAGAACCAAACGCATAGAAAATCCACATACGAATGCCTCCTTTACGATACGCCTTTTCTCCCGCGTATCACAATAATGTCATTTAACTTTAAGAGAGTGTCCTTCTGCGGCAGGATGGATAAATCGTCGCGCAGAATTAAAAACACCGTCAGCTGCTGCTCATCCTGCACTTCTCCCACGGTCTTTCCCGCATATCTTCTGTCCACAAAAATCTCCGCAATCTCCTTGATGTCCGCATCCCGGATATTTGAGATGCTGCTCTTTCTCTGATACTGCTCCACGAATCCGGCGCTGATGATACCGGTCGGGATCGCTACCACGCCGACGCCAAGATACGCAATACAGATCGCCATCAGACGCCCCAGCGTCGTGATCGGATAAATATCGCCGTATCCGACCGTAAGAAGCGTTGACATGCTCCACCAGACGCCGCTGAATGCATTGCGGAACACTTCCGGCTGCGCGTCATGCTCCACACTGTACATGCACAGACTGCTCGCAAGCATCAGGATCACCACGATAAACACCGAGGAAATGATCTGATTCCGCTTCTCGTACAGTACCGTCGTGATGACATTAAATGAATCATATCTTGCATTCAGGCGGAAGAGATGAAAGATTCTTGCCACCCGGAGCATCCGAAAGATCACAAATCCGGACAAAAAGAACACCGGAACAATGGTCAGAATGTCCACCACGCCGTCAAAAGACACCATAAAGCGCAGTCTGGCGCGGCATTTGCGCATTCCCGGATATAAAAGATCCGCCGTCCAGATGCGGAGCACATACTCCACACAAAAAATAAACAGCGTGATGACCTCCACCACGAAAAAGAAACCGGACAGAAAGTCCAGTTCCTCAAACGTCTGTAAAAATGTAACCAGAATATTTGAGACAATCGTAATTGTGATAAAAATATCGAACGCACGGCTGATCCGGTTACTCTTATCTCCAATCTGGATAATGTTAAATATTTTTTCTCTCACCTTATGAATCCATCTCCCAGCGTAACTCTGATATTTTCGGTGTCCGACGGATTCTACCGGTCATGGACGGCTCCGATCAGTTCCCGGATATCCTCCACCTGATAGCGCTCCATGTAGGCGCGGATTCCGTCAACGATCTCCTCCGTCGCATGCGGATGATAGAAGTTCGCCGTACCGACCGAGACTGCGGTCGCACCGGCAAGAATCATCTCGATGGCATCCTCCGCCGTCTGGATTCCGCCCATTCCGATAATCGGAATCTTTACCGCCTGCGCACTCTGGTAGACCATGCGCACCGCGACCGGATGCACTGCCGGACCAGACATACCGCCCGTGCGGTTTGCCAGCGCAAAGCATCTTCTGTGAATATCAATCTTCATTCCTGTGATCGTATTGATCATGGAGAGTGCATCCGCACCGCCCGCTTCCGCTGCACGCGCCATCTCCGTGATGTCGGTGACATTCGGGGAAAGCTTCATGATGACCGGCTGCTTTGCATGGCGTTTCATCTCTTTTGTGACTTCTTCGACCATCTTCGGATTCTGTCCGAACGCAATACCGCCCTCCTTTACATTCGGGCAGGAAATATTGATCTCGAGCAGATCTACCGGCTGGTCGGAGAGGCGTTCCACCACATCAATGTATTCCTCCGTCGTATGTCCGCAGACATTGACGATGATCTTCGTGTCATATTTTTTGAGGAACGGAATGTCTCTGTCAATGAACAGATCAATGCCCGGATTCTGTAAACCGATCGCATTGAGCATGCCGCCGTAGACCTCCGCCACACGCGGCGTCGGATTTCCTTCCCACGGCACATTCGCAACGCCCTTGGTCACAACTGCTCCCAGCTTATTCAAATCGACGAACTCCGAATACTCCTCCCCGGAACCGAACGTGCCGGATGCCGTCATAACCGGATTCTTCAGTGCGACACCGCACAGATCAATGCCAAGATTCATCAGAAATCCACCTCCTCTGCCCGAAATACCGGTCCTTCCTTACAGACTCTCTTGTTCTTCACATTGGAATGCGCATCCTTCTCTGTGGACTTGCAGACGCAGGCAAGGCAGGCGCCGATGCCGCACGCCATGCGCTCCTCCATGGAGATCCAACATTCGATGTCTTCCTTTGCGGCATACTCCTTTAAGGCGCGGAGCATCGGAAGCGGTCCGCAGGCGTAGATCACATCCGCGGTCAGCCCGTTCTCGCGGATGGCGTCGAGCACATTGCCCTCCGTTCCCACACTGCCGTCCTCCGTTGCGATATAGACCTCTCCCTGTTTGCGGAACTCATCCAGCAGAAACAGCTCATCCCGGTATCCAAGCACAATCTGTTTCTCGCAGTTTAACTCTTTTGCGAGCTCTAACATCGGCGGAATCCCAATGCCGCCGCCGATTAAAAACGCCTTTTTCTCCTGCTTCGGAAAGCCGTTGCCGAGTGGTCCTATCACCTTAAGCTGCATGCCGGTGTGCATGGAAGAGAACTCTTCGGTTCCCTTTCCCGCCACGCGGTATACCAGACGGAGCGCGCCGTCCTTTCTGTCGATCTCACAGATACTGATCGGTCTCGGGAGCAGCCTGCTGCCTTCCTTACAGTAGACCGATACAAACTGCCCTGCCTTTGCATGCGCCGCGATCTGCTCGGTGTGCAGCCACATGCTGTAAATATCGTCCGCAATCTCTTCCTGTTTGATTATGATTGCCGTCTCTTCAAATTTCTGTTGTGTTGTATGCATGATCTTTTATTTTTCCTTATCTTCATATACCACTTGTCCGTTCACAAGTGTCATTCGCACTTTACCGGTGACTTTTCTGCCGTCAAACGGGGTATTCCTGCCCTTGCTGAAAAACGTATTCTTGTCAATCACGTACGTCTCGTCCGGGTCAAAAATAACGATGTCTGCGACCTTTCCAGGCTCAATATCTCCCTTGTCGATTCCGATAATCTTCGCCGGATTGTAGCTCATCTTCTCCGCCATCTGCATCGGCGTCAGATACCCGCCGAGTACAAGCTCCGTGTACGTTAAGCATGCGGCGGTCTCAAGACCCACAATACCGAACGGTGCGGATTTCATGGAGGTATTCTTGTCCTCAAACGTGTGCGGCGCATGGTCGGTTGCGATCACATCCATCACGTCATCCCGCAGTCCCTCTTTTAACGCCTGTACATCCTCCTTCGTGCGCAGCGGCGGATTCATCTTGTAATTCGTGTCCGCATCCGCCTCGATCGCCACTTTTTTCTCCGTATCCACGGTCGGCTCGATCTTCCTGATGTCATCGGAAGTCAGTGTAAAATGATGCGGGCACACCTCTGCCGTCACATGGATTCCCTCCATCTTAGCATGCTTGACCATGCTGACAGAATCCTTCGTGGAGCAGTGGCACAAGTGCAGTCTCGCCCCGGTATCCCGGCTTAACATGATGTCCCTGGCAATGATGATGTCCTCCACGGAATTCGTGATGCCGCCAAGTCCAAGTTCTCTGGCGTTGACATCCTCATTCATGACACCGCCGTTGACAAGATTGATGTCCTCGCAGTGAGCAAGCACCGCAATGTTGTACTTCGCAGCAAGTTCCATCGCCTCTCTGTAAAGCTGTGCATTCATGACGGATTTGCCGTCCTCACTGATGGCAGGAATTCCGGCTTTCACCATGCCCTCGATGTCGGAAAGCTCCTTTCCCTGCTGTCCCTTCGTCACCGCACCGACCTGCAGCACGTTGGCAGCGCCGACGGTCTTTGCTTTGTTGTGCACATAGTTCACAACATCCGGATTATCCACGACCGGCTTGGTGTTCGGCATGGCAAGAATCGTCGTAAATCCGCCGTGCACTGCTGCCCTTGCGCCTGTCTCGATCGTCTCCTTCTGTTCAAATCCTGGATCTCTTAAATGCACATGCATGTCGATAAACCCCGGCATGACAAAGCAGCCCTTCGCATCGATCACGCGGTCGCATTTTTCCTTGATACTCTTCTCGGTTCTGGCCACAACCCCGTTCTCCACCAGCACATCCAGTGTCTCATCCGTTCCGGTGGCAGGATTGATTACGCGTCCATTTTTGATCAATATGGTCATCTTTTTTTCCTCCATTGTATGAGTTCATCTTATCATATCCGCCTACAGTTTTCCATACAATTCCAGCGGCACATACGCCTTCACATAGATCCCCTCCGGGCGGTAATCCTCCTCTAAAAGCTCTCCCTGCTTTCTGATCTGCTGCAGGATTCCGGCATCCGCATAGGCGATGGTTCGCTCAATCAGAACTTTGTTCTCGCGCAGAAGTTCCGCAAGCAGTTCTTTTAACTCGTCGAGCCCCGTTCCCTCTCTTGCCGAGACTGCCAGGGTATGATCTGCCCTTAAATCGCGCAGCGGCTCCCGCTCCGTCACCGCGTCCTGCTTGTTAAAAAGCGTGATGACCGTCTTTTCCCGGATGTCCAGCTGATGGAGCGTGTCATAGACAATGTGCATCTGCTTCTCGTGCTGCAGGTTGGAAGCATCCACCACATGCAGAATGTAGTCCGCGTATTTTGCCTCCTCGAGCGTACTCTTAAACGCCTCGATCAGATGGTGCGGCAGCTTCCTTATAAAACCGACCGTATCGGTCAGAAGAATCTCCTGTCTGCCCGGAAGTTCTAAGACGCGCGTTGTCGGGTCAAGTGTGGCAAACAGCTTGTCCTCCTCTAACACCCCGGCGTCGGTAAGCCGGTTCAACAGTGTGGACTTTCCGGCATTCGTGTAGCCGACGATCGCCGCCACAGGCATCCCGTTTCTCGTGCGCTTCGCGCGTGTGATCTCGCGGTGCTGGCGCACCTCCTTTAATTCCCGGTTCAGCTGTGCGATGCGGTCTTTGATGAGACGTCTGTCCATCTCCAGCTTTTTCTCACCCGGCCCTCTCGTTCCGATTCCGCCGCCGAGTCTGGACATGGAACGCCCGAGGCCGGTCAGACGGCTGAGGCGGTATTTTAACTGCGCCAGTTCCACCTGTATTTTTCCCTCGCTCGTCGTGGCGCGTGCCGCAAAGATATCCAGGATAATCAGCGTGCGGTCCATCACCTTGGTGTCTAACATCTGCTCTAAGTTCTTAAGCTGTGCCGGTGAAAGTTCATCGTCACAGACGATGCCGGTCGCGCCCCGCTCTGCGATCATCGCCGCGATCTCCGCCACTTTTCCGGTGCCCACATAGGTGCCCGGGTGCATCAGTTCCCTCTTCTGGATCAGTGTGCCGACCACGACAGCTCCCGCTGTCCTGACAAGCTCCGCCAGCTCTGCCACAGAGTCCTCGGCATCATCCCCATCCTGCTCGCTCACGCCGACCAGAATCACCTTTTCGATCTGATCTTCCAATTCAATAATTTCTGCCATGCTGCTCCTTTTCTACTGTCCGCTGTCTCCGCTTCCGTCTGTTCCGGCATCGGCTCCGCTGTCGGTTCCATCTGCACCGTCTGTTCCGTCCGTTCCGCTGCCGGTTCCATCCGTTGCGTTATCGGTTCCACTATCCCCCGGCACGACCACCTCGCCCTGCACTTCTGTGCCCGCCGGCGTATCCACCCGGCTTTTTAAGAATGTGTATTCGCGCAGTGCCTCCGCATCATCAGGGTACGCGGCTGTATAAGCGGTCATCACCTCATAAGCTCCCGCAAAATCTCCGGTATACTCCATGCAGATGATCTGATTCTGCAGCAGCGCACGCCGGTTCGGAACGCTCTCCATCGAAAGTCCCTGCTCGATATAGGGAAGCGCACCGCTATAATTCAGCTTGCCCATCTCAATCTGTGCCAATGCATTCATCGCTTCCGAATCTGCGACACCCGCATCCACATAAGCCTGATAATACGTCTGCGCGTTCGCCGTGTCCTGCTGTGCCTCATATACCTGCGCAAGCGTCAGGTTCGCCGCTGCACTGCCTGCATCGATCGCGGACGTCAATTCTTTGATTGCGTTGTCATACTGCCCCAGCAGGTAGTAAATCTCCCCTCTGTATGCAAGACTTTCCGCATCATTTCCCTTGATGGAAAACGCATCGTTTAAGTACGCCGTGCCGTCCTCCGCCAGATCATAGGCGGCAAGATTCTTGTAAATATTGATATAAAGTTCATAATCCGAATGGTTATACTTGACCGCGTCCGCAAAATCCTGCTTCGCCCCGTCCGTATCCCCGGTGCCAAGCTTTAAACATCCGCGCAGATAGTAAGCGTTGGCGTTCTTCCCGTCATAGTCGATCATGGCGTTGTACGTCTCAAGTGCTCCCTCAGTGTCCTGTGCGGCATACTGGGCTGCCGCCTTGTAATAGCAGATGTCTATCTCCAGACCGGTAATTTTTCCGGTGCAGCACGCAAGCGCTCCGTCAAATGCCGCCAGTGCCCCCTCATAATCCCCGCTCTGCATGCTCTCTATGCCAATCTTGCGGTAGGAAAGCTCATCCTCCGTGCGCTCATTCGCACATCCGGCAAGAAGCGCGGCTGTCACAAGCAAAAACACCGCCGCTTTTCCCCTGTATGTTCTATGGTGATTGATTTCCATTCGTCTTCTCATCTTAATTCCTCTTTTTACTATAATGAAGCCACCAAAAAGTATAAACGATATTTTCCTTCCCCGCAAGGTGATTTCCCGCTGCAACAGGCGATATCTTCCATGTACATGACTTTTCTATCTCATGCCGTCCTGGATCACGCGCGCCGTGTTTTGATAGGCAATCTGCTCCACGGCGTCTTCGGAGAGTCCTCTCTTTCGCAGCGCATCGAAAAGCAGCGGCAGCTTCGTGCAGTCACTGATCTCAAATTCGCCTGAGATTCCATCAAAATCCGTACCGAGTCCCACACATTCGATACCACCCCTGTCAATCAGATGCATTGCGTGGTCGCAGATGCGCTCGATACGGCTCACCTTATCCGTCTCGTCCTCATTCAGAAAGGTCGGTTCCAGATTCAGTCCCGCCACTCCGCCACACTCCGCCAGTTCGCGGATCATTGCGTCAGTAAGATTGCGCGTTGCCGGCGCCAGTGCCCGGCAGTTGGAATGTGATGCCACGAATGGCACGCCGCTTCGCCTGGACGCTTCTGCGACATCCCAGAAACCTCCGTCGGATAAATGGGAGACGTCGACTAAGATTCCCAGTTCCTGCATATAGCGCACTGCCTCTTTTCCAAATCCGGTCAGCCCGCGGCTCATCTCCTCCGGCTTTTGGGAATGGCAGTGTCCCAGACAGTTGTCGTCATTCCAGGTCAGTGTCACAAGTCTTACGCCGAGATCGTAAATTTCCCGGATTTTGTCCATTTTCCCAGCAATCAGAGCACCGTTCTCGATCGTGAGAAACGCCGATATTTTCCCAGCATTCTGATTCTGCTTTAATTCCTCTGCATTGTGCGCTGCAGCAAAGCGGTCGCCGTACTGCTCCATGGTATGGCAGAAAATATCATACATTTTCCTCATGAGTGCTTCCACCGGCGGCATCTCTTCTAAGCCGAACCAGTCCGGATCATTTCTCTGCGGCAGAAACATCGCAAAAAACTGCGCACCTGCCTCTGCCTGCTGCAGGCGCAGTCCATCCACCATCGTGCGGTCAAGTTCCAGAAACGTCTCTGTTTTCTGCGCTAACGCGCTTCCCAATGTATCACAATGCATGTCAATATAACGCATCATTTTCTCCATTTCCGGGCAGAGTTCCTTCTTATTTTCTGGACTACTGCCCTGTCTTTTTCTTATTATAAAGAACCCGCGGACTTTATACAATATGCCGGTCACCGGATTTTGTACATCATTTTCTCTGTTTCCACTGTTTTCATGCAAAAAGGAGCGCCTTGCGGCAATCCTCTCTGTGAAAGAAATATATAAATTTTGAAGCAAGCTTTTTCTTCCGGGCGGTTTTCCCCGGTTTTACAGATGCCAGATGTCCTCATTGTACTGTGCGATCGTACGGTCAGAGGAGAAGAATCCGGCTTTGCTGATGTTGATGAGCATTTTCTTCGCCCACGCCATGCGGTCTTCATAATCCGCATAGATGCGCTCCTTGGTTGCCACATAGTCCTCGAAATCCGGAAGCGTCATGAACCAGTCTTTGTTCAGAAGTTCGTTGTAAAGACGCTCTAAGTTCTCTCTGCATCCGACTGCCATCATCTCGTCGCTGACGATAAAGTCCACTGCACGCTTGATGTTCGCATCATTCTCATAGTAGCTTCTGGACACATAATCCGCCTTCTCGTAGTGCTTGATGACTTCCTCGGAGGACTCACCGAAGATGTAAATGTTGTCGTCGCCGACAAACTGATGCATCTCCACATTTGCGCCGTCCATGGTTCCGATCGCTACCGCACCGTTTAACATGAACTTCATGTTGGATGTTCCGGATGCCTCCTTGGAAGCAAGGGAAATCTGCTCATGGATATCTGCAGCCGGGATCAGCTTTTCAGCCAGCGTGACATTGTAATTTTCTACCATCACAACCTTTAAGTACGGAGATACCTCAGGGTCTTTTACAATCAGTTCGGACAGGCAGAGGATCAGATGAATGATATCCTTTGCAATCACGTAAGCCGGAGCTGCCTTGGCACCGAAAATCACAGTGATCGGACGGGTCGGCTTCTTTCCTGCCTTGATCTCAAAATATTTGTGGATGACATACAGCGCATTCATCTGCTGTCTCTTGTACTCGTGCAGACGCTTGATCTGAATATCGTAAATGGAATTGTCATCCAGCACGATTCCCTGCGTTTTTGCAAGGTAATCTTTCAGTTCGGTCTTTCTGCTGCTCTTGACATCGAGCAGACGCTGCAGCACGGAAGCGTCATCGACAAGCGCACCGAGCTTCTCCAGTTCCATCGCATCTTTCTTAAATCCCGGTCCGATCAGGGATTCAATCAGATCTGCCAGCTCGTGGTTGCAGTGCAGCAGCCAGCGACGGAAGGTGATGCCGTTTGTCTTATTGTTGAACTTCTCCGGATAGATCTTGTAGAAGTTGTTGAGCTCCGTATTTTTCAAAATTTCCGTGTGCAGGTAGGCAACGCCGTTGACACTGTAACCGTAATGAATATCCATATGTGCCATATGCACGCGTTTCTCGTCATCAATGATCGCAACCGACTTGTCATCGTATTTGCGCACCACGCGGCTGTTCAGCTCGTAGATGATCGGAAGGAGCTGCGGAACTGCTTTTTCCAGGAAATGAATCGGCCATTTTTCCAGTGCCTCCGCAAGGATCGTGTGGTTGGTGTATGCACAGGTCTTCGATACGATCTCGATCGCCTCATCCATCAGAATTCCACGCTGCATCAGAAGACGGATCAGCTCCGGAATCACCATGCTCGGGTGTGTATCGTTGATCTGGATTGCCGCGTACTCATTCAACTTGTGCAGATCACCGCCTCTTGCCAGCGTCTCGTCGATGATAAGCTGTGCCGCATTGCTGACCATAAAATACTGCTGGTATACACGCAGGATGCGTCCCTTGTCATCCGAATCGTCCGGGTATAAGAACAGCGTCAGGTTCTTTGCAATATCCTCTTTGTCAAAATTGATGCCGTCCCCCACAAGGCTCTCGTCCACGGTCTCCACATCAAACAAATGAAGCTTTGTGGTGCGGTTCTCGTAACCAATCACATCGATATCATACAGTCTGGACTGTAAGGTAAAACCGCCGAACTGTACCGGGTAGGTCACGTTCGTTTTCGTCAGCCAGCTCTCCTTCTCGATCCACGGGTTCGGCTCCTCGTGCTGTAAATTGTGCTCAAATACCTGCTTGAACAGACCGTAGTGATAATTGAGACCCACGCCGTCGCCGTTTAATCCAAGTGTTGCGATCGAATCCAGGAAGCATGCTGCCAGACGGCCCAGACCGCCGTTTCCGAGAGACGGCTCCGGCTCAACCTCCTCGATCTCTGCCAGGTTCTTGCCGTTCTCCGACAGAACCTGCTTCACTTCCTCATAAATACCGAGGTTGATCAGGTTGTTGGATAACAGCTTACCGATCAAAAACTCGGCGGAGATATAATAAAGCTTGCGCTTTCCCTCGTTGCTCTCCTTTTCCTTCGCCATGCTCTTTGTCATCTCAAGCAGCGCGTAATAAATCTCTTCGTTGGAGCACTGTGCAATGCCCTTACCGTATCTGTTGTTTACGATTTCCTGTACGTTCATGATATCCTCCTTGTTTTGCGAAGCAAAATCCGAGTCCTTTGACGAGGAGAGGATTTTACTCCTTGTTTTGCATCCCCAATTGCTTTTTGTATTTCCCTGCTGTATGAGAACATTATATGCAGAAGTCCACTTTTTTTCTTGTCATATTATCCCCAAAAGTGGTACAATCCTATCATGAACATTTTAGAGTATGAAAACTATCAGGAAAAAATTCCACATGGCAACCCGCTGTTTCCTTATATCACCTACCCTTGCTCGATTCCGCTTGACTTTTCGCGCGTGCCTCTGCACTGGCACGATGAGATGGAAATCATCTATATCAAAAAAGGAACCGGAGCAATCACGGTCGATTTCAAATCCTACGTGGTAACCGAGGGAACCATCGCGCTGATTCTGCCGGGCAGGCTGCACAGCATTGAACAGTACATGCAGGAAAGCATGGAATACGAAAATATCATTTTCCATCCGGGCATCCTCATTTCCAAAAAAACGGACACCAGCAATACCGAATTTCTTGCGCCGCTGTTGTCGGGCGTCCTGTCCGTTCCGCTCTTATATCAGCCGGGATCTCCCTGCTATGCGGAGATTGCCGCCTGCATTGACGCCAACGATGAAATCAGCCGGACGAACCCGCCCGGCTATCAGTTCTTTATCAAGAGTCAGCTCTTTATGCTTTTTTACATTTTATTTAGCAAATGCCTCTTAAAAGAGCCGGCAAAGCGCGACCACAAATCGCTGGAGAAGATGAAGCTGATCTTAAAATATCTGGAGAACCATTATATGGAGCGCATTACAATTGCAGATATCTCGGCGGAGGTCGGGCTGAGCCAGTCGCATTTCATGAAGTATTTCAAGAATACGATGGGCACTTCCTTCATCGAATATCTCAATGAATACCGCCTGACCATGGCTTCCCGCCTGTTGATCTCCTCCGAATCCTCGATTCTTGCCATCGCGGAGGAAGTCGGCTACGAGAATCTGTCGTACTTTAACCGCACTTTCAAAAAAAGATTCGGCATGACTCCCCGGGATTACCGAAAACAATCCACGAAGCAGTTGTAAAACGGGTCCCACAGTCATTTTTTCCTCCTGTGGACCCGGATACCTCTTTTTCACACGTCTGAACATACCATCTGGACAGTTTTTCTTTTTCTCGTGCTTTCTCTTACGATTCTATATCAAAGTCAATGCTTCCCATACCGCAGTCCAGATCAATCGTTCCCACAGCCCCGGCATTCGTGACTTTGTAGCTTCCGCTGAGATCGGAATAGCTTTCTCCGTTTACCGTGAGATCCCCCATGCCGCAGGACATCTTATAATTATAGTCCTCTTCCCTGCCGCGCAGGGTGATGCTGCCATCCCCCATGCCGCAATGCGCTTTCACATTCTCTGCCACAATGCCGTCCAGCGCAAATGATCCCATACCGCAATCCAGCTTAATATCTTTATAGGTGCCTCCTTCCAGATCAATATCACCGGCTCCAAGCTTGATGTCCAGGGTTCCTGTCACAGCAAAATCTGCTCCCGTCAGTTCTCCTGTTCCCACATTCAGCTCCATCGTTCTGCAGTTCACACTGCCCGATGCAAAATCTGCATCTGCCGCCCCGATGTCAAAGTCCATGGTATCAAAGGTCATTTTCTCCGGAATCTCAATCACAATCTGCGCATCATAATTGTCCGGAAACTGCTTATGAATCTCATACTGAATCTGAAGCGTATCTTTATTTATATCCCCTTTATAATATTTTTCTTTGCAGCCGTAGGTTCTCACCACAAGGTTTTTATCATCCGTCCCCTGCTTGACATAAATTTCCGCCGCATCAATATCCACATCGAGATTCTTTATGCTTGCCGCTTCATAAGTGTAGACTGCGTCATCCTTCCAGCCGCTGCCTGTACCACTGTCGGACCACCATTCATCCTCCGTATCTTCATCCGAAGAATAGTAAAGTTCATATGGCCGGATATGCCAGTTGCCCGCATCCAGTTCTCCTCTTTCCGCCATGCGTCTGATTGCCCCAAAGCCTCCGCCAAGCAGAGCGGAGATGCCGCCGAGCAATAATCCCATTCCCCCGAGAACTGCCACAATGATCAGGCAGATTTTTGAAAATTTTTTCATGCTGCCGCACGCTCCTTTCTCTTATTAAACGGCTTTTGGCAAAGCTTCCAGATTCCTTTCAATGCCCAGGGAAGAAACCCTCCGAAAATCCAGACCACGAGCACCACCGCAAGAATACCGATTGCCAGCACAATGAGTCCTCCTCCCATAAGCCCGATTCCAATTGCAGGATTTCCTGCAAATGCACTTCCGATTCCTGCACCAAAGAGCACCACACCGCAGATTAACAGTGCTCCCATGACTGCCACAACCGCTATTGCAATTCCAAACAGCGCCGCCACAATGCCGAGCAATGCTGACAGTATGACCAGAATCATTACCAGCCACACCGGCGAAGTGATGACCAGAAGAACGATCGCCCATCCCGGCATTCCATCCTTCTCCTGCGTAGAATACGCTGCATTCTGCGCTGCTCCCTGTGGTACTCCCTTCGATGCGTTCTGCGCTGCCCCCTGCACTGCCGGATTCCACTCTGCTCCTGTTGCTGCTCCCTCCGGTGCGCTCTGCACTGCCGGATTCCACTCTGCTCCTGCCGATGCTCCCTGCGCGCCGGAAGAACACGCTTCCCCGGGCTGCACACCCAGATCTTTGATAATGCTGTCCGCCACTTTCTGCGGTGATTCCAGTTCTTCTAAAATCTTTGCCTCATTCGCCTCTCCGGCGTCCTCAAAATAGCTGCGGTAGAATGCAAGCGCCTCCGTTCTTTCCTCCTGTGAAATCCCGGACAACAACACTTCCAGCTGCCTTAAAAATTCATCTTTGTTCATCTTCAAACTCCCTCCTCGGAAAATAACTCTGATATTTTCGAAGAATAGTCATCCCATTCTCTGCGATAATCGTCCAGTTTCATTCTTCCCTCATCCGTAATCCTGTAGTAGCGCCTGTTGCGGCCTCCACATTCTCTGTCATACACCATAAGGCATCCATCTTTCTGAAGTCTACGCAATACCGGATAAAGTGTGGATTCCGAAACCTCAATCGCCACTCTCACATCCTGCGTGATCTTATATCCATATGTGCCTTCCTCCTCCTCGGCGAGGGTTTTGTAGGTATCGCCGGTACATTCCAGCACAGTGTTGCCGGGGGTGGCGGCGTCCAGCG
>ENA-USUM01001529-USUM01001529.1-human-gut-metagenome-genome-assembly--contig:-NODE-1529-length-14286-cov-82.450700_pt1 | contig 14286 bp, 10 predicted proteins | sample MGYA00250063_ERZ773402 | MGnify/ENA primary metagenome ERZ773402 (study PRJEB29103, sample SAMN06112030) | human gut metagenome | biome: human gut; feature: ankylosing spondylitis patient; material...
ATCCAGCGTTCCCCGAAATTGAAGTCCAGATCCTCGAAGGCGATGCGCGGCGGTTCGGCTTCTTTCAGAGCCTCCAATGCCTGCTTCACCTCCGGCATACACTCATTTTTGGGATTGTCGCTCATCCATGCCTCTATGCGTTCCGCCTTCTCTATCACGTTCCCGGCTATGAAGCGGTCTTTGATCTCGTAACCGGTCACGAGCGGATTATAATAGATGCGCCCTTGCAGGGCTGTGAGCAATTCCTCCGCCGTGCTGTCGGTTATCGTTCTCATATAGTCAATATCGACAGTGCCGAACTTGTTGAGCGACGCGGACAGTGCTTCTTCGGGAGAACCTACGTTGGCATGGCTCTCCACCGCGAAGGAAACAGGACGCTCGAAGATGTCCGCCTTGACGAACTTTCCGTTCTCCGCCCGTTCCAGCGAAAGGATGTCGCGCCCGCCCGCATCCATCATCACCAATTTCACGTTCTGCTTGGCGTTGAGGTTGCCGTAGCGCATGACAAACTCATCGTAACAGGTGTTCAGATGCTCACGCCACGGGACGTTTTCCTCGTGCCGGAGCGATTCATAACGGTACAGACGCTCGTAGGCGTCACGCAGCGACACATACAACAACGCCTTTTCCTTCTGGTATCCTTTCAGGTCGAGCGGCTGGAATGTCGCCCCGTATGGCGTGATGTCTTTCAGGTAGCCGATGTTATGACGCCCCCGGTCAGCCACCAGCGACCCTTCGCGCAGGTGCATCTCCGGCGTGCGGTGGTAGGCACGCGGCGAAAGGTCCACGACTTCCTCCTTCGGCTTTTCCGCTTCGATGTCGGGGAAAAGGGAAGTCACCACCGCTTCCGATGGGGTATCTGTAACGGCAGGTGCGGTGACTGCCTCCGGCTGCCTTTCCTCCTGCCGGGGTTGCTCACGGGGAGTTTCCGGCACGGCTTTCACTTCCGTCTTTTCCGCCGCCACTTGTTTCTCGTTATGCTGTCTTGCCAGCTCCCGAAGTTCCTTCCTGCGTTCCGGTGTCAAACCCATCATCATCTCATAGAAGCCGTTGATGGGAGGATTGGTATCCCAGTCCAGCGTGGCATAGATGTCGTCCGGGTCGGCAGGCTTGGCGGTGTTCTCCGTTTTAGCCTCCTTATTTTCCGTGACAGTCTTAGGGATGGTAGCCGTCGGCACAGCCGTAACATTCTGTGTGGTCTGTACCTGCGGCTTAGGCGGAACGCGCCTTGCCGGGCTTTCCTTTTTCACCGCCTTTTTCTTTTTGGCGGTTTTCGGTTGTTGACTGACTTCTTCCGTCATCCCCCAGAGGTCGAGCAAGGATAGCTGCACACCGTCAGAATATTTCGGATGTGGCTCTATCTCCGGCTTTTCTTCTGTGGGTTGCGGTTTCTCCGTCGGAGTTTCAACTGTTTGTGAAAATACCGTTTTCTGTGTTACAGCAGGACGCTCTGCCTCCTTTTGAACGGCAACTTTTTCTTCCGTTCCCGACTGCCGGATTGAACCCGAATACAGACGCATGGCGAGGCGGTAATGGCAATCCTCGTCGAGCATACGGCGCAAATCCCCGGCAATGCCTGCTGCCTTGCCCTCGTGCAGATAGACCATAGCGGGCTTCCCGTAGGGGTCTGTGTCAAGTTTCGCCGTCGTATGCACGATGCGTTCCGGGTAGTGGATGAAATAGGCATTGTCGGTCAGGCCGGTTTTTGTGTCTGTCTGTATCACGGTCATCAGCCGCTCGTCCTGCGTCATTTCCTTCTTGTTCAGGTTCTTTTGCAGGACAATCAGGTCACTGCCCACCTCCGTACCCGCGTTGTCCGTGAACAGGTTGTTGGGCAGGCGTATCGCGGATACCAGATCAGCCTGACTGAACAGCTCGTTACGCACGGAGGTTTTGGTGCTGTTCAATACCCCTTGCGAGGTGATGAACGCCACGATGCCGCCGTCACGCACGGCATCCAGCCCTTTTAGGAAAAAATAGTTGTGAATGGCTTTCTGGGCGGAGCGTTTGCCAAAGGAGTCGCTCCGCTGGAACTCAGGGTCAAACACGGCTATGTCACCGAACGGGATGTTGGACACCGCCAAGTCGAAATAATTGTTGAACGGTCTTTCAATCTTCTCAAAACCGCAGGTGCGCATCTTTTGGTCGGGATAAAGATGCCGCAGGATTGTACCCGTGAGCAGATCCTTCTCAAAAGCCATCACATCCGCATTGGGGCTGTGCCGCAGCATGGAATCCACGAACACGCCGACACCTGCCGACGGTTCGAGCATACGGGCGGGGCGGATGCTGTAATCCGCCAGCACGTCCGCGATGGTGTCGGTTATCTCTTTGGGTGTGTAGAAAGCGGTCAGCACGGATGCTTTCAGCGAATCCACAAACCGCTTGTACTCCGTTTCGTCCCTGCTGTTCTCACGGATGAGCCTGTGCAGCTCCACCGTCGGGGCGAACAGTTCGAGGTCGGATTTCGCCCAGCGGACGGCATCCGTCAGTTCCTTTGCAGGGTTGAGGATACATTTCAGCCCTCCGAAACCGCAGTACCTTTGAAGTATGGCACGCTCTTCGGATGTCGCCGTCCTCTGTTCCCTGTCAAGGATGAATGCCGTCCGTATCGCCTCGATGTTGTCCCGCAGTTTCTGTTTGCGGTTAAACGCCATATTCCCCGATATAAAGGACGGTTGCCCCCGTCAGCTCCGTGTAGAGCAGGTCGTAATCGGAAGACAGGGCGAAATTCCGTGCCAGTGAGTGAAAAGAATGCTCGCTTTCTTTTCCGAGCGCAGCCGGAATTGCACGAGTGAAATTGTCGTCCGAAAGGTCATAGACGGAGAACACGTTGCCGACAAGCGGCAGGAGTTTCAGAATAAAGGCTTCACGTTTCTCTTCCGGCACTTCGTCGGAAAACTCGTTTTCCACGACTTCGCGGAGGATGGCGTAACGGGAATAGCGCAGCCCGCGCAGCAGCGTGTCCATAGCCAGCTCCTGCGCACCGTCGGCGGGATAGCCTTCGAGCCGTGCCTTTTCATACGTTTCGGCGGCACGGTCGGCTCGTTCCCGTATGAAGGCGGCATCGGCAGCCTGTTCAAACTTGTTCGTGCGGAGATAGTCCAGCAAGTACAGACCGTAATAGGAAAAGTCGGTCTGACCTTCGTTTTTCTTCTTGTTGTTCATTACTTTGGAGTTTAGTGGGTTGATAATTAACGGGATAATCGGTTGAAAAAAGGAAGAAAAAGGCACTCGGTATCCCTCCGAGTGCCACCACTAAATCCAAAGTATGAGTGTAATCCGGTATCGAAGAACAATTCATTACTCTGAACAAGTGGCAAAGTTAGTGCAAATCGAAGACAATACGAAAAAAACTTGTTTGTTTCTATTGTTGAGATGCAGCCTAACTTATCAAAAGTTAATACTATTTCTTCCGTCCTGAAAATTTCTTGCCCTTTTTAGCCTCCGGGAACACGAAAGTCGTGTTATATTCCCCGTCAAAGGCGACAACGGCATCGAAGCTCTTGCCCTGTTTGCTCTTGAAGCCTTTGAGCGGCTTGGTATGCCCGTCGGTGAGCAGTTCCTTGATTTCATCGTCGGACAGGGTGCGTCCCGCTTTCAGCCGGAACACGGGCAGTCCGCACTCCGTGTTGTCGCATCGTACCACCTTGCCGTAGAACCGCATCCTGCCCGTGCCGCACTTGGGACACGCGCAGCCGGAGTCACGGCTGCCGAAGAGCTTGTCGCACGAGAGCAGTTCGGAGGTGATCTCCCGTGTGTACGCCTCTATCTTCTTGCGGAAGGTGTCGACGGACAGCTCCCCGCGCTCGATGCGTGCCAGTTCTTTCTCCCATTCGCCCGTCATGGCTACATCGGCGATGCGCATCGTCTTGACGACGGAGTTGAGGGCAAGCCCCTTTTCAGTAGGGACAAGCGACTTCTTGCAGCGTTCCATGTAGCCGCGCTTGAAGAGCGTTTCGATGATGGAGGCGCGTGTGGCGGGAGTGCCGATGCCGCAGTCCTTCATTGCCTGACGCAGCGCGTCGTCCTCGATTTCCTTGCCCGCCGTTTGCGTTTCGCCAAATCCGGCCGCACTCGGCATATCCAAACAAGTTTGGCTCTGCTCTCGTTTGCACGGATTTTCCATAGCGGACAGCAGGGTGGCTTCGGTATGCAGCGGCTTGGGTTTGGTCTTTCCTTCGGTGATGGACGAGCCTTTCAGTGTCAGCGTGTCGCCTTCCTGCCAGCCGGGGATGGGGATTTCCTCCTTGTTTTCCTCGCCATATACGACACGCCATCCGGCTTGCCTGATGACGCTGCCTTTCACGGTGAACTCCACTCCGGCACATTCAGCCGTGACAGCGGTCACGTCCTTGACGCATTTCTCGGAGAAAGCCTCTATCATGCGCCCGGCAATCATCTGATAGATTGTGCTATCTTCTTTGGAGAGAAAGAGCGGTTTCTCACCCGTGACGAGCAGGGCATGGTGGTCCGTCACCTTGCCGTCGGCCACGCTGCGGCGTGTCGGGGCGGCTTTCGCCCGCACCTTGTCTTTCCATTCGGGCAGTGTACCGATAAAGGCGAGCAGCTTGGGGATTTCGGCAAATACGTCTTCGGGGATGTAGCGGCTTCCCGTTCTCGGATAGGTTATCAGCTTCTTCTCGTAGAGTTTCTGCGCGATTTCAAGCGTCTGTTCCGCCGTGAAGCCGTGCTTGGCGTTGGCTTCCTTCTGGAGCGTTGTCAAGTCATACAGCAACGGGGTATCCTCCGTCTTCTCCTTGCGTTCGGCTTTCGTTACCGTTGCGGAGCCTACCGCCTTTACCTTATTATATAGTTCCATAGCCGGCTCTTTCTCCTTCCATTTCTCGGAGGAAGAGAGTTTCACGACCTCGCCGTCGCAACCGTCCGTTGCGATATGGAGCTGCCAGAAGGCTTCGGGCGTGAAACGGCGGTTCTCCCAGTAGCGTTCACACACCATAGCCAGCGTGGGTGTCTGCACCCGTCCCACGGAATACGTGCCGTGTCCGGCGGCGATGGATAACGCCTGCGTACCGTTGATGCCCACGAGCCAGTCGGATTCGCTCCGCGCTTTGGCAGCGAGGTATAGGTTGTCATACTTGCTGCCGTCTTCGAGGTTGCGCAATCCCTCACGGATAGCCTTGTCGGTGAGAGAACTTATCCACAGACGCACGAAAGGAGTGGTGCATCCCGTGTAGTGGTAGAGGTATCGGAAGATAAGCTCACCCTCGCGCCCGGCATCGGTCGCCACGATGATTTGGTCGCTGGTGTCGAACAGCCTTTTGACGGTTTTTATCTGCGACACCACGCCGCTGTCGGGCTTGTAGCCCTTCTCCGTCCTGACCTGACGGGGGACGAGCGTGAAGGTGCCGGGGATAATCGGAAGGTTGTCACGGACGAATCCGCGCACGCCGTAGCCGTCAGGCATGGCAAGCTGTACGAGGTGTCCGAATGCCCATGTCACGGCATAGCCGTCTCCCTCGAAATATCCTTCCTCTCTCTTTGTCGCGCCCACGATGCGGGCGATCTCACGTGCCACGGAGGGCTTTTCTGCAATGATTGTCTTCATGTCTTCTTCTTTTTTGTTGATACTTTGGATTTTATTTTGGATTCAGTGGCGGACACGGGATTACATTTTCATGCCCTTGCCCGTTTTCTTCGGTTTGTCCTGCTGCTGTTGCTGGCGGGCGGTCTTCGGGGCTGTCTGACCTTTCTGCAAAGGCTCTTTCAGGTTCTTTGTCGCCTCGTTGGTCTTGCCCTCGTTGTTCACCGCCACCTGCGTGCGGCTCTCGTTGGACGGGGCGACCTGCTGGGCGTTGTCGGGGTTCGTGTCGTAGCGGTACGGGCGGCCCTTCTCCGGGTTGAACTTGATATACATCGTGGCATGGAAGCCCTGTTTGTCGGTCACGTTCTCCAGCTTCACGGTCTTGCCCGCCACGTAGTCGGCTTTCTGCTGTTCGGTGAAGTTTACGCCGCTCCATTTGCTGATGGGGCGGATGCTCCCGTCGTCGTTCGTCCACGTGTTGCGGCGTTGCTCCTTCTTGATCTGTGCGGCATTTTCCCCGCCTTGCGCCTGACTTTTCGACGTGTCGCCTTTGGTTTCCTGCGTCTGTGCGGTACGGGGCGACCTGCCGGTTCCCGGCACGAACTCCACGCCGCGCTGCTCCACGTTCACCTGCAGGGTGGTGACGAACTTCCTGCCGTCGTTGCGCTCGATGAGCTTGTCGCGCACGGGCAGTCCGGCGCGGAGCATGTCCTGCTCCTGTTTGGTGATTTCCGTCTTGCCGATGCGTTCCGGGATGCGCACTTTGTTTGCCGGGATGTCCGTGATTTCATTCGTCTTGCGGTCGATGCTGATGTAGGAGGGGATGATCTCGCCCGTTTCCCTGTCCACGATGTCCACGACCCTGCCGAGGTTGCCCGTTTCGCGCAGGTTCTTCCGGTCGTCGTCGGAGAATTTGTGTTCCTTGTATTCATCCAGCTTCTGCTCCTTGCGGATGAAGTGCGGCACGAGGCTGATGTTTCCCTCGCCGTCCTTCTTGAAGGAGAGGCGGGCGTCCAGCTCGAATGATTCGCCGCCGAAGGTGGGCTTGACCTTCACCAAGTCGGACTTGCCGTAGTTGAGCATCTTCGTAAGGTCGCCGGACTTTTCAAGGTCGTCACGCTTCACGCCCCATCTGTCCTCCAGCTCCTGCCAGTTGATTTTGTTCTCGTCGATGGGCTGGTAGCCCTGTCTGCCCTGCGTCTGCTGCGGGCTTTCCTGTTGTTCTTTCTGTCGTTCCATGTTTTCCTGTTTTTGAGGTTCCTGTTTCTCTGTCTTTTGTGCCGCCATCTCTTCCTGCACTTTCTTTTCATAACCGGAGGTGTCCACCTTGTGAGGGGCGAGCAGTTCCTTGTTCGCTTCGGGGTCTTTCAGCAGTTGCTTCATCACCTCCAAGAGATTTTCGGCTTGGTCTGCCGCGATGTGGTAGAAACCGAAGCGGCTGGGTTCCTTGCACTGCCGGAAGAAGTTCTTGAAGAAGTTGTCCAGCACATCGCCGTGTCGGTCGAATTGCAGGAAACTCTGTGCGTTCTCCGCTTTCGCGGGGGTGCGCTTGGGTGTGCCGTCCGCATTCAGCCCGGCTACCACGCTGATCTCGCCCGTCTTCTCGTCACGGACTACCAGCACGTCCTTTTCGTCTTTTTTCTTTGCCATTTTGTTGGTTTTTAATTGTGAGTAAAATGATTATCTGATGCGGGCCTTGTAAGCCCTTATCTGTTCCTTGCTTAGCTCTTCAAGATGCTCCGAGAGGAATCTCTCCACATCCGACTCCTTGTAGTAGGTCTTCTGACGGAGCATCAGGTAAGGCAGGATGCCGATGCTGCGGTAGCGTTGCAGGGTGCGCTTGCTCACTTGGAGCATCATGCAGAGGTCTTGGTTGTCGTAGAGCCGTTCCCCGTTAAGACATTTGATTGCCGCCGGGTCTTCCGCCGGTTGCGCCTCCCGCTGCCTGTGGCTGATTTCCTCAAGTAGCTGCTCCTGCCAGTCAAGCCGCTCCATGATGCGGCCGAACAGCCTTTCTATATGCTGTGTGTCCATATGCCTGTTCCCTCCTTCGCCTTATGTCTTTTTCTGCCGGTTCCCCGATTTCCCCGTGCGGACAAGGTATTGCCTGCGCAGACCTTCCGGTTTTTCTTCCGTTCCGTCAATCGAGTGCGCTTCCAACGCCCGCTCGATGTCGGAGACGCGGTAAAGGCAGTTCCTGCCGATCTTGGAGAATTGGATGCGGCCGCTGTCCCGGTAGCGTTGCAGGGTGCGGGGGCTTACTCCGAGCATCTCCGTCGCTTCCCTTCCGGAAATCCACCGGTCAGCACCGCCGGAGGTCTTCCCGCTTCCGCCCTTGCGGATATGCTCCGCTATCTCTTCTATCCGTCCCGCCAGTTTGTCGAAGTCGGATTTTTCAATCATTATCATGTCCATAACCGTTGCTGTCCTAATCGTTTATGCCGCAAAGTTACAGGGGCGGAAAGGGGCGGGCTTATGACTCATATATGACTCATAGAAGATTTTTTTGATTTGTCACCGCTTGGCACACCGTGCGATTCCAAATGCCGCCATTTCCGTTGGATATGAACGTGTTGGCATGTTTGCGGACTAACTTTGCCGCGGACAATTCTAAAAAAGGCATTTATGGAAATCGTGATTATTGAAAAGGAGGCGTTCGAGGCGTTCATGGCGGAGGTCTCGGCGCTTGCGGAAAAGGTGGACCGGCTTTGCGCACGGGGTAAGGAACGGCGGTTGAAGAAATGGATGGACGGCGAGGATGTCTGCCGCCTGCTGCGGCTCAGTCCGAGGACATTGCAGGGGATGCGTGACAGGAACCTGGTCGCCTGTTCGCAGGTTGGCAGGAAATTCTATTACAGGACGGAGGACGTGGAGCGTCTTGTGTCTGAAAAGCGGGAGGGGACACCATGAAACAGGAGATTCTGACCTTGGAGCATGGCGTGCTGGCTGATGCGCTTGTATCCCTGAAGGAAAGCAGCCGGAAAATCAGCCGCTTCATGCAGGAGTACCGTCCGTTGCTGGACGGCGACCGGTACCTGACGGACAAGGAGGTTGCGGGGCTGTTGAAGGTCAGCCGGCGCACCTTGCAGAAAATGCGCAATGACCGGACATTGCCGTTCATGTTAATCGGCGGGAAGGCCCTGTACCGGGAGCATGACATACAGACGCTCTTGGAGAGGAACTACCGCAAGGCGGAGGAGTGACGAACGGGGCGGAAACAGAAAGGCAGGCGGACAATCACCCTTGTGAGGATTGCCCGCCTGCCTTTGGCTTGTCGCTTCCTGACTGTCCGCTGCTCAGCAGCTATATCTCTTGTCGATCAGCAGGAGTACGGTGCTGTTTCTCTTCTCGTTGCCGGACAGCACCTTCCCTTTCAGCCACTCGCGGAAGGAGTAGGCGTAGAAGGTGTTTATCCGGTATGACAGCGCGATGATGATGTCGATGCCGAAGATGTCCGCCGAACAGCCGTTCTCCATGCGGATGTATTTGCACACCTCATAATCCGTATATATCCCGGACTTCCGTATGGCCCTGATCTCCTTCTGTATGGCGGGGACGGACACGTTGAACAGTTCGGACATTTCCCATGCGGTCATCCATATCTCTTTTTGAGGATTACCCACGATGCGGATATTCCCGTTTTCGTCTGTCTTGATGGTTCTTCTCATGGTGTCGCTGTTTATATGGTCTGGCAAATGAACTGTTCCATTGACTCTATCTGTCTGGCGAGGCGTTCCATGTCGCTGCTCACCTTCTCCGCTGTGATCTTGGCGTATATCTGCGTGCTCCGGATGCTGGTGTGCCCCATCATTTTGGACAGGGTTTCTATCGGCACGCCGTTGGAGAGGCATATCGTGGTCGCATAGCTATGTCTTGATTGATGCCACGTAACGTTTTTGTTGATGCCGCACAGTTTCGCTATCGCCTTTATGCCGTTCTTGCAGTTTGCGTAGCACGGCACGGGCAGCAGTTTCCCGTTCTCCGCCATGCCGCTGTATTTTTTGATGATATGCCCCGGCACTTCCAGCAGGCGGATGTTGGACTCCACCCCGGTCTTCTGCCGCTGTGTCTTTATCCACAGGTGACCGTCGAAGGAGGTCTGCAGGTTTTCTTCCGTGAGGTTGTTCATGTCCGTCCAGCTCAGTCCCGTGAAGGTGCAGAAGATGAAGAGGTCGCGGATGAGTTCGTAGCTTTTTTTCTTGAATGTCCCGTTTATAAGCAGGCTTATCTCCTCCTTTGTCAGAAACCCACGTTTGGTTTCCTCCTTGGTGATGTGGTAGGCATAGAACGGGTCGCGCGGGAGCCAGCCGTTGTTGATGGCGGTGTAGATGATGCTGCGGAACGGCATCATGTACGACCACACGGTGTTGGTGCAGTGGTTCTTCTCCGTGCGGAGGAACAGCTCGAAGTCCGTGATGAACGCCGGGGTGAGTTCGCGCAGGGCGATGTCGCTCACCTTGTAGCGTTGCCGGATGAATTCCGAAAGATGGTTATAGACGGTGCAGTATTTCAGGTAGCTGCGCTCGCTCTTCATCTTGCCCACCATCCTGGCGTAGTCCTCGTTGTGCTGTTTGAATACGGCCAGCAGCGTCTTGTGGTTCTGTCCGAGTCCCAAATAGGCGTTGCGTACCTTCTCCGCCGTCACGTAATTGTCCGCGTCGCATACCTCCTGATAGGCACGGTTGATGCCGACACGTATCTTGTCAAGCATGCGGTTCCCTTCCTGCGCCACGAGGCTGCGGCCGGACAGACGCCCGGTTTCCACGTTCCACATGCTTTCCTCCACGTCCAGCTTGCTGCTGAACTGGGATACCTTTCCGTTCACCGTGATGCGGCACATCACGGGAATCAGTCCGTTCTTCTTCGGCGCGTTGCGCTTGAGGTAGAACAATACTTTGAATGTGCTTCTGCTCATAACTCTACTTTTTTGTTTGCAAAATTAGATCCTGTAGAGCTGAAAGGCAGTTGGCAAATCACGGCATACCGGCGCAATCGCACCCGCACTTCATCTTTTTTCGGCCTTTTCCGCTGTCATTACCGAAGAATGCATTACTTTTGCATCCAACGGCGTATGAATCAGAGGATATATCGGCTCCCAGGCAAGCCGTCATTTGGAGGGAAAGAGTAACGGGATAGTAACGTAACTCCTGCTTCAAACGACTTTTTTGTGGCATTCAGTGGCTTTTATCAAAACTCCATCGTACTCTCTAAAACGCTTTATTTCAACGTTCCTTCACCGTTTTTCTCTCATTCTCACTTTTTATTTGTATCTTTGACAAATAAAAAATAAATATGAAACGGATACTGCTACTACTTTGCGGAATAATGCTCGTTCCCGTTATTGCCTGTTCCCAGCATTTGGTTGAAGTGGGAAAGGGGTATAGCTGTACTTCGGTCAATACGACGGTCTTTCGGAATAATTCGCTGGTTACACACGGTGATGAACAATATATCAGTTATTACGATAACGATGGCTATCTGGTACTTGGAAAGCGGAAACTGGATTCGGAACAATGGACATTACATCGCACCCAATATCAGGGAAATGTGAAGGATGCTCATAATATAATTAGTATGATGATAGATGGAGAAGGATACATGCACGTATCTTTTGACCATCACGGACATCCATTGAATTACTGCCGGAGCATTGCTCCCGGTTCTTTGGAACTGGGGGATAAAATGCCCATGACCGGAGTTGACGAAGGAAATGTCACCTATCCGGAGTTCTATCCTTTATCCGGAGGAGATTTATTGTTTGTTTACCGCTCCGGTTCTTCGGGTCGTGGAAATCTGGTAATGAACCGTTATTCGCTGAAAGAACACAAATGGACTCGTGTGCAGGATATACTGATCGACGGAGAAAATAAACGGAATGCCTATTGGCAGTTATATGTTGATGAGAAAGGGACGATTCATCTTTCATGGGTATGGCGCGAGACCTGGCATGTGGAAACAAACCATGATATTTGTTATGCCCGTTCTTTTGATAATGGGGTAACTTGGTATAAGACGAGTGGAGAACGATATGAACTCCCGATCAAATTGTCCAATGCGGAGTATGCCTGTCGTTTACCTCAAAACTGTGAGTTGATTAATCAGACGAGCATGAGTGCTGATGCAGGAGGAAATCCGTATATAGCTACTTATTGGCGGGAATCCGACAGTGATGTTCCTCAATACCGCATCGTCTGGAATGACGGGAAGATGTGGCATCAACGGCAGATAACCGATCGCCAGACACCTTTTACCTTGAAGGGTGGAGGTACGAAAATGATCCCTATTGCCCGTCCGCGTATTGTGGTAGAAGGTGGAGAAGTCTTTTATATTTTCCGTGACGAAGAACGGGGAAGCCGTGTGTCGATGGCACATGCGACTGATGTGGGTACGAGTAAGTGGACGATAACGGATCTGACGGATTTTTCGGTGGATGCCTGGGAACCCTCTCATGATACGGAACTTTGGAAAAAGCAGCGGAAACTGCATCTCTTTGTACAACACACCCGTCAGGGAGACGGTGAACGCACAGCGGAAATTGAGCCTCAAATGATATATGTATTGGAAACGAATATGGATACAAATAAATAAAGATATGAAGAAACTATATGTAACTCTTTTTTCTGCACTCTTTCTAGGCGGTGCAATCTGTGCAAGTTGTACGGATAAGAAGGATGCTTCTGCTGAAGAAGTGATAAACACTATTCATAAAGTGAATAATTATTGGCAGACGAATCATCCGGAACACGGACGTTCTTTTTGGGATAATGCCGCCTATCACACCGGAAATATGGAAGCTTATTTTTTGACTAAGCAGCCGGAGTATTTGGAATACTCGAAAGCCTGGGCGGAACATAATGAATGGAAAGGGGCAAAATCAGATCATAAGGAAAACTGGAAGTACAGTTACGGTGAAAGTGATGATTATGTGCTTTTCGGTGACTATCAGATTTGTTTTCAGACGTATGCCGATCTCTATAATATGGAACCGGATACACAGAAAATAGCCCGTGCCCGCGAAGTGATGGAATATCAGATGAGTACCCCCAATCATGATTATTGGTGGTGGGCAGATGGCTTATATATGGTCATGCCGGTCATGACAAAGATGTATAACATTACTAAGAATCCGCTCTATTTGGAGAAACTGCATGAATACCTCGCCTATGCTGATAGTATTATGTATGATGAAGAGGCCGGACTTTATTACCGGGATGGAAAATACGTGTATCCTAAACACAAAAGTGTGAACGGCAAAAAGGATTTTTGGGCACGTGGAGACGGCTGGGTATTGGCCGGATTGGCAAAAGTCTTGAAAGAACTTCCTGAAACAGATAAGTATCGTCCGGAATATATAGATCGTTTCCGTACCCTGGCTAAGTCGGTTGCTGCTTGTCAACAGCCGGAAGGTTACTGGACACGCAGTATGCTCGATCCATTGCATGCACCGGGACCGGAAACCAGTGGAACGGCTTTCTTTACCTATGGTTTACAATGGGGAATCAATAACGGTTTCCTAGATGCTGCAGAATATCAGCCGGTGGTTGAAAAAGCATGGAAATATCTCTCAACAGTTGCTTTGCAGCCTGATGGCAAGATTGGTTATGTGCAACCGATTGGTGAGAAAGCGATACCCGGTCAGGTGGTAGACGCAAACTCCACTTCGAATTTTGGAGTAGGTGCGTTTCTATTGGCAGCCTGCGAACGGGTTCGTTATTTGAATAAATAAATACAGGCACGGATTACACGGGTTTCGCAGCTCTTAGAGGCATGCCTTAATATAAGTCAACAGCGTAATCCGTGTAAGCCGTGCCTAAAATTTAATTCAGCATCAAGCTCATATATGGCTTTAACGGCTGAAGTATTCTATTGGTTAATTCGCTAATATTCATCTGTATATGCGTACCGGGCAGTCGCTCGGTACTATACATGCACTTCCCTTTACACAGGTAATAATAACCGTTATTGACAGATAATTGTTTATCCGATAATTCCAACTGCATTTCATCTTCGGGAAAAGCTGCGGCATAGATTTGCAGCACTTCTTTGGCATTGATGATACGTGCCATGCCTAGCGGATGTTGAGGCTGTTTCTCTTCGGGAGGCAAGATTTGAACCATGCACTTATATCCGGTGTGTTGCCGGATAGCATACAACAGGCTATATTCCACATCTTTATTTTCAGCGCAAAGCTCATTGATAATGATATGTTTGTCTCCTTTATATATAATGGTTATTCCTTTGATTTCGTTTTCCTGTCTGGCTACAAATAAATAACCTCCACTAATGGCAAGATCGGTCATAATAACCTGAAAGTCTTCCGATGTGTGCTGAATACAGCAAGCCCGTTCGGAAAGCTTCTTATTCAAATAGGAATAGACCTCCTCCTGAAATTCTGAAACAACACTGACCGCTATCTCTTTAGAAGGGATAAACTCGGGCAAAACGATCTCTTTAGTTGAATACTTGAATACCGAAGCATATCCCATACGGGCATAATAATCAAACAACCAGGGTTCTGCCGGTATTAATGTGCTGAAGTGTACTCCATTCCGTAACATCCGGGCGAAAGACTGTGATAAAAGCTCGCGCATGACCCCTTTGCTTCGGAAATCGGGATGCGTACAGGCTCCTGAAATATAGGAGGTCTGTACAGTCTCTCCACCAAAAGTCATCGGATAAGGAAGCATCTGAAGCGCAGAGATTACCTCATCGCCACTTTGGATGGCGACATTCACCTCTGT
>ENA-USUM01001558-USUM01001558.1-human-gut-metagenome-genome-assembly--contig:-NODE-1558-length-14143-cov-12.303498_pt1 | contig 14143 bp, 10 predicted proteins | sample MGYA00250063_ERZ773402 | MGnify/ENA primary metagenome ERZ773402 (study PRJEB29103, sample SAMN06112030) | human gut metagenome | biome: human gut; feature: ankylosing spondylitis patient; material...
ACAATTATGCATGAAAAAATATTCACTCTAAAAGTAAAAATATGCATTCATGGCACAGGTGTCAATGGCACAAGTGCCATGGCAGAAAGAAGGATTTACGTTATGAGAGAAGTTGTAATGAATAAGAAAACGAATCTGCTGCAGCTTGAAGAGCATTTTTATCAGTTGGCAGATGTAAAGGAACCAAATGTATTCCACAATCTGTTCCCGTATGATGAGATCCCGAAGATCGCATTCAACGATCGAATTGTTCCGCATAATATGCCGGAAAATATCTGGATCACAGATACGACATTTCGTGACGGTCAGCAGTCAAGGGCACCGTATACCACAGAGCAGATCGTGACGATCTACGATTATCTGCACCGCCTGGGCGGCCCAAAAGGTCTGATCCGCCAGAGTGAATTCTTTTTATATAGTAAAAAAGACAGAGATGCTGTTTACAAATGCCTGGAACGTGGTTATAAATTTCCGGAAGTTACCAGCTGGATCCGTGCAAGCAAACAGGATTTCCAGTTAGTAAAAGATATCGGTCTGCGTGAAACAGGTATTCTGGTAAGCTGCTCTGACTACCATATTTTCTATAAGATGAAAATGACAAGAAGAGAGGTTATGAATCTTTACTTAAGTGTCATCCGTGAGTGCTTAGAGACAGGTATCAGTCCACGTTGCCACTTGGAAGATATCACGAGATCTGATATTTACGGCTTTGTCATCCCGTTCTGTGTAGAACTTATGAAACTGATGGATGAATATAAGATCCCGATCAAGATCCGTGCCTGCGATACTATGGGTTATGGCGTTAACTTCCCGGGTGCCGTGATCCCGCGAAGCGTGCCGGGTATCATCTACGGTCTGACCACACATGCAGGTGTGCCTTCTGAACTGATCGAGTGGCATGGCCACAACGATTTCTACAAGGCAGTTAACAACTCCACGACCGCATGGCTTTACGGTGCAAGCGGAGTCAACTGTTCCCTGTTTGGAATCGGAGAGCGTACCGGTAACACACCGCTTGAGGCAATGGTATTTGAATATGCACAGTTGAAGGGAACACTCGATGGCATGGACACTACCGTGATCACAGAACTGGCAGAGTATTTTGAGAAAGAATTAGGCTATGTACAGCCGAGCCGTACCCCGTTTGTCGGCAGCAACTTCAATGTCACAAGAGCCGGGATCCATGCGGACGGACTTCTCAAAAATGAGGAGATTTACAATATTTTTGATACCGGAAAATTTTTAAACAGACCACCATTAGTATCTGTTTCCAACACATCCGGTCTTGCCGGAATCGCTCTCTGGATCAACTCTTATTATCATCTTCCGAAAGATAAGAGCGTAGACAAAAACTCAGAGCTTGTGAAAAAAGTAAAAGTATGGGTAGATAAACAGTACGAGGATGGACGTGTTACGGTATTGACCGATAAAGAATTAGTGGAAGAAATTGAAAAATGCTGCAAGGAATTAAATGTAACAATAGGAGCATGAGGTGTCATATATGGGAGAGGATAATTATTCCTTAAGTTCCCGTGTGTTTCATACGATCCGTGAAAATATTTTGTCCGGAAAATATGCGACAGACGAGGAGTTAAAGGAAAAAAATATTGGTGAGGAGTTAGGTGTCAGCCGTACTCCGGTGCGTGAGGCACTCCGCCAGCTTGAACTTGAGGGACTGGTTACCATTATCCCGAATAAAGGTGCTTATGTCGTAGGTATTTCCAAAAAAGATATTCAGGATATCTACGAGATACGGTCGCGTCTGGAGGGACTCTGTGCAAAGTGGGCAGCGGATAAGATCACCAAAGAACAGTTAGATGAACTGGATGAAAATATATATCTGTCGGATTTTCATGCTGCAAAAGGAAATTCGGAACAGGTTGTGGAACTTGACAACCGTTTCCATGAAATTTTATACAATGCTTCCGACAGCAAAGAATTAAAACATGTGCTGCTTGATTTTCATCATTATGTACAACGCGTGCGAAAAATCACACTTGCAGATCCGAAGCGTTCCGTGCAGTCAAATCAGGAACACAGACAGATCGTGGAGGCATTAAAGAAGCATGATGCCGGTCTGGCAGAGAAACTGGCGAATGAGCACATGATGAACACCATTCACAATATGGATAATTACGGATGGGACAATTTATTTCAATAGAAAAGGAGAACACAATGGAAAAAATCAAAATGACAACCCCACTGGTAGAGATGGACGGAGATGAGATGACAAGAATCCTCTGGAAAATGATCAAAGATGAGTTACTTCTTCCGTTTATTGATTTAAAGACAGAGTATTATGATCTTGGATTAGAGCATCGCAATGAAACAAATGACCAGGTAACCGTTGATTCTGCCAATGCCACAAAAAAATACGGTGTTGCTGTAAAATGTGCAACGATTACACCAAATGCAGCGCGTATGACTGAATACAACCTAAAAGAAATGTGGAAGAGTCCGAATGGTACGATCCGTGCCATGTTAGACGGTACGGTATTCCGTGCACCGATCGTTGTAAAAGGCATTGAGCCATGTGTCAAAAACTGGAAAAAGCCCATCACGATTGCACGTCATGCCTATGGTGATGTATACAAAGCATCCGAGATGAAGATTCCGGGAGCAGGTAAATGTGAGCTGGTTTATACTGCAGAGGACGGCACAGAAACAAGAGAACTGATTCATAACTTTACCGGAGCAGGTGTCGTTCAGGGACAGCACAACCTTTGCAATTCGATTGAGAGTTTTGCAAAGAGCTGTTTTAACTATGCACTTGATACAAAACAGGATCTGTGGTTTGCGACAAAAGACACGATCTCCAAAAAATACGATCACACATTTAAAGATATTTTCCAGGAGATCTTTGATGCAGAATACAAAGAAAAATTCGAAAAAGCAGGCATTACTTATTTCTATACTTTAATTGATGATGCAGTTGCCCGTGTAATGAAATCTGAGGGTGGTTATATCTGGGCATGTAAAAACTATGACGGAGATGTCATGAGTGATATGGTTTCAAGTGCATTTGGTTCGCTTGCCATGATGACTTCCGTGCTGGTTTCTCCGGATGGCTATTATGAGTATGAGGCTGCACACGGAACGGTACAGCGTCATTATTACAAACACTTAAAAGGTGAGGAAACATCCACGAACTCTGTTGCAACCATTTTTGCATGGACGGGAGCACTTAAGAAACGAGGAGAGCTTGATTCGAATGCTGCATTGTCCGATTTTGCAGAAAAACTCGAAAAGGCTTGTATTAAGACCATTGAAGATGGTAAAATGACAAAAGACCTTGCGCTGATTACTACGAATCCGAATCCGGTCGTATTAAACAGCGAAGATTTTATCAAGGCAATCAGAACGACGTTAGAGGAAAGTTTAAAATGATTTTGTCATGTCAGAGTATCTCAAAGTCTTTTGGAACAGATGAGATATTAAAAGATGTAAGTTTTCATATTGAAGCAAATGAAAAAGCAGCGATTGTCGGCATCAATGGTGCCGGCAAGTCTACGCTGCTTAAAATTATTATGGGCGAAGAAACGTCCGATGCCGGTGAAGTGATTCTTGCAAAGGATAAGACAATCGGCTACTTAGCACAGTATCAGGATGTATCCGGTCACAGAACCATCTATGATGAGGTTCTTTATGCAAGAACCGATATTCTGGAAATGGAACAGAAACTTCGTGATATGGAGTCTGAGATGAACAGCCGTACCGGTGAAGAATTAGAAAAGCTGATGGATATTTATCACCGCCAGAGCCATGAATTTGAACTGCAGGGCGGATATGCATACCGCAGTGAAGTGACCGGTATTTTAAAAGGACTTGGTTTTTCAGATGAAGATTTGAGCAAACAGATGAGCGAGTTATCCGGAGGACAGAAAACAAGAGTTTCCCTTGGCAAACTTTTAGTCACAAAGCCGGATGTACTGCTTTTAGATGAGCCGACGAACCATCTGGATATGGAGTCGATCCGCTGGCTTGAGAATTTTCTGCGGGCTTACAAAGGGGCTGTTGTGATCGTAGCACATGACCGTTATTTTCTGGATCGTGTTGTCACAAAAGTTGTAGAGATTTTCCAGCATAAAGCGTATGTATATCAGGGAAATTATTCGGATTTTGCAAAGAAAAAAGCAAAAGTTCGTGAAGATCTGTTAAAACAGTATTACAACCAGCAGCGTGAGATCAGACACCAGGAAGAAGTTATTACAAAATTAAAATCATTCAACCGCGAAAAATCTATCAAGCGTGCGGAAAGCCGTGAGAAAATGTTAGATAAGATTGAACGCATTGAAAAGCCGGTTGAGGATAATACGGATATTAAGATCGTGTTAGAGCCAAATGTGGTCAGCGGAAATGACGTCCTTACCGTGTCAAATCTTGCAAAATCCTATCCGCCGGTCACATTGTTTTCGGATATTTCATTTGAGATCAAACGTGGGGAACGGGTGGCGCTGATCGGTAACAATGGAACTGGTAAAACGACCATACTAAAGATCATCAATAATCTGATTCCGGCAGATGGCGGTACCGTGACACTTGGTTCGAATGTGCATATCGGATATTACGATCAGGAACATCAGCTTTTACATATGGAAAAGACGATCTTTGAGGAAATCTCAGATGCCTATCCGGGACTGAATAATACGAAGATCCGCAATGTGTTAGCAGCATTTTTGTTTACAAATGATGATGTGTTTAAGCGCATTTCAGATTTGAGCGGTGGAGAGAGAGGACGTGTTTCCTTAGCAAAATTAATGCTTTCCGATGCGAATTTTCTGATTCTTGATGAGCCGACGAACCATTTGGATATTACATCCAAAGAAATTTTGGAATCTGCGTTAAACCAGTATACCGGAACCGTATTTTTCGTTTCCCATGACCGCTATTTTATCAATCAGACGGCGACGAGGATCCTTGAGCTGACAGGTGAGACGGTTGTAAATTATATTGGAAACTATGATTATTATCTGGAAAAACACGATATCATGACGCAACTGTATGTAAAACCACAGGAAATATCGGATATTCAGGCAGGAAAACAGGATGATGCGGTCAATAAACTTGACTGGCAGACGCAGAAGGCAGAACAGGCAAGGATCCGTAAGATTGAAAACAGTCTGAAAAAAATAGAAGATGAGATTGCAGCATTAGAAGAAGAGATAAGCGCGATCGATAAAGAATGTGCGAAGCCGGAAAATGCAGTTAATTCCGCAAAGTTAAATGAACTTGCTGCACGACAGCAGGAGTGCAGGGAACGCCTTGAAACCTGCTATGAAACGTGGGAAGATCTGTCAATGCAGCTGGATGGAGCTAAAGATAGTTAAAAATTTCACACATTGACAGACACAGGGGAAATCACTATAATAAACGAGAGAACGTAAGAAAGGTGGAACCTTTTGTGCAGGAAAAAGAGATATCACAGGCAGTGATCCGAAGGATGCCGCGTTATTACCGTTACCTCGGAGAACTATTAGATGCCGGTGTGGAACGTATATCATCCAATGATCTGAGCAAACGGATGAATGTGACCGCATCCCAGATCAGACAGGATCTGAATAATTTTGGCGGGTTCGGTCAGCAGGGCTACGGCTATAATGTAAAATATTTATATGAAGAGATCGGTAAGATCTTAGGTTTGAATGAGAGACACAATATTATTGTAATGGGTGCCGGTAACCTTGGTCAGGCACTTACCAATTATGTAAAATTTGAGAAACTTGGCTTTGTTATCATAGGACTTTTTGATGTAAATCCGGCGCTTGACGGAGTGACTGTACGCGGGATCAAAATCCGTATGTTAGATGAATTAGAGAGTTTCTGTGAAGAAAATCAGGTAGATATCGCAGCGCTGACCATGCCGAAGGAAAAGGCAGATGCGATTGCAAACAGGCTGGTCGGACTTGGAATCCGCGCAATCTGGAATTTTGCCCATGTAGATCTTGAATTGATCGACAAAAATGTTGTCGTGGAGAATGTACATCTTTCCGACAGTCTGATGCAGTTGTCTTACAACATTGTCAGAAACAAAAAAGCAGAAGAAAACTGCAACTGAAAAGGTGCTGTAAATGTAGAGAGCAAATAGCTGCCGCACAGATTTATGTGCGGCGTTTTTTGCCTTATAAAACAAGGAGAAAAATCCTCTGCTCCTGCAAAGGCAGTCGCATTTTGCTCCGCAAAACAAGGAGGAAAATCCTCTGCTCCTGCAAAGGCAGTCGCATTTTGCTCCGCAAAACAAGGAGGATTACTATTATGAAAAAAACCAAAGCAGTTTTGGCTATTTTGATGGCCGGAACAATGATGCTTGGTCTTGCAGGCTGTGGCGGGAACAGTTCTTCTGCAACACAGGGAACAACCACAGGCACAGAGACAGGCAGTGCAGCAGGTGATGCTGCAGGAACAGATGCCGCAGCAAGCGCATCAGACATGAATGTTATGCTTGAAACTCCGGTCGAGTCACTCGATCCGCAGCAGGCTACCGACGGAACATCCTTTGAGGTAATCGCTGATTATACCGACGGTCTGATGCAGATGGATGCAGACGGACAGGCAGTTCCGGCAATCGCAGAAAGCTATGATTTATCAGACGATGGTTTAACTTATACATTCCATCTTCGTACCGATGCAAAATGGAGCAACGGCACACCGGTTACCGCAGCAGATTTCGTATTCGGATGGCAGAGAGCTGTTGATCCGGATGTCGCATCTGAGTATGCATATATGTTAAGCGATATCGGTCAGATTAAAAATGCAGCAGAGATCATCGCAGGTGAGAAAGACAAGAGTGAACTTGGTGTGACAGCAGTAGACGACAATACACTTCAGGTCGAACTGAATGCACCAGTCAGCTATTTCACTTCTCTGATGTATTTCCCGACTTTCTATCCGGTAAATGAGGAGTTCTTTACTTCCTGTGGAGATACATTTGCAACAAGTCCTGAGACAGTATTATCAAACGGTGCATTTGTGCTGGATTCTTATCAGCCGGCAGCAACTGCATTCCATTTAACAAAAAATGCAGACTACTATGATACCGACAGAGTAAAACTTTCCGGATTAAGTTATCAGGTAATCCAGGATTCACAGCAGGCATTAATGAGCTACCAGACAGGTGCACTTGATACAACATTAGTAAACGGTGAGCAGGTTGACCAGGTAAAAGACGATCCTGAATTCACAACTGTTGGTGCAGGCTACTTATGGTATGTCAGCCCGAATATGAATTCTGTTCCTGAACTCGCAAACTTAAATATACGTCTTGCAATGACAATGGCAATCGACCGTGATTCCATCACAGCAGATGTATTAAAAGATGGTTCCGCTTCTACATACACAGCAGTTCCGATGCAGTTTGCAGCAGGTCCTGACGGATCTGACTTCTCCGAAGATCAGACGAAATTCTCTGATGTGTGTGTATATGATACAGAAAAAGCAGCAGATTACTGGGCAAAAGGTTTAGAGGAACTTGGAGAATCTGAGATCACTTTAGACATGGTAGTAGATGCAGATGACGCACCTCAGAAAGTAGCGCAGGTATTAAAAGAGCAATGGGAGACAACTCTTCCTGGACTGACCGTAAATCTGGTTGTTGAGCCGAAGAAACAGCGTGTGGAAGACATGCAGAACGGTAACTTCCAGTTAGGTTTAACACGTTGGGGACCGGACTACGCAGATCCAATGACATATCTTGGAATGTGGGTAACAGATAACTCTAACAACTACGGTCTGTGGAGCAACGCAGATTACGATGCAATCATTGATGAGTGTACAACCGGTGATCTTTGCACAGATGCAGAGGGACGCTGGGCAAGACTTTACGATGCTGAGAAGATCGTTATGGATGAGGCAGTTATTTATCCGCTTTACACACAGTGCAACGCAGAGATGCTTTCTTCTAAAGTAACAGGCGTTGAGTATCATCCGGTAGCTATCAACCGTGTATACAAAGATGCTGTAAAGACTGAATAAAGAAATTTAGACAGTAGAAATCCTGTTTTACAGGAAAATGAATATAGCCGCACTAAAGTGCAAAACTTTGGTGCGGCAATTTCATCATATTGTTGACGCTATAGGAAATGAGGCAGGAATTTCCTATGTCGTGAACGGAAAAACAAGGAGGATTAGAACGTGAAAAAATATGCACTTAAGAGAATCGTAACGTCTCTGTTTACGCTGCTTGCAATTTTACTCGTTCTGTTTATTTTGATGCAGCTGATGCCGGGTTCTCCATTCAACGATGAGAAGTTAAATGCAGACCAGAGAGCAGCACTGTATACGAAATATGGACTGGATCAGCCATTGCCGGTACAGTTTGTGAAATATGTAGGCAATATGTTAAAGGGAGATCTCGGCGTAAGCTACAATATCTCAAAGAATACACCAATCTCCCAGTTGATAAAGACGAGACTTCCGATCTCCATCAGTATCGGAGGATATGCGGTGTTGATCGGTGCCGTGGTCGGGCTTCTGCTCGGGCTTCTTGCGGCGTTAAAGCATGATACGATATGGGATTCGTTAGCGACGATCATTTCGGTTATCGGTGTGTCGGTGCCATCGTATGTGTTTGCGCTGGCACTCAGCTATAACTTCGGATTTAAATTAGGATGGTTCCCGATGCTGTTTTCGGAGAGCGATATTTTCGGATCAAGCGTGCTGCCCAGTATCTCACTTTCGATGTTTACGATGGCGTCGATCGCCCGTTTTACGCGAAGTGAAATGCTTGAAGTACTCGGCAGCGATTATATGCTGCTTGCGGAGAGTAAAGGAATTTCGGGTTCAGCGCTGATTTTTAAACATGCGCTGCGAAATGCACTGATCCCGATCATCACTGTGCTTGCACCGCTGATCGTCGATCTGATGACCGGTTCTCTGGTTGTTGAAAAAATATTTGCAATACCGGGTGTCGGAAGTCTTCTGGTAAATGCCATTCAGTCGAACGACTACAACGTGGTTATCGCATTAAGCTTTATTTATTCTGCAATGTACATTGCCATCATGCTTGTGGTAGATATCCTTTACGGAATCATTGACCCGAGAATTCGTCTGGCAAAGAAAGGAGACTGATATGGTGTCACAGGAAAATACCATGAATGTGGGAAATGATGCTGCCGGCTACATACCGGTCGAGGCAGATTTTAAATTTAAACATACGGATGGCGAACTTGCGTTAGATGATAACTTTGCAGCACAGAGTTTCTGGAAAGACGTATTGATCCGCTATTTCAAAAAAATCAGTGCAGTGATCGGTCTGATCCTGATCATTATCATTACGGTATTTGCAATTATTGGCCCGGGGATGAATGATTTCAGTTACTCCGAACAGTCACTGACACAGAAGAACTTTGCACCGAGGGTAAAAGGTCTTGAAAAACTTGGTATCTTCGATGGTAGTGAAGGCATGAAAACAACGACCGGAACCAAAAAGATCAATTACTATGAAGAAAAAGGTCTGGATGATCTTTACTACTGGTTCGGAAGTGATAACTTCGGACGTGATATCTGGACACGTACCTGGTCCGGTGCACGCGTTTCCCTGATTATCGCCGTAGCAGCCGCTATCATCGATATGGTGATCGGTATGAGCTATGGACTGATCTCCGGATATTTTGGCGGGAAAGTCGATATGTTCATGCAGCGGTTTCTGGAGGTCGCGAACGGTATTCCGCGTCTTGTAATCGTAACACTTTTGTTACTGGTACTGCAGCCGGGTATGCTTACCATTATTTTTGCATTGATGTTGACGGAGTGGGTCGGCATGAGCCGTATCGCAAGAGCTGAGATGCTGAAATTAAAAGAGCAGGAATTTGTACTTGCATCACGGACACTTGGAGCAGGAAATTTCTTTATTATCTTTAAAGAAGTTCTGCCAAATATCATTGGACCGATCATTACACAGGTAATGTTCTCCATCCCGACGGCGATCTTTACCGAGGCGTTCTTAAGTTTCGTAGGTCTTGGTATTCCGGTGCCGCAGTGTTCACTTGGTTCACTGATCTCCGAAGGATTTAACAGTTTTACCACACATCCGTACCAGATCATTCCGCCGATCGTTGTAATGGCTCTTTTGATGTTAAGCTTTAACCTTGTAGCAGATGGTTTACGTGAAGCATTAGATCCGAAGCTGAAAGAAATGTAAGAAAGGGGATTCGTATATGTCAGAGACAAAAGAACAGATTTTAAAAATACGGGACCTGGATATTACGTTTCAGACGACTGCAGGAAGCGTGCACGCCATCCGTGGAGTCAATATTGACCTGATGAAAGGCGAGACAGTTGCGATCGTTGGTGAGTCCGGCTCCGGTAAATCCGTAACAATGAAAGCTGCCATGGGTATTTTGGCATCCAATGCGAAAGTAACGGGCGGTACCATAGAATTTTCCTATCATCATGCGGATGGAATGCCGCAGACGGTAGACATTTTAACAAAAGATAAAAAGTGGATCAGACGACATATCAATGGAAAAAGAATTGCTATGGTATTCCAGGATCCGATGACGAGTCTTGATCCGACCATGACGATCGGAAAACAGATCATAGAAGGTATGATCTGGCATTTTAAGACACCGAAGAAAGAAGCCTGGGATAAGGCAGTAGAACTGTTAAAAGAGGTTGGTATCGAGGATGCGGAAAAACGTATGAAAAACTATCCGCACCAGCTCTCCGGTGGTATGAGACAGCGTGTGGTCATTGCCATCGCGCTTGCCTGCAACCCGGATCTTCTGATCTGTGATGAGCCGACGACTGCACTGGATGTTACGATTCAGGCAAAGATCATCGAGCTGATCCGCAGGGTACAGAAAGAGAGAGGCATTTCCGTTATTTACATCACACATGATCTTGGTGTAGTTGCCAAAGTGGCAGATTACGTCAATGTTATGTATGCTGGAAAAATCGTTGAGAAAGGTACGATCAATGAGATCTTCTATGATCCGAAGCATCCGTATACCTGGGGACTGCTATCCGCAATGCCTGATCTCGACACTGCGGATGAGAGACTCTATACGATCCCTGGCTCTCCGCCAAACCTGTTAAACGAAAAACCGGGCGATGCGTTTGCACCGCGTAACCAGTTTGCGCTTGAGATCGACGACAAGGCAGATCCGCCAATGTTTCAGGTGACAGATACACATTATGCGGCAACCTGGCTGTTAGATCCGCGGGCACCGAAGGCAGAGATGCCGCCTGAATTAAAAGAGCGTATTGCGCGAATGAAGAAGGAGGCTAAGATTGATGACGGTGAATGAAAACAGTAAGCCTCTTCTTACCGTGAAAGGCTTGAAACAATATTTTAAGGTAAGTAATAATTATACCGTGCATGCGGTGGAAAACGTAAGTTTTCAGATCTATCCGGGTGAGACATATGGTCTGGTCGGGGAATCCGGTTCCGGAAAATCAACGATCGGAAGAAGTGTCATAAGACTATATGATCCGACCGCCGGGGAGATCAATTTTAATGGAATGGACATCAGCGGCAAGATCAATAAGGCAAACAGCCAGGCACTGCGCACACAGATGCAGATGATCTTCCAGGATCCGATGGCATCTTTAAATCCAAGAAAAAAGGTGCGCGATATCATCGGCGAGGGGTTAGATATCCATCATATGTACAAGACACGCGCAGAGCGTGAGGAAAAGATCAAAAACATCCTGGCAAAAGTTGGACTTGCGCCGGAACATGCGGGTCGTTATCCGCATCAGTTTTCCGGTGGACAGAGACAGCGTGTCGGAATTGCGAGAGCGCTGATCATGAACCCGAAACTGATCATTGCAGATGAGTGTATCTCTGCGCTGGACGTTTCCATTCAGGCACAGGTCGTTAACCTGATGAAGGATATCCAGCAGGAGACAGGAACCGCGTATCTGTTTATCGCACATGATCTTTCCATGGTCAAATATATTTCGGATCGCATCGGGGTACTTCATCTGGGACATCTCTTAGAGACCGGAACAACGGAGGAAATCTTTGAGAATCCAATCCACCCATATACGAAGAGCCTTCTTTCTGCGATACCTGCACCGAATCCGGTCGTGGAAAAAAATCGTGTGGCACTGAGCTACGATTACAAGACTTCCGGCATTGATTATAATAAGGGAACGGATCATCTGGTGTCCGGGACACATTATGTGAAATGTACGGATGAAGAATTTAAGAAGTGGACAGAATAATATAGCAGGAAACCATCACAAACCGGGAGCCGGGGAGTGGTGGTTTTCTTTTTTGGTAAAAGTGCTGAATTTTTTTGCGTGGGATGTGCTGAATATTATGCGAAAAGTAGAATATGAAAAATTGAACCGAAACCGTATTGACTTTGAAAATGGAATTTGGTATATAAGAGTAAAAATTCAAAAATTCAATAGAGAAAGGAAATAACAATCTATGTTGTCACAAAAGAGTACAATGAAAGACAAATTGGAAAATATGCATCTGCAGGAGAGGATAAACTATGGATACGGAAAAGTCATTAGTATGATGTTGATTTCGGGTCTGTTTTCTATTGTGGTCATAGGTGTGTTATTTGCTAATATGTTACATTATATAGATGATGTCAATGCTGCGGATCAGGCGGTAAAAATCTGCAGGATCAATGTGAATACGTCAGCGAGAAATATCAGGGAAATGGCATTAAATAATGATACATCTGCTTATGACAGTTATGAGCAGAATGTAAAAAAGCTGCTTACAGAAGTGGATTCGCAGCTGGAAATATTAAAGAAAACCAAAGTCTTACCGGATGAGGAATATAATGAGTATGCATCTGCTCTTTCTGATTGGGGAAACATTGGTTATTCGATTATAGAAGAAATTAAAAATGGCGAAAAAGAGAAAGCGATTGATGAAATTTTTAATAGTTGTACACCTGCATTAAATAAACTTGTGGAAATTGCCATAAGATTAGATGAGATCACAGATGAAGTAAGTGAGCAGTCTGCAAGAACTACAATTATTTTTGCTGTTGCAGGAATGGTGTGTATTATTATCTGTCTGGTTTGTGCATGCACACTGGCTAAGGTAATAAGTAAAAAGGTACTTGAAACAATTCTGGATCCGTTACGTGCAGTGGAAGACGTTGCAAGGGAACTGACAGAAGGAAATTTACACAGTGCGCTGGAATATCATTCGGAAGATGAGATTGGAAGACTGGCGCACAGTATGCGCAAATCAATTCGTATTTTGGGAACTTATGTAGATGATATTGATCGTGCAATGAAACTGTTCTCAGAAGGAAATTTTGATGTTCAGCCGGAAGTAGAGTGGAAGGGAGATTTTGTCGGTATTTTAAATTCTTTCATGTCATTTGAGAAGAGTATGGCAGAAACGATCAAAGGAATTAAAAATGTTTCGAGTGAGGTTTCAAGTGCAGCAGACCAGGTGGCATCAAGTTCCAATGATCTTGCAGATGGAGCTACGAATCAGGCAGCGGTTGTAGAAGAACTGACGGCTACAGTTGCCGGGGTTTCTGAACAGGTAGAAAAAAATTCACAATCTGCAAAAGCAATCAGTGGAAGAGTGGATGAACTTGGAAATGCCATTTCAGACAGCAATGGTAAGATGCATGAAATGGTTGCTTCTATGCATGAGATTAATGAGGCATCAAAAGAGATTGATAAGATTATTGCAACAATTAATGAAATTGCTTCCCAGACAAATCTGTTGGCGTTGAATGCTTCTATTGAAGCGGCAAGGGCCGGAGAGGCAGGAAAAGGATTTGCAGTTGTAGCGAATCAGGTAAATTTATTAGCTGAACAGAGTGCCCAGGCGGCAAAAGAATCAGCATCACTGATTGAAACATCTGTGAATGCGGTAGAAAAAGGTATGATAATCGCGGAAGAGACTGCGGCACAGCTGGAGGAGGTAGCAGAGAACTCCAAGCTGATTACGGAAGACGTTACACATATTGCGGATACATTAGAGACACAGACAACAGAAATCCAGCAGATCAATGAGGGAATTGAGCAGATCAATGACGTTGTGCAGACAAATTCTGCAACATCTGAGGAGTGTGCGGCTGCCAGTCAGGAGATGAGCAGTGAGGCAGAGAGTCTGCAGGGAATGATCCAGAAATTTAAAATTCCGGAAACTGAAAATGTAACAGAATAAAAATATTTCAACTATATTACATTAAATTATAACTTGTTTATTGCA
>ENA-USUM01001568-USUM01001568.1-human-gut-metagenome-genome-assembly--contig:-NODE-1568-length-14115-cov-5.614190_pt1 | contig 14115 bp, 10 predicted proteins | sample MGYA00250063_ERZ773402 | MGnify/ENA primary metagenome ERZ773402 (study PRJEB29103, sample SAMN06112030) | human gut metagenome | biome: human gut; feature: ankylosing spondylitis patient; material...
CTGCTCTTCCACCGTGGTGCCCCAAGTGCCAAAATTATACAAAGTTGTGGTCAAGCGATAGACTTCGCTGGCGTCCGGGTTCGAATGCCCGTGAGGTGATTCAAAATATCAAAGCCAAGATGGAGGAAATCAAGGAAAGCAGTTTTGCCCCCGGAATGGATTATAATATATCGTACGATGTTTCGCGATTTCTGGATGCTTCGATTTCGGTTGTGCTCCGGACGTTGTTGGAAGCCTTTTTGCTGGTGTTTATCGTGGTATATTTGTTCCTGCAGGATTTCCGTTCGACGTTGATTCCGGCGATAGCCGTTCCTGTTTCGCTTGTCGGGACTTTCTTCTTTATGCAGATGTTGGGCTTCTCCATCAATATGCTGACACTGTTCGCACTGGTGCTGGCAATCGGTATCGTGGTCGATAATGCCATTGTCGTGGTGGAGGCGGTACATGTGAAGATGCACAACGAAAAACTTCCACCGGCAAAAGCCACCGAAGCCGCCATTCGTGAAATCGGCGGGGCGATTATTGCCATTACTTTGGTGATGTCTGCCGTGTTCGTTCCGGTAGGTTTTATGTCCGGTACGGTCGGTATTTTCTACCGGCAGTTCTCGTTGACATTGGCGGTGGCGATTGTTATTTCGGGAGTGAATGCCCTGACGCTGTCTCCCGCGCTCTGCGCCTTGATGCTGAAGCCTGTCTCGCATGACAAAAAGGTGAAGAAAAGTTTGTTGGCGCGTTTCTTCGACGGATTCAATAAGCGCTACGATCATCTGGAACGCCGTTATAAGATCAATCTGCGTTTGTTCTTGAACAGGCGTTTCCTGACCTATGCGTCGTTGATTATTTTCTGTCTGGCAACATGGGGTATGACGTTTGTGTTGCCTTCGGGTTTTATCCCTAATGAAGACCAGGGAATGATCTATGTGAATGTCGATGCACCTCCCGGAGCGACTCTCGAACGTTCGGAAGCTGCTTTGAGCAAAGTGCAGGCCGCTCTGTTGCCGTTGGAAGAAGTGGAAACGGTTTCCACATTGGCAGGCTACAGCTTGATGACGGAAACGGAAGGAGCCAGTTTTGGCATGGGGATGATCAACTTGAAGCCCTGGAACGAACGCGAGCAGACGGCCGAGGAACTGATGCGCGTCTATGCTGACCGCGTGTCGCATATCAAGGATGCGGATATCCAGTTCTTCCTTCCACCGACGGTTCCCGGTTTCGGTAATGCCAGTGGTTTCGAACTTCGTTTGCAGGATAAGACTGCCGGGACATTTGCCGAGTTGGACGAAGTGGCCAAATCGTTTGTGGCCAAGCTGAATGCCGATCCTCGTTTGTCGGGTGTCACATCCGGTTTCAATCCGAACTTCCCGCAATATCTGCTGCGGGTCGATCTGGCCAAAGCGGCAAAACTGGGAATTGATGTGAACGAGTCGATGGAAACTTTGCAATCCTATGTCGGGAGTTTCTATTCTTCCAACTTCGTCCGTTTCGGGCAAATGTACAAGGTGATGTTGCAGGCTGCTCCCGAATATCGTATGAATCCGGAGGATCTGTTCGGTTTGTATGCTAAAAATAAAGAGGGGAACATGGTTCCGTATTCCAACTTCATGACAATGGAGCGCGTGTATGGTCCGAGTCAGATTACCCGTTATAACCTGTTTACTTCGGCTATGATTACCGGTGAACAAGCACCCGGAGTCAGCTCGGGTGAAGCCTTGGAAGCCGTAGAGGAGATTGCTGCCGAAGTGTTGCCGAGAGGCTACGATATAGAATGGTCCGGCGTTGCCCGTGAGGAGAAAGAATCCGGTGGACAATCCTTGGTTATTTTCGCGATCTGTCTGGTCTTTGTCTATCTTCTTCTGGCGGCCCAGTATGAAAGCCTTTTGCTTCCGCTTCCGGTTATCCTCTCGCTTCCGGCAGGTGTGTTCGGATCATTCCTTTTACTGTATGCGGTGGGACTGGAGAATAATATTTATGCTCAGGTGGCACTCGTGATGCTGATCGGCCTCTTGGGTAAGAATGCGATCCTGATTATCGAGGTGGCGAACCAGTGCCGCAAGGAAGGCGTCAGCATTATGGGAGCGGCCATCCAAGGGGCAACCAGCCGTTTGCGTCCGATTCTGATGACTTCTTTTGCTTTTATCAGCGGTTTGATCCCGTTGGCGGTAGCCAGTGGTGCTGGTGCTTTGGGCAATCGTTCCATCGGGACGGCGGCGGCCGGAGGTATGCTGATCGGTACGTTCGTGGGGATCTTCCTGATACCGGGGCTTTATGTGATATTTGAATCGTTGGCAACTTACTTAAAGGAAAAGAAACAAAAAGCAAATGAAGAAGAATATGAGTTTTAAGATAATTGCTACAGTTGGCTTGTGGGCGGCGATCGGCCTTACAGCTTGCAAGGCTCCGCAGCTCTCTCCGGATGGGGAACGTGCCGTACTGCCAGAAGGAGATGGGCATACCTATGACACTGCATTTGTAAAGCCGTTGGAGTGGAATGTGTTTTTCCAGGATTCCATCTTACAAGGATATGTGGAGGTCGCCTTGCAGAATAACTATTCGTTCAAGCAAAGCATGGAACGGGTGACAATGAGCCGGGCCAACCTGCAACGGGCAAAAGGCTTGCTATTGCCTGAAGTTAGCCTCGGCATCGGGACTTCGGTCAACCGTTTCGGCGAATATACGATGGACGGAGTGGGGAATAGCGAGACTAATGTTCCTTCCTTGGCGAAAGACAAACATATCCCGGACCCTTACCGTGATTTCGGACTTTTCCTGAATTTTCAGTGGGAAGCGGATATATGGGGGAAGCTGACACGTAAGAAACAGGCGGCTGTAGCTCGTTGGATGGCTTCGGTTGAGGCAATCCGTTTTGCGCAGTCGGTCCTGATATCCGAATTGGCTGTCCACTATTATGAACTGATCGGTTTGGATAAGCGTCGGGATGTCTTGGAAGAAGCCCATATCAGTTCCAAACGTTCGTATGAGCTAACTCGCCAGCTGAAGAAGGAGGGGGCCGAGACGCAGTTGGCTGTCGACCAGTTTCATGCCCGTATGCTACTGATAGAAAGCAAACTGTTGGAAAATGATCAATTGATCGGGGAGAAAGAGCGTGCGATAGCCTGCCTGTTAGGTGTCTTTCCGTTTGAAATCAGGCGTATGAGTTTTGAAGAGCTGCGTCAGATCCCTTTCCCGCTATCAGACGGTGTTCCGGCGAACATGCTGACCTTACGTCCCGACGTACGGGCCGCCGAGATGGAATTGCTGGCTTCAAAGGCGGATGTAATGGCGGCTAAAGCAGCCTTCTATCCTTCGTTGGTGTTGGGTGCGGGAGGTGGCTTCAATAGCTTTGATCTTGGCAAATGGTTCACAGCGCCTGCTTCGCTGGTTTACGATTTGGCAGCAGGAATTACTGCACCAGTCTTCCAGCGGAACCAGATTCGTTCGATGTGGAACGAGGCGCGTGCTTCGCAACGGATTGCCTTGTCGCAATATCACGAAACGGCCTTGAAGGCCTATACGGAAGTATTGGATTTGTATTGTGCCGGTCTAAACCAAGTGGAGCGTGTCCGCCTGAAAGAAGTGGAGACCGTAGCTCACCAACGTTCGGTCACCAATGCCAATGAACTTTTCAAATTGAATTATGTCGGCTTCCTCGAAGTGCTCTCTGCCAATGAACGTTATCTGGATAGCGAATTGGAACGTATCGACATCATCACCGATCTTTGCCGGAAAAAGATCCTTCTCTACCGGGCGTTGGGCGGTGGTTGCTAAAGCTTTTAGACGAAAAGACGGATGTAGAAGGTTTGCATCCGTCTTTTTGGTTATCATGGAATTTTTGTTTCATCCAGATGAAACTTTTTATACTTTTGCATCGTTCTTAAAAATTGAAATGAGAAATGGAACATGCTCCTAAGATTAACAAAGTAGAGGTCCGTACTTTGCAGATGGCGGACTACCGACAATTATCTCAATCTTTTACAAGAGTTTATTCAGACGGCTCGGATGTGTTTTGGACACGTGAGCAAATCAAGAAGTTAATCACTATTTTCCCGGAAGGGCAGGTGGTTACGGTCGTGGATGATAAGATCGTGGGGTGCGCCTTGTCTATCATCGTCGATTACGACAAGGTAAAGAACGACCATACTTACGCCTTTGTTACTGGAAACGAAACCTTTAATACGCATAATCCAAAAGGCAATATCCTGTATGGAATAGAGGTCTTTATCCATCCCGATTACCGGGGCCTGCGTTTGGCACGGCGTATGTATGATTATCGGAAGGAATTGTGTGAAAGCCTGAACTTGAAAGCGATTATGTTCGGCGGACGTATCCCGAATTATCATAAATATGCGGATACGATGCGCCCGAAGGAATATATTGATAAGGTCCGTAAAAGAGAAATTTATGATCCGGTGCTGACTTTTCAAATATCGAATGATTTCCATGTTCGTAAAGTGATGACGAATTATTTGCCGAACGATGAGGAATCCAAACATTATGCAACCCTGCTGCAATGGGACAATATCTATTACCAGCCGACTCCGGAAATCGTTTCGACCAAGACGACCGTCCGCGTCGGTCTTGTCCAGTGGCAGATGCGACCTTACAAGGGGCTCGATGACGTGTTCGAACAGGTGGAATTTTTCGTGGATGCCGTATCTGACTATAAGAGTGACTTCATCCTTTTCCCCGAATACTTCAATGCCCCTCTGATGGCTAAGTTCAACCACATGAGCGAGTCGGAGGCGATCCGCGAGCTGGCGAAATATACGGACGAGATGCTGAACCGCTTCATCAACTTGGCGATCAGCTACAACATCAATATCATTACCGGGAGCATGCCGTTGATCAAAGACGACGGGTTGTACAACGTCGGTTTCCTTTGTCGCCGCGACGGTAGTTATGAGACGTACGAGAAAGTGCATATCACGCCCGATGAAGCGAAGAGCTGGGGACTTTCCGGCGGTAAGATGGTGCAGACTTTCGAAACGGACTGTGCCAAGATCGGTGTCCTGATCTGCTACGATGTCGAATTTCCGGAACTGTCGCGTATCATGGCGGACCAGGGGATGCAGATTCTGTTTGTGCCCTTCCTTACCGATACGCAGAACGCCTATTCGCGTGTCCGTGTTTGTGCGCAGGCACGTGCGATCGAAAACGAATGCTTTGTCGTCATAGCCGGTAGTGTCGGTAACTTGCCCCGTGTCCATAACATGGATATCCAGTATGCGCAGTCCGGTGTCTTCACCCCGTGTGATTTTGCTTTCCCGACAGACGGGAAAAGGGCGGAGGCGACCCCGAATACGGAAATGATCTTGGTGTCGGATGTGGATCTCGATTTGCTGAACGAATTGCATACGTACGGAAGTGTCCGTAACTTGAAAGATCGCCGGCACGACCTGTATGAAGTGAAGATGAAGCGGAAGTAGCAGAAAGGTGGCGAATAGGTTCCTTGTTTTGTCATTTTGTTGTGATTCGCAAGACTTTTAAGATGTTTTATAAGTAGCACGCTTTTGATGGTGGGAGAAAAATGTTATATTTGTAGACAAATGACTTCAAAATAACATTCAATAACCCTTCCTAAAAAGTATTTGCTTATGATTAAAAGAAGATTACTATCGTACGACATTCCGCAATTAACAAAAGTATTTAAAAAAGATTTTCCCCAACTGGTAACGATGGCGGAAGAGAGTGAGAGCGCAGCGCTTTTTAAAGAAGCCTTGCGCTCTTTTGTTTTTTCCCGCATCGACAGGACGGTTGGCGGGAGCAATATGGGAAATGCCGTGGCGAAGCGTATTCTTCTGTTGATCGAACATGACGGTATGATGGTCTCCGAGCTTTCGACAGGTGAGGAGATGCCGGTACGGACGATTACCTGCCTGTGGCAGTTCCTGGCCGGGAAGCTGGAGGAAGATGTTTCGCCGGACTTCTTTATCGACCTGTACCGGCAATTCGAATTGCTGGAGAAGCCGGAGGAAATCGTTCCGGACCGTTCGCTTGTCAAACGGCAGATGAACCGTTGGCCGACCGGGCTGGACGAGGAGGTGATGGCGATCCGTCACTCCAACAAGGAGCGGATCATTGCCGGGTTGATACGTAAGATCGAACGGCGTCATGCCCCGACCTCTCGGTTCCAGTTTACGGAAGGGATGAGCTATGCCGAGAAATACGTCAAAGTGCAGGAATGGTGGAATACCGGCCGTTTCCATCTTGCGATGGCTTTCAAAAGCCCGACGGAACTGAACTATTTCCTTGGCGGTTCCCTGTCGGCTGGAACGATGGACCTGTTGGCACGTGCTCGTAAGAAAGGCATGCCGTTTTTTGTGACTCCTTATTACCTTTCCCTGCTGAACACGAATACAAGCGGATATGACGACGCTGCCATCCGCTCTTATATCCTTTATTCGGAAGAACTGGTCGATACATATGGCCGGATCAAGGCGTGGGAGAAAGAAGACATAGTCGTGGCCGGACAGCCGAATGCTGCAGGATGGTTGTTGCCGGAAGGACACAACATACACCGCCGGTATCCGGAGGTGGCGATCCTGATCCCCGATTCGATGGGGCGTGCCTGTGGCGGGCTGTGCGCTTCCTGCCAGCGGATGTATGATTTCCAGAGCGAGCGCTTGAATTTTGATTTCGAATCTTTGAAACCAAAGGAAACATGGGATAAGAAACTGCGTCGGTTGATGCGCTATTTTGAAGAGGATGCGCAGCTTAGGGATATCTTGATTACTGGAGGCGACGCGTTGATGAGTCAGAACGCGACGCTCCGCAACATACTTGATGCCGTCTATAAGATGGCGGTCCGGAAACGAAAAGCCAACGAGAGTCGTCCCGAAGGGGAGAAGTACGCTGAGTTACAACGGGTCCGCTTGGGTTCTCGCCTGCTTGCCTACTTGCCTCTCAGAATCACGGACGAACTAGTCGGTATCTTGAGGAGTTTCAAAGATAAAGCCTCACGTGTCGGTGTTACGCAGTTTATTATCCAGACACATTTTCAATCCCCATTGGAGGTCACGCCGGAAGCAAAAAAGGCGATCGAGGCGATTCTCTCCGCCGGTTGGATCATCACCAACCAGTTGGTCTACACCGTTGCCGCTTCTCGGCGTGGACATACGGCAAAACTTCGTCAGACGTTGAATGCGATGGGGGTGGTGTGCTATTACACTTTTTCGGTTAAGGGTTTTCACGAGAACTATGCCGTGTTCGCTCCTAATAGCCGTTCTTTACAGGAACAGCAAGAAGAGAAAGTTTTCGGCCTTATCCCCAAAGAGAAGCAGAAGGAACTGTATCGGCTGATCCGCTATGAGCGACCCTTAGGAAAGAAATTGTCCGGTTTTTTGAAAGAGAACCGTCTTCTTTTTGCTGCCACCGATCGCAGTGTGTTGAATCTTCCAGCCATCGGCAAAAGCATGACTTTTCAGATGGTCGGTTTGACAACAGAGGGAAAGCGTATCCTGAAATTCGACCACGACACCGGACGCCGTCACAGTCCGATTATCGATCGGATGGGAGAAGTCTACATCGTCGAGAACAAGTCCGTCGCCGCCTACCTGCGCCAATTACAGGATATGGGTGAAGATGTGCGGGAGTATATTAGTATTTGGAATTATTCCGAGGGGAGGACTGAACCTCGTTTCAGTATTTACGAATACCCCGACTATCCATTTGATGTTACAGAAAAGATGACAAATCTTGAGCTATAAAACGAGTAATTATTATCTTTGTTCGTGCTAAACCAATATAAAATGATACAGAACGAAAGAGAAATACGACACGAGTATGTGTTACAGGCTGTTCGTCAGATGATGACAGCCGCTCGGACAGCTCCGAAAGGGAAAGGCATCGATATTATTGAAGTGGCGATGGTGACGGATGAAGATATCAAACGCCTTTCCGAAGAGCTTGTCATCATGTCCGGCGAAACCGGTTTAAAATTCTTTTTGCGTGATGCTGACAATATTCTTCAGGCTGAAGCTATCATGATTGCTGGTACACGCCAGCAGGTTCAGGGTTTGAATTGCGCGCACTGCGGGTTTCCGACTTGTGTGGAGAAGCCGGAAACCGTCCCTTGTGCGATTAATTCGGTGGACTTGGGCATTGCGGTCGGTTCGGCTTGTGCCACGGCGTCGGATTTGCGCCTGGATACGCGTGTGATGTTCAGTGCCGGTATGGCTGCACAGCGTTTGGGAATGTTGGGCGACTGCAAATGTGTGATGGCGATTCCGGTAAGCGCGTCCTCGAAAAACCCGTTCTTCGATCGAAAAACCAAAACAGAGTAAGTCATGATAAAGTTTGATAACAAACTCGAACTGCGGTACTACTTCAATGATAAGTCAAACTACATGGATGCCATGATCAAACATCGTTCAGAAAAGGAGGTACTCTCGCTTGTTCGGACGTTAGCAGACATGTTGGATATCAAAATGACTGTCTATTGCGAGTCTTTTGCCCAACAGGAGGGCTTTCGCGAAATCTGGTCGGTGGCAGGTGAAAACAGCCGCCTGATCTCTGTTCTCCTTAACTTGTTCATGCAAGTATGGACGCGTCCGTCCCTTTTGGTCGGTGGACAACCGGTTGTGGACCGTTCGGTGGCCGACGAGGAAAAGATGCAGCGCGAAATTGCCTTATTGCGTAGTAATTTGAGAAAAAAAATGCCCGGTATTACCGTGACGCGCGAGTTGGTGGAACTGCTCAGCGCATCGCCGCGTTTTTGTAAATGCAAATCGAACTTTTACGAAGCTGTACGCGGTTATCCGAAGGTGACAAAGTTCACTTTACGCGAACTGAACGAAAATAACCGCAGCCGTTCGGGATCGTTGGAGGTCAAACGCGAACAGTTTGACTATTACATCCTCCGTTCCGACGAATTGCCTTCTGTTAAAGACAACAAAGCAACGATAGAAATCATCTCACCTGTGCTGAAAGATGCCCGCTACCGTTGGAAAGGCATCTACAACAAGGGGGGCGAGACAATCGACTTTTACATGTGCGACGAAGATTTCAAGAAAGATATGTTCGATGAAAAGATTGCCTTCAAGAGCGGTATGTGTATAGATTGTGTGCTGGAGATACAACGGAAGATGAGTGAACTAGGTGAAGTGGTTAACATCAGCTACACGGTCGAGACGGTGATCCGTACCCGCTTCGATAAGATGGAAATCATTACGCCGCAAGGGAAACGCCACCTCAGGAAGCTCGAAGCTGAGAAAAAGCAGTTGACGCTTGATCTTTTCGGATAATAAACCGTCTTTTCGTCCGTGAATTGACAGTTTTATAATCTTAAAAAATGGAATGTTTTTTATGTTTCCAAAACGTCCATGTAATTAATAAATAAGAGAATGGTAAAAGCAAAAACGGTATATGTTTGCTCCAACTGTGGGGCTGACTCTCCTAAATGGATCGGGAAATGTCCTTCCTGCGGGGAGTGGAACACGTATGTTGAGGAGATCGTGGTAAAGGAACCGGTCGGAAAGCGGGCACTTTATGGCGTTTCGGATGGTGGCAAAGTGCGTCCCGTCCTGCTTCGAGATATTACTTCTGAAGAGGAGACGCGTGTCGACCTCGGAGACCGGGAGTTGAACCGTGTTCTTGGCGGCGGTCTGGTAAAAGGATCACTGGTCTTGATCGGCGGGGAACCGGGTATCGGGAAATCGACCCTCGTCCTGCAAACCGTTTTGGGGTTGAAGGGACTCCGCACGCTTTACGTCTCCGGCGAGGAGAGCAGTCGCCAGTTGAAACTCCGTGCCGACCGCATCGCGCACGAGAATCCAGATTGTTTCATTCTCTGTGAGACCAATCTCGAACAGATATTCGTACAGACCAAGAACGTTCAACCCGACCTCTTGATTATCGACTCGATACAAACCATTTATACGGAAGTGGTCGAATCTTCTCCCGGAAGTGTTTCGCAGGTACGCGAGTGCAGTGCGGCTATTCTGAAATATGCGAAGGAGAGCGGCACACCTGTTCTTCTGATCGGCCATATCAATAAGGAAGGGAGTATTGCTGGGCCGAAGGTGTTGGAACATATCGTTGACACCGTACTTCAATTTGAGGGCGACCAGCATTATATGTATCGTATCCTCCGCAGCATCAAGAACCGTTTCGGAAGCACAGCGGAATTAGGTATTTACGAGATGCGCCAGGATGGTCTTCGCGAAGTCAGTAACCCTTCTGAACTACTCCTAACGCAGAATCATGAGGGATTGAGCGGCGTGGCGATCGCGGCTGCGATTGAGGGCATCCGTCCCTTCCTGATCGAGACACAGGCGTTGGTGAGTTCTGCTGTCTATGGGACGCCTCAGCGTAGCGCGACAGGATTCGATCTTAGGCGTATGAATATGTTGCTCGCGGTGCTCGAAAAGCGTGCCGGATTTAAGCTGGTTCAGAAAGACGTCTTTTTGAATATTGCCGGTGGGCTGAAGGTGAATGATCCGGCGATCGACTTGGCGGTGATCAGTGCAATTCTTTCTTCTAGCCTCGACATTTCGATCGAGCCGGGTATCTCGATGTGTGGCGAGGTGGGGCTTTCGGGAGAGATCCGTCCGGTGAACCGTATCGAGCAGCGCATCCTAGAAGCGGAAAAATTGGGTTTCTCGCGCATTATCATCCCGCACAATAACCTGAAAGGTTTCGACACATCCAAATGCAAGATGCAAATCGTGCAAGTGCGCAAGGTGGAAGAGGCTTTCCGGCAATTGTTCGGATAAGTTTATATGTATATGAATAAAAGTGTTGTTTATCTATTTGTAAGTGTTTTCTTCTTGTTTACAAGCTGCGAGTATCGGCTGGGGGAGAATTTTATGGATTTTGAAAAGTGGCAGGCTGATTCGGTTGCGATGAGTGTGGACTTCTATGGTCCGTTTATCCATGATTGGGAAAACAAAATCTTTGTGGTGGAACATAGTGGTAATGCTGCTTGCCAAATCAGTCCGTTGCCCGGATTTGAGGTTGAGAAGCAGATCGTCCGCATTGGAGAGATGGAATGGGAAAGCGATGGGACACGATGTGATTTCATGCTGGATGTGGATCTGATTCCGAATGGCTCTTATGAGTTGTCGTGCGAGGTTTTCGCCCGGACGAATAATGGGACGGTTGCCGGACAGGTCGGGGTCGAGCGATATGTGGAAAAGCGTAGTTGGCCCCTCAAGATAAACGCGCGTACCGAGTCGGAGTTCTCTTTGCGGCATCGTGTGAATGAAGAAGGACTGATCGAAATATTTTGGGAGGTAGACGGGGCACTCCGTGCCGGATTCGACCATTACCAGATAGAGTTCAGTACGATTGACGAGAATGCTCATTCAACCTATATCACGCAAAGGTCGGATTTCGACAAATGTTTTTATGCCGATAAGCGATATGCTGGGGAGAAGGGGGAATATAAGGTCTATATTTATTTCAAGTCGGAAGCCGACCGTCCCCGTTCGCTTGGATCGCTTGATTTGGAGCAAGCTGAACCAGAGGTGCAGGTAGAATATATGAAGGAAGATCGTATACGCTTGTCCTGGACATATCCTTACCGTTCGGCAGTCGATGTCGTCTATGGTGGTGAAATCGTGGCGGAGAAGGTGACGGACGGCATTGCGGAATTTTCTCTTGCCGGGCAGGAAGAGCGTGTGGTTGAATTGCGTTTTTCTCCCGTCGGTGACTGGGGTTATAAGAATGCAAATTATTCGTTTAACCTCGAAAACTGTCCGAATATATGAAAAAGGTATTATTATTTATAGCCATTCTGTTCTTTTTCGGCCGTTTCGGGCAGGCTCAGTCGTTGACAATCGAATATAATATTGGTCACGGTTCGTATCAGATGTCCGATATGAAAGATATATTGAAAAATCAGATGCTTCCTGTTACCAATGCACAGGTTACAGATAATTTCCCCGGTTATGTGACGCAAGATGCCCGTGTCGGAGTCGAATGGCGGCGCCATCATGTGGGATTTCTTTTTAACTATATGAATACGGCGGGCAAGAATGGAGTAACGGATTATTCCGGCTCTTGCGACTACGAGTTGCGTAACAAAGGATATAAGCTCAGTAAATTTTAAAAATTAAGTATGGTGAAGGAAAAAGTCAGTATCTTTACATTCGAGCCGTATGTGGGGCTCTCGACAGGTTTTGTGCTGAACAAGGTGAACGAGATAAACCGCCTGTTCGTCGAGTCCGACCCGGAAGTTGGATACCGGAAGGATAATACTTTTTCCGGCAGGAACTTCTTTGTGGAGCCTACTTTTGGCATCAAGTTTAGCCTATGCCGCTATGTTGCATTAAACATGAGTATCGCTTATGAATGGGATGCTGTGATGCAGAAGTGTCAGAGTCGGAATCCAGATTTTCCATCGACTTTCAAAGTGGATTGGAGCGGATACAGGGCACAAGTCGGTTTGATTTTTTGTTTGAATTTAAAGAAGTAACAATGATACAAGAATTACAACTCCGTATATTGCCTGAAGAAGCAGTCAGCGAACAGTCGCTGAAGCAGGTGGTGGCTCGCGAGACGGGAACATCTGTCCCGTACATCCACACCGTTCGGGTACTAAAACGTTCTATCGATGCACGTCAGCGTACGATCTATGTGAATGTAAAACTGCGTGCTTTTATCAATGAGCAGCCAGATGAACCAGAATTTCAATTGGTGGAATATAAAGACGTATCAGCTGGGAAACCTGTCGTGGTGGTAGGAGCGGGGCCGGGTGGTTTGTTTGCCGCTCTTCGTCTGATTGAGCTCGGCCTACGTCCGATCGTGATCGAACGTGGAAAGAACGTGCGCGAACGTAAAAAGGATATCGCTCTGATCAGCCGTGAGCATAAGGTGGACGGAGAGTCCAACTATAGTTTCGGTGAAGGGGGAGCCGGTGCCTATTCTGACGGCAAACTTTACACTCGCAGCAAGAAACGGGGTTCGGTTGACAAGATTCTGAATGTCTTTTGCCAGTTCGGGGCGAGCACTTCGATTTTGGCGGACGCCCATCCGCATATCGGTACAGACAAGTTGCCGCGCGTGATCGAGAATATCCGCGAACAGATTATCCGCTGTGGTGGGGAGGTCCATTTCGAGACACGAATGGATGCCTTGGTCATCCGGAGTGGGGAAGTCGTAGGTGTCGAAACGAATACGGGCGAGAACTTTCTGGGACCGGTCATCCTGGCAACCGGTCATTCCGCCCGGGATGTGTATCGCTACCTCCATGACCGGCAAATCCCTATCGAAGCCAAAGGCATTGCTGTCGGCGTCCGTTTGGAACATCCGCAGATGCTGATCGACCAGATACAATATCATCGTAAGGAGGGTAGAGGAAACTATCTGCCGGCAGCCGAATATAGTTTTGTGGCGCAAGCCGGCGGACGGGGAGTCTATTCTTTTTGTATGTGTCCAGGTGGTTTCGTCGTCCCGGCGGCAAGTAGTTCCCGCCAGGTGGTAGTCAATGGAATGTCTCCTTCCAATCGTGGTTCCCGCTGGGCGAATTCCGGCATGGTGGTGGAGATACGCCCGGAAGACTATTCCGAATTGATGAAACACGAAGAAATGGCGGTCAGCAAGGATTCGCCGCTCGCTTTGATGGCTTTCCAAGAACGTTTGGAAGAACTTTGCTGGCTGAACGGCGGGATGAAGCAAACCGCCCCTGCACAGCGGATGGTTGATTTCGTGAATAAGAAAAACTCTTTCGATCTTCCCGATTCCTCTTATACGCCCGGTCTGCTGGCTTCCCCGTTGCATTTCTGGATGCCGGAGTTCGTCACCGGCCGCTTACGTGAGGGCTTCCGCCATTTCGGTAAAGTATCCAGAGGCTTCCTGACCAATGACGCGGTGATGATCGGGGTGGAAACCCGGACCTCTTCGCCCGTCCGTATCTTGCGCGACAAGGAAAGCTACCAGCATATAACCTTGAAAGGTCTTTTTCCTTGTGGAGAAGGCGCCGGCTATGCAGGCGGAATCGTCTCTGCTGCTATTGATGGTGAACGGTGTGCGGAAGGGGTTGCCGGATATTTATCCCTTGTTTAAAGCATATATGTTAATAAGTAAAAACTGATTCCATTCAAATGTTATTTTGCATAATGAAAACAGTGGGATAAATACGTTGGTTTTACAGGATGCGAGGACGGAGTACGTTTTCTG
>ENA-USUM01001571-USUM01001571.1-human-gut-metagenome-genome-assembly--contig:-NODE-1571-length-14112-cov-8.039686_pt1 | contig 14112 bp, 10 predicted proteins | sample MGYA00250063_ERZ773402 | MGnify/ENA primary metagenome ERZ773402 (study PRJEB29103, sample SAMN06112030) | human gut metagenome | biome: human gut; feature: ankylosing spondylitis patient; material...
TATTACCTTTGCATTATGGGAAAGAATAAATTAGCAAAGTTTGACGACATGGCGAGCTATCCCCATGTGTTCCAATATCCGTTTGCAACCCTTCAAGAGAAAGGATTTGAGCTAAAGGGGCACTGGCACGAACAGTTCTTTAAGAACGACAATCCGATCGTGCTTGAATTAGGCTGCGGAAAAGGAGAATATACGGTAGGTTTGGGAAAGTTATTTCACAACAAAAATTTTATAGGAGTCGATATCAAGGGAGCCCGTATGTGGACAGGGGCGAAAGAATCGCTTGAGGCAGGTATGACGAACGTTGCCTTCCTCAGGACCAGTATCGAACTGATCGCCCATTTCTTTGCTGCCGGAGAGGTGGCCGAGATTTGGCTCACCTTCCCTGACCCGCAGATGAAGAAAGCGAACAAACGCCTTACCTCCACTCGCTTCATGAAGATGTACCGCGAGATACTGGCGGGAGATGGCATCATACATCTGAAAACAGACAGCAACTTCATGTACACCTACACCTGCGAGATGGTAAAAGCAAATCGCTATCCCGTACTGTTCAGCAACGACGATTTGTATCATTCGGGGCTGACAGACAACATTCTTTCTATCAAGACCTATTATGAACAGCAGTGGTTGGACCGCGGGTTAACCATCAAATACATCAAGTTTGTCTGTGAAGAACGGGATGAACTGGTAGAACCGGAAGTGGAAATCGAATACGATCCGTATCGCAGTTTCAACCGGAGCAAACGGAGTGCGTTGGCTTCCGGCAAATAATTCATAAATCATAAATTATAAATCATACAACATGACACTCTATCCAAAGCTAATCATGGACGCACTGGCAAAGGTGCGTTACCCCGGCACAGGAAAAGACCTTGTGACAATGGGTATGGTAGAAGATAATATCCGGATCGACGGTAACAAAGTAAGCTTCTCGCTCCTTTTTGAAAAACCGAACGATCCGTTTATCAAATCGGTGGTAAAAGCTGCCGAGACGGCTATCCTTACTTACGTAGGAGAAGAAGTGGACATCAAGGGTAATATCACGGTTGACGCCAAGCAGGCGGCCCGTCCTGAACCAGACAAGCTGCTGCCGGAGGTAAAAAATATCATCGCCGTATCTTCCGGCAAGGGTGGCGTAGGCAAAAGTACAGTAGCGGCCAACTTGGCGGTAGCGCTGGCTTTGCAGGGTCACAAGGTCGGTTTGCTGGATGCCGATATCTTCGGCCCTTCGCAGCCTAAGATGTTCAATGTAGAAGAAGCCCGTCCCTATATGGTGGAGGTGGGAGGCCGCGAACTGATCGAACCGGCTGCCAACTACGGCGTGAAGCTACTGTCCATCGGTTTTTTTGTCAATAAGGAAGACGCCGTCCTTTGGCGCGGCGCAATGGCAAGCAATGCCTTGAAACAGTTGATCGGCGACGCCAACTGGGGCGATCTGGACTATTTCCTGATCGACCTGCCACCGGGAACAAGCGATATCCACCTGACGATGGTACAGACATTGGCCATCACCGGCGCCATCGTTGTCAGCACACCGCAAGAAGTGGCGTTGGCAGATGCCCGCAAAGGGATCAGTATGTTTACAGGTGAGAAGATCAACGTACCAGTATTGGGACTGGTCGAGAACATGTCTTGGTTCACGCCTGCCGAGCTGCCAGAAAACAAATACTACCTGTTCGGCAAAGAAGGAGGTAAACGTCTGGCGGAAGAACTAAATATCCCGTTGCTAGGACAAATCCCCATCGTACAAAGCATCTGCGAAGGTGGAGACAGCGGAAAGCCAGTCGCCCTCAATCCGGACAGCATCACTGGCCAGGCATTCCAGAAGTTAGCCGAAAATGTCGTGAAACAGATCGATTACCGTAACGAACATTTGGATCCAACAAAGAGGGTTGTTGTTACCAAGAAGTAATAAGAGAGTGAGTAGGATGTGTCAAAAAGAAAGAGAAATCAATTCCTTGCCGGGGGATTAATCCCCCGGCAAAAGAGAGAGATAAATTTTGACACATCACCAAGAAATTGGACACAATCCTATCTTCTTATTATAAAGTATACCGTCTCAGGAAAGCGACCGTCCGATGTATTTCGGGATACATGATGATGTCTTCGCCAATGAAGGGAACCTCTTTGCGATAGGCTTTCAGGAATTTCTCCAAGATAGGGGAAGTACGCGCCGGACGGCGGAACTCGATACCTTGTGCCGCATTCATCAGCTCAATCGCCAGGATATGATCCAAGTTGTCCATTATCTTAAAGAGCTTCGTCGCTGCATTGGCCCCCATACTCACATGGTCTTCCTGCCCGTTGCTGGACACGATCGAGTCGCTGCTGGCGGCATAACAGTACATCTTGTTCTGGCTCACCATGCTGGCTGCCGCATATTGCGGGATCATAAAGCCGGAATTCAGTCCGGGATTGGCAACCAGAAATTCAGGCAAGCCCCGAAGTCCCATGATCAACTGCGCGACACGGCGTTCGGAAATATTTCCCAACTCAGCCAACGCAATCGCAAGGAAATCGTAGGAGATCGCCAACGGCTGACCGTGGAAATTACCTCCGGAGATGATCTTGTCCTCGTCGGGGAAGATCGTCGGGTTGTCCGTCACGGAATTGATCTCGGTAAGCAATACGCCGGAGACATACCGGATCGCATCTTTCGTCGCCCCGTGTACCTGCGGGATGCAGCGGAACGAATACGGGTCCTGCACATGCTCCTTCTTCCGGCTGATCAGTTCGCTGCCCTCCAGAATACGGCGGAAAGCATCGCCCGTCTCGATCTGTCCGGGATGCGGACGCATCTGCTGGATGCAATCCATAAAAGGATCGATCCGCCCGTCGAAGGCTTCGAGCGACAAGGCCGCAATCAGATCCGCCCGCTTCGACACGGCAAAAGCACGCATCAGGGCAAACACGCCGTTGGCACTCATAAACTGCGTACCGTTCAGCAACGCCAATCCCTCTTTACTCATCAGGCGCACCGGCTTCCAGGCAAACTCGTCCAGGACACTGATAGCCTCCCTCTTCTTCCCTTTATAATACACATCTCCCACTCCGATAAGCGGAAGGAAAAGATTCGCCAACGGAGCCAGGTCGCCCGACGCCCCAAGCGAACCCCGGTCATAGACGATCGGGAGCACGTCATTATTAAAGAAATCAAGGATACGCTGCACCGTTATCACCTGCACGCCGCTATGCCCCAGCGACAAAGCATGCGCTTTCAACAGCATCATCAGGCGGACAATCACCGGGCTCACCTCATCCCCCACGCTACAGGCATGGCTTTTCACCAGATTCTCCTGCAAGGTGCTGAGTTCATCCGGCGAGATATTCTTATTACACAAGGAACCAAAGCCTGTCGTGATGCCGTAAAGCGGCTCGCTCTGTGTCTCGATCTTCCGGTCCAGATAATCGCGGCAACGCTGGATGCGTTCCTTCACTTCCGGGGTCAGTTCCAACTTCATATTTCCGGTCAGTATCTCTTCGATACGTTCGAACGTCAGCGGTTCCGCCCCCACATAATGTACATTTCCCATAACTTTCTACTTTCAATTTTCAACTTTCAATTGCTCCTGCGTCCAATCCAGCAACTTCTTTTCTATCCGGATCGCTTCGGATTCGAGGAAATCCGCTTTCTCCGACATCCGTTTGACAAACGCTTCATCCTTGATAGATGTAAGATTGATACGGACATTCAGCAAAGCCCCTAACACACAAGTACGGGCCGTCATCATCGCCACACAGGCATCGGTCACGGCATTCCGGTTTCCTTTATGCGCCACATATATAATAGTCTCCATCACCGAGGCAATCTCTTCGGCCACTTCCATCGGGACCATAGCCGCCTGTTTCGTCGCGTCCTGGATCATCCGGCTGCGCTCGGCTTTTTCCTCCTCCGTTTCCTTCGGGAGTTTAAAGGCGGCAAACACACGGTCGTACGCTTCGCTATCGCGGTCTATATCCCGGATCAGCCGTTCACGGATGATAGCTGCCTCCGTCGCGATTGTCCGCATCTGGCCTTCCACATCGGCATATTTCTTCTTACCGATCGTCAGGTTTGCCACCATCTCGGTAAGTGCCGTCGCAATAGCCCCGTTCAGAGCCGAGATACTTCCGCCCCCCGGAACAGGCGCGCTACCCGCCGTTTCGGCAAGAAATCCTTTGATTGTCAAATCTGCAAGCATTGTGTCTATTATTTAAGATTAAACATTTTATCTTCATCCCGTCAAACGATATAAAGCACGCCGTCTTTGATAACCGTGTCCACGATATTCATTCCTATATGATAATGAATGAACTTATAAGAAGGGAATTTCAACAAGACCAAGTCCGCCTTCTTTCCGACATCGATGCTACCGACCTTCTTTTCCCGCCCTAACGCTGCCGCTCCGTTGATCGTAAGGGCGGTCAGGGCTTCTTCGGGAGTAAGTTTCATCTGGATGCAGGCCAGGGCGAACAACAACGGGATCGAACCGGAGAAGCAACTACCGGGGTTCAGGTCGGAAGCCAGTGCCACGGCGCAACCGGCATCTATCATCCGGCGTCCCGGAGCATAAGGTTCATTTAGCGAGAAAGCGGTAAGCGGAAGCAAAGTCGCGATCGTCCCCGAACGTGCCAGGCGTTTGATGCCGGTATCGGAGATATGCAACAGATGGTCGGCACTCACGGCTTTCAGGCGGGCTGCCAATTCGGCTCCTCCGAAAGAAACGATCTCATCGGCATGAAGTTTCAGCTTGAAACGCTGGCTGCGGGCTGCTTTCAACAGACGTTCGCTTTGTTCGACCGAGAAAACGCCTTGTTCACAAAAGACATCGCAGAAGGTTACCGAATGTTCTGCACGTACATGGGGCAACACTCCTTCTATTATGTAATCGACATATGCGTCCGTACGCCCGGCAAACTCCGGCGGGACAGCATGCGCACCGAGGAAAGTAGACACCACATCCAACGGATGTTCATCGTTCAACTCCTTCATGACACGAAGCTGGATCAGCTCGGTCGCCAAGTCAAGACCGTAACCACTCTTTCCTTCGACAGTAGTCACGCCCATATCCATCATTGTGTCGAGACGGTCGTATGCATCGCCGTACAGATCGTCATAGCTGGCGTTCCGGGTCGCATTCATCGTATTGACGATCCCGCCTCCCCTTTCCATGATCGACATATAGCTGTCTCCTTTCATCCGCCAAGAGAACTCCTCCTCTCGGTAACCACCGAAGACGAAGTGCGTATGGCTATCCACAAACCCTGGCAGAAGCGCACGTCCGGAAGCGTCTACTTCCAGATAATCTCCGACATCCACTTGCCGGAGGACCTCTTCGGTCGGTCCCACATGCGTGATAATACCATCCGACACAGCAACCGCCCCGTCCTCGATTATCCCGACATCGGACATAGCCTTCCCCTTCTTCGCTTCAAAACCAGAACAAGTCACCACCTGCGACGCATTCCGTATCAATATCTTTTCTTCTTCCATAGTCTATTCCATTATTCTGGCTTCCAGCACCTGATCCATTGAAAAGTCTTCCAGTCCCAAATAATAAGAAGCCGTGTCGATCAAAGCTTCCATCGGAACCAAGCCGATGATCTCGCTTCCGACGACTGGGACACCATAGCGACGTGCCTCAATGCGTACCAGCTCGAAAGCGCGATAAAGGGCGGTGCGGGTATAATCGGTCATATTGATCGAAACCTGCACGATGCCGCGTTCTTTCAGTTCCACTCCCATCGCCTTGCAGTAGCGGAGCCCGCCACCTATGAAGCGGATCTTTTTGGCGATACTGCTCGCGATCTCCAGGTTCGCCGTGCCCAAATTGACGTTATAAGCCACCAGCGGCATACGGGCGCCGATCGCCACTGTCCCTGCCGATGGATGCCGTTCGGCAGGCCCGAAGTCAGGTTTCCATTCCGGCTGCTTGATCTTTGCTTCCATACCCTCAAACTCTCCTTTGCGGATCGCCGCCAAGTTTTCTCGGTGTGGAGCCGAAGCCGACTTTTCATACAGGAAGACCGGCACTCGATAGAGAGCAGCCACCTTCTCGCCCACTTCTTTGGAGAGCGCAATCGCCTCATCCATCGTGCACCCTTTGATCGGGATAAAAGGAACGACATCGACCGCTCCCATCCGAGGATGCTGCCCGGAGTGTTTCGTGAGGTCTATCAGTTCCACTGCCTGCCCGATAGCTTCGAGCAGCGCGTCTTTCAAGGCTTCCGGTTCACCGACTACCGTCACGACCAGTCGGTTATGATCTTCGTCATTACTGTAATCTAACAGTTTTACACCGGCTTTGGCACGAAATTTATCTACTATCTTTTCTATTTTCGCTAAATCCCTTCCCTCACTGAAATTGGGGACACATTCCATTATCTTATTCCATGTACTCATACTTTGCGTTTTAAAGAGGTACGTATACTATTTTGAATTAAATCTTCTTTCGGAATAAAAGGCAACGTGATATGATACCAATCGCCATAGCTTTCGTTAAAGGCCGCGCTGGTGGACATGGCATTCGGATTCCGGGCCCAGGAACGGCGTGCCACTCCTCCCATCACATCCCAGAGCATGGCGGAACGAAGGATTTCGTCCACCCGTTCGCTTCCATCCAGCACCATACCGAAACCACCGTTTACCGCTTTCCCGATACCGACTCCGCCGCCATTATGAAGGGCAACAAGGCTCATACCCCGTGCCGCATTTCCGGCAAAACACTGGACAGCCATATCAGCCATGACGTTACTTCCGTCATGAATATTGGACGTTTCGCGGAAAGGCGAATCCGTCCCGCTCACATCATGATGGTCACGTCCGAGCATGATCGGCCCGACTTCACCGTTTCGCACCATGCGGTTGAAGCGGAGCGCGATATTCAATCTTCCTTCCGCATCCTGGTAGAGAATGCGCGCCTCGGTACCGACAACAAGCCGGTTTGTCTCGGCATCGCGAATCCAGTTGTAGTTATCCCTGTCCTGCCCGCGCCGGTTCGGATCGATGCAATCCATAGCTGCTTGGTCGGTCTTTACCAGATCTTCATGTTTCCCACTCAGACATACCCAGCGGAAAGGCCCGTAACCATAGTCGAAAAGTTCCGGCCCCATAATGTCCTCGACATAGGAAGGCCAGATGAAACCGTCTTTCTCATCGACTCCGTTCCGGGAAATTTCCTTTACACCGGCATCGTAGATGGCTTTCATAAACGAGTTTCCGTAGTCGAAGAAGTAAGTGCCGCGAGCCACAAGCTTCTTGATTACCTCGAAATGACGGTGCAGGGACTGATCGACCAACGAGCAGAACCGGTCCATATCGTGAGAAAGAAGTTCCGTACGCTCGGCAAAGGAGATGCCGACAGGACAGTAACCACCTTCATAGACGGCATGACAGGAAGTTTGGTCACTCAGCAGATCGATCCGGATCACCTGCGTCTCGGCATACTCTAACAAGTCTACTATATTGCCATGATAAGCGATCGAAATCGGTTCCCTTACCTGCATAGCCTCCTGCGCCATACGGAATGCCTCTGCTTTATCTTCAGTCACATGCTGAACCCAACCTTGCGAATGGCGGGTCTGGATGCGGGAACTGTCCACTTCTGCAATGATACTGGCAGCACCGGCTATAACGGCCGCTTTCGGTTGTGCCCCACTCATTCCTCCGAGACCGGAGGAGACAAAGAGATGCCCACGCAAATCCTGATCCTGCGGAATGCCTAATTTCTTCCGCCCGGCATTCAATAAGGTATTGAACGTCCCGTGCACGATCCCCTGCGGACCGATATACATCCAGCCGCCGGCGGTCATCTGTCCGTAATTAGCGACACCCATCTGGGCGGCTATATGCCAGTCTTTCTGATTGTCGAACAAGCCGACCATCATGGAATTGGTAATAATCACACGGGGTGCATCCGGCTTGGAACGGAACAGTCCCAACGGATGTCCGGACTCGATCACGAGTGTCTGCTCGCTCGTCAGTATTTCGAGATATTGCTTGATCAGGCGATACTGCATCCAGTTCTGGCAAACCTGCCCGGTTTCGCCATACGTGACCAGTTCGTATGGATAGAGAGCGATATCGAAACTGAGATTGTTGTCGATCATCACCTGAAAAGCCTTTCCCTCCAGACATTGCCCTTTATATTGGTCGACCGGCTTAGCTTTCAAGTCTCCTTCCGGCCGGTAACGGTATCCGTAAATGCGGCCGCGAGTCATCAACTCTTCCATAAACTCCGGAGCCAGCACTTCATGCAACTCTTCGGGAATGTAACGGAGCGCATTCTTCAAGGCCGTTTCTGTTTGTGCAGGCGTAAGTGAATAGCCGCGATCAGGAGCGCGGCGGATACCGGGAACAAAAGATGGGTAAACCGGCAATTGGTTACTTAGGCGTACTTCCATAACATGATATTTTAAGGTGTTTTCTTACAATCTGTAAGTAAATAGCAGAAGTAAGAGGCGTACAAGATAAGCATTCTCTTTCATCTTGCCAACCGGCACAATTATGTTTAGAAGCACAAAAAGGGCCATTCCCTTAACCAGGAACAGCCCTTTTCTATCGGATTAAAATCTATTCTTATTTACCAGCTTCAGCAGCTGCTTTCTTATTGATCTTCTTCTTCTGCAATTCGTAAGCGATAGGAGTTGCCACGAACAGAGTAGAATATGTACCGATAATGATACCTAACAAGATAGCGAACGTAAAGCTACGGATCGTCGCACCACCCAGGATGAAGATACACAATACAACTACCAATGTAGTTAATGATGTATTGAAGGTACGGGATAAAGTCGAGTTCAATGCATCGTTGATCACCTGATAACGATCACGCTTCGGATACAGACCGATCGTTTCACGGATACGGTCGAACACAACCACGGTATCGTTGATAGAGTAACCGATGATTGTCAGGATAGCCGCGATAAAGGTCTGGTCGACTTCCATAGAGAAAGGCAATACCTTCCAAAGCAACGTATAGAAAGAAATAATACACAAAGTCGTGACAGCTACAGAAGCGAATGCACCGACAGAGAATGAGATGTCGCGGAAACGAAGCAAGATATAAGCCGCCATACAGAACATGGCAAATACAACTGCGAGAAACGCAGCGTTCTTGATATCGTCTGCCATACTCGGTCCTACCTTCTGTGAGCTCTGGATATACTGATCCGTGAACTGAGCCAAAGTCGTTCCTTCCGGAAGCAATGACTTGACACCTTCAAACAATTTATTTTCGATTTCCTGGTCGATAGCCGGATCATTGTCTTCAATCTTATAGTTGGTAGATACACGAACCTGGTCGGGAGTACCGATCTGGATAACGCTAACAGAACCATCCAACTGCGCATCCAACAGATTACGGACTTCGTCAGTCTTCACATCCTGGGCGAAACGGATCACATAGTTACGTCCACCGGTGAAATCGATACCGTTGTTCAAACCGATAGTAGACATGGAGATCGCACCCAAAACAATAATACCGGCCGGAATCAGATACCCAACCTTACGGGCTGCCAAGAAGTTGATCTTCGGATTCGTCAATAAATCTTTCGTAATAGAAGTCGTAAAGGTCACGTTCTTCAGTTTATCTTTTGCCAACAGTGCTTCGTAAACGATACGAGTCAGGAAGACTGCCGTCAGGAAGGACGCGAACAAACCGATAATCATCGTCGTGGCAAAACCACGGATAGGACCCGTACCGAAATAGAACAATACGACACCAGTGATGATGGAAGTCAAGTTCGAGTCGAAGATTGCAGAAAATGCGTTGCTGTAACCATCGGCAATTGCTTTGTTCAACGATTTACCGGCACGAAGTTCCTCTTTCGTACGTTCGTAGATCAACACATTGGCATCGACAGCCATACCCAGCGTCAACACCATACCGGCAATACCCGGCAACGTAAGGACTGCCTGGAAGGATGCAAGGATACCCATTGTGAAAAAGATGTTCAATACCAAAGCACCGTCGGCGATCAAGCCCGGAAGAACTCCGTAGAAGGCACACATGTAGAACATCAACAGGATCAAAGCCAAAACAAATGAGATAACACCGGAATTGATAGCTTCCTGACCCAAAGACGGGCCGACAACGTCTTCCTGTACGATATGTACGGAAGCAGCCATTTTACCGGATTTCAACACGTTAGCCAAGTCCTTTGCCTCTTCCGGAGTGAAGTGGCCTGTGATCTGAGAACGTCCGCCTGTGATTTCCACCTGCACGTTAGGAGCTGAATAAACCATATCGTCGAGAACGATAGCAACCGCTTTACCGATATTTTCTTTTGTCAGGCGAGCCCATGCTTTAGCCCCTTCTGCGTTCATAGTCATGCTAACCTGCTGTTCTGAACGGCCTGCCTGCTGAACGAAGTCTGCATTAGCATCCGTTACAACGTCACCTCCCAAAGCAGGCGTTCCGTCGCGGTTCGTCATCTTGATTGCATACAAGTAGAAATATTGTTCTTTTTCATCGATAGCCTTTACGCCCCATTTCAAAGAAAGGTTACGCGGCAGGATATCTTTTACCTGCTTCATGTTCAAGTATTCGTTGATCTTGGCAATATCTTTCTTATCGGCAATACCGACAACCGGTCCGGGAGCCAACTGTCCGTTATACTGGTTGATCTGCAGAACGGCGAACAACGGATGTTGCTTTGCGAATTCTTCCATGCTCTTGGCTGCCTGTGCTTCAGGCTTGTCTTCACCGATCTTAGCCAGCAGAGAATCTGCGTCGTTGGTTGTTTCGGCAGCAGCATTGTCGGCAACTACTTCTTCCGTTGCTTCGATAGCCGTAGTATCCGAACCTACAGCAGCAGTATCGTCCGATTTCAGGATTGTAGCCAACATATTATCGGCGGCAACCAACTGCTGGTAGATTTCCGGCAAGTTGTATGTTTCCCAAAATTCGAGGTTGGCACTACCCTGTAACAATTTACGCACACGTTCCGGTTCTTTCACACCCGGAAGTTCAACCAGAATACGACCGGCAGTTTCCAGACGCTGGATGTTCGGAGACACCACGCCGAAACGGTCGATACGGGTACGCAATACGTTAAATGAATTATCGATTGCACTCTTCAGTTCTTCCTTCAACACGGCGATTACCTGTGCGTCCGAGCTCTGCGGAGTGATTTTGTCTTTCAATTCGAAAGTACTGAAAATAGCGGATAAACGGGCGCCATTATCTAACTTCTTATACTCTTCTGCAAATAGATCAATAAAGTCCTTCTGACTTGTAGCCTGATTTTCATAAGCCAGGTCCAATGCTTTATTGAAGTTCTCGTCCTGATTGTTGTTCGAAAGCGAGCGAATCACATCGGCCACATTCAATTCCATAACGACGTTCATACCGCCCTTCAAGTCAAGCCCTAAACTGATTTCCATTTCACGGCACTCCTTGAGCGTATAGCCCAACTATACCTTCTTAGTAGATAACGAGTCCAAATAAGAACTCTCTTTTACCGGATCTCCACCTGCATACTCAGCGGCTTTACTGTTGTAATGTCTTGTCACGAACGAGAATGACAGATAAAACATACAGACAAGCGTAAGTAACACCGCAAAGACCTTTACAAATCCTTTGTTTTGCATTTGAATCTTATGTTTATGTTATTATTCGTTTTTTCACAGGGTGCAAATATAGGCTTTTTTTCTTTGTCCAACAGTAATTAGATTAATTTATTTGTCACACTCTTAGTTTATTTCAGCCACAATTATATATCTTTGCCCGTAAAAAACATAAGTAAAGAATAACCATGAAGCAACTTTTATTATTAACGCTATTTATCCCGACCCTACTCTGGGCTCAGGAAGATTCCAAGTATTTAGCCGGAGCCGTTCCGGTCGAGAATGGTAAAGTAGTATTCGCAAAGGAGATAAACGCACCTTCTTTTTCGAAAGATGAAGTATATGACAAAATGCTGGACTGGGCGGACGGTTTCTTCAGTGAAGACGGCAACCGCGTTGTCTATTCCGACAAGGCAAAAGGCGACATCGCCGCAGTAGGGCAAACCAACCTGGTCTTCCAGAGCACCGCCCTTTCTCTGGACCGTACGGAAATGAACTATCGCGTCACGATGGAATGCGAGAACCAGAAATGTATAGTGAAAGTGGCCGGTATCCGTTACGAATATAATGTATCGTACCAGCGTGAACCGGAAAAATACACCGCCGAAGAATGGATTACAGATAAGTATTGCCTGAACAAAGACCAAACCAAATTGAACCGAGGCAACGGCAAATTCCGTAGAAAGACAGTCGATTTCATTGACGAAATGTTTGCCTCCGCCTCCGCCGCTTTAGGCACGCAGGCAACCGCCAACGTAGTTCCGGCAACACCGGTCACTCCCGCTCGGACTGTGACACCAGCCCAGACCACCCAACCGGCAACTCCGGTTCCGGCAAAAGAAGGATATGTGGCTTTTGCCGCCGATAAGGTTCCGTCTACATTATTACAGATGTTACCGGAAAGCGATATGCAGGTCGTATCCGCCGGTAAGCCGGATACAAAAGAGACATCCGCCCAGTGGAAAGGCACGGGTAATATGTTCGGCAAATCGATTGCCTCGATCGCCATCAGCAAAGACAGTCCTGTCTATAAAGAAATAGGTAACAATGACACATACAGCTTGTCTTTCTTTAAGAAAGGTGAAAGCGGGGATGCCTGGCTGATCATCGACTGCCGCAAGCAGGGCGAAACGGCAGAAGGCCAGCAGATAACCGTCATCGGTGAAATCGTAAATGTATGGATGAAATAGGATGATGAAAAAGCTGTTTTTCCTTCTATTGATCATGCTCCCTGCGCTGGCAACGGCACAGGGGCATAAAGGCGAAGTCGACGAGTGTGCCCCGATGAGAAACGGGAAAGTATGCTATCGCGACACAGTCCATGTGAAAGACATGAGCCAGGACCAGATATTCGAAGTAATCAACCAATGGGCGAAGAAAAGCTATGCGAAAGATATATTCCTGTCGAATGTCAACTCCAAGAAGTCCAAAGGGACTATCAACGTTTCTTCCAAAGTCGAGATGCTGTTGAACGATACAGACAAAACGATCATCAAATACAAGATGAAAATCAATTGCCACGACAACTGCTACTCGGCAGAAGTTAGCAATATCGTTTATCAATACGATCCACAGAACAATAAGAAGTTCAAGACGTATTCGGCAGAAAGCGTAATCGCCAATAATGGCAAAAGCAATACGGTTGCCTTGATCAAGGATCCGAAGCTGTTTTGCAATGCCACGTTCTTCTTCGTCGAGAACCTGTTTGCCGACATCCTGGATGCAGTGAACGATGCGGAACTGTAGCATAAAGAGCTAACTCCATAAGCACGGCACAAAAATTCCCCTATACGAGAAACTACGGCTTCCTATAGGGGAATTTTTCATTTTCAATCATTCTCTTTCAACTGCAAGTAACACCATAACGGATAATGGTCGGAATAACGCACCTTGTCGACCGTGCAGTTGATCGGTTTCATATTGGCTGAATGCAGGATGTTGTCGATCCTGAACCAAAAGAAGTTTTCATTATAGGTGACTCCGACACCACGGCCTGAAGCAGCATAAGCATCTTTCAACGGCCCCTGGATCGTACGATGGGCATAGGAAATCGGCGTATCGTTGAAGTCACCGCAGACCAATACATAATCGGTATCGATCTTTTTGATTTCTTCGGCAACCGCTCTCGCCTGACGGGCACGTATCCGGAATGCAGGTCCCAACTTCTGTTCGATGGAACTTCTCAAACCATCGAGCGTTTCGGAATTCAGATTCTTGATAAATGCGGAATAATGGCTCCGGTCCTCCATCGTCAGCTTGAAAGACTCCAAGTGGTTATTGATCAAAGTCAACTTCTTTCCTCTTATATCCAGTTCATGAATGGACGAGCCGTTGAAAGAGCTGTCATACTTGATCTTACGGGATTTGGAGATCGGATATTTGGAAAATACGGCTATATTGAATTTGAGCGTACCGGAGGTTCCGATCGGAATAATGGAGCGATACCTATACATCTTCAAGGCATTGGCGATCTTCTGATTCGTCAAAAAGTTCTTGGAAGTACCTACTGCATATTCCTGCAGACATACGATATCCGCACCGGAATTCGCAATATACCGTAT
>ENA-USUM01001577-USUM01001577.1-human-gut-metagenome-genome-assembly--contig:-NODE-1577-length-14088-cov-7.783170_pt1 | contig 14088 bp, 5 predicted proteins | sample MGYA00250063_ERZ773402 | MGnify/ENA primary metagenome ERZ773402 (study PRJEB29103, sample SAMN06112030) | human gut metagenome | biome: human gut; feature: ankylosing spondylitis patient; material...
GGAGTTCAGACGTGTGCTCTTCCGATCTATTGGAGGTGTTGCCGGGGGAGCTACAGCGGCGGCACGATTGAGAAGGGTAGATGAAAAGTCTGATATCCTTCTATTAGAGAAGGGAAAGTATATATCGTATGCAAATTGCGGTCTACCTTATTATATTGGTGGCGTGATTGACGAACGTGAGAAGTTACTGGTGCAGACGCCGGCTTCTTTCGGTCAGCGCTTCAGAGTGGATGTGCGTGTAGAGAATGAAGTGATTGCCATTCATCCGCAGAATAAAACCATTACGGTTCGTACGGTTGACGGAGGCGAATATGAAGAAACTTATGATAAGCTTTTGTTGTCACCGGGAGCTACTCCGGTCAGGCCACCGTTAGAAGGCATTGATTCAGAGGGAATCTTTACCCTTCGTAATGTTGAAGATACCGACTGTATTAAATCTTATCTCACAGAACATGCTGTAAAACGTGCAGTCGTAGTTGGTGCAGGGTTTATCGGCTTGGAAATGGCGGAAAATCTGCATCATGCAGGAGTCTCTGTATCTGTAGTGGAAATGGGCAATCAGGTAATGGCACCTATTGACTTCTCTATGGCTGCTCCTGTTCATCAGCATCTGGTTCAGAAGGGTGTTTCACTTTATTTGGAAGAAGGAGTAACCCATTTTCAGCGCACAGAGCAAGGTATTACAGTTTTCTTGAAAAGTGGGAAGACAATTCCGGCAGATATGGTATTGCTTTCTATCGGTGTACGTCCGGCAACTGCTTTGGCCAAAGATGCCGGATTAAAAATAGGAGAAGCCGGAGGTATCTGGGTGAATGAGTATCTGGAAACTTCTGAGAAAGATATCTATGCCGTAGGGGATGCAATTGAATATCCGCATCCGCTGACCGGAAAACCATGGCTTAATTATCTGGCTAATCCAGCCAATCGTCAAGGACGTATTGTGGCTGATAATATGGTATTTGGCAATAAAGTTTCTTATGAAGGTGCTATTGGTACTTCTATTGCCAAGGTCTTTGATATGACTGTTGCCTCTACAGGACTTGCTGCTAAGCGCTTGAAGCAATGGGAGATGGAATATCAGAGTTCTGTAACCCATTCTGCTTCTCATGCGGGCTATTATCCGGATGCATTGCCACTGACTTTAAAATTAACTTTCCATCCTGTTACGGGAAAATTATATGGTGCACAGTGCATTGGTTATGAAGGAGTGGACAAACGTATCGACCAGATTGCCGGACTTATTAAGCGAGGCGGGACGGTTTACGATCTGATGGAAACAGAGCACACTTATGCACCTCCGTTCTCTTCGGCTAAAGATCCTATTGCCATTGCAGGATATGTGGCTTCTAATATAATAAGCGGTGCAATGCCCATTATTACCTGGCGCGAACTGGTACAGCAGAAGAATGAAGTCATGTTGATAGATACCCGTACTCCCGAGGAATTTTCTTTCGGTTCTATTCCGGGAGCAATTAATATACCCTTGGATGATTTAAGAGATCGTATGTCGGAAGTTCCTGCAAGCAAGCCGGTTGTCTTGTTTTGTGCGGTAGGGTTGCGTGGATATCTGGCACAACGCATCCTGATGGGAAATGGGTATCGGAATGTGCGTAACCTCTCAGGAGGATATAAACTCTATTCTGCTGCAGTAGCGCCTGTACCTGTACCCGATAAAGTTGCCATACCGCAGGTTAATTCAATAGAATCTACGGTGAGTTCTTCTAAAGAGCCATTGAAAATTAATGCCTGTGGCCTGCAATGTCCGGGGCCTATCATGCAAGTTAAAAAGGCAATGGATACTCTTGCTCCGGGAGAACAAGTGGAGATTGTGGCAACTGATGCCGGATTTGCACGTGATGCTTCGGCATGGTGTGATACGACGGGAAACCGTCTGATAGGAAGTCATGAAGAAAAAGGTCGTTATACAGTAACTATAGAGAAAGGTGATCCGGCTGCTGTTTGTCCATCGTCTGCCGGAGCAATAGCGGGTAGGGGAAAAACTTTGATCCTTTTCAGTGATGATTTAGACAAAGCTTTGGCTACCTTTGTATTGGCAAATGGTGCTGTGGCAACAGGACAGAAGGTTACGGTCTTTTTCACTTTCTGGGGATTGAATGTTCTGAAGAAAGTGCAGAAGCCGAAAGTTAAGAAAGATATTTTTGGTAAGATGTTTGGCATGATGCTTCCTTCCAGTTCTTTGAAATTGAAGTTATCCAAAATGAATATGTTTGGCATGGGTAGCCGGATGATGCGTTTCCTTATGAAACAAAAAGGTGTGGATTCTTTGGAATCACTTCGTTCTCAGGCTCTCGCACAGGGTGTAGAATTTATAGCTTGCCAGATGTCAATGGATATGATGGGAATCAGTCGTGAAGAACTGTTGGATGAGGTAACTATCGGTGGTGTTGCTACTTACATGGAGCGGGCAGATAAAGCCAATGTCAACCTTTTCATCTAGTAATTTGTTATTTAACAAATAAAAAAGAGAATATATGGAGGATTTATGTAAAATTCGTGATGTTTATCGGGCGATAGCCGAGTTTGAAACCCAATTTATCCAGCAATACAACCTCTCGTTGAATGAGGGGATGTTGCTCTGTGCACTTCTGGATAATCCCCGGCTCACTTCCGGAGAAATAGCAGAAGCATTAGGACTTACTCATTCTAATACTTCCAAGCTAATACGCTCTGTGGAGGAGAAGAAGTTGATTGCCCGCATTATCGGTAAAGTCGATAAACGCCAAATGTATTTCTCACTGACTGCGGAAGGAAAAGAGCAGATTCATACGATTAAGAATTCCAACCATGAAATGCCTGCATTATTACAGCAAGTAGTAGATATGCTGGAAAAATAGAAAAAGGGTTAACTTCCTGTTGACAAACTCTTAACTTCTTGTCAACGGGAAGTCTACTTTTTGTATTTCATGGAAAAGCTTCTACTCGGAACTGCTTTTTCTTTATCGTAATATTTTGTATTCTCATTGTTACGCTTTAACTTTGCGTCCGTTGGATGAACGATTAAGTCTGCATTATTGTGGCTAATTTATTAGTTCATACATAGTAAAAGTCTAAATGCTATATAAAAAATCCTATTGTGAATACAAGCTCCGCCGATCTGAATTGGTATCCCCTGCGTATTACTTATAGCCGCGAGTTGGCCTTGAAAAATTATCTGGACAGCAAGCAAATAGAGAATTTTATTCCAATGCGTTATGAGTATATTGTGAGGAATGAATGTAAAATCCGCAAGCTTGTTCCTGCTATTCATAATCTGGTCTTTGTTCGCTCCACCCGAAAGCAACTTGAAGAGATAAAAGAGGCTAAAGGAGCTATTCTTCCAATTCGCTACATCATGGATTGCGAAACTCAACAACCTATTACGATTCCGGATGTACAAATGCGGAGTTTCATAGCTGTTGCGGGTAATTGCGATCAGCAGGTTGTCTACTTAGACCCCACTACTATTAATCTGAAGAGAGGACAGCGTGTTCGCATTACCGGTGGCGTTTTTGAAGGTGTAGAAGGTGAATTTGTTCGTATAAAAGATGATCGTCGTGTGGTTGTTGTTATTCAGGGTCTTATGGCTGTGGCCACGGCTTTTATCCATCCTTCTTTAATTGAACAGATATAGGAGAATCTTTGTATAGGCTTTACACTTAAGTTTCGCTTCTATTTTCTTCGTGCGAGGATATTTCTATCTTCATCTTCAAAATCATTAAAATTTTTCGTGGATTTTGCTTAAGATTGCTTTAATTTGCAGCTAATATATTAAGCATTATAGCAATCGGATATGCAAAAATTATTATCCTTGCCGCCTAATCTTGTGTCGGCATTCTATGAACTGGAAAATGTAGATCGTACGGAATGGTTTTGTACTTCTGATCCTGTAGGGATGAAACTGGGATCGGGTGGGGGAACAACCTGGCTCTTGCGCGAATGGTATAGAAACCAACAAACAGAACACTCAACAGAGAAACGTATCCTGTTGCATGCCGGTGGACAAAGCCGCCGCCTGCCGGGATATGCTCCCTCCGGAAAGATATTAACCCCGATACCGGTATTTCGCTGGGCACGCGGGCAGAAGCTGGGACAAAACTTATTATCCTTGCAAGTTCCACTTTATGAGAAAATCATGGAGCGGGCACCGGAAAAGTTGCGTACGCTGATTGCGAGTGGTGATGTCTATATTCGTGCCGAGAAACCTTTGCAGGATATACCGGATGCAGATGTGGTATGTTATGGACTCTGGGTAGATCCGGTATTAGCAACACATCATGGGGTGTTTGTTTCTGACCGTAAACAGCCGGAAGCATTGGATTTTATGTTGCAGAAGCCCTCATTGCAAGAGTTGGAAAATCTTTCCAAGACTCATCTCTTTCTGATGGACATAGGTATCTGGTTGCTGAGCGATCGGGCGGTGGAATTATTGATGAAACGTTCGCAGAAAGATGCTTCGTATTCTGATTTGAAGTACTATGATTTATATTCAGACTTCGGTTTGTCTCTGGGTAACCACCCGCGCATTATTGATGATGAGTTGAATAAGCTGTCTGTGGCTATTTTACCTTTACCGGGTGGTGAATTCTACCACTATGGAACGAGTCGTGAATTACTTTCCTCAACTGTCACTTTACAGAATAAAGTGTATGATCAGCGTCAGATTATGCACCGGAAAGTAAAACCAAATCCTGCAATCTTTGTGCAGAATGCAGAAATAGGGGTAACTCTTTCTTCTAATAATGATAATCTTTGGATTGAAAACAGCTTTGTTGGTGCATCGTGGAAGATTGGTTCCCGGCAAATAATCACAGGCGTACCGAGAAATGACTGGACGTTGGCACTGCCGGATGGAGTGTGTGTAGACATTGTGCCTCTTGCGGAGAAGCGTTGGGTGGTTCGTCCGTATGGCTTTGATGATGTATCTAAAGGAGATATTCGGGGTGAAAAGACTTTGTTCCTGGGAATGCCCTTCATTGGTTGGTTGGCGAAACGTGGATTGACTCCGGATGATGTAATCGGAAGGAAAGACGACTTACAGGCTGCCGGAATCTTTCCAGTAGTAGAAGATATAGAACAGATGGGCATGGTACTTCGCTGGATGACTTCGGAACCGGAATTGGCGGAAGGTAAGAAAATCTGGTTGAACAGTCAACGTCTCTCTGCCGATGAAATTTCAGCGAAAGCAGATTTACGTCAATTATATGCACAGCGCGAGAGTTTCCGGAAAGGCAATTGGGAATTGCTGGCACGCAATTATGAGAAGAGTGTCTTCTATCAATTGGATTTGGCTGATGTTGCCGAAGATTTTCATTGTTTGAAGATAGATAAACCGGATGTGTTACCGGCTGATGCACCTCAGATGCAGCGTATCCATAACCGGATGCTTCGGGCGCAGATAGACAAGCTGAATGGAAAAGACTTTCAGAATGATGAAAGAGAGGCTTTCGGGCTGCTGCGCGAAGGGCTCCTTTCTGATTTGTATGAGAAGAAAAGCCGTCCTCACCTTAATGTATATAGCGATCAGATTGTTTGGGGCCGTAGTCCTGTGCGTATTGATGTTGCGGGTGGCTGGACAGATACTCCGCCATATTCTCTTTTTGCGGGTGGAAATGTAGTGAATCTGGCCATTGAATTGAATGGGCAACCTCCTTTGCAAGTTTATGTGAAGCCTTGTAAAGAGTATCGCATTGTTTTGCGCTCTATTGATATGGGAGCGATGGAAGTTGTGAATACTTTCGGGGAATTGCAGGATTACTGTAAGATTGGGTCTCCTTTCTCTATTCCGAAAGCGGCGCTGACGTTGGCAGGTTTTGGCCCGGCGTTTTCAGAAGTGGGTTATCCCTCGTTGGAGAAACAGTTGCAGGCATTCGGTACAGGTATAGAGATTACTTTATTATCTGCTATTCCGGCAGGCTCAGGTCTGGGAACCAGTTCTATACTGGCTTCTACGGTTTTAGGCTCTTTAAGTGATTTCTGCGGCTTGATGTGGGATAAGAATGAAATATGCCGTCGTACACTTGCTCTGGAACAGTTGTTGACAACGGGTGGTGGTTGGCAAGATCAGTATGGTGGAGTGTTACAAGGCATCAAACTGTTGCAAACAGAACCCGGGTTTGTACAGAATCCGTTAATACACTGGTTGCCTGAACATCTCTTTACGCATCCTGAATATCGTGATTGCCACCTATTATATTATACGGGAATTACACGTACTGCTAAAGGTATTCTGGCAGAGATTGTGCGTTCCATGTTCCTTAATTCATCTATCCATTTGGCAATATTGGAAGATATGAAGGCGCATGCATTGGATATGGCAGAAGCTATTCAGAGGAACGACTTTGAGGCCTATGGTCCCTTGTAGATAAAATATTATTTGTTTTTATTTGATTAACGGAGGAGGGTATTAGAGTCCTCTGGTCCGAATAACCGCAATCGCTTTTCCTTTGACGTCTTTAATATTGATGCAGCCATAGATTCTGCTGTCTGACGCCTCCGGTCTGTTATCACCCAGTACAAATATCTGACCTTCGCCAACAGTGATTGGAAAGTCAACTCCATTTTGAAACTGTGTGGTGTCAAAATAAATATCCTGTGAAATCTGCGTAGCGCCGTTAATCATCAAACCGTCTTTTGTTATATCTACGGTATCACCTGCGACTGCTACGACCCTGCCTGTGGTTGTTCTGCCATCTTTCTTAAATACTGCAATATCACCGGACACAAAACGCTTGTCCAGTCGATAATACATGACCAGATCACCATCTTTTATTGCTGGTTTCATAGATACGTCATTGATTCTCGCCATCCCGTACATAAATGTAAAAACAAGGATGACCGCCAAAATGATAAGAACAATCTTCAATAACAGCTGAAAGATATCTTCTCCCAGTGTCGTTTCCTGTCTGGGAAGCTGTTTCTCATTATTCTGTTCTTTCTCAACCTGTTTCTTTTTCATGTTTCATTCCTGCTTCATATCAACTTAGATAATCAAGGTATCCTTTTATGTACTGGTTAAAGTATAGCACTTGTTTTTTGCAAAAATAATACAGAGAATAGGAAGATATTTTCACGTTTTGCTACAAAAAGTTTGTAGTTATCGGTTTTTCGCAAAAAAAAGAAACCATACCGTAGAGATATAGTTTCTCTTTAAATTACAGTGTTTCTGCCATTTTGAATAAAACGATTCCATTTCTAACAGCCAGCATCTCAGCAGAATTCTTGAAATCAATGCCAGAAATATCTCTTATTATTTTCAATCGCCCTGAAAGAGTACGATAATTTACATAGAGTTTTTCAGCTGCTTTATTCGCACTCTTATCACAGTCCAGATACGCCTGCAGCGTTTCAATCAGTTCTCCATCATGTTCTTTATCATGTGTACTTTCTCCACCAACTGGAAGAGATGTACCCCAAAAATGTCCGACACCTGCCTGTAACACAGCTTCACTTGTTCCATGATCAAGTGCTGTCAGGATTGCTTGCTGTGCACATCTATTCGGTCTGAATCCGTAGCTATGGTCATGGAACTGTTCCTCATAGATTGGTGTTAAGACCTGTGCAATGGCTTGTTGTATGAATCTGTCTGTTACTGTTGGTACTCCCAGGTTTCTGACACCACCGTCTGGCTTTGGTATCTCCACTCTTCGTACTGGTTGAGGTTTATATTTTCTTGTCCTCAACTGTTCCTTGATAATTTCGCCGTCCTTTACAAGATGTTCTTTAAGTTCTGTGTACTTCATTCCGTCCACTCCCTCGGCACCTTTATTTCGTACGACTTGCAGATATGCTCTGTTGAGATTATCGCTGGATAGTATCTGCTTCATTAGACTACTTGTGTCCATGCGTTCTTTCCTTTCCGTCTCGCTTGATTTGACCACCTTTTTCCCGATTGATTACGGCAGATGTTGTCATTTCTGCAATACGAGACATACTCAAACTTATTGATTGTTCGCCCCTTCGCTCCATCTCCATTACAGAGACTTCTTCGCTACTATGGGCTCGGCTGACTTCTCACAGTTCGTTGTTACTAGGCTAATGAAACCTCTGTGAGACCTCCACGCTTAAGGTGCACGCTCTTTCCTCTCATATATCCGCCACATTTACTCGGTTCCTACAAACGGCAACTTTACGGCTTTGTCTTATTTAGCAGACTTACCAAGCGGAACCTAGCCTCATATGTGATTTCTGTCCGTCGGACCAAGAGTTTGCTTACAGCTTCCTTCAGATTCTACCTTACGATAGACACCCTTGCTGTTCAGCTATACACTTCCTTGTCGCCTAGGCGTGTTCGGGACTTTCACCCGTTAGAGCGCGCCCATGGCGCGCAAACTAAAATATCGCCAGCCATAGCATGGCTGACGATACAAAAATTTATTATTTTTTATTGTCCTCTTGACGGGGAGCATACCAGGGGAGCATACCATTATTATAGTGGTTTATTTTTTTTATTCCAATGCAACAAACATGTAAAATGTCTGATGTATTTTTGCAAGTTTTGTTCCATAGCAGTGTTTATCTTATTTTCCGTCTTCTTCTGAAAAACAGAATCATGATAATACTTATGGCAAATAGTAACCATACATGCCTGCTTGTTTCCAGACGAACCCCTGTTTCCGGTATTAATTGTGTGTTTTCGTTTGTGATTTTTAACTCAATCACGTCTCCTCGTGCAGCCTCAATCCGCTGTTTCATGACAGCTGTATTTCCATTCGATGTTGCCTGCACTGGATTTGAATACTTATCATTCTCTTCTTTTTTAGAAATCGAAACAGCGTATTTTGATGTATCAACAGTTTCTGTTATTATGATATACGAAGATATATCTACATTTTTTAATGTAACTTTATCTCCATGTTTCAAAGAAGTTCTAATTGTCTTGCTACGCAGCTTTTGACCATCTTCCCAATAGAGAATTTCCATATCAAATGGCTTCTTGCGGTTTCCAAGTGGACCAGTGACTTCCTTTGTAATCTCAACCGTCACCCCGCCTTTTTGCGGATGATTAACGATATGTCTGTCCGAAACAGCTCTCCAGGTATTTGTCATCGATGATTTCTCATATAGGAATAAAATATCGGATTCTACATCGACCATATATAAATTAAAGTTATCCTGATACTGTGTTTTGGTTTTATCTGCTTTGTCCTTTTTGTTTGGAGTAACAGATTCTACCATCCAGTATCGTCCGTTCTCAAAGTCCTCCGGTAATTGAAGCATTCCATTTTCATCTGTTTCTAAGGAACGATACGTCGTACACGTTTTTCCATCCTTTTTCAGAACGATATCGTCCTTGCTCTGTGTATTGTCATAATCTACTGTATATCCTGTATCATCCGCATATTCTTTCGTAACATCATCATACGGTACTTTGTAGAACAGAAAACCTGCACCAGCAAGTCGGTTTCTTGGAAGATCATCCGTCTTTAAGAAACTTCGTTCAGCAAGATTGAAATGCAGATTCTGCACTTCCAGTTCCATCTTGGAAACATCCTTGAACTCATTCTCATCCTTCGGGAATAATTGTTGCCCATTTGAATCGAAATACTGAATCTCTGGATAAATAACTTCATAATATAGGAAACCATCCCCGTAGTCCGAAGAATAATGTGTCTTTCCTATCTCGATTTCTTCCACCTTATATTCCACCGGATTTCTGTCCTGGAATAGTGGAACATTGTCGACTGTGTGTTCCCATCCGTTCTCTTCATTCAGCAGGAATTCCTGTCCTGTAGAAATTCCATTCTGATACAATCTGATTTTCACCTGTTTTTCCGTCAGTGCATCATTTGGATTTTCCCATGTCTTTTTGATATGCAGAGTGCCTGTTTTAGCAAAATTTCGGATATTAAGGCTGGTATCTCCTCGCTGAAGCAGAACAGATTTTCCGTCTATCTTACCATCAACTGGTGCCTTAACAGCCTCCTGATTTTCGTTAGCCTCCCTATCCACCAGTTTTGCATCAGTGATTTTGAATGCTCCATTGGCAATCTCAACTGTGATCTGTATATCTCCTGTGTCTACATATCCCGTCGGTAAGTTTGTCTCTCGCAACAAATACGTCTCAGTTGCTGTTCTGTTCTGTTTGTTTTCATCTTGTAACGGAATGTGAAGTTGTGCGATTCCGTATTTATCAGTTGTTACCGTTTCCTCCTCAACACCGTTCTTACTGACAGCAAAATTGATCTTCTCCATTCCTTGTCCGGTAGACTCATCAAATTTGTTCAGTGTGAGTATTCCCTCTTTCTGATAACGGTTCTCCAATTCAATAGTAAGAGTCTCACCACCGCGTCCAATTCCACGTCCTGTGAATTGAATTCCACTTTCTGGATATGCTTCCCATGAATTTACATTATCTCCTTCTTCATGAGAATTGCGAACATTGTACCAACCTGAAAATTTCACATTCGAATCTTTTGGCTTATAGTTGTACTCTTTTAATGTGTATTTCCAGAATGAGTCCGCCTTAACGATCCACGTACAGCTTGTATGTGTTTCATCTGTCCATGTACCTACAACTTCTATTGGAGCATCCTCCGCTTGCGGAGCTTCTGCATCCGGTTTCTGGCTATCTTCTGAAGGAAGCACAAGTTTCATATGCTCATGAAATGCAGGTGGCTGCGGTTTTCCATCTAAAAGCTTTTCATCCATATCTACCTGGATATAATAATCTTTCTTGACTTCCTCTATTGCTTCCGGCATTCCGACAAAATCTTTCTTTACTGTCAGGTAACCATTTTTTGCTACAATACGTCCGTCAATATGCCACCCATCGGACATTTCACTTTTGAAAGAATACCAATAAATGGTGAAGAATTCGGTATCTAATTTCGATGGCGGAATCTCCCTGTCTCCGATACGAATCATACGTCCGCTTTCACGAATTGTCTGGAATACCTCTTCATCGGAAGGAATTCTATCTATCTTGTAGATATAGTCTCCATTTCCAATATATCCCTCATCTGGTTTAGTTCCCTGCAAAAGTTCTTGCACTCTCTTATTTCCATCCGCATACTGTTCCCACGTAGATGGATTCTTATTTCCAAGAACTGGAACATCATGCAATATACTTGCCTTCACATTACAGTTTGCCACGGCAACCGCACTTGTATAATCGTCTACATTCGTGGTTGGTAATGCTACCGAACCATCTTCCGGCATCGCTGACTTACAGATATAAAACTGTACCTGTTTTCGATTTTGGTTACTCACCTTACGCCACGCTGCATAGAGGGTGATTGGCTGTCTTGCATTATTATTTATAAGATCAGAAATAGAATCCCCTGCACCGCATTCCTGCCACTTTCCGTCTTTGTTTCTGTAATCCCAATGATCGAATTCATACTGTTCCAACTCTTTGCTGTCATTATCTTCATGATCATAAACCAGAGGATATGGTGACTTAACGTTATGTTTTCCAGCTTCTATTTCATTCTCATAATCATCTGTATGTCTTGTCTTATTCTCAACCTGAGGGGTCAACTTAGCTTCCTTAGGAAGTTTCTTCATATAACGAGTTGTATTATAGATAACCCTGACTGCCCCAGACTCCAGCGGTTTGTCTGCGATCACCTCATAAGATGAGTTAACATTCGGAATTTCAAATTTTACCTTATCATCTCCGGACGGTTCCGGAAGAACCTCATTTTCGTCCCTGTCATTAGATGTACAACTCCAGACAATCTCCTTGCCATAATACTCACCTTCTAAACTTGCCCTCTTTGGTACTTCCACAGTATATGCTTCCCCATGGCCTACATACTGTCTCTTAATCGCCTCTCTTTTGGTCAGGTTCAGTGGATCCAACACTTCAATCAGATGAAAACTTCCCTCTACACTGAAATGTCTTCCTGCCAGCCCAACCTGAGAAGAAAGTCCTGTCAAACGATCAAAATAATTTTCGATTCTGTCTGGATTCAGTGGGTTTGGCTGTGAGAAATAATAGACAGATACATCTTTCCCGTTTTTCAGGACAGGAATATACCATGTACCATCGTTGTCCTTATAAGGGTGCTGTACAAACACACGGCTGTCTGTCGCATAACCAAACAGAATCTTCTCTTTCTGATCTGCGCCGGGCTCCAGCTTGCTCGGAGTGAAACCAAACTCACTGTAAATTTTAGAAATCGTATCATCTGGTGTAGCTCGCAAATAATAACGACTGGCTCGGCCACTGTTTGCTTTGATTATGTAATGCTGCTCAGCATTAATATTTTTTATCAGCTTATAATGTCCATCGATAAATACATAAAAACTAATATTTGCTTCTTTTGTTGCTGCCGGTTTTTCTGTATTATCAGGAACAATCACATATGGACGTACTGCATCATCTGGCTTAATAGTAAAGCTCATGGTATGCTTTGCTTCATTTTTACTCCATGTAACTTCTGAAAGAGTACCATCTTCCTTTCTGCATTCCCAGTTTATATCCTGCGTTTGTTCTTCTACACGCGGCTTTGTACTAACTGTTCTTGTAAGTGTTGACTTTCTTGCAACAAAATCAATTGCCGGAAGATCACGCAAAGCTGTTTCGCTGTAAACCTGTCCATCTTCATCCTGTACTGTCACACTGTAAAAACCGTTATATCTATGATCGTCGTGTTCGAATAAGGTCTTTGCACTCATGGTATCAATTTTTTCTCCATTTGGCAGGTAATACACATCCATCGGCTCTCCGGACTTTCCTATATAAATACATTCATGACCTTCTATCGTGTATTTCCCTGCATTATGGATTGTATCGTAATCTCTCTTGGAATAATAAAAACGCTCTTTTGCTCCATTTTGAATAGAACCATCGTAATGAAATTTTTCAAAATGCTTTTTTAACTCATCATTAGAAATATAATAATAAACTGTTCCCGGCTTTGTTGTAGTATCTTTTATAACAGGAATTTCTTCGTTTAGAACATTATATCTCTCATTATTTACAAAAGTATAGAATTTAATGTTCAAGGTTGCTGGTGCAAAAGTGTTGCATGCAACCGTATATGGTTGCTCTATCTTTCCAATAGAAAAGGTTAGTTTATCGCCCTGTTTCACCGGAGAAATTGTTTTATTTTCATCCTCACTGGCACAAAGCCAGTCGCTTTCCTTCGTATCTCCAGGATCAACGGAAATTGTGACCGCAGAATCTTTCTTATAGTAACTCACAGTTCGATTTCCATCCGGATTGATCACTGTAACCGAATAGAAACTGTTCTTATTCTGCTTAATCTGGTCTGAATTATTATCCGGAATTTTTTCGCCATCAGATGCTCCTTTTGGCATATAATAAACGTCTGTTGGTACAGTTGCTTCCTGCTTGTCCAGGTTATAAGATACATATTGCTGTCCTTTATAAGTTACCACTGTCGCCTGTGCTAATGTCTTCTCACCACGGACTGTATATGGAAAATAATTTCCGGACTGTGTTTCCTCTGCATTCAAGCCGAACTCTCTATAAATCTCAGCAAGATCACTGACAGATAAATAGCATCTGCCCTGACGGTTCCATTTATACACCTTTTTCAGAGAATCAGCCGGCAGCTTTCGAACCTCATTGTCTGCATATATATAAAACTGAATGTCAAAGGCTGTCTGATCCGCTCTCTGGATCACATAAGACTGTGTGATCTTTCCGATTGTGAACCTCGTCTGGTTCCCTGATTCCCGTATACCATCTATCACCTTATCATCTGTTCCCATACAGGTCCATTCGATCTGGTCTGTCTGGTCCGACAATTGGGGATTAAAATCAGCCACAGCTTCTTCCACTACAGTTCCTGTTAATGCATAACGAATCCGATCCTGCCCTTCTCCCTTTACCTCTACGGAATAAAACGAGTTGTCCTTTTTTACAGAATCTTTTAAATTTAATGCAAGGCCTTTTCCATTTGGAAGGTAGTAAACATCTATCGCTTCCCCTTGTTTATTCTGTCCATAATTGTAAGAAACATATGTCTTTCCGGATTCTGTGTCTGTATAAACTTTTCCGTATTCTATCCCGCTTTTTCCCCGGTATGCAGACACAAACTCGGTGAGCATAAAGCCGCCCGCGTAGGCTGCGGACGTGGCAGCCGCCGCAAGCGTGAGCGCTGCCGAAAACTTGAA